>Ga0299907_10000755_pt1 | contig 16786 bp, 20 predicted proteins | sample RVTome_16_FD_198680 | JGI IMG/M metagenome (GOLD analysis project Ga0299907, IMG submission 198680) | Soil microbial communities from uranium-contaminated site in the Upper Colorado River Basin, Wyoming, United States - RVT152D67 (version 2) ...
TCCCCGGCGGGCTCTACGCCATCGTCGAGCTGCGCCGACGACGCCTGGCGCCGGTGGCCAGCGCGAAGCCGACCCCCAGCAACAACAGCCCGGCGACCGTCGCGCCGGCGATGTAGGTGCCCGTGCGGGCCAGCCCCGAGCCGGCCGGTGCCGGCAACGAGCGGCTCACCTCGCCTGCGGCACCTGCACCAGCCGCGGCGGCCAACACCTCGAGCGCGGCCGTGAGCCGCTGCGACGCTCCCGCCGCCACCACCTCGGTGCGACCGGCGGCCAGCCCGGCGGGGACGGTGAGCGACGCGTTCGCGACGCCCTGGGAGTCCGCGGTTGCGGTGGCGACGTCGACACCGCCGATCGAGAACTGCACGACCTCGCCAGCGGCGTAGCCGTTGGCGGTGGCCTGGAACGTCTGGCCCCGCTGGGCGGCGGCGGTCGACAGGCGGAGGCTGCACTGGCCGGGCGGGTACGCCGGCGGGCGGCCGTCGGGCTGGCCGGGCTGGTCGGGCGGCGTGCCCGGCGGGCGGCCGGACGGTTGGCCCGGCGGGCAGGGAGATGCCTGTCCCGAAACCGGGGCCGGCGCCAGCAGCACGCCACAGAGCACGAGGAGGAGCAGGGACGAGGACGCCGTCTTGGCGAGACGCATTGGCCGGTTACCTCCGGGGTCGGGTCGCGGGTCATCCTCCCCGAAGTAGTGGACATCGGTCAATGAAGCCGAAAGACTCAACACTGATAACCGTTGCCTTCCGGCCATTTCGCTGATAGGCACGAAACATGAGACTCCGGCGTGCGGCGCTGTTCCTCACCGTCCTGATCGGCTTTGGCGTCCTCGGGGTCGTCGGTCCGACGAGCGTTCCCGGCAGTCTGGGGGGGCCCGAGCCAGCGGCGGCCTACCCCCTTGACGACGGCTACTGGCTCGCCGCGTCCGACGGCGGCATCTTCTCCTTCGGCGACGCGCAGTTCTTCGGCTCCACCGGCGGGCTGACGCTGAACAAGCCCATCGTGGGTGCCGCCGCGCACCCGTTCCTCGAGGGCTACTGGCTCGTCGCGTCCGACGGCGGCATCTTCGCGTTCGGCTCGTCGGCCTTCTGGGGGTCGTTGGGCAACCGGGTGCTCAACTCGCCCATCGTCGGCATGGCAGCGACGCCCACCGGGCTCGGCTACTGGCTGGTGGCGGCGGACGGCGGCATCTTCGCCTTCGGCGACGCGCAGTTCTACGGCTCGACCGGCGGCATCACGCTCAACAAGCCCATCGTCGGCATGGCAGTGACGCCGACGGGCGGCGGCTACTGGCTCGTCGCGACCGACGGCGGCATCTTCGCCTTCGGCGACGCGCGCTTCTTCGGCAGCGAAGGCGGTCGGCCACTCAACAAGCCCATCGTCGGGATCGCCGCGTCGGCGAGTGGCCTCGGCTACTACCTCGTCGCGAGCGACGGCGGCATCTTCACGCACGGCGACGCGCAGTTCCGCGGCTCGCGCGGCGGCGAGCCCTTGAACGCACCCATCGTGGGCATGGCCTTGTCGCCCTCTGGGCTCGGCTACCAGTTCGTCGCCACCGACGGCGGCATCTTCAACTACGGCGACTCGAAGTTCTTCGGCTCGACCGGCAACATCCGCCTGAACAAGCCCGTGCTGGGCATGGCGTTGCGGCCGCGCCTCGCGGTGAAGATCGACCCCTACGCGCCCACGGCGGGGCAGGTGTCGGACTGGGTACAGACGGGCGCCGGCGACTGGCAGCTCAGCCTCGCCTACACCAGCGGCACTCCTGCCGGCGCGCGCATCCTCGGCGTCGAGGGGCTGTTCGTCAGCCAGCTCGGCAAGCTGTCGTACGCGGTCGACACCGGTTCGTGCGCGGCGTCGGGGCTCCGCTTCGTGGTCGCCTACGACACCAACGGCGACGGCACCGGCGACGGGCTCACGTCGCTGCCGTGCACGCTCGGCACGACGATCGATCCCGTGGTCGCCGGCATCCCGGGCACGGCGGTCGTCACCGGGCTCGACGTCGTGAACAGCACCGGCACGATCGTGATCGACGACATCGTCGTCGCCGGCATCTCCGTCGCCGACTGGCAGACGTACCGCGCCGCGGCGTAGTGCTCGCGTCGCCCGGACCGCTCAGGCGTCGCGAGCGGTCCGGACGGCGAGCAGGCCACCGAACCCGATCAGGCCGAGGCCGGCGAGCGCGTCGGCGGCGGTGAGCGCGCGCTCGCCCAGGCGGGGACCGATCCGGCTCATGGCCAGCGCGAGGAGGGTGAACCAGGCGAGGCTGCCGGCTCCGATGCCGCCGAGCAGAGCCGCCGTCGTCGCCGCAGACGTGGCGAGCCGGCCCGTCGAAGCGGCGGCGAACACGGCGCCCCAGGACATGATCGTGAGCGGGTTCGACGCGGTGGCGACGAGGCCCGTGCGCAGAGCGGCCGCCGACGACGACACCTCGGCGTCGACCTCGGCGCCGAGCCGGATCCGCCAGGCGGAACGCAGCGTGCGCGCGCCGATGGCAACGAGTACGAGCGCGCCGCCGATGCCGAGAACGGCGCGCAGTGCGGCCACCCGCAGGAGCTGAGCGGCGCCGGCGACGCCGAGGCACGCGTAGAGGAAGTCGATCGTCGCCGCGCCCAGCCCGACGGCGAGCGCGGCGGTCAGCCGCCCGCGCAGCGCGGTGCGCGCGCACAGGAGCCAGATCGGGCCAACCTCCGCTGCAACAGCGAGGCCGAGACCGAGACCGGCGAGCAGGGCGACGAGCACGCCACAGGATGGACGCCGTGCGTCCGCCCCGCATGCGCGTTTGTCGCCCGTGGGGCAGGATGGGCGCGTGACCGCCGACCGCCACGACGAGTTGGTCGAGATCGTCCGCACCCACGGGCTGCGCCAGCTCGCCGAGCCCGTCGTGCTCGCGTCGGGCGAGCTCAGCCGTGACTTCGTGGACGGCAAGGCCGCGCTGGCCCAGGGTCGCGACCTGCGCGTCGCGTGCGAGGTGCTGCTCGAACGCGTGCAGGGCTTGACGTTCGACGCCGTTGGCGGCCTCACGATGGGCGCCGACCAGTTCGCCCACGTCGTCGCCGTGCTCGCCGACTCGCAGTGGTTCGTCGTCCGCAAGGAGCCCAAGGGCCGCGGCACGAACCAGCTCGTCGAGGGCGCGGCCGTGGGCGAGGGCACGCGCGTGCTGCTGGTGGAGGACGTCGTCACCACCGGCGGCTCGATCCAGAAGGCCTACGACGCCATCACCGCGCTCGGGGCGGAAGTCGTCGGCGCCGTCACGCTCGTCGACCGCGGCGAGGTGGCAGCGCGCTTCTTCGAGGAGCGATCGGTCCCCTACGTCGCGCTGGTGACTTATCGCGACCTCGGCATCGAGCCGGTCGGCGGCGGGCTCGTCCCTGCGTGACCCGCACAAGGAAAAGGACCAGGACCGGTCTCGGCATCGCCCTCCTGTGCATCGTCGCGCCGGCTCTCGGCGTGGTAGCGGTGGTGGCAGGCGTTGCGCCCGCGGCCGCGGCCGTGCAGTCGGTGACGCCCGCGTCCGCCACCGTCACCCCCGGCGGAGCGGCGAACGCCACCGTGAACGTCGACGCCGCGGCCGTCGTCTGCCTCGAGGTCTCCCAGCCGCACCCGACGGTCAGCGCGTCCGTGGACAAGGCGTGCGACGCGGGCACGTGGTCCACCGGGCTGCGCGTGCGATCGAGCGGCGACACGCCCCCCGGCAGCTACACCGTCTCGGTGAGCGACGGCGAGTCGAGCCGCACCTTCACGCTTCGTGTGCAAGCCCCACCGCCGTCCACCACGACGACGGTGCGACCCACGACCACCGCGCCGCGGGCGACGACGACCGCACCACCCCCGTCGACCACGCCCCCGACCGCGCCGCCGACGACGGCCGCGCCGACCACCGCACCGGCCCCGACCGCTCCGCCCACCACTGCACCCCTCGGCCCGGGAGAGCTGCGCGGCGAGCCGTTCGCGCCAGCCGACGTGCTGGTCGACGCGGGCATCCCCAGCGACGGCATCTTCATCCCGCTGACCTACGAAGCGTTCACCGACTGCCTGCCGCTCAAGGGCCCGTGCGCTGACCTTTCGTCGCCGCTGGTGCTCGTGCCGGCACGGGCCTACGACATCCGGTGGTCCGCAGCGGAGGGCGCCAGGGCCGGCGCGCTGCAACCGCTGCTCGCCACCCGCGGCCTCGAGTCGCTGCAGGTCGTCGGAGCCGAGCCCGGCGGGGCTGCGGCCGCGACGTTCTCGCTCGCCGTGCTCGACTTGGCCGCGGGCACGACCGGCGACGCGCGTTCCTTCGAGTCGCACCTCGACGGCCAGCGCCGGTTGGTGCCCGGCGAGGGAAGCGGCGGTGACGGTGGGTCGGCGCTGTCGGCGACGCTCGAGCCGCCGGTGACGGCGATCGACCGGTCGACATCCAAGCCGCCTTTCGGCCGCCCGTACCGCATGTCGACGGGGCGGCTCACCGAGGCCGCGCCCGTCCTCGTCGCCTACGGGTCCGCCGAGCCGCGCCTGCTCTACGCGCTGCGGACGCCCGAGGAGTGGGGGCTGGGGCAGCAGTCGCTCCCGCTGCTCGGCAGCGGCCGCGTGCCCTACCTCGCCCGCAACGTCAGCGGGCCACCCGGGCTCGTCGTGCCGATCCCGTCCGCGATCGCCGGCCAGCTCGGCCCCGAGCGCACCCCCGCGGCCGCGGACGACGACGCTGACGGGACGGGGGAGACGGCCGGTTCCGGCGGCGCGAAGTCGTCGGACGGGCCGCTCGTGTTCGCCGCGGCGCTCGTGGCCGCGGCGCTCGCCTTCTTCGTGCTGAGGTTCTGGCGCGGGCGGCGGCGGCGCGCGGCCGGCCCGTGGTGACCGAGGTGGCGCTGGTCGCTCTGGACCGGTCGCGTCGGTCGCGTCGAGCGCTCGGGCGCGTCGCCCTCGGCGCTTCCTGGGAGGTTGCTGAGAGCGCGTAGCCTGCGCCGCGTGCCGGAGCGGACGCCGACGTGCGTGTGGCGCATCAGCACGGAGTTGATCGAAGCGCTCGACTCGGCGTTCGGCGACCCGCTCGACGCGTACGTCAACGGCAGCCAGACATGGCTCGAAGAGAACGGGCGCAACGGCAGCACGCTCGAGTGGCGGCTGCACCCAACAGCGAACTACCAGCGCCCGGCCGACGTCGACACGTACGGCGTGTTCCGCGCCGCCGCCGACGGCAAGGTGCAGCCGGCCGCGCTGTGGGACGGCCTCGAGGCGTTCCCCGCCTACGACGACCCGACGACGGTCGCCGACCTGCGCGCCACCGCCACGGCCGCGCTCGGCGTCGAGCCCACGGCGTGGGGTTTGGTCGACCACGAGCCGATCGGCGACGAGTGGGAGCGCAGCGGCGGTGCCATCAGCATCGTCGACCGCCTGCTCGGGCAACTTGCCCGACATGTGGGACATGCGGGCGGTGACACGGAATAGCCCGTTGGTGCTATTCGGTGCGATGCCTCCGCCGGCCGATACCACGGACGTGACGCAGACGGTTCATGGGGACGTCTCGCCGCCGGTGAATGCCCTGGAACCGGCACCGGGACCGGCAACGAGGCCGGCCTCGGTGTCGGTGTCCGACCGGAAAGTGTCCCTCGACCGTGCACGGTTGACCGAAGAGGCGCGCATCGTCGGCCTGCGCGAGTTCGACACGCCGACGCTCGAAGCCGTCGAACGGCGCCGCCTGCAACTCTGGTTCCTGTCGATCGTGATCCTGCTCGGCGTGTGCGCGATCGTGACCGCAGGCTCGATCTTCCCGACGCTGCTGGCCGAGTGGGGCGTCAGCGTGAGCAGCGGCCGGTGGTTCACCGGCTGGCAGTTCCGCGCCCTCATGCTCACGTTGACGTTCGGGTTCACCGCCTACACCATCGAGAAGGAACGCCACCTCCGCCGGCTCACCCGCCTGCTCGTCGACGAGCGCGTGCTCACCGCCGCGCTGTCGAACCGCTTGTCCGAGGTCAGCGCGCTGCTCGACGCGGGCAAGGCGATCAACAGCGTGCTCGAGCTCGACGCGGTGCTGAACATCATCCTGAACAGCGCGACGTCGCTGCTGCGCGCATCGGGCGGCTCGATCACGCTCGTGTCCGACGACCCCGAAGGGCTGCGCGAGGGCGTCGCCGGGCGGGTCGCGCGGAGCTGGGAGCCGATCCTCGTCACCGACCACGACACGCCGTCGGGCATGTGCGTCCCGCTCGTGCACCGCAGCGAGCTGCTGGGCGTGCTCAGCGTGCACTCGGGCAAGGGCGCCCGGTTCACCGAGTACGACCTGCGGGCACTCAGCTTGTTCGCCGAGCAGGCCGCCGCCGCCATCGCCAACGCCCGCCTGTACGAGCTGGAGCAGCAGCGGGTGGCGCAGCTGGTGGAGAGCGAGACCCGCAAGAGCGAGTTCCTCGCCGGCGTCTCCCACGACCTGCGCACGCCGCTCACGAGCTTGATCGGCTGCACGAAGATGCTCCAGCGCAAGGACCTGGCCGACCACCACCGCCAGGAGCTGGCGACGATGATCGACCGGCAGGCCGCCCGGTTGAACCGCATGATCGAGGACCTGCTCGCCGCCGCCCGGCTGGAGTCCGAGCAGCCACCCCCCGCCGAGCCGGTGGACGTGGCGTCGCTCGTGCGCGAGCTCGCCGCCGAGTACGAGGTCGACGGCCACCCGGTCACCGTGGACGCCCCGCCGACGCTGGTCGCGCTGGGACGGGCCGAAGCGCTCCGCCGGGTGCTCGTGAACCTCGTCGACAACGCCTTCAAGCACGGCACGCCGCCCGTCGTCGTGACCGTGACGCCAGACCCCGCTTCGGCCTCGACGGCCTCGACGGCCGCGACGGGCGTACTCGTCTCGGTGCGCGACCACGGTGGCGGCATCGCGGTGGACGACCGCGAGCGGGTGTTCGAGCGCTTCACCCGCCTCGACACGACGCGCACGAAGCCCGGCATCGGGCTCGGCCTGTCGATCGTGCAGGGCTTGGTCGCCTCGTGCGACGGCACGGTGTGGGTCGGCGCCCCGCCGGACGGCTCGCCCGGCACGGTCGTGCACGTCCGCCTCCGCGCGGCCTAACCCCGCCGCCAGCTGGTTTTGGGCGCGCTCATGCCCACATGTGGGCTTCAGCGCGCCCAAAACACTGGAGCATTAGCGTCGCGGCGATGGCGCTCGAACGGGTGAAGGAGCTCGCCCGCGTCCTGCCCGATTGCGTCACGCTCGTCCGCCGCCTGCGCAAGGACGACCGGGTGCCCCGCAAGGCCAAGGCGGCGCTTGCATTCGCCGGCCTGTGGGTGCTGTCGCCGATCGACCTGATCCCCGAGTTCGTGCCCGTCCTCGGCCCGCTGGACGACGCCGTGGTGGTCGCCCTCGCCCTCCGCTACGCCGCCCGCCGCATCCCGACCGAAGCGCTGACCGAAGCATGGCCGGGCGACCCTCGCATGCTCGACCGGCTACTCGGCTCCGGCTCCGGGTCCCGGGGACTCCCGCCAGATCGGTGAGCGGGGCGGGTCGAACGCCACGTCAACCGGCTCGCCCCGGATCGCGGCGAAGGCGTTCGGGCCCCAGCGGCCGTAACCGGCCAGCGGCGACGGCAGCTCGTCCTCGGCGAACCAGCCCACGTCGGCCGTCTCCAGCTCGTGGCGCCGCAACCGCCCGCCCACCTTCCGGCAGTGGAACACGAGCGAGTACAGCGGGATGCTCGTGAACCCGAGGCGCAGGCCGTCGAGCACCGCGATGAGCCGCTGCGGCTCGCACTCGATGCCGGTCTCCTCCCGCACCTCCTTCATCGCCACCTCGGAGGCGGAGTAGCCGACGTCGGCCCACCCCGTCGGGTACAGCCACACGCCCGAGTCGGCCCGCTGCACCAGCAACAAGCGGCCGTCCTCGTCACCGACCACGGCGCCAACGGCCACCTTGGGCGTGACGTAGCCGGCCACGCCGCCGCCCACGACCTTGAGCCACTCCTCGACGAGCACCCCGGACTCGAGCTCGTGCCCGGCGGCGACCCGCATGTCGGCCGCGACCTTGAGCACCTCCTCGAAGCGCTCGCGCTCGTACAGGCTCTGCGTGAAGCCGAGACCGGTGCGGGCGATGCCGGACAGCGCCTCGCTCCAGCGGAGCAGGTCGTTGGCGGTGACCGCCGGCCCGTCGTGCGCTGGATCGCCGACGCCTTCCACCGCGCCGACGCTACACAGCTCAGTTGGAGACGGCAGCCTCGCGGAACGCCGCCTCGACGCCCTCGGACACCCGGACGTGCCGCCGCTCGAAGCGGTAGCCGACGCCGCGCACCGTCTGCAGCCAGCGGGGACGCTCGGCGTCCTCCTCCACCTTCACCCGCAGGCGGCGGATGTGCTCGGTGACGGTGCCTTCCTGCTGCCACTCCGACGACGACTTCCACACCTCGCGCAGCAGCTGGTGGCGGGTGTAGACACGGCCTGGGTTGGCGGCGAGGAACGCGAGCAGGTCGAACTCCTTGGCCGTGGTCTCGACGAGCTGGCCGCGCACCCACACCTCACGGGCGGACACGTCGATGCGCAGCCCGTCGTAGGCGATCGTCGCCATCGCTGCGCTCGGGCCCTGCGTGCGGCGCAGCATCGCTTGCACCCTGGCTACGAGCTCGCGGGGCGAGAACGGCTTGCACATGTAGTCGTCGGCGCCGAGCTGCAGGCCCCTCACCCGGTTGTCCTCGCTGCCGAGGGCCGAGAGGATGATCACCGGCAACGTGGCGTTGCGGCTGCGGATCGTCTGCAGCACTTCGAGGCCGCTGATCGCCGGCATCATCAGGTCGAGCAACACGAGATCGGGACGCTCCCGCTCCAGCAGCTCGAACGCCTCCATGGCGTTGGCCGCCCGGAACACGGTGAACCCGTCCACCTCGAGCGTGAACCGCACCAACTCGCGGATCTCGGCCTCGTCCTCCACGACGAGGATCCGCCCAGCACTGCGCGCAGCCGTCATGGACAGAACTTCGACACAGAGTGGCGATCGCGGGAGGACCATCTTCCTGTGTTCCCCCAACCGGGCCATAACGCCTAGCCCCCTGGCGCCGGGATCGGCGGGCATGACGGGCGATTTCGCATTTGGGCCTACCGCCCGAATCGCCCCCGGGTGAGGCTACGGGCATGCCTGGGGAACGGTGGAGGGTCCTCGTCGTGGACGACGAGCCGGACTTGCGTGAGCTCATCCGCATCACGCTCGAGTTCGACGACCGCCTCGAGGTCGTGCACTCGGTGCCCACGATCGCCGACGCGCTCGAATCGGCCACCGTCGACATCGACCTGGTGGTGCTCGACCACTGGCTCGGCGGCCCGCTCACCGGCCTCGACGTGGCGACCCGCCTGCGCCAGTCGGCCCCCGGCGCCCGCATTGTGCTGTTCACCGCCGCCGATGCCGTAGAAGACCGCAACCACGAGGTGGACGCCGTCGTGCTGAAGACCCATCTGGTGGACCTCGCCGCGGTCGCGGTCCACCTGCTGGAAGGCGCCCGCGCCTCCTGACGCCCACCAACCGGTCCGGACAGCGGCCGCTCGCGACGAAGCGCCCATCCCGTCTAGGAGATGAGCGCTTCGGTATCGTCCCGCCACCCCGGAGTGTGGGCTCCCACCTTGAAGAAATCCTGGTGGTCGCCTGAAGTTGGGCTGAAGCTGGCCGAACTACAGTCCGGAGGCAGTCCCGTGACGCAACCTTCTGCCCGTCTCTTGGTCGTCGACGACGATGCCTCCCTCCGCGACCTCCTCGTCGCGGCGCTCGAACGCGAGGGTTGGCTGGTCGCGGCCGTCGCCGACGCCACCGCCGCCGAGCAGGCCATGGAGTCGTTCCAGCCCGACCTCGCCGTGCTCGACATCCACCTCGGCCACGGTGTGGACGGGCTCACGCTGGCCAAGCGCATCCGCCAGCGCAACGACCTGCCGCTGATCTTCCTCACCGAGCAGACGTCGGTCGAGCACCGCCTGGCCGGCTTCGAGACCGGCGCCGACGACTACCTGCCGAAGCCGTTCGTTCTCGCCGAGCTCGTGGCCCGCGTGCGGGCGTTGCTGCGGCGGTCGGGCAAGACCAGCGGCGGCGTGCTCGAGGTCGGTGGCCTCAAGATCGACGAGTCGGGACGCCGGGCCACACTCGACGGTGAAGCGCTCGACCTCACCCGCATCGAGTTCGAGCTGCTCACCGCGCTCGCCCGCCAAGCCGGTCACGTCGCGTCGAAGTCGACGCTGCTCACGCAGGTGTGGGGCTTCGACGGCTACGACCAGAACCTCGTCGAGGTGCACGTGAGCAGCTTGCGCCGCAAGCTCGGCACCGGCGGCAAGACGCTGATCGAGACGGTCCGCGGCGTCGGCTACGTGCTGCGCCAGCCGTAGCTGCTCAGCTCGTCGAGGATCGCGTCCCGTAGACCGTCGAGGCGCGCCGCATCGGTGACCTTGTTGCCGGTGGCGTCGACGACGTAGAACGCGTCGACCACCTCGTGGCCGAGCGTGGACGCGCGTGCCGAGCGCACGTCGAGGCCGGCCGCCGCGATCGCCTTGGTGATGCGGTACAGCACGCCGACGTCGTCTGGCGCGCGCACTTCGATCACCGTGGCGCGCGCGCTGGCGTCGTTGTCGGCGATGACGCGCGCGGGCGCAGCCAGCCGGCGCCGCGCGTACGTACGGGCGCGGTGCGCGACGGACTCGTCGATCGCGCGCGCGTCGTCCGATCCCAACGCCACGTCGAGGTGGCGGCGGACGCGATCCCAGTCGGGCTCGTCGCCGAACGCGCCTTGCACGTCGAAGGCTTCGACGGCGCGACCATCGGGCGCGCTGCCGACCGTCGCTGCGAGCACGTCGAGCCCGTTCATGGCGAGCACGCCGGCAACGCGGCTGAACAACCCGGGCCTGTCGGGGGCGACGACGACGCACCGCCGCGCATCCGTGTCTGCTTGGGCCCGAGCTTCGCCGGCCGGGACGTGCAAGCCGTCCGCCGCGTCCGGCGGCAGCAGGTCGGACACGTCGGGCTCCGGGGGCGGTGGCATGCCGCGCATGGCCGCCGACGCGCGCTGCACCAGGCGCTCGACCAGCGACGCCTTCCACTGGCTCCACGCGGAGGGCCCGGTCGCGAGCGAGTCCGCTTCGGTGAGCGCGTGCAACAGCTCCAGCCGGCCAGGCGTCTGCACCGCCGCGACCACCGCGTCCACCGTGGCCGGATCGTTCACGTCGCGCCGCGTCGCGGTCTCCGGCAACAGCAGGTGGTGCTCGACCATCGCCACGAGCGTGTCGACGTCGTCCGGCGACAAGCCCATGCGCGCCGCGACGCGCCGCACCACGACGACGCCTGCCGCGGTGTGGTCACCTGGATAGCCCTTGCCGATGTCGTGCAGCAGCGTGCCGAGCAAGAGCAGGTCGGGCCGCGCCACTTGCCGCGCGAGCGCGGCGGCGTTGGCAGCCGCCTCCATCAGGTGACGGTCGACGGTGAACCGGTGGTACGCGTTGCGTTGCGGCTTGTAGCGCACGGCTTCCCACTCGGGCAGCAGGCGCACCAGCAACCCATGGTGGTCGAGCGCTTCGAGCACCGGCACGGCGTGGTGGCCGGCGCCGAGGAGCGCGACGAACGACTGCCGCCAGCCGTACGGCCACGGGTCAGGCGCCTCCGGTGGGAGCGCGCCGGCCAGCCGTTCGAGCGTCGACGGGGCCAGGGGCGCGCGCCGTTCCGCAGCAGCCGCCGCGGCCGCGAGCCAGTGTGCGGCGTCGTGCACGTGCACCTCGCCGTCGCGCAGCGCGATGCCCATGCCGAGCGGGCGCGTCTCCGCGGGCGGGCCTCGGCGCGCGCCGAGCCAACCCTCGATGCGCCGCCAGCAGCTGTCCCACACGTACGACACCGTGCGCGCTGCCGCGCTCACGCGCCCGAGCAGCGCGTCCGCGCCGTCGATGCCGAGCGCGGCCGCGATCTCGTCCTGGTCCTGCAGCAGCAACCGGTCAGTGGCGCGGCGCGCATGCACGTGGACGGCGCAGCGCACCGCGTGCAGGTCTGCTGCAGGAGCGTCGAGCGCTGGCAGCAGGTCGCCGAGCACAGTAGTGACGCGCTGCAGCGAGCGCAGCACAGCGACGTCGCGCAAGCCGCCGCGCCCTTCCTTCAGGTCGGGCTCGAGGAGGAACGCGACCTCGCCGAAGTGCTCGTGGCGCTCTCGCGCGGCCGCGCGCACGACCGGCAACCACCCGCGGGCGCGCACGCGCCACAACGACCCGATGCGCGCGATCAGGTGCGCGCTGAGACGGACGTCGCCCGCGACATGGCGCGCGTCCAACAAGCCGAGCGCGACCTTGAGGTCGCCGTCGGCGGCTTCGACCGCTTCGGCAACCGTGCGCACGCTGTGGTCGAGGCCGATGCCGCGGTCCCAGATCGGGTACCAGAGCCGCTCCGCCACGGTCGCGATGTCGCGGCGGCTGCGGTGCAGCAGCACGAGGTCGAGGTCGCTATGGGGCGCGCGATCGCCGCGGCCGTGCGACCCCACGGCCACCAAGCTGACGTCGCGCTCGTCGCCGAGGAGCGACGCCAGCCAGCCGTCGACCTCGTCAGAGTGCGTCGCTGTCGCGTTCCCCTGTCCGGATGCGGACGACCCGGTCGACGTCCGTCACCCACACCTTGCCATCACCGATCTTGCCCGTGTTGGCTGCGGTGGCGATGACCTCGATGAGGCGGTCGACGTCGCCGTCGTCGGCGAGCACCTCCACCCGGACCTTGGGCACGAAGTCGATCTCGTACTCGGCGCCGCGGTACACCTCGGTGTGGCCGCGCTGGCGGCCGAACCCTTGCACCTCCGACACGGTCATGCCGGCCACGCCTTCCGCCTTGAGCGCGGCCTTCACCTCGTCGAGCCGGAACGGCTTCACGATGGCGGTGACGAGCTTCATCAGCCGATCCTTCCTCCGAGTGCGTACGCGGTCTCCGCGTGTATCGCGGTGTCGAGGCCCTCGGCCTCCTGGTCGGGTGTGACCCGCAGGCCGACGACGAGGTCGATGACCTTCGCGAGCACGAACGACACGATGCCCGAATAGGCGACGGTCGCGCCGATGGCGACGAGCTGGTCGACGATCAGGTCGCTGCCGCCGAAGAACAAGCCGTCGGCACCGAGCGCGTTGACGCCCGTGTCGGCGAAGAACCCGAGCAGGATCGAGCCGACGAGACCGCCGACGAGGTGGACGCCGACGACGTCGAGCGAGTCGTCGTAGCCGAGCCGGTACTTGAGCTGGATGGCGAAGTAGCAGACCACGCCGGCGACGGCGCCGATGGCGATCCCCGACAGCCCGCCCACGAAGCCGGCGCACGGCGTGATGGCGACGAGGCCGGCGACTGCTCCGGACGCGCCGCCGAGCGTCGTCGCATGGCCGTCCCTGATGCGCTCCACGAGCAGCCAGCTGAGCATGGCGGCCGACGCGGCAAGGTGCGTGTTCATGAGCGCCTGCGCGGCGAGGCCGCCGGCGCTGAGCGCGCTGCCGGCGTTGAAGCCGAACCAGCCGAACCAGAGGATGCCGGTGCCGAGCAGCGTGAGCGGCAGCGAGTGCGGCGGCATCGGCTCGCCCGGCCACCCCCGCCGCTTGCCGAGCACGACCACGAGCACGAGCGCGGCGACGCCGGCGTTGATGTGCACCACCGCGCCACCGGCGAAGTCGAGCGCGCCACGCTGGAACAGCCACCCCTCGGGGCTGAACACCCAGTGGGCGACGGGCGAGTAGACGAGGATCGACCACGCGCCGAGGAAGAGCATGTAGGCGGAGAACCTGAAGCGATCAGCCGTCGCGCCCGTGAACAAGGCGGGCGTGATGATGGCGAACATCATCTGGTACGCGGCGAACGCCACCGGCGGGATCGACATCGCGAAGTCGTCCGTGTAGCCGGGCAGCACCTCGCCCGCGTCGCCGAGCCCTTTGAGGCCGGCGTAGGCGAGGTCGCCCACGAAGCCGCTGCCCTCCCCGAACGCGAGGCTGAAGCCGATCGCCGCCCACAGCACGCTGACGAGGCCCATCGCGAAGAAGTTCTGCATCAGCATGGCGAGCACGTTCTTCGCCCGCACCATCCCCCCGTAGAAGAGCGCGAGGCCGGGCGTCATGAACAGCACGAGGGCCGCTGACGCCAGCACCCACGCGGTGTTCCCGGTGTCGATGTCCATGCGGTGGATACTGACCTACGACCCGTTTCGCGAGCGTGATCCTCGTGTTTCCAGCCTGTTAATCCGAACTTGCGCGTCTTGGGGTCGGTACTCGACCCTCGTGTCGCGCAGAAGCTTCCGAACGGTGTTGACCACGTAGGCGCGATCGTGCGTGAGGTGATGCCACGTGAACTCGATGAGCGTCTTGCCGAGGAGGTTGAGATCGTTGTTGCGCTCGGCATCCGCTCGGAGGGACCGCTTCGACGAGTGCCACTCGTAGCCGAGGATCTCGATGACCGCGTCCACGCCGTCGTAGGCGTAGTCGCAGAAGGCGAAGGTGCCATCGTCTCGACACACCATCCGTTGCCGGGTGGGCAGGGGAAGGCCGGCGCCCCTCAGCAGCTGGAAGAAGCGGGTCTCGGCTTCGCTGCCGTTGCGCTTGCCGTCACGCACGACGGTGGCCAGCAGCTGGCGCGTGCGCTGGACACCCGGGCGACCGCGCCGAGCGATTCGGTCCACCAACGTCTCCACTTCGAGGTACGACGTCTCGCCGGACCGGACACCCCATTCGAACACGCGCTCGAGCGTTGTCACGCTCTCCTTGCGGGCGAGATCGAGCAACAGGCGCGTGGCGGTCGCCGTGGGAATGGCGTCGACCGGGGACCAGTCGTACACGACGCAGTCGGTCGAGTAGTGCACGACGACATCGGGTATTCGCCGGAGCCTTCGCGGCACGGTGACGATCACCGGCGCGCGTTTGATGCCATCGGCACCTCGCAGCAGGGCGGCGCACCGGTGGCTGGCGAACGCGCCCGGACCACCGTGAAGGCACGCGACCATGACGCGTTGGCGGTAGGTGGCGTCCCACCCCGGGAGCACGTAGACCGTCGGCGCTACCCACCGCCAGCGATCGCTTCGGAGTCGCCGCTTGATCTGCTCGACGGACATGCCGACATCGACTGCCTGCGCTCGTGAGAAGGCGCCGTGTTGCGTACGGGCCAGCGCCTCGATGGCCGCGTCGGGTGACGCGTACATATGGTCTCCTCGGGTGGAGGGCCAACGACAGAGGCGACGGCAGACCGCCGCGAGGCGCGTTCTCCGCGACACCAGGGTCGAGTACCGACCCCTAGACGCGCAAGATCGAGGGAAGGCGGGTGAAGAACGCCGACCGGGGCAGCACCTCGTCGACGCCGGCTGCCCGGGCGGCGTCGAGCAGCGTGCGGTCGACGTGGCTGCCGTAGGCGACGACGCGGGGAGCAGAGGCGACGATGGCGGGCAGGGCTTCGAGCGCGCCGCGCTTGGAGAGGTCGACGAGCACGGCGGTCACACCTGCGAGCCCGACGAGCGCGTCGGGCGAGCCGACGAACACGACTTCGATATCCGGCTGCGACGCGAGCGCGGTGGTGATGCGCGAGCGGTCCATGAGGTCGGGCGTTGCGACGGCGACCTTCATGCGGGCCCCGTGCGACCGGCGTGCCGTGCCCGGTGCGTCCACGCCTTCGCCGCGCCCCACGCGATGCCGGGCTCGACAAGCGACGGATCGACGTCGGCCCACGTCGCGGGCGTGAGGTCGTAGTCGTCGCCGGGGAAGCGCTCGCGGGAGAAGTCGTCGCGCTCCACCGGAGGGACGCCAGCCGCCCGCAACGCCTCGGTCGGGTGGCGCACCGCTTCGCGCAGCAGCGTGAGCGGCGTCGTGACCTGCTCGTCGACGTCCGTAGCCAGCAACGCACGCATGCGGGGCATCACGTCCGCCATGGCCGCGGCGACAACCGCGGCAGTGTCAACGGTCACATCGGAAGCGAAGCGGCCGAGGCTGCGTGCGATCCACCCGGGAAGGGTGGCTTCGATCGCGCCGGCAAGTGCCCCAGCCTGGCTCTCCATGAAGGTGCGACAATACGGGCGTGACCGGCGCCCAGCGAGCCTTCAACATCCACGCATCGGCCTGGGCCGCGGTGAACGCCTTCCTCTTCGTGGTGGACGTGGCCACCGGCGACGGGCTCTGGTTCTTCTATCCGCTTGGTGGCTGGGGCATCGGCCTCGCCCTCCATGCCACCGTGCTCTACACGAAGGCGCCCGAGGACGACGAGCTGGAGCCGGGCGACGAGCGCCAGCAGCTCGGCTACCGCTCGTAGCTCATCCTCGCTCGCAGCCCAGCTCAGCTCTCGAGCAGGTCGCCCAACCGGTCGACCCCGATGCCGAGGTCGTGCATCCACTGGATCGCCTTGTCGAGCTGCTCGTCCTCGCCGCCCAGCTCGCAGATCACCCAGCCGGTGGCGTCGTCGATCTTCGCCGAGCGGATGTTGGGCATCACGTCGAACTCACGCACCAAGCGCGCGATGATCGGTTGCTTGATCAAGTGCTCGGGGAAGGTCAGCTTGAGCCGGACCTGGTTGGGGTTCATGTGTTCTCAATCCTCCAAGGATGGCCGTGACGGCAACGACGAGTTGAGGTTGCCCGACCTGAACCCTTCGAGGTCCAGCGTCACGTACCGGTAGCCAGCACCCTTGACGACGGCAACGACGTCCTCGCGCCGCTCGAGCGCCGCCGGCAGTTCGTCGACGCCCAGCTCGACACGGGCAGTGTCACCGTAGTGGCGCACGCGCAGGTCGCGGAACCCGAGCCGCCGCAACCCCGACTCCGCCTTCGCCACACCCTGCAACAGCTGCACCGTCACCGGCGTACCGTACGGCAAGCGCGACGCCAAG
>Ga0299907_10000756_pt1 | contig 16785 bp, 13 predicted proteins | sample RVTome_16_FD_198680 | JGI IMG/M metagenome (GOLD analysis project Ga0299907, IMG submission 198680) | Soil microbial communities from uranium-contaminated site in the Upper Colorado River Basin, Wyoming, United States - RVT152D67 (version 2) ...
GACACGGGTACGAGGTGTCGATCGTCACCCCCGACTACTTCGTCCCGTTCCCCGATGGAACGTCGCTCACCCTGTGGGGCGACGTGTCACGCGACTCGGCGGCCATCGCGACCTTCTCCGAACGCGACGCGAACGCGTACGTGGAATTCGATCGCTACTTCGATCATGCCGCCCGCCTGCTCAAGGACTTGATGTTCGTCGTGCCGCCGAACATCAACGTCCGCGAGTTGCCCAAGTGGGCCGCCACCGCCGGGAAGTTCCGCAAGTGGAGCGGGCGAGACGTCCACGAGATCGTGCGGCTGTTCACGATGAGCGCCGCGGACTTCCTCGACGAGTGGTTCGAGGACGACCGCGTGAAGGGCGCACTGGCGACGCAGGCGATCATCGGTGCGTGGGCCGGACCGATGACGCCGGGATCGGCGTACGTGCTGATGCACCACTGGATCGGCGAGATCGACGGGCACGCCGGCGCGTGGGGATGGGTGAAGGGCGGCATGGGCGGCGTCTCGGAGGCGATGGCGCGCTCCGCCGAGTCCGCGGGCGCGGAGATCCGTACCGATGCCGAGGTCGACCGCATCGCGATCAATGCGAGCGGCCGAGCCGTCGGAGTCGCGCTTTTGGACGGAACGCTGATCCGCTCGCAACGTGTCGTGTCGTCGGCGCATCCGGTCACGACGTACCTGTCCTTGATCGGCACGGAACGACTTCCCGGCGACGTCGTTCGCGACGTCGAGCGCTATCGAACGCGTTCTGGCTCGGTGAAGCTGAACGTCGCGCTCTCGGAGCTGCCGGAGTTTCCAAACTGGGAGCACGAGACGAGCCTGCACCGAGGACTCGTGGCGATCTCTCCGTCGATCGAGTACCTGGAACGAGCATGGGACGACGCGAAGTACGGACGGATGAGCGAGCACCCGTACGTCGAGGTCGTCTTCCCGACCGCCCACGAGCCGGATGGACTCGCCCCCGACGGAAAGCACCTGATGCTCGGGTTTGCCCAGTACGGGCCGTACGAGCTCGCCGAGGGGTCGTGGGACGACGGCGGCCGCGACGAGTTCGCCCGACGCGTCTTCGACGGACTCGGTGAGTACGCGCCGAAGCTGAAGGACTCGATCGAACAGATCGAGGTGCTCGCGCCGAAGGACATCGAGGATCGGTTCGGACTCGTCGGCGGCAACATCATGCAGGGCGAGCTCACGCCCGATCAGCTCTTCGGGTTCCGACCGATCACGGGATACGGCGACTACCGAACGCCGGTCGGCGGCATGTACCTGTGCGGTTCGGGGACGCACCCGGGCGGCGGCGTCATGGGCGTTCCGGGCCGGAACGCAGCCAGCGTGGTGCTGCGCGATCACAAACGCGGTGAGTTCGTAGACCGCCTCAAGAGTTTCGGCAGATGATCTTCGCAACGCGCTGCGAACGATAGATGCTCGCCGAGCTCGCGAACGCGGTTCGCTCTCGCCGCGTGTCGGCGTTCGAGCTCGTAACCGAGTCGCTGGCACGCATCGAGCGCGGCAATCCTGCTTTGAATGCCGTGACCCTCGTCCGCGGGGAGCAGGCGCTCGAGGAAGCACGGGCCCTCGACGAGCGACGCGCGGACGGACCGCTCGCCGGCATCCCGCTCCTCGTCAAGGACAACACCGACGCGGCGGGGCTCGTGACGACGTTCGGATCGCGAACGATGCTCGAGCGTCCGCCCGCGGAACGCAGCGAGATCACCGTCGAGCGGATGCTCGACGCCGGAACGGTCATCGTGGGCCGAACGAACATCCCGGAGTTCGCGTTCGAGGGGTGGACGTGGAACGACGTGAACGGCGTGACGGGGAATCCGTGGGGGATCGACTGGTCGCCCGGTGGATCGTCGGGCGGATCCGGTGCCGCGATCGCGGCGGGCCTCGCGCCGATCGCCACGGGTACCGACGGCGGGGGCTCGATCCGAACGCCCGCGTCGTTCTGCGGGCTCGTGGGGCTGAAGCCGACGGCGGGTCTGATCGGACGCCGGCCGATCCCGTCGTGGCTCGACGTGTCCACGCAGGGACCGATGGGCGTCTCGGTCGCGGACGTCAAGTTGCTGCTCGACGTGATGCGCGGGCCGGTCGAGGGCGACCCGACCGCCGCGGCGACCTGGACGCCTGTCGGCGGGATGCCGAGCCGAGTCTTCGCGGCGCCGCGGACGTGGGACTGGGGGCCGCTACCCGCAGAGGTCGAGGGGCCCTACCGACTCGCGCTCGACGCGATCGAGCAGGACCTCGGGCTTCCCGTCGAGGAGCTCACGCCGCCGGCGCTGTTCCCCACGGCGATCGCCAACGGTGGCGAGCCGGCGCGCGACTGGTACGTCACCGTCATCGTCGAGGAGCTCCACTGGCTGGGGCGCGAATGGGTGCAGGCGCACTTGGAGGAGTTCAGCGCGCCGTTCCGCGGCGAGATGGAGGACGCGCTCACGACGCCGATCGATCGGTACCTGGCGGCGCGTCACCGACGGTACGACTACGCCCACGACCTCGACCGCCTGCTCGGCGCCGACGCAATCCTCGTTTGTCCGACGCACGGGCACCAGGGATGGATGGCCGACGGAAGGGTTCCGGGCACGAACGCTCCCGCCGGGTCCGAGGGCTACAACACCGGCGAGTTCAACATGAGCGGTCACCCGTCGCTCGCGATCCCGGCGGGGATGTGCTCGAACGGCCTCCCGTTCGGCCTCGAGGTGAACGGGCCGCGCTGGCGCGACGACATGGTGCTCACGTTCGCCGAGGCGTGGGAGCGCGCGCGGCCGTGGCCACTCTCGGCCCCGGGATACGAGCCCTTCCCGGTCCCGTAGCGATCGGCGTCGGCCTCACTCGGCGGCGGGATAGCCACCGGACTCGTCGTGCGTCTCTTCGCCGACCAGGGCCGGGGCGAACACGCACACGAGTGTCGTCCTCTCGAGCGCGCTCACCGTGTGCTTGTCGTGACGGTCGAGCGCGTACACCGTGCCCGTTCGGACGACGTGCCGCTCGCCGGTGTCGAGGTTCTGGATCTCGAGCGCACCCTCCAGGCAGAGACACGCCTCGAGATGGTTGCGGTACTGGAGCTCGGCGCGAAATCCTGCCTCGACCGTCGTGTGCGTGATCGTGAAGCCCATGCCGTCGGCGCGCGTGAGCATGCGAAGGCTGCGCCAACCGTCGCCCCGCGCGTCGGCTCTCGTCCCTTCGACCTGAGATGTCTGTCGAACGATCACCGGCGGGCTCCTGACGCTCGCGGCGAGGGGACGAGCCTACGTCAGCCGCCCGGCGTACGAGACCTCTGGGCCGGCCAGATACAGCAGCCGCTTGACGCAGCGGTAACAAAGCGACGCTCGGCACATGTCGTCACAGAACGCGCACACGTCGATCTCGCGACTGCACTCCACGCACACGAGCAAGCCCGCTTCCCGTGGCTCTCGACCGCCGGCAAGCGTCATCTCTCGTTCCCTTTCGGCCGCTGGATCTTCGATGCCGAGCGCTGTGCGTCCTCCCTGAGGAGCAGCCCGACAAGCTTGCCATCCGCGGTGGTGATCGGCGAGTTCACGAGATCGTGCCTGGTCATGTACTCGGCCATCTCGGCGATCGGAACGTACGTCCGGAAGGTGCTCGGGCCGGGCCGCATGACTCGCTCGATGAGGAGATCGGCGTCGCCCTCGAGCTCCTTCTCGCGGAGCAGACCGAGAACCACCGAGTGCTCGTTCACGACGACGCACGCGTTCCAGCCCGCCGAGCGAACGCGTTCCCTCACCTCGCCGAGACGGTCGCCGAGGGCGCACGTGGGCACGTCCGCTCGCGCGACGTCGGCGGCACGCGGAAGCTCCGCGTTCGTCCCCTCGGTGGGGAGGCCCGCTGCGAGCCAGTCAAGCTTCCCGTGCACGTAGTCGTACACATCGGTGAAGCCGAGCGCTTCGAGCCGCCACGCGGCTCGTGGGCTGAGGTCTCAGGCCGAATCCGCGCAATACACGACGACGGAGCGACCGGGGTCGAGGATCTCCTTGGCCCGGGCATCGATGAGCGCCAAGGGGATGTTGATCGCTCCGGGCAGATGGTCTTCTCGGTACTCGGACGCCGGCAGGACCTCGACGAGCTGGGCGCCCCCTGCGACCAGGCGTTGGACGTCTTCGCGGTCGATCTCACTCGGCATGGCTCTCCTCCTCCGGCAGTTGTGGGCAAAGCTAGCCGGTCTTCCGTGCTCGAGGAGGGCGACTTGCCCCGGCGCGATCGCAGGGGAAGGATCGGCTCGGTCGGATGGTTGAGCCAGGCGAAAACGCTTCCAGCCAGGAAGGAGGACGGATGTGAGCGATGCGACCGGGATCATCCAGTTGATCGGCCGGATCCTGTTCGCCGCCTACTTCATCTATTCCGGTGCGGGGTTCCACGTGCGCATGTCGAAGATGGCCGAGGACTACTCCCGCTCGACGGGTTTCCCCCTCGCGGGCATCGCCGGCTGGCCTACCGGGATCTGGATGGTCGCCGGCGCGCTCTCGGTCGCGCTCGGCATCTGGCCCGACATCGGCGCGCTGATGATCGCCGCGTTCGCCGTCGTCGCGGCGGCGTACTTCCACCGCTTCTGGGAGCTCGACGATCCCATGCAGAAGCAGACCCAGCAGCAGCTGTTCGGGCGCAATCTCATCATCGTCGGTGCCTGCCTCGTGATGTTCGCGTTCTTCGCCTCGGCCGGCGACGCCCTTCGCTACACGATCACCGGTCCGGCGTTCGACCTGTAGCCGACGGCCTCGCGGCGAGGGAAGGCCCGAGCTTGTAGCCCAGGCGGCGCGGGAGCGTCGCGACGAATCGCGTGAGCGGTCCGGCGCGACCCCCCGCGTCCTCGAGGTCGTCCTTGCGCCGGATCGCAGCGTTGACGGCGAACATGCCGGGCGAGCGGATCACCTCGGGCGGGAAGCGTTTCGGCTTCTTGGTTACGACGGCGAGCCGCGTGAACCCGTCGTTCGCGTGAAGCGCGAGCGCCGCGAGGATCTTTCCGCCGAGGTACGACGGGCCGACGCCGTTGCCGGTGTAGCCGAGCCCGTAGTGCACGTTGCCCGAACGCATCGTGCCGTAGAACGGCATCGTCAATCCGGAGACGTTGATCGGACCACCCCATGCGGCCTCGATGGGCACATCGGCGAGGTCTGGAAACATCCGAACGAGATCGCGTGCGACCCGACGCGCGTACCGCTCCACGTAGTCGTAGCGGTCGTCGATACGCCGTGCGAGGTTCGGTTGCAGCCCTCCCATGCCGAAGGCGATCCGCCCATCGGGCGTCGTTCGCAGGTAGTGGAGCGACGAGCGCTCGTCGTAGATCGACTCGCCGCCGGTCCAGCCGAGCTCCTCGATCCGGTCCGGGGCGGGAGCCGTCACGACGATGTACGACCCGCGCACCGTGAGACGTGGCTTGAACTCGCGCCACCATGTGGCCCACGCGCCCAGCGCGACCACGGCTTCGCCGGCGGTCGCGGTTCCCCCCGGCGTCTCGGCAACCGCGGGCTTGCCGGTCCGGAACCGCGTGACCGGCGTTCCCTCGAAGATCCGAACGCCCCGTTCGATCAGGACGCGGCGGAGTCCTCGCGCCAGTCGCGCCGGTTGAACGGTACCCGCGTCGGGCATGAACACGGCCGAGCGGAACGTCGGCGACGCGCAACGTTTCTGCATGTCGTCTCGCGACAGCACCTCGAACTCGTGACCGACGCCGAGCCGGCGTGCCACGTTGAGGAGCTCGTCCCATCCGCGTTCGTGGTTCGGGTTCGTTGCCACGCCGAGGCACCCTGCGTACCGGAACCACGCGTCGACGCCGTGGCGATCGCACCACTGCCCGATCTCCGTAGGGGACCGTCCACCCACCATCAGCAGCTCCATCGCATCGGCGTCGCCGTAGGTCTCGGCGACGTCCTCGATGTGGCTCCACCAGCCGTCGCAGAACCCGCCGTTGCGACCGCTCGGCCCGCCGCCGCAGATGTCGGTCTCGAGCAGGACGACGTCGAGGTCGGGCTGTCGTTCTTTCAAGAAGTACGCGGTCCACATCCCGGTGTAGCCGCCGCCGAGGATGACGACGTCCGCCTTCGTGTCGCCCCGGAGTGGCGGCGACTCGGGGCCGGCGAACTCGGGGTGCGAGAGGGCCTCCTCCATCCACCACGAGCGTCGGGCGGGACGGGGCGCCTGCTTCACGAACCCTCCTCTCGTCGGGCGCTGCTAAGGTTCGAGCCCATTCTGGCGCACGAGTCGGGAGGTCATCCTTCGATGAGTCCGGCCGAACGCCCCCGGAGCCGCGAGGTCACCGACGGTCCCGAGCGCGCACCCGCGCGCGCCATGCTTCGCGCCGTCGGGTTCTCCGAGGACGATTTCGGCAGGCCGCAGGTCGGAGTGGCGTCCAGCTGGAACGAGGTGACGCCGTGCAACTACCACCTCGACAAGCTCGCGGCGCTGGCGAAGGAAGGTGTGCGTCAGGGGAACGCCGTCCCGCTCGAGTTCACGACGATCGCGGTGTCCGACGCGATCGCCATGGGTCACGAGGGGATGAAGGCCTCGCTGGTCAGTCGCGACGTGATCGCCGACTCGGTCGAGCTCGTCATGCACGCCGAGCGGATGGACGCGCTCGTCGGCATCGCCGGATGCGACAAGTCCGAGCCGGGCATGTTGATGGCGATGGCGCGTCTCGACGTTCCGTCCGTCTTCCTGTACGGCGGGTCGATCCTGCCGGGCACGTACCAGGGTCGAGACATCACGATCCAGGACGTGTTCGAGGCGGTCGGGGCGCACTCGAGGGGCACGATGACCGACGAGGAGCTCCTCGCCGTGGAGCGCGCGGCGTGCCCCACGACCGGATCGTGCGCCGGGATGTACACGGCGAACACGATGGCGGCCGCGGCCGAGGCGCTCGGGATGTCGCTCCCCGGTGCTGCGTCGCCGACCGCCGTCGATTACCGGCGCGAGGTGTTCGCCCGCGAGTCCGGCATCGCGGCGACCAAGCTGCTCGAGGCGGGGATCCGACCTCGCGACATCTTGACCAAGCAAGCGTTCGAGAACGCCATCGCCGTCGTGATGGCATTGGCCGGTTCGACGAACGCCGTCCTGCACCTCATCGCGATCGCGCACGAGGCCCATGTGGAGCTGGGACTCGACGACTTCGATCGGATCTCGCGCGCGGTTCCACATCTCGTGGACGTTCGGCCGGCGGGGAAGTTCGTCATGAGCGACCTCGACCGCGTCGGCGGCGTGCAGGTCGTGACGAAGGAGCTGTTGGACGCCGGCTTGCTGAACGGTGACTGCATCACCGTCACGGGCGCGACCCTCGCCGAGAACCTCTCGGCGATGGACGTGCGTGCTCCGGACGGCACCGTCGTACACCCCGCGTCGGACGCGATCCATCGCGAGGGCGGGATCGCGGTCCTGTACGGCTTGCTCGCACCGGAGGGTTCGGTCATGAAGATCGCCGGCGCGGCGTCGCTCGAGTTCCGCGGGCGGGCCCGCCCGTTCGACTCCGAGCAGGGCGCGTTCGACGCGGTGACGAGCGGGGCGATCGTTCCCGGCGACGTGATCGTGATCAGGTACGAAGGCCCGAAGGGATCGCCCGGCATGCCCGAGATGCTCGCGGTGACCGCCGCCGTCGCCGGGGCGGGGCTCGGCGCGGAGGTCGCTCTGATCACCGACGGCCGGTTCAGTGGCGCATCGAAGGGATACAGCGTCGGTCACATCTCGCCGGAGGCGTTCGTCGGCGGTCCGATCGCGCTCGTGCGCGACGGTGACGAGATCGTGATCGATGCGGCGAACCGAAAGCTCGACCTCGTCGTCGACGCCGCCGAGCTCGAACGCAGGCGGGCAGGATGGAAGGCGCCCGAGCCGCGCTACGTGTCGGGCGCGCTGGCGAAGTACGCGCGACTCGTCGGCTCCGCTTCACGCGGCGCGGTGACCTGGTAGGACGTTCCCTCTAATCGACGAGGGCTTCGAAGGTCCTTCGCGACTCCGCAAGTCGCTCGGCGAGCGTCCGCGCGAGCCATCGGTGCATCGCCGTCGCGAGCTCGGGGTCTTCGGCCTCGATCCGATCGATCGCCGCCGTGGTGAGCCGCAGGACCACGATCGGCGTCTCGGCGACGACGTCGGCCGTGCGCGGCGCCCCCGTATACATGGCCACCTCTCCCACCACCACGCCGGGGCGGATCGTCCGAAGGCGCATCGGCGTGCCCGCCTCCGTCTCCGCCTGCACCCGGAGCCGTCCCGACGACAGCACGAACACGTCGCGCGGCTGCTCGTCGCGTCGGATGAGCACGGCGCCCTCGGAAAGCTCCTCGCGCTCGAGGTAGGGCCCGAGGCCGGGTGGCATCTCGGCCACCGACGCGGCGTCGCCCCCCGCGAGCGGCGTCTCCGCGAGCAGCACGTCCTCGCACCGCTGCAGGCCGCGGTCAAGATCGGGCACGAACGCCACGACGCCGCCTTCCACCACCCCGCCCCGCTCGAGCTGGGTGCGCACGGCACCCGACGCGCCGGCCAGCACGAGCTCGAACCCGTTGGCTTCTGCGAGGTGGCAGATCTTCACGAACGAGGCGACCGCCGAGGAGTCGACGCCCGAGACCCGTCGCAGGTCCATCACCAAGAACCGCAGCGGTGATGCCTCCACGCGCTTGCGGATCCGCTCGATCAGCGCGTTGGCCGACCCGAAGAACACGAACCCGTTCAGGCGAAGCACCCCCACCCGCTCGCTCAGCCGCCGCAGTGCCTGGCGCTCGGCGGGGGAGCGGTCGACGTTGGACCGATAGGTGTCCCCGAACGCGACCTCGCGCACGAGCTCGATCCGTCCGTAGCTCACCGCGAACAGCACCACTGCCAACACCAGGCCGAGGACCACGCCGGGCAGGAACCCCCAGGCGACGATCCCGGCCAAGATCAAAAGGACGATCAGGTACTCCACCCTGGGCAGGACCTTCCGCTTGTCCCACACCCACTCGATGATGAAAGCGAGCCCGAGAAACACCAGCACGCCACCGACGAGCATGCGCGGGAGCAGCTCGATCACCGAGGCACCGAACACGATCGCGGCCAACGGGACCGCGGCGGCGACGAGCCCCGCGGTCCGTGCGTTGACGTTCATGCGCGCGGCGAGCGCCGTCAGGCTGAGGGCGTGGTACCCGGGAATGCCGCCGAGCGCGCCGGAGACGACGTTCAGCACGCCGGCATCGCGAAGCTCCCGGTTCGTGTCGAGGTCGCGGTCCAAGACGACCCCGGTCGCGTTGATGTTGAGGAGGATCGCGAGTGAAGCGATGAGCACTGCGCTCGCGATCCCCGTCCATTGCTCGAGGACCGACGACCAGTCGGCTCCCACCAGCGCGCGGAAGGTCCACGGTTCCCACAGCCTCGCTGTCTCGAACGGCCCCAGGAGCCACCGCCCGTCCCGCGCCTCGTCGATCGACGATCCCGTCACTACCATCACGATCGCGAACGACACGAGGCCCGCGCCGATCACTGTCGGGATCACGAGCGGACGTTTCAGGAGCCGTACCGCGGCGAGCAGGGCCACCCCGAACACGAACGCCGGCGCCCACCTGATCAGCGTGTACTCGCGGATGAAGTACTCCGCGGTGCGGAGCGAAGGCTGCACGCCGGACGCGACATAGATGCCGCGGTTCAGCAGCAACCATCCGGTCCCCGCGAGGAACCCGCCAACCACCGGGTAGGGCACGAATCGGACCAGGGCGCCGAGCCGAAACCTCCCGAGCGCCCAGAAGATGACGCCACACAGGACCGTCACCACCAGCGTGGCGGCGATGACGGTGAGGAAGACGTCGGGACGCTCGAAGTGCTCGAGCCCGGTGGCGTTGGCCACCTGTTGCAGGGACGCTGCCTTGGCCGCCGATGAGGCCGCCACAACCGCGAGCACTGCCGCGGCCGCGTCCTGGACGCTGCCCACCACGCCCCGGGAGCCGGCTCGCCAGGCGAGGATCGCGAGGGTCAGGACGGCCGCGAAGAGGTACAGGCCGATGCCGTCGGGCAGGCGACCCGCGAGGAGCCCTCCGAAGACGGTCGCGGCGAACGCGATCGCCAGCACGCACTCGACGGCGCCGATGATGACGCCGGCCACGAGCGTCGCGACCATCCCTGAGGGCCGTCGCCGTTCGGATGATTGCTCTTCGGGTTCCCGCATCAATCGATAAGCGCCTCGACAGCGCGTTGCGACTCCGCAAGTCGCTCGGCGAGCGTCCGCGCGAGCCATCGGTGCATCGCCGTCGCGAGCTCGGGGTCTTCGGCCTCGATCCGATCGATCGCCGCCGTGGTGAGCCGCAGGACCACGATCGGCGTCTCGGCGACGACGTCGGCCGTGCGCGGCGCCCCCGTATACATGGCCACCTCTCCCACCACCACGCCGGGGCGGATCGTCCGAAGGCGCATCGGCGTGCCCGCCTCCGTCTCCGCCTGCACCCGGAGCCGTCCCGACGACAGCACGAACACGTCGCGCGGCTGCTCGTCGCGTCGGATGAGCACGGCGCCCTCGGAAAGCTCCTCGCGCTCGAGGTAGGGCCCGAGGCCGGGTGGCATCTCGGCCACCGACGCGGCGTCGCCCCCCGCGAGCGGCGTCTCCGCGAGCAGCACGTCCTCGCACCGCTGCAGGCCGCGGTCAAGATCGGGCACGAACGCCACGACGCCGCCTTCCACCACCCCGCCCCGCTCGAGCTGGGTGCGCACGGCACCCGACGCGCCGGCCAGCACGAGCTCGAACCCGTTGGCTTCTGCGAGGTGGCAGATCTTCACGAACGAGGCGACCGCCGAGGAGTCGACGCCCGAGACCCGTCGCAGGTCCATCACCAAGAACCGCAGCGGTGATGCCTCCACGCGCTTGCGGATCCGCTCGATCAGCGCGTTGGCCGACCCGAAGAACACGAACCCGTTCAGGCGAAGCACCCCCACCCGCTCGCTCAGCCGCCGCAGTGCCTGGCGCTCGGCGGGGGAGCGGTCGACGTTGGACCGATAGGTGTCCCCGAACGCGACCTCGCGCACGAGCTCGATCCGTCCGTAGCTCACCGCGAACAGCACCACTGCCAACACCAGGCCGAGGACCACGCCGGGCAGGAACCCCCAGGCGACGATCCCGGCCAAGATCAAAAGGACGATCAGGTACTCCACCCTGGGCAGGACCTTCCGCTTGTCCCACACCCACTCGATGATGAAAGCGAGCCCGAGAAACACCAGCACGCCACCGACGAGCATGCGCGGGAGCAGCTCGATCACCGAGGCACCGAACACGATCGCGGCCAACGGGACCGCGGCGGCGACGAGCCCCGCGGTCCGTGCGTTGACGTTCATGCGCGCGGCGAGCGCCGTCAGGCTGAGGGCGTGGTACCCGGGAATGCCGCCGAGCGCGCCGGAGACGACGTTCAGCACGCCGGCATCGCGAAGCTCCCGGTTCGTGTCGAGGTCGCGGTCCAAGACGACCTCGGTCGCGTTGATGTTGTACGCGAGGGCGAGGACGGTGATGAGGATCGCGGCGAGGATGCCGGGCGCCTGTTCGAGCAGCGCGAAGGGGTCCGCGTCGACGATCGCGTTCGTCGACCAGGGCTGCCATGTCGGAGCGTCGTCGAACGTCGCCAGGAGCAGCCACCCGTCCGAGCGCACCTCGTCGATCGACGATCCGGTCACTACCAGCCCGATCGCGAACGCCACGAGACCGAGCCCGAGAACGACGGGGATGGTGAGCGGCCGCCTCACGACACGCTGCGATACCAACAGGAGCCCGCCGAGGACGACGGCGGGCACCCACCGCACGAGCGCGTCGCGCGAGAACAGATCGGCGATCGGGAGCAGGAACAGCGACTCGTTCACGGTGACGGCGACGCCGCCGCCGACGAGCAACCAACCGATCCCTGTCAGGAATCCGCCGACGACGGGGTAGGGCACAAAGCGAACGAGATCTCCGCGCCGCCGAATCCCGAGCACGACGCTCGTGATCCCGGCCACCACCGTGATGACCATGGTCGCCAACACGACCGTGATGAAGTCGCGTGCGCCGCTGCCGAACGCGTTCAACGCCACGGGCGTGGCAAGGACCGTGAGGATCGCCGGTGTCGCGGCCTGGAGACTCCCAACCACGCCCCGAGAGCCCGCCCGCCAGGCCAGCAGGGCCAGCGTGATCGCCGCGGCCGTCACGTACAGCCCCACCCCGTCCGCGATATAGCGCTTCAGCAAGCCGCTGAACACCAGGCCTGCAAACGACGCGGCCACGACGACCTCGACCGCGCCGATCACGAGCCCGATCGAAAGCGTGCGGAGCCTCCCCGCGGTGTCTTGCCGCTCGGACACGCCGTCCTCTCCCGCCGTCGCGCACGGACTCTATGCAGTGAGCCCTCGGGGCGCACCTTCGACCGAGGCGCGACCGTGCCTGGGCAGCTACGCTGCCCGCCCCATGGCGACGATCGTTTCTCCCCTCGCGCTGGAGTGTCGTGAGTGCCGCGCGCGGTATCCCGTCGAGCCGCTCACCATCTGCGAGGAGTGCTTCGGACCGCTCGAGCCCGCGTACGAGCTGGATCCGATCGACGGCGTCGACTTCCGAAAGCACGTCGAGGCCGGGCCGGCGTCGCTGTGGCGCTACGAGTCACTGCTGCCCGGCGGGCCCGATGTCGACCGCGTCGACCTCGGCGCCGGGTTGACGCCGCTGCGTCGAGCCGACCGTCTCGCTGATGCCCTCGGCCTGGAGACCCTGTGGATCAAGGACGACAGCGTGAACCCGTCCAACTCGTTCAAGGATCGCGTCGTTTCCGTTGCGATCACGATTGCGCGCGCGTTCGGGTTCGAGGCGATCAGCTGCGCGTCGACCGGCAACCTGGCGAACGCGACCGCTGCGCACGCCGCGAAGGTCGGCATGCCCTGCTACGTGTTCGTTCCCGACGACCTCGAGCGAGCCAAGATCCTCGCCACCGAGGCGTACGGCGCGAAGGTCGTCGCGGTGAACGGTTCGTACGACGACGTCAACCGTCTCTGCAGCGAGGTCGCGGAGGCACTGCCGTGGGCGTTCGTCAACGTGAACATGCGCCCGTACTACGCGGAGGGGTCCAAGTCGCTCGGGTTCGAGGTCGCCGAGCAGCTGGGCTGGCGTCTTCCCGATCACGTCGTCGTTCCGGTCGCCTCGGGTGCGCTGATGACCAAGGTTCATCGCGCCTTCCGCGAGCTCGCCGCGATCGGTGCGGTCGAGGATGGTTCCTATCGGATCAGTGGTGCACAGGCCGAGGGGTGCTCACCCGTCGCGCAGGCGTTCGCGTCGAACGCCGATGAGGTGCGACCCGTGAAGCCGAACACAGTGGCCAAGTCGCTCGCGATCGGCAACCCCGCCGACGGCTGGTACGCGATCCAGACCGCGCGCACCACCGGCGGCGTCGTCGGGGCCTGCACGGAGGCCGAGGTGCTCGAGGGCGTTCGACTCCTCGCGGCGACCGAGGGCTTGTTCACGGAGACCGCGGGCGGCGTCACGATCGCCGTCCTCAAACGCCTCGTCGACGCCGGCGTGGTGAGGCGCGAAGAGGAGACCGTCGCGCTCGTCACCGGAAACGGCTACAAGACGGTCGAGGCCTTCGAGGGCACGATCGAGCCGAGCTACCGCGTCGCGCCCGACCTCGACGAGTTCCTCGCCGCGCTCCGAACCTGAACCGCGCTTCGCCTTTACGCGCCAGCCCGACGACTGCGCCGGCTTCCGGAGGCCTCATCGGCCAGCGCCACTGCGACGACCCGCGATACGGTTGCTCGGTGCGTCGACGGTCGAGGGTCGGCGAGGCACTGGCCACGATTCGGCGTCGTGGCGGCGTGTTCGTCGTGGCCGGCTTCGCGCTCGCAGCCTGCTCGACCGATTCGCCGTCGGTCCTGAGCCCCGAGGGCGAGAGCGCCCGACGGATCGACCGGCTCTGGTGGTTGATGCTGTGGATCTCGCTGGCCGTCCTGGCTGTCGTTCTCGGACTGATGGTCGCCGCGATCCTCCGCCGCGGCCGGCGCGACGTGGAGGTCGACCGTACGACGCCGCCGTGGGGAGACCCCTTCATCGTCATCGCTGGCGTCGCGGTGCCCGCCCTGATCCTCATCGCCGTCTTCGTCGTCTCGCTTCGCGACCTGGACGCGATCACCGAACAGGGTGACGCCGCGCTCACGATCGACGTCGTCGGTCACGTGTGGTGGTGGGAGGTGCGCTACCCGGGCGGAGCCGTCACCGCGAACGAGATCCACATCCCCACGGGCGAAACGGTGCGGTTCCGGCTCACGAGCGACGACGTGATCCACAGCTTCTGGGTGCCGGAGCTCGCGCCGAAGGTCGACATGATCGACGGGCGGACGAACGTGCTCGACGTCCGCACCGACGTTCCAGGAACGTACCGAGGCCAGTGCGCGGAGTTCTGCGGTCTCCAGCACGCGAACATGGCGTTCCACGTGATCGCCGAGTCGCGCGACGAGTTCGACGCGTGGTTGCAGAACGCGGCGGAACCTGCGGAGTCGAACACCGAGACGGCGTCGGGGCTCGATGTCTTCTTGAGCTCGTCGTGCGTCGGGTGTCACACGATCCGTGGCACGGACGCGACGGGCACGCTCGGGCCGGATCTGACGCACATGGCGTCGCGGCTGACGCTCGCCGCGGGCACGATCCCCAACTCCCGCGAAGACCTCGCGCGGTGGATCGAGGACCCGCAGTCGATCAAGCCGGGCAACGTGATGCCGCCCACGGAGCTGAGCGAGGCGGACCTCGTCGCGCTCCTCGACTACCTGGAGACGCTCGACTGATGGCGTCGTACGCGGAGCGGCTCGAGCTCGTCTGGCACGAGGGCACGGGGCTTTCCGCGTGGGCCGGAACGGTGGATCACAAGCGCATCGGGCTCCGCTACCTGTACACGGGCTTCGTGTTCTTCGTGCTCGCGGGACTCGAGGCGACGCTCATGCGCGTCCAGCTCGCGGCGCCCACGCTCGAGGTGCTGTCGCCGCAGACGTACAACGAGCTCTTTTCGATGCACGGTGTCACGATGATGTTCCTGGTCGCGACGCCGATCCTTTCGGGGTTCGGGAACTACTTCGTCCCGCTCATGATCGGCGCGCGCGACATGGCGTTCCCGCGCCTGAACGCGTTCGGGTACTGGGTGTTTTTGGCAGCGGGCGTGTTCCTGAACTCGGCGTTCCTCGTGGGGCAGGCGCCGGACGACGGGTGGTTCAACTACCTGCCGCTCGCGAGCGAGCAGTTCACGCCGACCCTGGCCATCGACTTCTACGCGCTCGGACTGATCTTCATCGGCATCTCGACAACCGCCGGCGCGATCAACTTCATCGTCACGATCCTCAAGCTCCGCGCTCCGGGGATGACGCTCAACCGCATCCCGATATTCGTGTGGGGCGAGCTCGCGTTCGCGCTCACCGTCGTGTTCGCGCTGCCCGTGCTCACCGTGGCGAACGTGTTCCTGGAGCTCGAGCGGAAGTTCGGCTTCCACTTCTACGACGCCGACGGCGGCGGAGATCCTGTCCTCTGGCAGCACCTGTTCTGGTTCTTCGGCCATCCCGAGGTCTACCTGATCGTCCTGCCGGCGCTCGGACTCGTCTCGTCGATCATCCCGACGTTCTCCCGCCGCCCGATGGTCGGCTACACCTACATCGTCCTGGCCGAGCTGTTCATCTTCGTCATCAGCTTCGGCGTCTGGGTCCACCACATGTTCGCCGTCGGCCTCCCCACGATCGCCTTGGGCATCATCTCGGCGGCGAGCTTCATGGTGGTGATCCCGAGCGGTACGCAGATCTTCGCCTGGCTCGCGACGATGGTGTCCGGTCGGCTCGTGCTGTCGACCGCGATGCACTTCGTCCTGGGCTTTCTCGTCCTGTTCGTGATCGGGGGGCTCTCCGGCGCGATGTTCAGCGCCGTACCGTTCGATCAGGCGACGACGGATTCGTACTTCGTCGTGGCCCACTTTCACTACGTCCTCGCGGGCGGCGCGATGTTTCCGATGTTCGCCGGCCTGTACTACTGGGGACCGAAGATGCTCGGGCACCTGCTCGACGAGCGGCTGGGCAAGATCAGCTTCTGGCTCATGTTCCTCGGGTTCAACGTGACCTTCTTTCCGATGCACATCGTCGGTCTGCTCGGTCAGCCTCGACGGACGTACACGTATGCGTCTGGTCTGGGGTGGGACCTTCACAACCTGCTCTCGACGATCGGGGTGTTCGTCCTCGGCGCCGGCATCCTGGTCACGTTCTGGAACTGGTTCTGGAGCCGGGCACACGGCGAGCCGGCGGGCGAGGACCCGTGGAGCGGTGACACACTGGAGTGGACGACGACGTCGCCGCCGCCCGAATACAACTTCACCACGATCCCCACGGTCCGAAGCCGCGAACCGGCGTGGGATCAGCCCGAGCTCCAGGGCGGTGCACAACCTCCCGAGGACGGTGGTCGCCCCCTCACCGACGGACACACGACGCTGGCGACGACGCTTGCCGACGCCGAGCCGCAGGCGATCGTCCACATGCCGCACGCTTCACCCTGGCCGTTGTTCCTCACGCTGGCACTCATGCTCGCCTTCTACGGCGTCCTGCTCTCGTCGTGGATGGTGGCGGCCGTCGGCGCCGTCGCGTCCGCGGGCACGCTCATGGGTTGGCTGTGGCCGCGAGGGGAGACGCAGGAGACGTGAGCGCGACGGAACGCGACATCGAGCCCACCGGGCGCCTCGACGAGGTACTGCCGTCGTACGCGAACGGGTCCACTTCGTTCGCGTGGTGGGGGATGGCGTGGCTGATCGCGACGGAGGCGGCGCTGTTCGCGACGGTCATCGTGTCCTACTGGTACATCCGCTTC
>Ga0299907_10000757_pt1 | contig 16784 bp, 13 predicted proteins | sample RVTome_16_FD_198680 | JGI IMG/M metagenome (GOLD analysis project Ga0299907, IMG submission 198680) | Soil microbial communities from uranium-contaminated site in the Upper Colorado River Basin, Wyoming, United States - RVT152D67 (version 2) ...
GGTAGACCAGGAAGATGGCGATCCCCATCCGCTCCCCCCAACGGAGATGGAGGCGGGCCAGGGCATAGGCGGCGGGCAGGGCGAGGAGGAGGGTGATGGCGGTGACCGCCAGCCCGACCACGACGGTGTTCCTGAGAAAAGTCAGATAGTTGGTCTGGGCGAAGAGGAGCTCGATGTGCTCGAGCGTCGGGGGCTCGTTGAACCAGAAGGGGTTGTTGTCCTTGACGTAGAGGTCGCTCGACTGCTTGAACATGCTGATCAAGGCCCAGCTGAAAGGGAACACCGCGAAGAAGGCGAAGAGGATGGCGGACACGTAGAGGCCGAATCTCCCGAGACGGCGCCGTCGGTCAGCCGTGCGGTGGAGTGCCTGGACGTCGGTGTCGGCCCACGTCATCAGAAGACCGTCACTTCTGGGGGGCGACCCCCAGACCCCCGCTCGCCATGCTGTCGGCCTGCCGGGATCTTGCGGCGGTCGGTGGCACTGGTCGCGTCGAGCGAGATTCGCGTTCTCATCACATGACTTCCCGGCGACGGGCCAGGCGCAGTACGACCGCGGTGATGGCGATCAGGACGGGGAGCAGGAACAACGCCACCGCCGCCCCCTGACCGAGGGCGCCGCCTTCGATCCCTTTGATGAAGGCCCAGGTGGAGAGGACCTGTGTGGAGTTGGTCGGCCCGCCCCTGGTCAGGACATAGACCACGCTCATGTCGGAGATGGTGAGGATCACCCCGAACAGGACGGCCACGGCGATGATCGGGGCCAGAAGCGGGATCGTCACCTGGAACATCCGCCGCCACGGCCCGGCGCCGTCGACCGCGACGGCATCGTCGATCTCGCCCGGGATGGCCATGCGACCCGCCATGATTATCACCGCGGCCAGCGGGATCACCCGCCAGGCTTGCACCGCGACCACCGAGAGCCGGGCCAGCTCGGGTCGGCCCAGCCAGTACATGTTCTCTGTGATCAGGCCCAGCTCGCGTAGGACCCAGTCGATGGGAGAGAAGATCGAGTCCAAGGTCCACAGCCAGGTGACGGTGGCCAGCGAGACCGGGGCCACCCAGGGCAGGAGGACCAGGAACCTGACCAGCCACTTGCCCTTGAAATCCCTGGTCAGCACCTCGGCCAGGGCCGTGGCGAACACGACCACCAACAGGTTGGCGACGACGGCGAACCAGAAGGTGTTCCACAGCGCCTGGCGAAACACGGGGTCGGCCAGGACGGCTCGGAAGGTGTCCAGCCCGACGAAATCCAGCGCCGGGTTGCCCGTGCTGATGTCGGTGAAGGAGTAGACGATGGCGAGGATGAAGGGGAACCCGACCAGGGCCAGGATGTAGATGACCGCCGGCGACATGAACAGCCCGGCGAGGAACCGAGGATTGTCGGAGAGATAACGTGGGCGCCGGGTATCGGTGGCCGATGACATCACAACGCCTGGGGCGGGAGCTTGACGCCGGTCTCCGGGTCGAAGAACCGGATCTGGCGCCGCGACACCGAGAAGTTGTGATCCCGGTCCGTCTCGATGGGCAACGAGACGGTGGCGGGGAGCATGGCGATGATCTTGGTCTCGTCGTACTCGCGGATGTGCCCGTAGAGGTAACGCTCCGATCCCAGGTACTCGACCCGATTGACATGGAAGGTGAACGGGACCCGGTCGTTGTCGTCATGGGCGATGCCCTCGGGGAGGAGCTGCTCGGGTCGGAAGCCGAGGAGAAAGCCGGTTGCCTCGAGCAAGTTCATCGGGGGCGACCCGAGGAAGGTGGCGACGAACACGTCTGCCGGGTGGTGATAGACCTCCTCGGGCGTCCCCAGCTGGCGGATCCTGCCATGGTCCATCACCGCGATGCGGTCACCCATCCCCATGGCCTCCACCTGATCGTGGGTGACGTAGATGGTGGTGATCCCGATTCGGCGCTGGAACTCCATCAGGTCGTCTCGGGCCGCCGCCCTGAGCTTGGCGTCGAGGTTGGACAACGGCTCATCGAGGAGGAACACGGTCGGCTCCCGGACCAGGGCCCGGGCCAACGCGACCCGTTGTCTCTCCCCACCCGATAGCTGGCGGGGACGACGATGGAGCAGGTGCCCGATGCCGAAGAGGTCGGCCGCCCACTTCACACGCGTATCTCGCTCACCTGCCTCCACCCCCTGTGCCTTGAGGGGAAAGGCGATGTTGTTCGACACCGTCATGTGGGGGTAGAGGGCATACGATTGAAAGACCATCGCCACCCGCCGCGCCCTCGGTGGCAGACCACTCACGTCTTCCCCTCCGAGGAGGATCCGACCTTCCGTGGGCTGCTCCAGGCCGGCGATCATCCTGAGCAGCGTGGTCTTCCCGCATCCGGACGGCCCGAGCAGGACCAGGAACTCTCCCTCGTCGGACAGGAGGTCGATGTCGTCGACGGCGACGACGTCGCCGAAATGCTTGGACAGGTCTCGGACCTCGACTACCGCCATCTACCCGACCCTAGGACGAGGGCCGGCTCGGTGGCCCGACGCGAGTCGCCGGGCCACCGTTTCCTCTTCCGGAGGGGGAGGTGGCCCGTCAGGGCCGGAGGAGGCGCAACCTCGTCCCGGCCAAGAGTCACCCCTCCCCGGCTGCGCCGGTACTCCCCCCTTCGGGGGGAGAAACGGGCTTCGGTCACCCGCCACCGATCAGGCCACGTCCCCGCCAGTCGTCGAAGATCGCGTTGATCTGGGCCTCGGCATCGGCCACCGCCTCGGCCGGGGTCTTGTTGCCCTGGGCCGCCTCGGCGAACATCACCGGGATGATCGACTCCCCGAAGATCTGGCCGATCGCCGGGTTGGCCGGCCCGGGATGCCCGATGTTGGTCGCCCAGTCGAGTGAGGTGCTCAGCACCGACAGCTTGTCCGCGGGGTTGGAGCCGAACGGGTCGGTCTGCACCCAGTCGTCGAGACCCGGGACCCGGTCGGGGAAGGCCGGGAAGTCGTACAACTTCGAGTGCCAAGCGACCGGGGCCAGGTTCTCTGTGTAGTGCAGCAGGAACTCCTGGGCTGCAGCCACGTTCACGTCGGGTGCGTCGGGGACGATCCAGTTGTACATCACGTGCGAGGCCACCACGGCCGCCTCCGGGCCTTCCAGGGCCGGGGTGAACAGGATGTCGTCGGCGACTTCCAAACCCTCGTCCTGGGCGGTGCGATACGCCGAGATCGAGTTGAGCACATAACTCAGCTCGCCCGCATTGATGCCCTGGTTGTTGGACGCCGCGTTCCAGGCGAACACCTCGGGGGTCATCGCGTTGGCGAATAGCTCGTTCATGTACTCGATGGCGGCGATCGTCGCATCGGAGTTGATGACGACGTTCTCGTTCTCGTCCTGGATCCCGGCTCCGTACGACCACATCAGGCCGCGCAGGGCCATATTGGAGTCGATCTCCTGGGACATCCCGATCCCCAGCTGGACGCCTTCCGAGGAGAAGATCTCCGAGCCCCCCTGGAGCAGGTCGTCATAGGTTCGTGGGCCGTCGGGCATGCCCACCGCATCCCACAGGGAGAAGCGGTAGTTCCCGGGGTCGGGCACCCACGAGGGGGCGTAGGCGTAGTACTTGCCTGTGGTCGGGTTGAGCGATGAGCGCCGGGTCAGGTCGAGCATCGCCCCGTAGCGGCTCTCCGCCTCCGCCACCAGGTCGGCCATGTCGACCACCGACGGCTCGTGCTGGCTGAGCACGGAGATGTACTGCATCAAGTCGTGCTCGGGCTGCCCGGACTGGATCTCGGCGGCGATTGCGGCCGGGACATCGGCGACTGCGATGTGGTCCACGGTGACGTCGACACCGACCTGCTCCCCCCACGCCTGAACGAACGGATCGAACCAGGTGTCGTGGGCCGGGACGAAGTGGCTCCAGAGCAGGATCTTCAGCTCACCACTGAGCGCTTCCCGCGGCTCGACGAACGTCTCCGCCGGCGCTTCGCCGGCTGAGGCCGCGCTCGTCGTCGTCCCGGCCGCGGTCGTCGTTGTGGTCCCGGATCCGCCGTTGCCACACGCCGCGGCCACCAACGTTGCACCGGATAGGTAGAGAAACTCCCTACGGGTCATGCCGTAGGGGAGCTTGCGAGGTAGCAAGATTTCCTCCTCTCGCTGAGACAGTCCGACCGTGTCCCCGGCACAGCTCGAAAGTCGAACCTAGCAGTGTCTTCCCGACCCCGCAGGTGGGATCAACATCCCCCCTTAAAGGGACCGGCTCGGCCGGTCGATGATCTCCCATGACCACCGTGGCCAGATCTACGATGGCGCGCCTGACGCCGAGAGAGCAGGTCAATGCCTTCCTGCATTGGCTGCCCAAGGGGACGCGTCTTCCCGGCTCTAGTTGGGAGGCGCGGCACCGGCTGCTCATCGGCGTGGCCTGGGCCAATATCCCGTTTCTCGCCATCATCGGCCTGAGGTCGGGAATCGACCCGGTGCATCTCGTGACCGAGCTCGCACTGATCCTGGTCCTCATCGCCGGGGCGTACGTCGTGGAGACGAGGACCTACAAGGCGGTCCTGACCGCTCTCGCCCTCGTCACCTGTTCTGGCTTGTTGGTCCATCTCACCGATGGGCTGATCGAGTCACATTTCCACTTCTTCGTTGTGATCCCTCTGGTCAGCCTCTATCGCGATTGGAGACCGCTGGCATTCGGTTTGGTCTTCGTGGTCGGACATCACTCAATCGTCGGAGCCATATCCCCGGGTGATGTGTTCAATCATCCGGCCGCATTGGCCAATCCGGTGGGATGGGCGCTCCTGCACGGTGTCTACGTGATGGCCCTCACCACCGTCATCATCGCCTATTGGCGGTTCTCGGAGACCCTGGAGGGCGCCCTGGCCCGGGAGGAGGCGCTGCGCCGGGATGTCGAGGCCGAGAAGCATCAGATGGAGACCGAGCGCCTCGAGCACCTGGTCCGCTCGAAGGACGAGTTCGTGGCCTCGGTCAGCCATGAGCTGCGCACCCCTTTGGCGGCGGTCATGGGTTTCGCCGAGATCCTCCGCGACGATCATGCCGATCTCTCCGACGAGGACCGTCGCGAGCTGACGTCGACCATCGCCCAGGAGGCCTACGACCTTGCCGGGATCGTCGAGGACCTTCTGGTTGCGGCCCGGGCGGAGATCGACTCGGTCCACATCAGCCATGTCGCCGTCGACCTGGGGGCCAACTGCGCTCAGGTGGTCGAAGTCCTTCCCGAGTCGGACCGAACGAGGATCCGGATAACCGACGGGCCGGATCGGGTGCGGGCCGTCGCCGACCCGGTCCGGGTTCGGCAGGTCATCAGGAATCTGGTCACCAACGCCATCCGATATGGGGGGACCGACATCCACATCGACTTCGAGGTTGTCGGAGGTCAGGTGGTGCTCACCGTCCGGGACAACGGCGAGGAGATCCCGGCATCGGAGCAGGAGAGGATCTTCCAGCCGTACTTCAGCGCCCACGACCCGGGCTCACAACCGTCGTCTGTGGGTCTCGGCCTGACCGTCTCCCGTCAGCTCGCCGAAATGATGGACGGCCGGCTCGTTTACACCCACCGGGCCGGCTGGAGCGTCTTCACGCTGGAGCTCCCCTCAGCCGACACCCCCACCCCGGTGGCCGCAGGGTCGGTAGGCGCGACCGTCTGAGCTGATCCCCTGTGCACCGGCCCACCGTGGCGGTGGCTGCTCGCACACGGGTCATCGGGTTGGTTGTCGTGTGCATCCGACCACCGTGGGGGTGGCTGTGTGCACACCCGCGCGGGATCGGGGTCAGACCGGCGAGGCCACACCCAGGGCCAGACGCAGCTCGTGGGCCGAAAACGGCTTGACCACCCATGCGTCGGCCCCGGCCCGCTTCGCCAGAAAGCCATCGGCGTCCCGGTCGAGCAACATCACCAGTCGGGGAGTGTCGTCACCGGTGACGGTGGCCCTGATGTCCCGCACCACGGCCATGCCTCCCATGTTCTTCACCTGGAGGTCGATGATGACCACGTCGGGGTCCGTCTCCGCAACCTTCGGCGCCGCCTGGGCGGGGTCGTCGAGGAACTCGAGGTCCCAGTCGCCTGCGGTCAGGGTGGCTCGGACGTCGCTGACCACCCAGTCTGAATCGGTGACGACCAGGGCCGTTGGCATGGCAAATGACGATAGCGGCTGGTAGTCGGGCCGATTTCTAGTGGGGGAGCGACTCCTAACCTTCCGACTCGTGCGTCGCTTTCTGATCGCTGTCACCTTGTGCCTGGTCCCCCTCGCCGTCTCCGCGGCGGAGGAGGATGGTGGCATCGATGTCATCGACGTCAGCGGCCCCCTCGACGCCTCTGCCCTCGATTTCATGACCGACTCGATCGGAGAGGCTGCTTCAGCAGGTCAGGAGCTGGCGGTCCTCCAGATCAACTCCCGAGCGGTGCTCGACGGAGAGGCGCTCGCTCGCCTCACAGAAGTGATCGACAGCCCCCCGCTGCCCCTGGCGGTCTGGGTGGGGCCCGCTCCTGCGGTGGCCAATGGAGGCGCGGCGCAGATGGTCCTGGTGGCGGAGCATCGGGCGATCTCTCCCGGGTCTCAACTCGGAATCTCGGGCTCGACCATCGCCGGAGTCCACGACGACTCACTTGCTCTCGAGGGGCCGATCCCGGCCGAGGAGACCGGTCTCGAGCTCCAGCCGACGATCCGCCAGTACCTCATGGACCTGAACGGGCAGACCTTCACCACGTCCTCAGGACCCGTGGTAGTCGAAACGCTGCGGCCCTTCGAGGTCGGCCTCACCCTCAAACCGGTCACGTTTCGCCAGCCCGGGCTGGGCACCCGCTTCTTCCGGCTGGCGGCGACGCCGGAGGCCGCATTCTTCTTCCTGGTGGTGGGTCTGAGCATCGCCTCATTCGAGTTCTTCGCCATTGGTCCCGGGGTGGCCGCCGGGGTCGCCGCTCTCTCCCTCCTCCTCGCCGGGTGGGGGGTGGTCAATCTCCCGGTCAAACCGTGGGCCCTGGGGCTGGCCATCCTCGGTTGGGCCCTGCTCACCGCGGCCTACCAGAAGGGCGCGGTGCTCGCCTTGACGGTGCTCGGGGCGGCCATGCTGCAGGTAGCCGGGACCTTCTTCGTCGACGGGTCAGGCCAGATCGACGCTCGCTGGTATCTGGTGCTCCCTTCGGTCCTGGCAGTTCTCTTCTTCTTCCTGCTGGCGATGCCCACCGTGCAGCGGGCGCGGTTCTCGACCCGGACCATCGGCCGCGACGGGCTCATCGGCGAGCGCGGGGTGGCGGTCGACGGGTTCGACCCCGACGGGGTGGTCGAGGTCAAGGGCGCTCGGTGGCGGGCGACCGCTCACCGTGAGGCCGGCCTGGTCGCGGGCTCGGAAGTCCTCGTTTCGGGAGTGGATGGCATGTTCCTCGAGGTGGAGCCGGTGTCCAGCCCCGCGAAAACTGATCACTGAATTTGCCACTTTCTTCCTTGCCGCCGGCGATTGCCCTGAGTAGGTTCGGGCCGGTTGTCGCTAGACAGGGAGGAGTCAGTTTGTCCACCATGGACGATTGGCAGCTCGACGCGCTGTGTCGGGGTAGCCATGCTTATCTCTTCTTTCCGCCTTCGACGTTCGAGCGCAAGGACGAGCGGGAGCGCAGAGAGATGAAGGCAAAAGCGATCTGCGGAGTGTGTCCTGTGCGGGTGCCATGCACCTCACACGCCCTTCAGATCAGGGAGCCGTTCGGTATCTGGGGAGGTCTCACCGAAGTCGAGAGAAGGAGCATGCCCCTGGTCGGCTGACCATCGGCAATGCTGGAAACAGGCTCACCGAAGGCGGCGATGATCGCGCTGCCGGATGGTGAGCCCTTCTCTATCTGCCCACTCCAGCAGCGGAACCGCATACTTCCGGGTCAAACCGGTGTGATCACGGAAGTCGGAGACTGTGAACGGGGCGGCCAGTTCCCCGAGCATGCGGGTGATCTCGCCGATCTGATCCGGGAGGAAGACCAGGTCGTCTGAGACCCGAACCAACTCCCCGGTTCGAACCAGGAGATGGACCAGCTCCTGATCGAGGCCGAGCTCGCCAACCGAGGGGACGAGGAGGCTCGCTTCGAGGATCGCTCTGGCCGCCTCCCACCTCTCCTGACCCTCTGGCCCCAGCTCCAGACGGTGCCCGGCAGTGGCCACGTCGGGGCCGACACGTAGGAGCTGATCGCTTCGCACGATCAGGCTTTCGGTCAGCTCGGGGGGGATGGCGAGCGTTCGGGCCAGGGTGGCCAGGGGCATCCCGGGCCGGAGAGGGTGCGCGGCGTGGTGGCCGGCGACTTCGTCCTCAGCCGCCGACACGAGCTGGTCGAACCTCGTCCGGGTCACGGCGATGTCGCCGACGACAACGGCGTCCCCGGGTTTCCCGCCCCCGGTCTGTGCGGCGAGGCGCACCAGGCTGTCCATCCCGCGCTCCTCGAGCAGAGCGGCCGCCACTGCGTCGTTCCCAGACTCGGGGTCGATCCGCGCGGCCGACGCCATGGCTCGCGCCGCCGACCCCGGTGCAGGGTCGACAACAATCCCGCCGGCCACCACCTGGCGGCGCCCGGTCTCACGGATGATGAACCGGTCGCCACTTCGCAGCGGGAGGGGAGTCGGCGTCTCGATGAGGGCATGTCCTCCCTCCAGCCGCTTGATCGCCGCTCGATGGGCCCCACTTCCGACGTGGATGTGAAAGGCCCCTCGGGTGCTCATCTCTTCCACGTATCGGGCGAGTTTGAGATGCGCGCTGAATCGGCCGGTGGCCAGCCATTGTCCCGGTCTTCCCAGCATGGTCCCCCGGGGCAGATCGGCCCGATCAACGCCGCTCAGGTTCAGGGCCAGTCGCCGCCCCGGCCCGGCGCGCTCTACGTCGGTCTCGTGGCTCTGCATCCCCCTCACTCGGGCTTGCTTGCCTCCGGGGAACAGCTCGAGCGTGTCACCGACGTCGATCGGGCCCTCGGTCAGGGTCCCGGTGACGACGGTGCCGGCCCCGGTAACGGAGAAGGCCCGGTCGACCCAGAGACGGGGTCGTTCGCCGGGATGGTCGATCCCCGCCACCAGAGTGGCGAGGGTTGCCCGAAGTCTGTCGATGCCTTCGCCCGTGGTCGAGGAGACGGGGACGATCGGCGCCGTCTGCAGGCTCGTCCCGGCGAGACGCTCTGCGATCTCGGCCCCGACCAGGTCGGTCATCTCCCGGTCGACGAGATCGACTTTGGTCAGGGCCACCACTCCGGTGTCGATGGCCAGAAGGTCCAACACTGCGAGATGCTCCTCCGACTGGGGCATCCACCCTTCGTCGGCGGCGACCACGAACAAGGCCACGTCGATGGCCTCGATCCCGGCCAGCATGTTCTTGAGATACCGCTCGTGACCGGGGACGTCGACAAAAGAGACCTCGATTGCGGAATCGAGCGTGGTCCAGGCGAAGCCGAGGTCGATGGTCAGGCCACGACGCTTCTCCTCGGCCCAACGGTCCGGATCGCGACCGGTGAGTGACGCCACCAATGCCGACTTCCCATGATCGACGTGACCAGCCGTCCCGATCAGCGGCAACTGGCCACCATGTCAGCGATCACGTCGTCGTCCTCCTCGGCGACTGCCCGCAGGTCGATGAGCAGGTCATTGTCCAGGCGTCGGGTCAGGACCGGGCGCCGGGCAGAGGTGAGCCGGCCAAAGAGATGATCCTCGCCCTCGAGCGTGATCTGCAGTGTCGGGATGCCCACTCCGGGCAGGCTCCCAGCGCCGACTACCGACTCGCCGGACCGGACTGCCCCCCCGATCCGTCGAGCGAGGTCCTCGACCCGAGGCCGCAACTCGTCCTCGGTGGCGGTCGCCATTCGCCAGAACGGAAGCCGGCGCGCGTCGCCGTCGGCATACTCCGCCAGGGTGGCGGCCAGGGCGGCGTCGGTCATGGCGTCGACTCGCAATGCCCGGGCCAGAGGATGGGCACGAAGACGATCCAACGCCTCGGTGCTCCCGACGACGATCCCGGCCTGGGGGCCGCCGAGCAGCTTGTCACCGCTGAACGTCACCAGGTCGGCGCCGGCCTCGACCGACTGACGGGCACCCGGCTCACCGGACAGCCAGCCTGGCGGCTCGGTCCCGAGCCAGGAAGCTTCTGCATCGATCAGGCCCGAGCCGAGGTCGTGGATGATCGGTACCCCATACTCGTGGGCCAGGGTCGCCAGGTCGCCCACCTGGACCTCGGCGACGAACCCCTCCACCCGGAAGTTCGAAGGATGCACTTTGAGCACCGCCCCGCAGTCGTGGATCTGCAAGGCGGTGACGAAGTCGCCCGCCCGGGTCCGGTTGGTGGTGCCCACCTCGACCAACCTGGCCCCACCGGCCTCCATGACCAGGGGGAGCCGGTAGGAGCCGCCGATCTCGATCAGCTCGCCCCGTGCCACCGGAACCGCCTTCCCCGCCGACGTGGCGGCCAGGGCGAGGAGAACGGCTGCGGCGTTGTTGTTCACCACCAGGGCATCTTCTGCCCCGGTCAGGGCCCGCAGCAGCTCCCGCACGTAACTCCCTCGGCCTCCGCGCCCACCCTCGGCCTCGAGCTCGAGATTGGTGTAGGCGAGCGCCGCCTGGCGCGCCGCCTCCGCCGCGCCCGCCGATAGAGGGGCCCGGCCGAGATTGGTGTGGAGCAGCACCCCGGTGGCGTTGATCACCTTGTGGCTGGCGGAGCTGTGCAGACCGCGAACCAGGTCGGAGAAGATCTGCGCCACGTCGGGAGCTCCGCCGCCGGCGATCTCGGCCCGTGCCAGGTCCAATGCCGATCGGGCACTCTGGATCAGCAGGGGGCGGGGGACTCCCGCCTTCCCCACGGAAGCGACGAGCGTGTCGACCGGAGGCAGATCACGGTAGGGGTTGGTGGTCGAGGCCACCGGTCAAGTCTGCCAGGTCGTGACCAGGTGCAGCCAACCACCGAACCGCGGCACCCGGTGGCCGACTTGACCGGCTTCGTAGGATGCCGGGATGAAGGCGCCCGATGTGGAGGCCCGCCCCGCCGCCACAGTGATGCTCATCCGGGACGGCAACGAAGGGTTGGAGGTGCTGACGGTGCGTCGTCATGCCCGTGGCTTCTTCGGTGGTCTCACCGTTTTCCCTGGCGGGGCGGTCGACCCAGTCGACTGGTCGGAGCTGGCGGTCTCGGTTGTCGCCGGCGACAATCCGGATCGGGCGCACCGGGCCGCCGCCCTCCGGGAGTTGGCCGAGGAGACGGGTCTCGCCCTGACCGTCGATGGCGTGGCGCCGGCGCCTATCGGCCGGGGCGCCGAATTGCTCCGCTCTCTCGAAGAGTCCGGGGAACGGCTGGACGGCTCGGGCCTGACCCTGGTCTCCCGCTGGGTGACGCCGGAGGCAGCTCCGACCCGGTTCGACACCCGCTTCTACCTGGCCGGGGTGCCCTCGGAGACGCCCGAGATCCGTCTCGACCAGGACGAACTCGTGGACCACATGTGGACCACCCCGGCGTCGGCATTGGGCATGCAAGCCGCCGGGGACCTCGAGATGTTCCTTCCCACCATCGCCCACCTCCGTTGGCTGGACCGCCGTGTCGACGTGGCTCGGGCCGTTTCCGCCGCTCAGGGGGCCGACGGACGCTCCCTCGTCCAACCAAGGCGCATGGGCGACGGGAGCCTGGTGCCGGTCCATCTCCCCTCGGACACCTGATGCAGATTCGGCGCATCCTGGCGAACAACCCGGGCCCCTTCACCGGGCCCGGGACCAACACCTGGCTCGTCGAGCACGACGACGCGGTGATCGTGATCGACCCGGGCCCTGTGGACACATCCCATGGAGACCGGATCCTGGATGCGGCCGCAGGGAAGAGCCCCGTGGGGGTCTTGGTCACCCACACCCATCCGGATCATGCCCCTCTGGCCAACCCGCTGGCCCGGGAACTTGGGGCGCCCGCCTTCGGTTATGCCCCGGGCCCGGACTTCGAGCCCGACCTCGAGCTTCGCGAAGAGTCGGCTCTGGGAATCGGAGGAGCCCGGCTCCAGGTGATCCACACTCCAGGGCATGCCGACGACCATCTCTGTTTCCGGATCGGCGACGTCCTCTTCACCGGCGACCACATCATGGGCGGATCCTCGGTGATGGTCGAGGACATGGGCAGATACCTTGCCTCTTTGACCAAGCTCCGTGGGACCGGGTTGACCCGGCTTCACCCCGGGCACGGAGAGGACATGGACCATCCTGATCAGGTGATCGACTGGTATCTGGCCCATCGTCTGCAACGTCACGAGGAGATCGTCGACGCGATACGGGGCGGAGCCGGCACGACCGAAGACATCGTCGAGATCGTCTATCGCGACGTGGATCGTGCCCTCCATCCTCTCGCCGCCCGATCGGTGACGGCGCACCTGACCTTGCTGATCGAACAGGGACGAATAGCTCCTAACGGGCCCGACTTCGTCATACTGCCCTCCAACCCCCCGTGACACGCTTCGCCAGGACCCTGTTGGCCCTACTTGTCATGGCCCTGGCCCTTCCGGCTCTGGCCCAGGTCACCGACGAGGACATCGACCGCGCCCGGAGGGAGATGAACCAGGTGATGGCCGATTCCCAGGCCCTGGGGGACGAAGTGCAGACAGCCTGGGCCCGCCAGTTCGCCTTGGACAAGGAGATCTCCGACCTCCATGCCTCCATCGAGCTGGCCCGGGTGCAGATCGCCGAAACCGAGAAGAAGCTGGAGGATGTGGCGGTCGAGTTGTACATGGGCTCGTCGACGGCGAGCTCGATGCGAGTCCTGTTCTCGGCCAGTGAGGAGAGTTTCGGGGCGGGTCGGGAGTATCTCAGGAATGTGACCGGGGTCGACGCCGACGTCGTCAACCAGCTTCGGTCGTTTCGCACCGAACTGGACCGTCAGACCGGACGCCTCGCCGAGGCCTCGGCCGAACAAGAGGTCCTGACCGCGCAGTTGGAGGAGCAGGCAGCCGACCTCCAGGGTCGTCTGGTCGAAGCCCAGGCGATATACGACGGGCTGGTCGCCCGGAGGGCTGCCGAGGAGGAGGCCCGGAGACGGGCCGAGGAGGAGGCTCGTCGCCGAGCGGCGGAGGAGGCGGCGCGCAACGCAACGACCACCACGGCGCCCGGTGCGGCGACCACGACCGATGGCGGCTCGGGCGACGCCACGACCACGACCGCTCCCGAAGGGTCCACCACCACCTCCCCACCCCCACCGCCTCCACCTTCCGGCGGCGGCGGGACCTGCCCGGTCGCCGGTGCGGTGTCCTTCTCTGACTCATGGGGTGACTCGAGGTCCGGGGGCCGGGCCCATCAGGGGGTCGACATGATCGCGGCCCGGAACACGCCGCTGGTTGCGATCTACTCGGGCACGATCCAGCGTCTGAGCAGCGGCAACCTGAGCGGTCTCGCCATCTGGCTCCGCGCCGACAGCGGAGACACCTTCTTCTACGCCCATCTGGAGAGTTACGCCGAGATCAGCGCCGGGCAGAGCGTCGCCGAGGGGGAGGTCATCGGGTACAACGGGTCCTCTGGGAATGCCCCCGAGTTCCTACCCCATCTCCACTTCGAGTACCACCCGGGAGGTGGCGGGGCGGTCAACCCCTATCCGCTGGTGCGCCCAATCTGCTGACCGACCGGCGAAACGCGAAGGTCCCTTGAAAGGCCGAAAGAGGACCCTTTCGGGTCCTCTTCCGATCTGGCCTCCCTGCTGCCCCCAACCCCACGCACCGAGGCACGTTCTGAGCGATATCTTCGGTCACGGTCCCCGATCGTGAAAGGACCCTTTGGAGAGATACTCGTTGTGACTAGTCCTGTCGGTGGGTTACTCGTCGCTTGGCGGCCGGGCCCGACTCGCGGCCGGGCCGGGTCGGCAGGGGCGGTCGGGATACTGTTGCCCCGATGACCACAGACCCAGGTGTTTCGCTGCGGGGGGCCTTCCCCCGTCAACTCGCGGCGGGGCTGGTGCTCGGAGCGATGGGGGTGTCGTTGGCGCTCTCCTTCGCCACACTCGTGTTCCAGGGAGACCTGGCGCCGGAGTTGGGACGTGGCGCCGGGTGGGCCCTGGCCAGCTTCGTTGCCCTTGGCGCCGTCACCGCACTCACCAGCTCCTTCCGCGGGTTGGCCGCCGGGGTTCAGGATGCCCCGACGGTGATCATCGGAGCGGCCGCGGTTGGTCTGGTCGCCACGGCCGAGGAGCCCATGGCGACGCTCGCGGCGTTCATCATCCTCACCACTGCCTTCACCGGGGCCCTCCTGCTGGTCATGGGCTACTTCCGTTTAGGGGGATTGGTCCGTTACGTGCCCTTCCCCGTGGTGGCCGGCTTTCTGGGTGGCACCGGCGTCGTGCTCACCATCGCCGGGGCCGACATCCTGTTCGAGCCCGGGGGAGGGGCTGCCGAGTTGGGGCTGAGGACGGTGCCCGGGTTGCTGGTCGCGTTGCTCCTGGTCGCCCTTGGTCGAGGCGGCCGGTCGTCGCTGGCTTCGGCGGTTGTCCTCGCGGTCGGCTTCGCCGGCTACCACGTCGCGGCCGCCATCGCCGGCATCGACAGGGTCGAGGGCATGGCCCGGGGTCTACTCCTCGGGCCTTTCCCCAGCGGCAGCCTGGCCGACCTGGGCGTCATAGCCGAGTTGTGGTCGGCGGACTGGGGGGCGGTCTTCGGGCAGCTTCCCGCCGTCGTCGTGATGGCGATGCTGGTGCCATTGGGCCTACTCCTCAACACCGGTGCCCTCGAGCACACTTTCAAGGTCGACATCGATGTGGACCTTGAGCTCTTGTCGACCGGGGCCGGCCTGATGGTGGCTGCGCCGTTCGCCGGACTACCCGGCTATGTGATCCTCGGCGACACTGTGATCGGGCGTCGGATCGGTGGCGCCAGCCGGATTCCTCCACTCATCGCCGCAGTCATCGGGGCGGTGGTGCTCGCGGTGGGAGCCGACGTGGTCAGCTTGTTGCCGGTCTTGATCCCGGGTGGGCTGCTGCTCGGCATCGGCCTCGACTTCCTCATCTCGTGGGTATGGGACATCCGGCATCGGGTCGGTCTGCTCGAGCACGCGGTGATCATCGGGATCGTCGCCGCGGTGGCGGTGTTCGGATTCATCCAGGGAGTCGGACTCGGGGTTGTTGCCGCGACCATCCTCTTCGTGTTCCGCTACAGCAAGACCCCGGCGGTGCGGGCGGTGACCACAGCGCGGGTGCGACGCAGCAACGTCCAACGCAACGCCGCCGACGAGGCCACACTCGTCGAATTGGGCGAACGCGCGGTCGTAATCGAGCTCCAGGGGTTCTTGTTCTTTGGCAGCGCGGAACAGCTCGTGAAGTCGGTTCGGGAGGGTTTGGGGCCCGAGCCCCACATCGCCGTGGTGATCCTCGACTTTCGACGTGTCACCGGGATGGACTCCTCGGTGGCGGCGTCCTTCGACCGCCTGGCCCGAATGGCCGGAGAGCATCAACTGGAGGTGATCCTTTGTGGTGCCGACCCTGAGACCTTGGGCACTCTCCAGCCCACACTCGACCAGGGGGTCATCCGATACGAAGTCGACCTCGACCGCGCCCTGGAGACCTATGAGGAGGAGGTCCTCGGATCCAGGGCCAAGCCTCTCGCCCTCGTCCCGGAATCGGTGATCGACTCGCATTGGGAAGCCTGTCCCGCGATTGAGATGGCTGCTGGGGATGTCATGATCACCGAGGGGGAGCAGCGCGCCGGTGTCTTCTATCTGGAGTCGGGCCGGGCCTCCGTGGTTCCGGCCGATGACGAGATGGCCTATCGACGGGCCGTTCTCCTCCCCGGCTCGGTGATCGGGGAGTTGAGCCATCTCACCGGCCAGCCGGCAAACTCCACCGTGGTGTGCGACACCGAATGTGTTGTGCGCCATTTCACGGAGGAATGGTTCGTCGAGTTCTGTGCCCGCGATCCGGTTCAGGCTCTTGCCCTGCAACGACTGATCGCAGCCCGTCTCGCCGAGAAGCTCACGGCGGCCAACCGCACGATTCGCTCCCTGCTCTAGGAGACCGTGTCGTGTGCAGGCCGCCACGCTGGAGGTGGCGCGGTGCACACGGGATAGAAGCTCAGCCGACCTCGCAGGAGAGCAGGACGTTGCCGCTCAGACACCGGTCCCTGCCCGCGGCCCCGTTCAGGATGTCGACGCCCGGCCCACCGTCGAGATGGTCGTTGCCGGGCCCACCGTCGATCAGGTCGTCGCCGGCCCCGCCAAACAGCTCGTCGTTGCCCGCGGCGCCGTGGATCACGTCGTTCCCGCCACCGCCCTGAACCTCGTCGTTTCCGGCGCCAGCGTCGATCAGGTCGTCGCCGTCTCCGGCGATGATCGTGTCGTTTCCGGCGCCTCCGTCGATCTCGCCGGCACCGTCGCCGGACTCGACGAGGTCGTTACCCGCTCCGCCGTCGATGGTGTCGTTCCCCGCCCCGGAGACAATGGTGTCATTCCCCGCTCCGCCATCGATGATGTTGTTGCCGCCACCGGCGTCGATGGTGTCGTTTCCAGCCCCGCCCTCGATCCGGTCGTTTCCTTCGCCGGAGCAGATGATGTCGTTGCCGCTGCCGCCGTCGATGGTGTCGTTGCCCCCTCCACCCACGATGACATCGTTCTTGCTCGTCCCGTTGATGACGTCGTTTCCGGGGGTTCCGACGATCGTGGCGAGTTTGCCTCGGCACATGGGCGGACCGGCATCGGTAACGATCACGTCGAGCCCTCCCGAATCGGGGAAGGTGCCGTCCTCATCGGTCACGTCGACAGAGACCCGCCTGGTTCCCGGGGACGTGTAGACGTGGGTGAACGGGCCCAGTCTGTCGACCGACTCCACGGTTCCATCGCCCCAGTCCAGGTCGTAGGCGAACGCGTTGTCGGTGCCGGGATC
>Ga0299907_10000758_pt1 | contig 16783 bp, 16 predicted proteins | sample RVTome_16_FD_198680 | JGI IMG/M metagenome (GOLD analysis project Ga0299907, IMG submission 198680) | Soil microbial communities from uranium-contaminated site in the Upper Colorado River Basin, Wyoming, United States - RVT152D67 (version 2) ...
TGGATCTTTGCCGTGAGTGTGTTCACCGCGCTCGTGCCGACCTTATCCGAGCATCACGTGCGCGGGGACCTGGAAGCGTTCCGCCGCGACCTGTCACTCGGGCTCCGGACGACGATATTCGTCATCGCGCCGGCGGCCGCCGGCTTCATCGTCCTCTCACATCCCATCGTTCGGCTGCTGCTCGAGCACGGCGTCTTCGGCGCGGGATCGACCGAGCTGTTCGCCGACACGTTCCTGCTGATGGCGATGGGCCTCGTCGGCTACGCGGCCTTCCAGCAGCTGATGCGAGCCAGCTACGCGCGGCAGGACACGCGGACCCCGTGGATCGTGAACAGCCTCGCGGTCGCGCTCAACATCGCCCTCGCGTTTCCGTTCTACGAGTGGAGAGGGGTGCCGGGGCTCGCGATGGCACATGCGATCTCGTACGTCTTCGCCGCGATCCTCGGGGGCGTCGTGTTGCGCCGTCAGCTCGGGGGGCTCGACGGCGCAAGGATCGGCGTCTCCACGGTGAAGATCGCCATCGCCTCGGCGGTCTCGGCGACGGCCGCGTGGCTCGTCGCGAAGGGCGTGGCCCAAACCGCAGACACGGGAGCGCTCGGCGGGCAGATCCTTCAGGTCGGAGGAGCCGTAACCGCCGCACTTATACTGTATGGAGCCTTGGCAGCACTCCTTCGCCTCGACGAGTTCCACCCCTTGCTGCGCATGGTCACCGGCCGTTTCTCGCGTCGTGAGAGGAGCGAGTGATGACCTCAGAGCGCGGCGGGATCATCACCGGTTGGCTGCTCAAGCTCGTCCTCTCACTCGCCATCTTCGGGCTGGTCGCGTTCGAGGCCGGGGCGATCGTCGTCGCCAAGGTGACGATCGAAGACATCGCCGGCGACGCGGTCGCCGCGGCTGCACAGGAGTATGGAACCAGCCAGAACCAAGACGCTGCCGAGAAAGCCGCCCGCGAAGTCGCCGAGTCGAAGGGAGCCGTCCTCGAGGCGTTCAGCGTCGTCGAGAACGGCAAGGCCGTCGTGGTGACGTTGTCCAAACCGGCGAAGACGCTCTTCGTCCATCGCATCGGCGTCACCGACGGGTGGGCGGTAGCCCGCTCGACCCGGCGGCGCGGCGTCGCCTGACATCGAACGCATGAACGTCGAGCCCGGCACGATGATCGGCGGTCGCTACCGCGTACAACGGCGCGCGTGGGACGGGGTCGCCGGACCGGCGTGGCTCGCGCTGGACACCATCCTGGACCGGCCGGTCCTCGTCCAGACCTTCCCGGAGGCGGCACGTGAAGCTGTTTCCCATGCCGTCGCCGCGGCTGCACAAGTATCCCACGCCTGTCTCGCGCAGATCTACGACGTGAGCGCGGATCCGCCGGGGATCGTCTTCGAGCACGCCCCGGGAGGACGGCTCGTCGATCGCAAGGACGGCGCCTTACCGGTCGCCGCCGCCGCCGCAGTCACGTGTCAGCTCGCCGGCGCGCTCTCCGCGCTCCACGAGCACAACGTCCAACACGGCGCCGTCGGCCCCGAAACCATCATGTTCGACGAAGAGGGTCGCGCAAAGCTCAGTGGGACGGCCGTCGCCTCCGCACTCGGCGACCACGCTTCCGAGGGATACCGGCCGAGCGGCGACGCGACCGATGAGGAACGCGACCGCTACGCACTCGCCGCCATCGCGTACCGCCTCTTCACCGGTCGCGAGCCGGGCCCCGACGCGCCTCCCGCGCGAACCGCGCGCCGCTCCATCCCGCCGGAAGTGGACTCGCTCCTAGCCCGAGGCCTGGCGCGCGACCGGTCGGTCCGTCCGAGCCTCGCGGAGTTCACGCGGGTTCTCACGCCACTCACTTCCGTCGAGCCGGTCGAGCGAGGGCCGGGCTTCGTCCGTCAGGAGGCGCGCTGGCTGGTCCCTGCGCTGTTCCTCGTCGGGCTCGGGGTCGCCGCCGTGATCGTCGGTGTCCAGACCGGCGCGATCAAGCTCGGCGGCGGTGAGTCGAGCCCGTCGCCCGTGCCGAGTGCAGCCGCGTACGAGGTCGAGTCCGTCGACGATTTCGATCCTCCACCCGGGAACGGCCAAGAGCATCCCGACGACGTGTCGCTGACGATCGACGGAAAGGAAACCGCTTGGTCGACCGTGGGCTACTCCCGTTCGAGCCTCGACGGACGAAAGAAGGGCGTCGGCCTGGTCTTCGATCTCGGCGATGCGAAGCCCGTCGGCCGGATCGTGGTGCGCACGCCGAACGAAGGCTGGACGGCCGAGTGGCGGGTCGCCGACGAGGCAGGGTTCTCGTCGGCCGACGACTTCCAGAAAGTCGCGGATTTCACCGTACCCGTCGAGGCGGTGACGATCCCGGGGAACCGGACCGCTCGATATTGGTTGCTCTGGATCACGTCCCTCGTCGATACCGGCTCCGAGAGCGGATTCCCCTATCAAGCACAGGTCTCCGAAGTCCAGTTCTTCCGTGTCTGAACCCCCAGCGGCCCTGGGTATAGGCTCGCCGCGATGAAAGCCCGGGTGGCGACCGACGCCGATCACGAAACGTACAACGCGTTCGTCGCGTCCTCTCCGCTCGCCGACGTTCTGCAGGCGTGGGAGTGGGGCGAGGTGAAGCGACGCTCGGGCTGGGCTCCGCGCCGGTTCATCGTTGAGGACGGCGATCGCACCCTCGCCGTCGCCCTGGTGCTCGGCCGCCGGCCGATCAAAGGCGCGCCACTGCTGCTCTACGCGCCGCGCGGGCCGGTGTTCGACGCAGCAACCCCCGACGCGCTCGACGCGCTCGTGCGCTCGATCCGCGCTCACGCGGGCGGCGCGTTCGTCTTGAAATGCGACCCGCCGATCGATGCGGCGTCGCCCGAGGCGAAGGCGCTCGAGCACGCCGGCTTCGCGACTTCGACGGAGGCCGGCTTCGGCGGCGTGCAGCCGAAGGCCGTGATGGTGCTCGACCTCGAGCCGACGCCCGACGAGCTGCTCGCCGGGTTCCGATCGAAGTGGCGATACAACGTGCGCGTTGCCGAGCGGAAGGGCGTCGAGGTCGCGCGCGTGGGACGCGACGAGCTGCCCGCCTTCTACGAGCTCCTCGTCTCCACGGCCAAACGCGACGGCTTCCTGATCCGCGGCCGTCCGTACTTCGAGACGCTGTTCGATTGCCTGGAGCCGGCCGGGCTCATCGCGATGTTCCTCGCTCGCTTCGAGGGACGACCGGTCGCCGGCGCGCTCTGCATGGGCTTCGGCCCGCGACTCACCTACGTTTACGGCGCGTCCTCGAACAAGCATCGCAACGTGATGCCGAACCATCTCATGCAGTGGCACATGATCCGATGGGCCCGCGAGGAGGGCTACAAGATCTACGATTTCCGCGGCGTGTCCCCGATCAGAGACGGGAAGCCCGCCGAGGAGCACCTCGCCGGTCTCAACCGATTCAAGGAAGGGTTCGGCGCGCGCTACCTCGAGTACGCAGGCACGTTCGACCTGCCGCTCCGCCCGGTCGTGTACCGGGCATGGCGCTTGGGGGCGCCGCTCGCGATCGAAACGTTGAAGCGGTTCCGTCGCGGACGCGCCGCCGAAGCGGCAGACTGAGCCCGATGGAAGGGCTCGGTTCGGGGAGGACCTCGTGGGTGGAGATCTCGCGCGGCGCGCTCCAAGCCAACTTCGACGCCGTCCGGAAGCTCGCCGGCACCGCGGTGTGTGCCGTCGTCAAGGCGAACGCGTACGGCTGCGGCCTCGTCGAGTGCGCGACCCTTTTCCATCGTGCCGGCGCGCGCATGGTCGCCGTGACGCGGGTCGAGGAAGCGCGCGCGCTGCGCGACGCGGGCGTCGCGGCCGACATCCTCGTGCTGGCCCCGCCCCCGCGTGAGGCGTTGCGGCAGGCGATCGATATGAACTGTGCGCTCGCGCTCGGCGACGGCTCCGACGCCGAGCCGTACGCCGAAGCCGCGAAGGCCGCCGGCCGGCGCGCGAGGATCCACTTGAAGATCGACACCGGGATGGGGCGCCTCGGGATCCGGCCCGAGCACGCACCGGCCATCGCTTCACGTATCGCCGGCTTCGACGACCTCTCGCTCGAGGGGATCTGGACCCACTTCGCCGACGCGACCCAATCCGGACGGATGCAGCTCGACCGTTTCCTCGCCGTGCGTGCTGCGCTCGGCCGATTCGCGCCACGCGCGATCATGCACGCTGCGAACTCCGCCGGAACCATCACGTTGCCGGCGGCGCGGCTCGACATGGTGCGGGTGGGAACGCTCCTGTACGGCCAGGATCCCGCAGGCGCAGACGCCCCCTTCGCGCTGAAGGATCCCTTCGCGTGGCACGCTACGGCGGTGTCGGTGCGTGAACTTCCCGCAGGAGCGACCGTCGGCTACGGGAGTGAGTGGCGAGCGAAAGCTCCCACCCGCGTCGCGACCCTCGCCGTCGGTTACGCGGACGGCTTCGGGCTCGAGCCCGCCGCTCGATCCGAGTCGATGACCGAAGCCGTCCGGCTCGGCGGTCGGGTCGCTGCGGTCGCGCTCGGACGGAGGCCTTCGCCTCGATTCGTGTGGTTCGGCGACCGCAAGGCGCCTGTCGTGGGACGCATCGCGATGCAGGAAGTGACAGTCGACGTGGACGGGATCGCCGGCGTGCGACCGGGCTCGGTCGCGCGTCTGCCTGCACGGCGACTGCTCGTTTCGGCCGGCATCGAGCGCGTGTACGTCCCGTGACCGAACCAGACGATCAGGAGCTGCTCGACCGAGCTCGCAACGGCGACCCGGCCGCATTCGACACGATCGTCGATCGATTCGAGCGCCGCGTATTCGCGGTCGCCCTCAGGATCGTTCGCCATCACGAGGACGCGCGGGACGTGACCCAAGAGGTCTTCGTCACGGCGCTGCGCGCGCTCAAAGGCTTCCGAGGCGACGCGCAACTTTCTACCTGGTTCCACCGTGTCGCCGTGAACGCGTCGCTTGATCTCGTTCGGAAGCGCCGGCGACGCGACCACTCGAGCATGGACGAGCTGGCCGAGCACGCCTCATCCGAGCCGGGCCCGGAGGCCGAGGCGATCGAGTCGATCCGCGCGCGCGCGGTGCATCGGGCGCTCGGCTTGATCCCACCCGACCAGCGAGCCCTGATCGTCTTGCACGACCTCCAGGGCCTGGACTACGCGGAGTGCGCCGAAGCGCTCGAGATACCGCTCGGAACGGTCAAAAGCCGCCTCCACCGGGCCCGATTGGCCTTGGCGCGCCAGCTTGGACATCTGAAGGAGCAGGCGGAACCTAGCGGCGATCCCGGCCCTCTAAGGTAGGAATGACGATGAACCCACACGACGAGCTCGACCTGCTCTCTCTCTACCTGGACGGGGAGCTCGACGCGTCCGACCGCGCGCGCCTCGACGCGCACGTGCCGTCCTGCGCGGAGTGCCGCGCGACGCTGATCGGGCTGCAAGCCACCGTCGCCGACCTCCGTACGCTTTCGGAGCCGATCCCGACGCCTCAAGACTCCTGGGCGCTCCGGGCCGCGATCCGCAGAGCCCGCTCGCCGATGCGGAAGTGGCAGCGCGTCTCGTGGGCCGCCGGAGCGGTGGCCGCCGCCGCGATCGTGTTCGCGGCAGTTACCTTGCCGGGCAGCAACCGAACGCAGGACCTCGCGTCCGGCGCGCTCCAAGGCGAAAGCGCATCGGGCGTCCCGATCTACCAATCGGGTCAGAACCTGAGCGCGATCGACGCGCAGGGGCGGCTACTCGAGCTCGTGGGTATCACCGGCCGCTCCGGGGGAACGCCGGCGCCGACCGCGCCCATGGACGCCGGTGCCGGGACCGGTGCCGGGCCAACCGAGAACCAAGCCAAGAATGACACGGCGAGTGTGGTCACGCCTGCGGATGCGGCCTACTCGTTGTACGCGGGGACGGCCGACGACCACGCGGCGATCGATCGGTGCGTCTCCGTCGTACGCGACTCCACACAAGAGTTCCTCGAGCCCCTCCGCTACGAGATCGCGACCTACGAGAGCAAACCCTCGTTCCTTCTTTTCTTCCGCTCGAGCGCGCGATACGAGCTCTGGGTCGTGTCCCGCAGCGACTGCACCGTCCTGTACTTCGGGCAAGCCTGACCCGAGTACCGCGCCGTTCGCGGGGAAGGACCGGCGAACGCCCTGCGTTACAATCCCTGCCACTTCGATCCGTGAAAGGACCCCTGGATTGGCAGAGAAAGTCGTCATCGTCGGCTCGGGCCCCGCCGGTCTGACCGCGGCCCTCTATACGGCGCGCGCGAACCTCGATCCGCTGATCATCGAGGGAGCCGCCCCGATGGGCCAGCTCATGCTGACGACCGAAGTCGAGAACTATCCGGGGTTCCCCGACGGCATCCTTGGTCCGGAGCTGATGGAGAAGTTCCGCGCCCAAGCGGGGCGTTTCGGCGCGAAGTTCGTGACCGCCGATGCCACCAAGGTCGACCTTTCAAAGCGGCCGTTCGTGGTGGAGGTCGGCGAGGCGACCTACGAAGCACAGGCGCTGATCATCTCGACCGACGCGACCTTCACGGGGGGGATCACGGGCGCGCTGCAGATCGCGTCCATGGCCGCCCAGTTCGGGCTGGGCTTCGCCCCGCACACCTGGTCCAACGGCCTAGGACTCGCCGCGAACATGCACGTGCTCGCCGCGACACAGGGCACTTGGCTGGAATACCCCTACGATCCGCCGGGCTGGGTGCCAGAAGCACGCGACGCGATGCTCACGTGCCCTATCGCGGTGGATCCCGACGGCATGGTGACGATGCCCTCGGCGCCGGGCCTCGGCGTGGAGCTCGACCTCGAGCGGATCCAGGCCCACGGAGTGCCGATCTAGCAGGGGGAATACACGTCGGCATCGAAGCGTTCCTACGGCTGCAACACGTTGGTAGACTCGGCGTGCGGCGCTCCCGGGCGCCGCCTCGCTTACGGAGGTGTTCATGGCAGGTCCGACGATCCAGGTGACCGACTCCGATTTCGAGGAAAAGGTCCTCGGAAGCTCCACGCCCGTTCTGGTCGATTTCTGGGCGGAGTGGTGCGGTCCGTGTCACATGGTCGCCCCGGTCCTCGAGGAGATCGCCAGCGAGAAGCAGGGTGCGCTCACGATCGCCAAGCTCGACATCGACGAGAACCCCGACACCGCTCGCCGCTTCGGGATCCTCTCGATCCCGTCGATGGTGCTGTTCGTGGACGGCGTCGAGAAACGACGGCTCGTCGGGGCGCGCGGCAAGCAGCAGATCCTCGGCGACCTCGCCGAGTTCCTGTCTTAGGCGCCCGCCCCAGGATCGGGCGGGGGTCGGGTACGACCCCATGCTGATCCGTCCCGGCACACGCTCCTCCGCGGTCCGCGACGTTCAACGTCGTCTGCTCGCGCTCGATCTTCCGATCGCGGCGGTCGAGCTCGACGGCACGTTCGGCCCCTCGACCGAGGGGGCCGTCCGCGATTTCCAGGAGCTCCGCGGCCTGGCGATCGACGGGCTCGTCGGAGAAGCCACCTGGCGAGAGCTCGTCGAAGCATCGTGGAGCCTCGGCGACCGAACGCTCTACCTTCGCGCGCCGGCCCTGCGCGGCGACGACGTCCGCACCCTTCAAGAACGGCTCGGCGCGCTCGGCTTCGACGTCGGCCGGGTCGACGGCATCTTTGGAGCCCGCACCGCCCGAGCGGTCCGCGAGTTCCAGGCCAATTACGGCGTTCCGTCCGATGCGATCGTCGGTCGCTCGACGCTTCGAGCACTTGCCGGACTGCCGGCGACCGGCCGCTCGACCTCTGCGGCTCCGCTGCGCGAGCGCGAGCAGCTCCGTCGCTTCGGGCCCGGTATCGCCGGGCTCCATCTCGTGGTCGATGCCGGACACGGCGGCGAGGACGCCGGACACGTCGGGCCCGGGGGCCTGCTCGAGGCGGAGGTCGGCTTCGCGATCGCTCAGCGCCTCGAGTCGGTTCTTACCGCCGCCGGCGTGATCGTCTACCAGACGCGCGACGCAAGCTCCGGCCCGACCGAATCCCAGCGAGCGAAGCTGGCGAACGCGCTCGATGCCGATGCGATCCTCTCGATCCACGCGGGTGGCTCACGCGACCCCCACCGTCGCGGCGCGTCGTGCTTCTACTTCGGGCACGACCGGTTCCGGTCCGAAGCCGGAGCGCGGCTGGCCGAGTGCATCCAAGAAGAGCTGCTCGCCCTCGACATCCCCGACGCGGGCGCCCACGCCAAGCAGTTCCCGATCTTGCGTGAAACTCGGATGCCGGCCTTGCAGATCGAGCCCGCTCACATCACCAACCCAGACGACGAGAAGCTGCTCCTCGACGCCGGGTTCCAGCGCAGGGCCGCGGAGGCGATCGCCGCAGGGCTCCGCGCCTTCGCGCGGCGGCCGGTAACGATCTAGGGCTGGACGGACCGCGCGGCACCCGGCGCGGGGGCCGGGATCTTCACAGAGCGCAGGAACTCTTCGACCGCCTCGGCCGCGCTCGACGTGAGCTTCCCGAGGGATCGCACGTCGATCCGCATGAGCGGGAAGCGCACGTGATCGCGCCGGACCTTGAACCCGACGCTCTCGCAGAACGCGGCCGGCAGCATGCAGTCGGGCCCGGCCCAGGAGCGGTCGGCGAAACACTCCAGCGCGCGTCTTCCCCGCTCCTTCGCGTCCTTCAGCACGGCTTGGATCAGCGCTTTGCCGACCCCGCGTCCCCACGCCTCAGGGAGGACGAACGCCGTGGCCAGGAACCACGCATCCTTCGAAACACGCGCCGGGAACGACTCGGATCGCGGGAACTCGCCCGGCGGCCCGGCGAGCGCGTATCCGACGAGCTGCCCTTCGATGTACGCCACCTTGCCCGCCGACCCGTGGTGAAGGCAGACCGTCGAGCACCAAACCTCCTTCTCGAATTCGGGATCCGCCTCGACGGCGATGGCGCGATCGAACGGCGAAAGCTCCCAGAAGACGCACCCTCGGCAACGATTGGGAAGGTCGTGAAGGCTTCCCAGATCGAGGTCGGCGATCCGACGTCCGATCCCCATGAGGACGTCTTAGGCGGCCCGGCCGGATCCGCCGCGACGGCCCATCAATCCGATCAGCGCACCGAGTGCGATCCCAAGCAGTAGCCCGAGGAGCGCCCGGCGTATCTCGGAAGACTCTGCCACCGCCACCGTCCCCCTAACGCGACGGTCCGGCCGCGAGCGCTCTGCGGATACCGCGCGTCGCCTGCTTGATGCGATGCTCGTTCTCGACGAGAGCGAATCGCACGTGAGTGTCGCCGGCCCGGCCGAAGCCGACACCGGGCGAAACGGCAACCTTGCCCTCAGCGAGGAGGTGCTTGGCGAATTCGAGCGATCGCATCGACGCGAACTCCTCGGGGATCTTCGCCCAGACGAACATCGTCGCCTGCGGCGGCGCGACCTCCCAGCCGGCGCGCGCAAGGCCATCGATGAGCACGTCGCGTCGCGAACGGTACGCGTCGCAGTAGACCTTCGTCTCGTCCTCGCACTCGTTCAGCGCGATGATCGAGGCGATCTGGATCGGCTGGAAAACACCGTAGTCGAGGTAGGACTTCAGCCGGGTCAGTGCGCCGATCATCTCCGGGTTGCCCAGCGCGAACGCGATCCGCCACCCGGCCATCGAGAAGGACTTCGAGAGCGAGAAGATCTCGACGCCGACGTCCTTCGCACCGGGCGTGGCGAGGAAGCTCGGCGGCTTGTAGCCGTCGAACGCGATGTCCGCATACGCGAAGTCGTGCACCACCATGAGGTCGCGCTCCTTCGCGAACGCGACCAGCTGCTCGAAGAATCCGGCATCGACGCAGGTGGTCGTCGGGTTGTGCGGGAAGCTGGTCAAGACCATGCGCGGCCGCGGCCACGTGCGCTCGTATCCTTCGAGCAGATTCGCGAAGAAGTCCTCCTCGGGCCCCAGCGGTACGGCGTGCACGTCGGCGCCGGCGAGCGCCACCGAGAAGGTGTGGATCGGATAGGTCGGCTCGGGGACGAGGCACGTGTCGCCGGGCTGAACCAGCGCCCACGCGAGGTGCGAGATGCCCTCCTTCGCGCCGATCGTCTGGACCACTTCGCCGTCGGGGTCGAGCGTCACGCCGAAGCGGCGTTCGTACCAGTCGCACACCGCCTTCCGGAGCTTCGGGAGGCCCTTGCTCGACGAATACCGGTGATTCTTGGGGTTCTGCACCGCTTCGATGAGCTTATCGACCACCTGGTGCGGCGATCCGAGATCCGGGTTCCCCATCCCGAGATCGATGATGTCCTCGCCGGCTCGGCGAGCCTCTGCCTTCAAGTCGTTCACGACGTTGAAGACGTACGGCGGCAACCGATCGATCCGGCGGAACTCCACAGGATCCTCCTATCGCCTCGTCAGGCGTCGTCGCGCGCTATCACGTGCCAGATCCGGTCGAGGTCGGAGAGGTCGGCGAACTCGATGGTTAGCCGTCCGCGGCGACGTCCGAGCGCGACGTGCACACGCGTGTCCAGCATATCGGAAAGGCGTTTCTCGACTTCCAATATCGCCGGCGGGCGGTTCACGCGCGAGCTCGCCGCGCGCGTCTTCAGGCCGGCGCCGCCCTCGACGAGCCGGCGCACGAGTTCTTCCGTTTGCCGCACGCTGAGGTTCTGAGCGACCACCCGCTGGGCGGCGCGCTCTTGATGCTCGTGGTCGGCGAGGCCGGCGAGCGCTCGCCCGTGCGCCGCGCTCAGCGTTCCTGCAGCGATCCGGACCTGCACCGTCGCGGCGAGCCAGAGCAGGCGAAGCGCGTTCGTTATGGCGGCGCGACTTCGCCCGACCCGCTCGGCAAGCTCCTCATGCGTCAACCCGATGTCGTCGAGCAGCTGGCGGTACGCGGCGGCTTCCTCCAGCGGATTCAGATCCTCACGGTGAAGATTCTCGATGAGGGCGTCACGCAGGAGCTCTCCGTCGTCGGTCTCACGGACGATCGCCGGGATGCGCTCCAGACCGGCGCGCCGCGCCGCCCGCCACCGTCGCTCCCCGACAACCAGCTCGTATCCGCCGCCGTCGCGAGAACGCACGATGACCGGCTGCAGCACCCCGACCGCACGGATCGATGCGGCAAGGGTGTCGAGCGCCTCGTCGTCGAACTCGGTTCGCGGCTGGCGGGGGTTCGGCGCGATCTCTTCGAGCGCGACCTCGCGGAGCGACGTCGCCGGAGTTTGAAGCAAGGCGCTCAGCCCGCGGCCGAGCCCGCCGCGCGGACGCGCGTCGTAGCCGTCGCTTGCGGTCATTGTCGATCCTCCTCGCGCATCGGTGAACCGGCCGCCGGTTCGCCGGTGTGACCTGCCGGGTCCGCCGGCGTTTCGACCTTCGTTTCTGTGCTCCATCGAGCGATGAACTCGCGCGCCAGGTCCCGATAGGCGACGGCCCCCCGCGTCGCCGGGTCGTATCGCGTGATCGGTCGCCCGAACCCCGGCGCCTCAGACAGGCGGACGCTCCGTGGGATGACCGTCTTGAACACGGCGTCGCCGAAGTGACGGCGAACCTCCGCGACGACTTGCTCTGCGAGCCGCGTGCGCGCATCGAACATCGTCAGGGCGACGCCGGCGATGCGCAGTTCCGGGTTGAGGCCGTCGCGCACGAGGTCGATCGTGCGAAGCAGCTGCCCCAGGCCCTCAAGCGCGTAGTACTCGCACTGCACCGGCACGACGATCGCGTCGGCAGCGACGAGCGCGTTGATCGTCAGGAGTCCGAGAGAGGGCGGCGAGTCGATGAGGATCGCGTCGTACCGGTCCCGCAGTCCGGAGAGACAGCCGCGAAGCTTCGACTCACGCGCGAACGCGGCGACGAGCTCGATCTCCGCTCCCGCGAGATCGATCGTCGACGGCAATACGGAGAGGCGCTCGATCGGCGTTTCGATGATGCCTTCGGCCGGATCCAACCCGCCGAGGACCTCATAGGTTCCAACCTTGACGGCGCGACGGTCGACGCCGACCCCCGTGCTAGCGTTCCCTTGCGGGTCGAGATCGACGAGCAGGGTCCGGATGCCTTCGTCGGCCAGGCATGCGGCGAGGTTCACCGCCGTGGTCGTCTTGCCGACGCCGCCCTTCTGGTTCGTGAACGAAAAGATTCCTGAAAAGCTGGCAGATACTGGTAAAGAGACGGCATGAGTCTGCCGCTCGATATGGTAGAGACTGCCAGGAAGAGGAGTCATCGCTCGCGGCTCATCATAAAGAGCACGCCGGGTGAGTCAACGTCGCCGAGATCCTCGAGACTGACTGCCGTAGCGCCGTCCGGGATCGGCACGTGAGGACCGGCAGCGACGATCGCCCACCCGCCCATCTTCACCAACGGCATCATGCTGAGGAGCGCCAGAGCCGGGGCCTGAAAGGCTCGCGCCACCGCGATATCGAAGGCACCCTCCACGTCCTCCAGGCGTCGGGCCAGGATCTCGACGTTCGCCAGTCCGATGCCGGCAGCCTGCAGCTCAAGGAATCCGGCACGCCGTTCGTTCGGTTCGATCAAGGCAAATCTGGCGTCCGGATAGCAACAGGCGAGGACGAGGCCCGGAAACCCGGCCCCTGATCCGACGTCAGCCCAGCGCTCGCCGGGCTGAGGAACCCGCGCGAGGGCGAAGAGCAGCGAGTCAGCCGTATGCCGAGCGAGCATCGAGCCTCGATCGCCCGGCGCAACCAAGCCAAGCCGATCGGACGCGCCGGCCACAGCGGCGGCATGTGCCATCAAGGGCGACGCGAGGTTCAGAGGGAGTCCAAGTCGCTGAAGCAGCGCGCCCAGCACGCCACGATCACGCGCGATGTTTCTCGTGAAACCCATGTTCCTTGGGAAACATCCTAACGCCGCGCTCGATCTGGCTGGCTGCGGGCCGGAAACCCCAGCCGAGCGCTTGCTTGGGCAGTCGCTAGGCGGGGCTGATCACGACGTGGCGTTCCTGGCCTTCGCCATCGCTGCTGGTGCTGACGCCGCGGAAGTCCGCGAGACTGTCGTGGACGATCTTTCGTTCGTACGCCGACATCGGCTCGAGCTCTTGTGGGCGGCCCGACCTCCGAACTCTCGCCGCCATCGACCGAGCCTTACGCTCGACGATCACCCGCCGCCGGGCCCGATATCCCTCGATGTCGAGGTTGACCCACGCGCGCTGGCCGACCCGGCGCTGAACTGCGGCGCGTGTCACCTCCTGAAGCGCCTCGAGCGTCGAGCCGCGACGTCCGATGAGCAAGCCAAGCTCTTCTCCGGTGAGCTCGAGCAAAGCCCCATGAGACGTGAGTGCCGTGGAAACGCTGGCATCGAGGTCCATCGCCTCGATGAGACCGTGCAAGAACTCTTCGGCCGCCTCCGCCTGGTCTTCGAGTTCCTCCGCCGCGAGGGGCGATGCGGGCGCAGCAGGCGACTCGAACTCCGTTCCTGACTCGCGGGCAAGTGCCAGATCCTCTTCGGTGCGCTCGTCACGCAATCGCACCCGAACCTTTGCTTCACCGCGCTCCAGGCCGGCGCCTTCCTCGGACAGGATCTGAACTTCGACCTCGTCGTCGGTCGCACCGAGCATCACGAGCGCCCGGTCGATCGCCTCCTCGACCGTGCGGCCTGAGGCAACGACCCCTTCGCTCATCGCTTGGGTTTGGGCTTTGGCTTGGGCTTCGGCTTGGCGGGCTTGCCCTTGTCATCGTCGCCGGAACTCGGCGGCAAGGGTTGACCGATCATCTGCCTGCTCAAGAAGAACTGCTGCTGCCCGATGGTCCAGATGTTGGAGACCACCCAGTAGATCAGCACCCCGGTCGGCATGCTCAGGGAGATGAACCCCAGGAAGACGGGCATGATGCGACCCATCATTTGCATCTGTTTCGCCTGGGGGCCGGAGGCTTGACGGGACATCTGCTTCTGCTGGTAATAGGTGGACCCGACCATCAACGCAACCAGCATGAAGTAGCCCACCAGGCTTGCGCCGCCCGCGGCATCCTCCGCGGCGGTGCATTGGCGGATCGTCGTCTTGCTTGTTGCTTGGGTCGGTGAGCAGGCGAGGTACATCCCGAGGAAGGTGGCCTCGTCTTTCACGAGGGCGTTGCCCAGCGAATCTTGCTTGAACTCCCCGTTCTCAGCTTTCGGTAAGTGCCCCGTGCCCACGGGCGATTGGCAGCGGAAGCCGAACGCTTCCTGCCCGTCGATAAGAACATCTCCCGGCTTGCAGATGGTCACGAATGCCGGCAGTCCTCCGCCGGTCCCGGCGCGGCCGTCGATGACTTCGATCTCTTTCTCCTCGACCGTCTCGCCGTCGCTGCTCGTGATCTCGCACACCAGAGTGGTCGAGCTCGCGGACCGCTCGATCGGACGGCAGATCGTGGTCTTCTCTGGGAACTCCTCCGGGATCGCTGCGTTCACGGGAACCGCTGGCACGGGGACCGCCGCGCGGAGGACCGAGTACAGCGCGATGAAAACCGGTGCCTGCATCAGCAGTGGGAAGCAGCCGCCGAGCGGGTTGACGCCGTGCTCTTTGTAGAGCTTCATCAGCTCTTCGTTCATCTTCTGCCGGTCGCCCTTGTACTTCTGTTGGATCCGCTTGAGCTCCGGCTGGATCTTCTGCATCGCGCTCATCGACCGGATCTGCTTCACGGTCAGTGGAATCAGCACGACTCGAACCAAGAGGGTGAGGATGATGATCGCGACCCCGTACGACGGGATCACGTCGTAGATCGCCGACAGCACAGAGCCGAGGAATCGGAGGATCGCGCCCCATGCCTCAGCCACGGGCCGCCCCCTCAACCGAGCGTCGAGCCTTCACGGGATCGAGTCCCCCACGGTTCCATGGACCGCACCGCACAAGCCGCCAGCCGGCAGCTATGCCGCCGCGGATGAGCCCGTTCTCACGCAACGATTGGACGGCGTACTCCGAGCACGAAGGGTGGAACCGGCAGCGCGAGGGCATCATCCGCGCGAGCGAGAGCTGATACAGGCGGATGATGCCGATCACGAGGAGCGCGGGGAACCGGATCATCCCTCTCACCGGCACCCGCCTGCCTGCGATAGGGCTCGACGAACGCTATCTACCATATCTTGGAAGTCGACCTGTGTTGCTGCCGAGGACGCGACCAGCACCACATCCGATCCCGGCCGCACCTCATCACGCACCATCCGCAGGGCCTCGCGAACGCGTCGCTTCGCTCGGTTGCGGCTGACGGAACCTCCAAGACCGCGCGCGGCAGTCACGCCGATCCGTGCCGGCCCATCCTCGCTTGTTAGACGCACATGGGCGACGACGGAACCGACCGATGCGCGTTTGCCTTCGGAATAGGTGCGGCGGAAGTCGGCGGGCGCCGTGAGCCTTCCGATCTTTCCCATCGATGCTCGGGTGCGGGCCAGGCGTCTACACAGAGAGCCGCGCGCGCTGCTTGCGGCGACGGCGGGCGAGCACCGCGCGACCTGCGCGCGTGCGCATGCGAGCGCGAAACCCGTGGGTGCGCTTGCGACGTCGCCGATGCGGCTGGTAGGTGCGCTTCATAGTTGAGTGAGAAGTCGACGAAGTCTACGCGTCTGCTCGGAACACCGTCAACAAAGGCGCGTATCCCGAGATTCCCGTTCTTGAAGGCCCTAGGGGCCGATGTTAGTCTGCGGCCCCTCCGGAACCAGCCTCCGTTGGGTTCAACCTTCCCGACCCTCGGTTTCGTCGTGCCTTGAGTGCGGCCCGGAGCCTTCCCCAGGTGTTATCCACATATGTGGATATGCGCTGTGGGAAAGACTCGGGAGGCCTCATGAGCGAGACTGCAGAAGCGCTCTGGGCGAGCGCCCTTCAGCGTCTGCGGTCAAGTTCTCTGTCACCCGGGGCGAAGCCGTGGATCGAGGGGACCCGTCCCGTGCGACTCAACGGCGACACGATCGTGCTCGCGGCGCCTTCCGCATTTGCGAAAGAGTGGCTCGAGAGCCGGTATGCGACGTTGCTGACCGACGCGCTCGGTGAAGCTGCCGGCCGGCATCTCGACCTGGAGGTGCTGGTGGACACCGACGGCGCTCCTCCCGAACCTGTACCAGCCGCCGCCGGCGCGATCGAGCCGCCACGGCCGCTCACGACGGCGGCGGTAAGCCAAGGCGGCAGACCGGCTACGGCGTCGTCCCTCCTGAGCCCGAAATACACTTTCGATTCCTTCGTGATCGGCCCATCGAATCGATTCGCTCATGCCGCGGCGCTCGCCGTCGCCGAGCAGCCGGCGCGTAGTTACAACCCCTTATTCGTCTACGGCGGCGCAGGTCTCGGAAAAACGCATCTGCTCCACGCCGTGGGTCACCACGTCCGCCGCCTCTATCCGTCGGCGGTCGTTCGCTACGTGTCGAGCGAGCAGTTCATGAACGAGTTCATCATGGGCGTCCGCGAAGAGAAGATGCAGGCGTTCCGTCAGCGCTACCGTGAGGCAGATCTTCTCCTCGTCGATGACATCCAGTTCCTCGCTCGCGGGGAACAAACGCAGGAAGAGTTCTTCCACACGTTCAACGCGCTCTACAACGACGGCCGCCAGATCGTGATCTCGTCCGACCGGGCGCCGGCGCAGATCGCGAGCCTCGAAGACCGTTTGCGCAGCCGGTTCGAGTGGGGGCTCATCACGGACGTCCAGCCTCCAGATCTCGAAACGCGGGTCGTGATCTTGCAGAAAAAGGCCGCGGGGGAAGGGTTCAACGTCCCCAACGACGTCTTGGAGTTCATCGCGCAGCGCGTGCAGAACAACATCCGCGAGCTGGAAGGACGGCTGATACGCGTCGTGTCCTACGCGTCGCTCTCGAGCGTTCCCGTGACCCTCGCGCTCGCGCAGGACGTGCTCCGGCCGCTGCTGCCCTCGGAGGGAACCGGCGATATCCCCGTCGAGGCGATCATCAA
>Ga0299907_10000759_pt1 | contig 16770 bp, 18 predicted proteins | sample RVTome_16_FD_198680 | JGI IMG/M metagenome (GOLD analysis project Ga0299907, IMG submission 198680) | Soil microbial communities from uranium-contaminated site in the Upper Colorado River Basin, Wyoming, United States - RVT152D67 (version 2) ...
CGCCACGGGTCGCGAACCGGATCCTGCGCCGCATCCGCGACGTCGCGGAGGTGCGGCACGCCGGAGCCGTGACGCTCGACATCGCGCGGGAGGCGCTCGATCTGCTCGAGGTCGACGAAGCCGGGCTCGAGCGCACCGACCGCGAGCTCCTCTCGGCGATCGCCGACAAGTTCGAGGGCGGCCCCGTCGGCCTGTCCACGCTCGCCGTCTCCCTCGCCGAGGAACCCGACACGATCGAGGACGTGTACGAGCCGTACCTCCTCCAGCTCGGCTTCATCCAGCGGACACCTCGCGGTCGCGTGATCACGGAGCTCGGTCGCGCCCACGTCGGCTCGGCCCGCGAGCCCGACGGGCTCTTCTAGCCGTGTCCATCCCGCACATCTGGACCCCCGGGGCCGCCGGCCCTCTCGACGACCTCATCGCGACGATGACGCGGATGGTCGCCGCGTTCACGCAGGCGCACGGCCTCGAGGAGGCCGAGGTGCGCATCGAGCTGGCCGACGGCGCGCGCTACCTCGTCGCCTCCGCGAGCGCCGAGCCGGGTTTCGGGTTCCTCTCGTTCATCCCGCATCGGCGCGAAGGCGAGGAGCCGAAGCTCGTGATCGTCCCGATCGGCGTCGTCAAGTCGATCGAGATCTCGGCGCCCGATGCCGAGCGCGCGTTCGGCTTCGTCGCCGCGGTCTAGGACGACCGTCGAGCCCGTCCGCGAGCGGACCACGCTCTGCCAAGATGCCTTCGATGCGGAAGGTCGTCGTCCAGGAGTTCGTCACGCTCGACGGCTTCGCCGCCGGGCCGAACGGCGAGATCGAGCTCATCACCGACTCCGCGGACGGCGCCGACCCGACGCGCGGCCCGTTCGTCGAGGACCAGCTCGCGTTCATCGGCACGCTCGACGCCATGCTCCTCGGGGCGGAGACCTACCGGATGTTCGCGGCGTTCTGACCCGAGCAGACGGTCGAGATGCAGGCGATCGCCGCGGCCCAGAACGGGACGCCCGGGTTCGTGTTCTCAGGGACGCTCGAGCGTGCTCAGTGGGGAGACTGGGACGAGGCACGGGTCGTCCGCGGCGGCGCGGCGGACGGGGTGAGGAAGCTCAAGGCCGAGCCAGGGGAGAGCATGGTCGTCTGGGCCAGTGTTACGGAACGACGCCAGAGCGAGCGTTCGTGAGTCACCCGAGCCCGTCGCGGGTTCGAGTTCGCTTGCTCCCTCTCCTGAGCGACGAGGTAAGCCCTACTCAGCGCGTTTGGTGACGGCCTCGAAGTTATGTCCGTCGGGACCGATCACGAACGCGGCGTAGTAGTTGTCGCCATACTCGGCCCGGAGCGCCGGGGGGCCCCCGGGTTGTCCTTGACGCCAGCTGTAAGGGCGGCCGCATGGAACGCGTCCACGGCGGCGTGATCTGGCGCTTCAAATCCGAGGTGCACCGTAGGCCCAACCGGGTCGCGGCGGACGAGCCCGAAATCGCTTCGGCCGGTTGCCTGCATATCGATCCACTCTGGCGACTCAAACGAGATCTCGTAGCCGAGCGGCGTGAGAGCCGCTTCGAAGAAGCGCCGGCTGGCATCCATGTCACTGACGTTGATCTCGACGTGATCCAACACGGGCTTTCGAGCCTACTCGTTTGGTCACGGACTGAACTTTGATGTCGCCGGCCAGGGGCTCACGGAGCGTGCGGCTGGTGGTCTTCGGCTCCGGTCGCCCGTTCTTCGCCACCCGCGGCCTGGCCGAGCCGCTGCGGCTAGAGAACCCGACCACGATCGTGCGAGGCGACCGGGTCACGCACCTGGTCTACGACGTGTGCACGGGATAGCGCAGATGCGTGACACCCACACCGGTGACGACTGTCGGATTCCCGAGGACGACCGGTGCGTTCGCGAGGTGGTCGAACAGCCGCACTCCTGCGCCCAGCAACACGGCAGCCAGATCGATGTGGATCTCGTCGAGCAACCCGGCGTCCAGGCACTGCTGGATCGTTTGGGCGCCGTGTACTCCCACGGACTTCGGGGCGGCAGCCGACTTCGCCCGAGCAACGGCGCTTTCGATGCCGTCGGTGACGAACTGGACTGTCGAGCCGGGCCGTGGCCAGCCGTCGGGCACGTAGTGGGTGACGACGAAGGCGGGCACATCCCACGGGTGCTGGCCGTCCCAGCCGTCGGCACGCTCGAACGTGCGCCGACCGGTGAGCATGGCGCCGACCTCAGCCTGCAAGCCCCTCAGGTGGTCGGCGCTCGGCGCCGAGACGTGGAACGTCATGCCCGATGTCGTGCTCGCTGTGGGGACCTCGACGTCGCCCGCGAAGTACCAGTCGAAAACCTCGGTGACCCCGTCGTTCGCGTCGGCAACGTACCCGTCGAGAGACATCGACATGATCGCGATCACCTTGGTCATGGTGCTGCTCCTTTCGCAACAAGGGCGCGGCTAATTGAGCGGCGCACGCTCGATCCGACGCGGGTGACGTCGGTTCCGTAGACGTGGATGGCCATCGCGGTCGTTGCGCCTGTGGCGCACGTCGGGCGCGGAACTGCCCTCGTCCAGCAACTCAACGAGGCCGGTCAGCGCGGCGGTCGTCACCTCCGAGGCGACCGCCACAGTCACGGTCAAACCAGAGGCCGATGGCTAGCAACCGACGCCGGTCTACCACTCCAGGAGGATAAATGCTGTCTGGGGCAGCCTCACGCCCGCGCACTCGCTCGCTCGCGAGGGGCTCGTCGACGAGTATCACCGCTTGCTCTGCCCGACGGTGCTGGGCGACGGCCGGCGGCTCTTCGGCGAGGCCTGTACCCAAGATGCCGCGTCTCGAGACGAAGTCCTACGAGGGCGGCCTCGTCTCGTTCCGCTACGAGCGGGGCCAGAGTCAGCCGCGGTACTGGAGCTCGTGCCAGGACGGCACCGGGGCGAGCTCGAGCAGCGTGCGCCCGCCCTCCGGCTCCGCGTAGCCGAAGTCGCCCGTGTCGTCCTCCCAAGAGACGTCGAGGAGGCCCTCCTTCACGCGGTGGTCGAGCCAGGCGCCGCGGAAGACGAGCTTGCGCAGCCAGTAGACGAGCGACTCTTCGCGCACGAGCGACACGTGCTCCCAATGGCGGACGAGGTAGAGGCCGAGCCCGCTGCGCGGCTCGACGATCCTGCCGTCCGCGACGAGCTCGACGAGGTCGGCCTCCTCGTCCTCGTCGAGGTCGTTCGAACCGATGATCCCGAGCCGCACGGCCGCGGCGGTGACCCTCTCGCCGAAGTCCTCGGCGCTGAACTCGAAGCGGTGGCCCAGGAACTCGACGACGAAGTCGTCACCGGAGCGATAGTTGGCCGCGAGCACGCGGCTCAGCGTATCTACCCTTTCCGACGTGAACGACCGGCGATTGTGGGTCGCGATGGTGGGCGTCGTGCTCGCGATCTGGCTCGTGGGCGCAGCGGTGACGAAGTACTCGGTCGAGGAGATGGCGGTGTATACGCCGGTTGCGATCCTCGTCGTGGGAGCGACCGTGGCGCTCGTCATGCTGTGGGTGAAGATCGTGCTCGACTCGCTCCGCCGCCGCGGCACCTCGCGTCTCGAGGATCCCGAGTAGCACCGATTCGGTAACGACACGTCGACGCGAGTGCGACCCGCCGGGCAGGCCGTCCGGCCGCCTCCGTACCGTCGTCTCGCATGTGGACGATCGAGCCGTGCGACGCGACCGAGGTCTCCGCGCTCGCGCGAGAGCTGGGCTCGAGCGAGATCGCCGCCTCGGTCCTGGTCCGCCGTGGGTACGGCGATCCCGAGGCCGCCCGGCGCTTCCTCGCCGCCGAGCCGCCGGAGCACGATCCGTTCCTCCTCGGGGACATGGCCGTCGCGGTCGAGCGGATCCGCGCTGCAGTGGATGCGGGGACGCGGATCTGCGTGCACGGCGACTACGACGTGGACGGCATCTGCGCGACGGCGCTCGGCGTGCTGGTCCTGCGCGAGCTGGGCGCCGACGTCGTCTGGCACCTCCCGAGCCGCTTCGAGGAGGGCTACGGCGTCTCCAGCGCGACCATCGCGAAGCTCGCGGGGGACGGCATCGGGCTCGTGCTGACGGTCGATTGCGGGATCACGGCGGTCGAGGAGGTCGCGGAGGCGAAGCGCCTCGGCCTAGAGGTCGTCGTGACCGACCACCACCGGCCGGGCGAGACGCTGCCGGACTGCCCGGTCGTGGCAACCCGGCCGTCGCCCTACCCGTTCCCCGAGCTCTGCGGGACCGGAGTCGTCCGCAAGCTCGGCGAGGCGCTCCTGGGCGCAGACCACCCGTCGCTCAAGCGAGACCTCGACCTGGTCGCGCTCGCGACCATCGCCGACGTCGTGCCACTCGTGGACGAGAACCGCGCTTTCGCCGCGGCCGGGCTGCGCGCGCTCGCGTGCACGCGCAGGCCCGGTTTGCAGGCGCTGATGCGCACGGCCGGCGTCGACCCTGCGGCGGTCGACGCCGGCGCGGTCGGGTTCCGGCTCGCGCCGCGGATCAACGCAGCCGGGCGCCTGTGCCGACCTGACATCGCGCTCGAGCTGATGCTGACCGCCGAGGCGGAGGAGGCCAAGCGTCTCGCCGGAGAGCTCGAGGACCTGAACCGCGACCGGCAGGCAGTCGAGGACCGGATTCTCCGCGAGGCGACCGCGCTGGTGGACGCACTGCCCGAGCGCGAGCAGCGACGTCGCGGGTACGCGCTCGCGAGCGAGGACTGGCACGAGGGCGTGATCGGGATCGTGGCCTCGCGGCTCGTCGAGCGCTTCCACAGGCCCGTCGTGCTCATCGCCGGCTCGCAGGACGGATGGAAGGGATCCGGACGCTCGATCCCGAGCTTCGACCTGCACGGCGCGCTCGGAGCGTGCTCGGAGCACCTCGAGCGCTTCGGCGGCCATCGAGCGGCGGCGGGCCTGTCCATCGTCCCGGAGAACGTCACCGCGTTCGCGGAGGCGTTCGCAGCGCACGCGGATGCGATGCTCTCCGACGAGGATCTCCACCTCGTGACGAAGGTGGACGCTGTCGTCTCGGCGGAGGATCTGACGCTCGATCTCGCGCAGGAGCTGGACCGCCTCGCGCCTTTCGGCCTCGGCAACCCCGACGTCACGCTGCTCGTCCCCGCGACGCAGCCCGTGGCGCCGGCGACGGTCGGCGAGGGGAAGCACCTGCGCTTCCGCGTGCGCCAGCAGGGCCGCGACGCCGGCAGCGCGATCGCGTTCGGCCAGGGAGGCCAGCTCGACAGGCTGCGCGCGGCCGGGTTGTTCGACGTCGCGTGCCGACTCAAGGAGAACCACTGGAACGGAACGGTGGCGCCCCAGCTTGTCGTGCGACGGCTCTTCGACACGCCCGAGGGCTACGCGGAGCTGAGAGAGCGGTTCGTCGTGCTCTGGCGCGCCGGCGAGGGCTCGTGGACGCCCGAGGCCCGGCGCGTCTTCGGCGAGCTCGGGCTCGGCCGAGAGCGGGGGCGCCGCCGACAGCTCCTCGAGTCGGAGACGTTTCGCGAGCTGCTCGTCCGGGAGGCGCTGCCACGCGCGGCGTGAGCGCACGAGCGCGTCAGCCGAGCGGGACGAGGGCGTCGCGCATGGCGACCGCGAGCCGGCGCGCGAGGCGCAGTCGGAGCCAGCGTCGAAGCGCACGCATGACGCGCCTGTTCCACGCGCGCGAGCCTCCTCCTGCGGGCAGATGTAGTTCCGAAATCCGCCTCAGTACACTGACTCCATGAGCGTCGTTGACGCAAAAAGGCACCACGAGGATCTCGTCGAGGAGTTGATCGCGGAGGTCGGCGCGTACAACCCCGACGTCGACCGTGACCTCCTCCGGCATGCCTTCGTCGTCGCCGAGCAAGCGCACGAGGGGCAGACGCGGCGCTCGGGCGAGGAATTCATCCACCATCCGCTCGGAGTCGCCCGCATCTGCGCGCAGCTGCATCTCGACGAGCAGACCATTGCGGCCGCGCTCCTGCACGACGTGGTCGAGGACACCGGGGCCGACCTCGAGGAGATCCGGGGCGCGTTCGGCGACGACATCGCGCTGCTGGTCGAGGGCGTCACCAAGCTGACCCGCATCTCGTTCCAGAGCCGCGAGCAGGCCGAGGCGGAGAACTACCGGAAGATGATCGTGGCGATGGCGCAGGACGTGCGCGTCATCCTGATCAAGCTCGCCGACCGCCTGCACAACATGCGGACGATCGAGTACCAGAGCAAGCGCACGCAGGCGCAGAAGGCCCGCGAGACGCTCGAGGTGTACGCGCCGCTCGCTCACCGGCTGGGGATCCACGCTCTCAAGTGGGAGCTCGAGGACCTCGCGTTCCAGACGCTGCACCCCCGCAAGTACGCAGAGATCAAGGCGATGGTCGCCGACCAGCGCGCCGTTCGCGACGCGCTGGCGGACAAGGCAGCCGAGATCCTGCGCGCCGAGCTCGTGGACGCCGACGTGCCCGCGGACATCGTCGCCCGCGCGAAGCACTTCTACTCGATCTACGACAAGATGGCCAAACGGGGCCGGGAGTTCAACGAGATCTACGACCTCACCGCGATGCGCGTCATCTGCGAGCGGTCCGGGGACGAGGGGACGCGCGACTGCTACGCGGCGCTCGGGCTCGTCCACTCGCTCTGGAAGCCGATGCCCGGGCGCTTCAAGGACTTCGTCGCCATGCCCAAGCTGAACCGGTACCGCTCGCTGCACACGACCGTGATCGGGCCGGAGGGCAGGCCGCTCGAGATCCAGGTCCGCACGCGCGCGATGCACGAGGAGGCGGAGTATGGGGTCGCGGCCCACTGGCTGTACAAGCGCGGCCGCGGCGCGAAGGCCGACGACGAGTGGCTGACGTGGGTCAAGTCGCTGATGGACTCGCAACAGGACGAGCAGGACCCGGGCGAGTACATGCGGACCCTCCGCACCGACCTCTTCCAGGACGAGGTGTACGTCTTCACGCCGAAGGGCGAGGTGAAGGTGCTGCCGTCCGGGGCGACGCCGATCGACTTCGCGTACGCCGTCCACACGGACGTCGGCCACCGCACGGTCGGTGCCAAGGTGAACGGCCGCATCGTCCCGCTCCACTACCGCATGACGAACGGCGACTTCGTCGAGATCCTGACCTCGAAGTCCGGCCGCGGCCCGTCACGGGACTGGCTCGCGCTCGCGCGGTCGTCGCGGGCGCGTACCAAGATCCGGCAATGGTTCCAGCGCGAGACGCGCGGGGAGACCGAGGCGAAGGGCCGCGAGCTCCTCGACCAGGCGCTGAAGGCGCAGAAGCTTCCTTATCGCAAGCTCCAGGGCTCGAGCGTGCTGGCCCAGGTGATCCGCGAGACGGGCTTCAAGAAGGCCGAGGACTTCTACGTCGCGCTCGGCGCCGGCAAGCTCCAGCCGGGCCACATCGTCAACAAGGTCATCCAGCGCCTGAAGACGGACGAGGTCGCCGCGGAGCCCCTCGTCACCCAGAAGCCCCGTGCGCGAACGGCCGTCTCGAGCGACCGCCTCGGGATCACGGTGCCGGGCGTCGAGGACGTGCTGGTGCGGCTCGCGAAGTGCTGCACGCCCGTTCCCGGCGACCCGGTCGTGGGCTACATCTCGCTCGGGCGCGGGATCACCGTCCACCGCGAGGACTGCCCGAACGTCAAGGCGCTCCAGCGGAATCCCGAGCGCTTCACCGGCGTGGAGTGGGAGGGAGGCGCGTCGTCGGGGTTCCTCGTCCAGATCTCGGTCGACGCGTGGGACCGCGCGCGCCTGCTCGAGGACGTCGCGCGGACCTTCGCCGAGTACGGCGCCAACATCGTGTCCTACGGCGGCGTCGTGGAGGACGGCATGGCACGCAACTGGTACACCGCCGAGGTGGGCGACGTGAAAGAGCTTCGCTCGCTCCTCACCGCGCTCCGCAACCTCGACGCGGTGTTCGACGCATACCGCGTCACGCCGTCCTGACGATCCTCTACGCCTGCTTTCCGACGACCTGAAACGGGCGCGCATACACCAGGTACCGCTCACTCGCGAAGAACCGCGGATGGCACGCCTGCAGGACGAGCTCCTCCCGTCCTCTCGACTCGAGCACGGAGAGCTCGTACTGGTCGACGATCCGTGCTTCGGTCACTCGGTACTCGAACGTCGCGTACGGGAGCTCCACGAAGATCTTGTCGCCGCGGCGGAGATCGTCGATATGGGAGAAGGGAGCTCCGTACGTCGTCCGATGGCCTGCGATGTAGACGAGCTCGCCCGCGCCGGGCATCGAGGTGTCGAGGTGCCTGCCGGGCCCGCGGCGCAGCGATCCCGAGTCGGTCCCGTTGACGACGACGATGTCGAGGTCGAGCCTGGGGACCTCGAGACGGGCGACGGCGTCGCCCGAGCCCGTGGCCTTGCGGTACGCATTCGCCTCGCGCCGAACGTCGACGCCCGTGGGATCCGGCTCGAGGACGGGCCGCGTTGGATTGGGCGCCGGTGTCCCGACGGGGCGCCACTCGTCGAACGTCCGCTCGAGCGAGCTCTCGAGCCGACGCTGCTCGAACGCCGTGTAGGCGGCCGTGAACGGGTCCTTCCAGACGTAGACCGTCGCGGTCCAGGCCAGGAGCCCGACGCCGGCGACGATGACGAGGGTGCTGAGTCGACGGATCATGTACGGCTCCTGATCGGCATTGAAGCGAGAACGCAGGACCGGCCGAGGGCCGGGCGTCGGTGAGCCGCAGGCTTCGGACGTGGCTCGTCGGTCTGGCGGCGGCCGCGCTCGTCACCGCGGCGAACTCGAGCCAGGGCGCGTACTTCTCGCAGTCCTGGGGCTGGATCGCCCTCGCGTTCGTCGCAGCGACATCGCTGGCGCTCATCGTCGGCTGGGCGACGCGGCCGGCGTGGCTGCGCATCGCGTTCGCGTCGCTCATGGCCATGCTCGGGGTATGGATGGCGCTCTCGACGATGTGGTCGTTGACCCCGGCGGGCTCGATTCGCGAGGTGGAGCGGATGCTGGTCTACGTCGCGCTCGCAGCGTGCGTCGCGCTCGTCGTTCGCCGCGGAGACGCGACCGGACTGGCTGCCGGAGTCTTCGCCGGCACCGTGGCGGTCTCCGGTTACGGCCTCGCCACGCGCCTCTTCCCCGACCGCCTCGAGTCCTACGACAGCCCGACCCTGCCGTACCGGCTCGCGGAGCCGATCGGCTACTGGAACGCGCTCGGCCTGCTCGCGGCGATGGGAGTCCTGCTGTGCCTCGGGTTCGTCGCGCACGCGCGGCAGCTCCGATTCGCCGCGCTCGCGGCGGGGTCCCTCCCGGTTCTCGCTGCCACGCTCTACTTCACGTTCAGCCGAGGTGCCTGGGCGGCGCTGGCCGTAGGAGTCGTCGCCATGCTCGTGCTCGACCGGCGCCGCCTGCGGCTCACGTGGATCGCGATCGCCATCGGGCCGGCGTCTGTCGTCTGCGTGGCGGTCGCGTCTCGGCAGGATGCGCTGACGACCGAGGACGCGTTGGTCGCCGATGCGATCGCGGAGGGTGAGCGACTCGCGCTCGTCATCGCCGGTCTCATGGTCGCCTCCGGGGCGCTCGCGGTCGCCGCCCGCTGGATCTCGCAGCGACTTCCCGCACCGAGATGGGCCGCGTATGCCCTCGACGCTGCGTATGCGGGGGTCGCCCTCGTCGCGATCGTGACGGCCGTCGTCCTGGCGGGCGGGCCTCGTGATGCGCTCGCCCAGGTCGAGGAGCGCTTCGACGCGCCGCTCGCCGTCGAGACCGGCAACCTGAACGAACGGCTCTTCAGCGTCTCCGGAAACGGCAGGGCGACGAGCATCGAGGTCGCCTGGCATGCAGGTCGCGAACGCCCGCTGCTCGGCCATGGCGCGGGGTCGTACGAGTACCTCTGGTACGAGCGCCGACCGACGCAGCTCGCGATCCGCGACGCGCACAGCCTCTACGCGGAGGCGTTCGCGGAGCTCGGGCTCGTCGGGGTGGCGCTCCTGGGTCTGGCGTTGTTCACACCACTCGCCGCCGCCGTCCGGGCTCGCCGGAACCGACTGGTTCCCGCGGCCGCGGCCGCGTACGTCGCCTGGGTCGCCCATGCCGGGATGGACTGGCACTGGGAAGTGGTCGGCGTCACCGCGACGGCGTTGCTCGCCGGAGCGGCCGGTCTGCTTGCGGCCGAGCGCGGCTCCCCGACGCCGCTTCCCGATGCCGCGCGTTGGCCGTTGCTCACGGGCTCGGTCGCCTTTACCGCCGCCGCGCTGGTCAGCCTCGTCGGCAACCAGGCGCTCTACGGGGGACGCGAGGCGCTGGCGCGTGGAGACCTGGCCGAAGCGCACGACCATGCGATTCGGGCCGAGGCGCTTCTGCCCTGGTCGTTCGAGCCTTACTACGTGCTCGGAGACACGGCGGCGCGCCGCGGGGATCGTGCGAAGGCCCTTCGCGCATACCGGCGAGCGGTCGACATGGACGGGGAGAGCTGGGTCGCCTGGGTGCGTCTGGCCCAGGTCGCTCGCGGTGCTGAGCGGCGAGGCGCGTACGAGCGGGCACGCGAACTCAACCCGCGAGCACCGGAGTTTCCCGGCGAACCGGACGACCTATCGCCTTAGCCGGCGTCGGTCTTGCCGCGCTCGCGCCGTCGCAGCGCGAAGCCCCCGACGAGAAGTGCTCCACCGATGAGAGCCGTCGCGAGGAGCGACAACCCCGTGTTCGGCAAGGCCTCTCCGAGGACACCTGCTGTCCCTGCGGTATCCGACGGCCCGGACGGCCCCGACGGCCCCGAGGTCGCGGTCGGCCCGCTCGGCCCTGTCACCGACACGTTGACGGCCTGTGACTCCTCCGAGCAGTACTGGTTCTCGGCCGACGTGGGACAGTCCTGGGCATACGCCGCGCCACCCAGGGCGAGGAACACCCCCGTCACGAAAACGACATACGCCAGCGCGAACACGAGCGTCGACGATCGATTCTTGAGCATTCCCGTCCTTTCCCCCAGGCTTGGTCCTTCCCAGCCCGAAGAATACGCGTTAAGCGCTTCGACGCAAGCTATGCCAATGGCTAGTACCGCATGGACCCGGGTCGAAACCTACGACGAGGCCGGCGGCCAGCCCGGGAGCTTGCAAATCTCCGCGAGATCGGGGTCGTTCCGCGCGCGGTCGCCCCATTCGGGCCGCAGCTCGACCGCCCTGCTCACGTGCTGGAGCGCATCCTCGTGGCGGCCGGCGAGCGCCTCCGCGCATCCGAGGTCGTAGAGCAGGCCGGGATCCTCCGGGTGCAGTCGGAGGCCTGCGGCGATCTCGGTCGCCATGGCGTCGAAGTCGCCGGCGAGGCGGTGCCTCTCCGCAGCGAAGCTGTGCTCCCAGGCGGAGGGTACGTAGGCGGCGTCGCGCGGTCCTCCGACGGCGAGCACCGACGTTCCCGGCTCCTCGGCTCTCGCGTGCCGCCGCACCGCGGGGTCGCGGATGAAGACCGCGGTCCCGGCCGGGGCGTCGAGCGTCTCCTCGTCGAGCGTGAACGTCGCGCGACCCGAGAGGACGAGATAGATCTCTTCGTGCTCGTTCGCCTTCTCCGTGTGCTCCTCGACGACGTCGTCGCCCGCGCTCGGCGCGACGTACGCGTTGATCCCGAAGGCGCCGATGCCGAGCGTCCGCCGCAGCGGCCGCCAGAGGAGGGACCCGCCGACGACCGGGATCGGCTCGATCTCGTCGAGCCGGACGCTCTGCCACCGGTCCGGCACGCGCCGGACCCTAGCCCCGCGGGTTCCCCGGTTGCTCGCCGAGGGTGACCTCGACGGACTCCCGGTCGCCGCCGCGGAGGACGGTGATCGTGACGGTGTCGCCGGGCCGTCGCGCGGAGACCGCGGTCTGGAGCTGCGCCGTGGTGGTGATCTCCTGGCCGTCGAACTCGACCACCACGTCGCCGCCGGTGGGCACGCTCCGGCCGTTCTCCGTGCGCTGCCCGGTCGCGCCGCGCAGGCCGGCGTCGTCGGCGGGGCCGCCGTCTCGAACCTCCGAGAGTGCCACGCCCTCGGGCAGCTCGACGAGCGTGACGCCGAGGTACGCGTGCTCGACCTCGCCCGTCTCGACCAGCTGCGTGACGACCGAGCGCACCGTATTCGAGGGAATCGCGAAGCCAACTCCGTCGGAGCCGCCGGACTCGCTCTCGATCTGCGCGTTGACGCCGATCACGCGACCCTGGTCGTCGAGGAGCGGGCCACCCGAGTTCCCGTGGTTCACCGCCGCGTCCGTCTGGATCGTGCCGGTGATCGTGAACCCGTTCGGCGCTTCGATCTGACGGTGCAGCGCGCTGACGATGCCGCTCGTGATTGTTCCTTCGAGGCCGAACGGGCTGCCCATCGCGACGACGCCGTCGCCGACCGCTACCTCGTCGGAGTCGCCGAGCCGCAGCGGCTCGAGGAACGAGGCGGGCGCGTCCACCTTGATCAGAGCGAGGTCGGTCGAGCGGTCGGTCCCGACGAGCTCGGCACTGCGCGTGGAGCCGTCGGAGAAACGCACCGTGATCGTGCTCGCGCCGCTGACGACGTGCTCGTTCGTGACGATGTGGCCCTCCTCGTCGAGGACGAAGCCCGAGCCCTGAGCCTGCTGCCTCCCGCCGAACGTCCCGCCTCCGGCGGCCGCGATCTCGACGACGCCCGTGACGGAGTTGCGATAGATGGCGCCGATCGAAAGCCTCTCCGAGGAGGCCGTCGGCTCGGAGTCGGTGACGGTGATCTCGCTGACGACCGCGTCGCCGTCCTCGTCGGACAGGAGCGCGACGCTGGTGGCGCCGACACCGACGCCGATGCCGAGAGCGGCGAGAAAACCGGCGAGGAGGAGCGTCGAGCGGGAGCGGGTCGAGTTCACGGACATTCCTTTCGGTTCGGGTGGTAGCAGATCGATGACACCCGGGCTCCGTGAACGCGTGCTGAGACACGGCTAAGAAGTCGCTAAGGATCCGGACGAGGCCCGGGTCGAGCGGGGCACAATGCGGCGGTGGACATCCTGGTCGTGGACGACGAGCGCGCCGTGCGCGACTCCCTGAGGCGCGCGCTCGAGCTCGAGGGGTACCGCGTGGAGCTCGCCGAGGACGGCGAGCAGGCGCTGCGCCGGCTCGACCTGGAGCCGGCCCCCGACGCCGTCATCCTCGACGTCCTCATGCCCGGCGCCGACGGGCTCGAGGTGTGCCGCCGTCTTCGGGGGGCGGGGAACGAGGTGCCCGTGCTCATGCTCACCGCCCGCGCGGAGGTCGACTCGCGCGTCGCCGGCCTGGACGCCGGTGCCGACGACTACCTGCCGAAGCCGTTCGCGCTCGCGGAGCTCCTCGCCCGGCTGCGCGCGCTTCTCCGCCGGCTCGGCGGAGAGGGCGACGCCGGGTCCACGTACACGCTCCGGTTCGCCGACCTCGAGCTCGATCCCGGAACGCGCGAGGTGAGGCGCGGGGGAGAGCCGATCGAGCTCACCCGCACCGAGTTCTCGCTCCTCGAGCTCTTCCTGCGCAACCCTCGGCAGGTACTCACCCGCTCGATCATCTTCGAGCGCGTCTGGGGGTACGATTTCGGACCGTCCTCGAACTCGCTCGACGTCTACATCGGCTACTTGCGACGCAAGACGGAGACCGGCAGCCGCAATCGCCTCATCCACACGGTGCGAGGCGTCGGCTACGCGCTCCGCGAGTGATGAGCCGGCTCCGACACGTCAGCTTCCGCGCGCGGATCGCGCTCGCATCCGCCGTCGGGGTCGCCCTGGCGATCGTGGTCGCCTCAGCCGTGGTGTACGTGGTGGCGCGCGAAGAGCTGCGCGCGCCAATCGACGCCGCGCTCGAGCAGCGGGCGAACGAGCTTGCCGCCAACCCTCCCGGGACGAGCCTCGCACCCGGAGGTCCGTACCTCGGGATCGAGCCGGAGTTCGGCCAGCCCGGCTACGTCCAGCGTGTGACGGCCTGGGGCCGGACGGCCAGGCCGCTCCTGCAGGAGATCGAGCTGCCCGTCGAGGAGCGGACGCTCGAGGTCGCCGTCGGCGCGCGCGAGTGGTACTTCGCCGACGCGACCGTCGAGGGTCGCCACCTTCGCGTTCTGACCTTCGGCGTCGGCGTTCCCGGTGTCGCGATGCAGGTCGCGCGACCGCTGACGGAGGTCGACGAGTCGCTCGACCGGCTCGCCGTGATGCTCCTGCTGATCGCGACGAGCGGTATCGCCGTGGCGGCCGTGCTCGGCCTGCTCGTGGCGCGCACGGCCCTCGCGCCGGTGACCCGACTCACCGAGACCGCCGAGCGCGTGTCGGTCACGGGTGACCTGTCCGAGCGAATCGACGTCGGTGGCGGCGACGAGCTCAGCCGCCTGGCGAGCAGCTTCAACACGATGCTCGGCGCGCTCGAGGAGTCCACGCGCGCCCAGCGACAGCTCGTCGCCGACGCGTCGCACGAGCTCCGGACGCCGCTCACGAGCCTGAGGACGAACATCGAGGTCCTCGAGGGCAACCGGCATCTTCCGGACGACGAGCGCAAGCGCCTCCTCTCCGACGTCGTCGAGCAGCTCGAGGAGATGACGACCTTGATCTCGGAGCTGATCGAGCTCGCGCGGTCGGAGCAGCACACCCTCGAGCCCGAGGAAGTCCGGCTCGACGTGCTCGCGGGCGAGGCGATCGAACGCGTGGGCCGGAATCGACCTGGCGTGACCTTCACCGCCGATCTCCACGAGTCCGTCGTCCGAGGTGTGCCGGCCACGCTCGAGCGTGCGATCGGCAACCTGCTCGACAACGCCGCAAAGTGGAATCCGCCGGGCGCGCCGGTCGAGGTCACGGTCAAGGACGGCTTCGTCGTCGTCCGCGATCACGGCCCGGGCATCGCCGAGGAGGATCTCCCGTACGTCTTCGACCGCTTCTACCGCGCGCGCTCGGCACGCGGGATGCCTGGCTCGGGGCTCGGCCTCGCGATCGTGCGGCAGGTCGCCGAAGCCCACGAAGGCGAGGTCGTCGCCGAGCGGGCGTCGGGAGGAGGGACGAGGATGATCCTGCGACTTCGCACGCACCCTGCGGGCATTCCCGTGGCCGAGGAGACAGCTGCGCCGGTGTAGCCGGCCCTGCGCCGTGTCGCCGCTCGTCTTAGCGATTTCTTAGCCCCTCCTCAGCGCCCTCTCAGGGCACGGTGGTTCGCTCCGGCGCATGCTCTACGTCACCTACATGCTCGCGGAACTCCGACGCCGGAGCGGTCGCACGATCCTGACTGCGCTCGGACTCGGCATCGGCGTCGGGCTCGTCGTCACCGTCAATGCGCTCTCCACGGGGCTCGACCGCGCCCAGACAGCCGTGCTCGAACCGCTCACCGGAGTCGGGACGGACATGTCCGTCAGCCGGCCGATCGACTTCTCCGACTCCGGTCCGGGCGGCTTCCCGAGCCTCTCCGACGAGGAACGGGAGAAGCTCCGGGAGGAGAACGGCGGCGGTCGGCTCGGTCTCACCGACCTCGGTGAGCCGGGGACGCGGTTCTCGCGGGACACGTTCGTGTCGACCGCGCAGCTCTCGTTTGAGGCCTCCGAGGTCGAGCGGATCCGAGCGCTCGAGGGCGTCGACGCCGCTGCGGGTGGGCTGACGCTCAACTCGATCCACGTCGAGGGCACGGTCCCCGACGAGTCGCAGGGGCGCGGCGGCTTCCTCGCCCCCGGGCCCGGTGCGGGTGGGCCGGCGAACATCGATGCCTCGAGCATCTCGGTTGCCGGAGTCGACCCGGGAGACTACGAGCTCGGCGCGATCACGTCCGGGCAGGTCACGAAGGGCCGCTACTTCCGCTCCGGTGACGCGCGCGAAGCCGTTCTCGACGAGAGCTACGCGAGCCGAGAGGGGATCGAGATCGGTCGGGCCGTCGAGCTCGGCGGCACGTCGTTCACGGTCGTCGGGATCGCGCAGACGCCCCTCGGCGGCCAGTCCTCCGACGTCTACCTGAAGCTTTCGCAGCTCCAGGAGCTCGCCGACCGCACGGGGCGTGTGAACACCGTGTACGTCCGGGCCGAGAGCGCGGACCTCGTCGGCGCGGTCGCCGAGTCCATCGAGGAGAGCTTGGACGGTGCCTCGGTGACCACCGCCGAGGATCTTGCCGACCGCGTCTCCGGCACGCTCGTCGATGCGAAGAACCTCGCCGGCTCGCTCGGTACGGCGTTGATGATCGTCGGGCTCCTCTCCGCGTTCCTGATCGCGAGCCTGCTGACGCTCTCGTCGGTGACGAAGCGGGTTCGGGAGCTCGGGACCCTGAAGGCGCTCGGATGGCCGCAGCGACTCGTCGTGAGGCAGGTGACGGGCGAATCCCTGCTCCAGGGGCTAATCGGGGGCGCGTTCGGGATCGTGCTAGGAATCGGTGGCGCCCTGCTCCTCGGTGCTCTCGCCCCTTCTCTCGAGGCGACGGTCGACGCAGCCGCCGAGACCGCCGGTCTCGGCCCGCGCCTCGCCGGCGGCCCCTTCGGCCAGGGCTCGGTCGAGCCGGCCGCGACCGAGGTGGCGCTCGACGCTCCGGTGAGCCCGACGCTGATCGTGGCAGCCGTCGGTCTCGCGCTTCTCGGCGGGCTCGTCGCCGGCGCCGTCGGGAGCCTGCGCGCGGCACGCCTCCGTCCCGCCGACGCACTCCGGCACATCGACTGAGAGGGAGGACCACGTGACCGACTCGAAGACCCCGCCTGTCTACGAGCTGCGCGGCGTCTCGAAGACGTACGCGCTCGGCCGGAATCACGTTCACGCCGTCCACGACGTCGAGCTGAAGGTCGCGGCGGGCGACACGGCGGCGATCGTAGGGCCGAGCGGTTCCGGGAAGACGACCCTGCTCCAGCTCCTCGGCGCGCTCGACCGGCCGAGCGCGGGGGAAATCCTGTTCGAGGGCCGCGACATCGCCCGCCTC
>Ga0299907_10000760_pt1 | contig 16769 bp, 11 predicted proteins | sample RVTome_16_FD_198680 | JGI IMG/M metagenome (GOLD analysis project Ga0299907, IMG submission 198680) | Soil microbial communities from uranium-contaminated site in the Upper Colorado River Basin, Wyoming, United States - RVT152D67 (version 2) ...
CCAGATGGTGCAGGCCGCGGCCACGGTGCAGGGCTCGGGATGGGCGCTCGCGTCGTGGGAGCCGTTCGCTCGGCGTGTCGTCGTCCAGCAGGTGTACGACCACCAGGGCAACCACGGCCAGGGCACCATCCCGCTGCTCGCGATCGACGCGTGGGAGCACGCCTACTACCTGCAGTACGAGAACCGGAAGACCGATTACCTCGACGCGATCTGGTACGTCGTCAACTGGGACGACGTCGCCACCCGCTACGACGCGGCCCGGCACGCCGAGCTGCTGCCCACGCCCTGACGACGACGTACCGGACGACGCTCCGCTCTGTTACCGAGCTGTCGCGGTTGCGAGCCGCCGCCGTGAAGTGCGGCCATCACACTCCCGCCATGCGGGTCTCGCGTCAACGCGCGCCCCTTCGCTCCGAGACGGCCAGGGTGGTGATGGTCGCCGTCTCCCTGTTCGTGCTCATCGGGTGCGTGGCGATGCTGCGCCTCCTGGCCTGACAACGAACGCGCGGTTGTGACCGACCCGTGACGCCTTCGTGGTCCGCCGGCGACCGGCGGGGCGCATGCTGGCGACGTTCCGAGCAGGAGGAATCGCCATGCCGAAGGGCGTTCTGAACGTGAGTGCGGAGGAAGACACGATCGTGCTCGAACCGAGGGGCAGGTTCGACGAGGTGGCCGCACGGCTGTTGGACGACCTCGTGCGCGTGGCGGCCGATGCCTGCATCCGGGTGGTCGTCGACTTCGGACGGCTGGGCCCCGGCCAGCACGACGGTCTCCGCCTCTTGCCCGTCATCGAGCGGCGGAACCTGGTGATGCGCAACCGGCCCACGCCGTGACTGCCATGAAGGTCACGACCGTCCTGTGCGTCGACGATCACGACGCGTTGGGGGGGCGGCTCGCCCCGTCGTTGCGCGACGCGGGCTATGACGTCGTCGGCGTGCAAGGTTCGGAGGCTGCGCTGACCGAGCTGTCACGCAGGCGCGTCGACGTGGCCCTGATCGACATGCGCCTCCCGGCGGCCGACGGCTTGGAGCTCTGCCGTGAGATCCGCCGGCGGGGACCGACGCGGGTCATCGCCTTGAGCCCGCCCACGGCGGCGACCGATGCTGTCGCGTTCCTCGACGCGGGTGCCGACGACTACGTGACGACCCCTGTCGCCGCGGCCGTGCTGGCCGCGAGGATCCGCGCCCTGCTGCGCCGCGTGGACGATCAGCAAGGCGGCTCGCCGCTCACCACCAGCACGGGCCGGTAGGTGGCGCGCACGACCGCGGCCGACACCGAAGGATCGAGTAGCCGGCCGAGGAAGCCCTTCTCGTGGCCCCCGACGACGATCAAGTCGACGTCGTACTGCTCGGCGACCTCGCAGATGCGGTCGGCTGGGTCCCCGACCTCGGCCATGACGTGCGGCTCCTGTATGCCCGCGGTCCGGGCCATGGCGGTGATCTCCCGCTCGCTGGGCCTTTCGATGGTGCCGTCCCAGGCCGAGCCCATGCCGGCGACCTCTCCGTAGGCAGCGACGGGTAGCCACGGGGCCGTCACGCGGGCCACGTTTAGGACGAGGAAGTCGGTGTTGTAGCCGGGGAACAGGCGGGCTGCGGTTCGGGCCGCCCGGAGGCACGACTCCGACTCGTCCAACGCGACCAGGACGCGCGTCACCCAAGTCCGTCCAGTTGAGCGGAGGCCCACTCGTGCACGTCGTTGCCGACCACCGCCTGCGCCATCGACGCCAGTCTCTTGCGGCGATCCTCCTCATCGAGCTCGATGGCCTGCTCGATCGCCTGCGCGGTGCCCTCGACATCGAAGGGGTTGCAGTGGACCGCGTCCGTCAGCTCCTTCGCCGCGCCCGCGAACTCGCTCAACACGAGGCCCGCCGCTCCGTCGGCCGCCGCTTGTACGGTGACGAACTCCTTGGCGACGAGGTTCATCCCATCGCGCAGGGGCGTGACGATGGCGACGTCGGCGAGCAAGTAGTAAGCGGCGAGCTGCTGGACGGACAGCGCACGGTGCAGGTAGCGGATCGGCACCTCGTGACCGGGCACGGTGTGGTTGCCGTTTATGCGACCGATCTCGCGCTCGACGTCGCGGCGAAGCTGCTGGTACTCCGGAAGCCGGTCGCGGCTGGGCGTCGCCAGCTGCACGTAGATGAGCCGCCGCCTGAGGTCTGGCCGCCGTGCAAGGAGCACCTCGAGCGCCCGCAGTCGCTCGGGGAGCCCCTTGGTGTAGTCGAGTCGCTCGACACCCAGGAGCACGATCCGGTCGCGGAAGAACCGCCGCCGGAGCGCCATGGCCATCCGCACGCTCCGGGGGTTGTGTGCTGCGGCGATGAACGAGTCGACGTCGATCGACGCGGGTGCCGTGACGAGCCGGGGTGGCGCCGCAGTGGCGAAAGCGCGCCACGCCTGCGAAAAGCGCTCGCAGTCGTCGTCGGTCTGGAAGCCGACGACGTCGGCACCCGCGAAGCCTCGGAGGAGCTCGACGCGCTGCGGGAGGCGCGCGAAGAGCGACGGTGCAGGGAACGGCGTGTGAAGGAAGAACACCGTCGGGTTGTCGACGCCCAAGTCGCGCAGGGCGGAGGGGACGAGGCAGAGGTGGTAGTCGTGTACCCACACAGGCACGTCCGGCCGATCAGCGGCGACACGCGTGACCGCGGCTGCAAACGCATCGTTGGCAACGGTGTAGGACCGCCACCACGCCGGCTCGAACCGGGCTCGGCCGTCGAGGTCGTGGAACAGCGGCCAGAGCGTGCGATTGGCGTAACCCCCGTAGAAGCCCTTGGCGACGTCGAGCGGGAAGGAGTGCACGTCGAAGCCGAGCCCCTCCAGCCGGGACGGCGGGTCGGAATGCCCACCGTCCCAGCTGACCCATGCTCCCCCCCTACGGGCCAGGGCGGCGCGGACGATTGGGGTGAGGCCACCAGTCGCCGGCCGCCACCCTTGCCGCCCCGGCATGACAGGCGGCTTGCACGTCACCGCGAAGGCTGGGGACCGCGGCGACCGTTCGTCCACGGCGCCATCCTCCCCAACGAGAACGTCGCCCGCGCTGCACGCGCGTAACAGCTCGGTAACGCCACCGGTCAGGGGAGCAGCGGCGCGTAGTCGTCCCGCGAGACGGGCTGCGACACCACCGAGCCATCGCCCCGTGGCACCTCCGCCGGGACGCCCTCGAGCGAGAACACGACCTGGCCGACACCAGGCTGGGCCGTGAGCGTGCAGACGACCTGGGCCACGGCCAGCAGCTGGTCGTCACCGCCGAGCTCGGCGATCGACGCACGCAAGTCGACGCGCGCGACACCCGCGACCACGGCGATGTCGCGAATGAGCTGGGGATCGGCGAGCGCCGTCCGCACCGTGTCGGCCTCGTCGGTCGGTGGCACCGCCAACGCCGCCACCGCGTCCTCCGCGTCGACGGGCGCGTCGAGCGGGCGCACGAGCGGCGCCAGCCGGCCGTCTCGCACGAAGCAGAGCTCGACGGGCTCGGTCACGGGGCCGGCGACGGTGGTCGGCACGAGGGGAGGCGCGTCCCGGTCGAGAAGACCGAAGGGCACCTCCCGTTCGCCCGCGACCTGAGCACGCTGTTGCGTGGAGACGGAGCACGCCGCCGCGCTCACGACGACAAGCAGCGTGCCGGCGAAGACGACGGCTCGGTGCGTCATCGCGGGTCCCTCGGTAGTTCGACCACGAAGCGGGCGCCTCCGCCGGGGGCGTCCTCGACCCACACGCGGCCGCCGTGGAGGCGGACATGCTCAGCCACCAGCGCGAGCCCGAGCCCACTGCCGCTCGTCGAACCCGCGTCCATGCCGACCACGCCGCGGGCAAAGCGGCCAAAGATGACGTCCCGCTCGGCGGCCGGGACACCTGGCCCGTTGTCGTCGAGCGCGATCCGCACGCTGTCTCCGTCGACCGCGCCGACCTGGATGGCGCGAAGGCCGCCGGCGTAGCGACCGGCGTTGTCGACGATGTTGCCGATGGCCTGGCCGAGCCGGCGCCGGTCGGCCACGATCGTGTTGGCGTCCGGCGCGACTTCGATGGCGACGTCGGGCTGGCGGTGCAACTCGACGAGGTTGGCGAGAAACGATCGCAAGTGGACGCGCTCGCCGGCCAGCGTTGCGCTCCCGGAGTCGATGCGGGAGATCTCGAGCAGGTCGAGCACCATCTGCTCGAAGCTTTGGACCTTGGCGGAAAGGACCTCGAAGGCCGACAGCACCTGCTCCGGGAGTTGGGCGCGGCGCCGGTTGATGACTTCGACCGCCGAGGCCAAGGCGGCAAGCGGTGTGCGGACCTCGTGGCTGACGTCGGCTGCGAAGCGGGCTTCGCGCTGGATGCGCTCGCCGAGGGACGACGCCATGTGATTGAAGGCGTCCACCAAGCGGCGCAGGTCGGGATCGGCCTCGGCGTCGAGGCGCGTGGTCAAGTCTCCCCCGGCGATGCGCTCGGCCGCGTCCGTCACGGGCCGAAGCGGGCGGACGACACGGCGGGCGCCGCCGTAGCCGACGAGAGCGGCGGTGAGCGCGGCACCGATCGCGCCCATTGCCAGCGCCTGGCGGAGCACACCGAGCGTGCGTTCCAGCTCGGCCAGGGAGAAGACCTCGAAGTACGCGGCATCGACTGCGGGGAGTGCGACGCCGACGGCGAGATTGAGGCGGCCGTCGGCGCCGCGGTAGCGCTGGTGCCCGGCGCGCCCGTCGGTCACCACGCGCACGAGGTCAGGGGGCAGGGACTCCCGGCCGATGGCCACGGACGTGGAGAACCACTCGTCGCGGTAGCGCAGCACTGGCGAAGCAGCAGTGCCGCCGCCCAGGCTGGCGAGGAACGCGCGCACGTCTGGGACTTGGCCTCGCAACACGGTGCGGGCCAAGCGGGCGTTCACGTAGGCCTGCTGTCGGGCGACGTCCTCGCGCTGCTCGACGAGGTAGCGGCGCGCCACCGTGTCGGTGACGGCGGACAACACCACGGCGACGGCCAAGCCGACCAGGCCGAAGCCCAATGCGGCACGGGCCCGGAGGCCGAGTCGGAGTCGCCAGGACATCGCTCCGAAGTCTGGCCGCACCCGGGCAGCCGCGGGTCGCGGTGTCGTAGGATTCCGGGCCGGAGCGCCGGGAAGTCTGGTCGGCACGACTTTGTTCTGCCTGCCGATCAGACGGGAGCTGGCGTGAGCACCAGCGACGACCTATCCCATCGCGCCAGCACTGCGACGTTCAGCCGCGCGCTGCGCGAGTTCCTCGCCACCGAGGTCGCCGGCGGCCTCGTGTTGCTGGTCGCCACCGTTGCTGCGCTGGTATGGGCCAACTCGCCGTGGGACGCCGCCTACGAACGGCTGTGGCATACCGAGCTCGTCGCCAGCCTCGGCCAGGACCGCCTCGCCATGGACCTCCGCCACTGGGTGAACGACGGCCTGATGGCGCTGTTCTTCGTGGTGGTCGGCCTCGAGGTCAAGCGCGAGCTCCTGCAAGGCGAGCTGCGCGACCGGAGGCGGGCGCTGCTGCCCATCGTTGCCGCGGCCGGCGGGATGGTCGTTCCCGCGGCCTTGTACCTGGCCGTGAACCTGGGAGGCGACGGAGCGCCGGGGTGGGGCATCCCCATGGCCACCGACATCGCCTTTGCCCTCGGAGTGCTCGCGCTCGTGGCCCGCAGCCTGCCGCCCGTGCTGCGCGTGTTCCTGCTCACCCTCGCCATCGTCGACGACATCGGCGCCATCGTCGTGATCGCGGTGTTCTACTCGACCACCATCGACGGACCGTGGCTCGCGGCCGCGTTCGCCGTCGTGGTGGTCGTCGTCGCCCTACGCCAGCTGGGCGTGTCGTTCACGCCGCTGTTCGTCGTGCTCGGCGGCTGCCTGTGGCTCGCGCTCCACTCCTCGGGCGTGCACGCCACGCTCGCAGGTGTGGCGATGGGCCTGCTCGCCCCAGCGACGCCTCGTCTCGGCCGCGAGATCATCCTCGGGCGCAGCGACGAGTTGCTCGACGTGTTCAGCCCGGAGTCCGCGCGGGCCACGTCGCGGCTGGCTCGCATGTCGGTGTCCGAGCTCGAGTGGCTCGAGCACGGCCTCCACCCGCTGTCGAGCCTGGTCATCGTCCCGCTGTTCGCCCTCGCCAACGCCGGCGTGGCGCTGAGCGGCGACGCGCTCGAGGGAGCGCTGTCGTCGCCGGTGACGCTCGGCGTCCTCGTCGGGCTCGTGGCCGGAAAGACGGTGGGCATCACCGGTGCCGCCTGGCTCGCCTGCCGGCTCGGGTGGGCCGAGCTGCCACGCGACGTCGGTTGGCGAGAGATCGCGGGCGTGGCCGCGCTGGGCGGGATCGGCTTCACCGTGTCGCTGTTCATCACGGGTCTCGCCTTCGACTCCGTGGAGATCATCGCCGAGGCGAAGGTCGGCATCCTCGCCGCCTCCCTCCTCGCCTCCGTGCTCGGCGCGATCGTTCTCCGTGCCGGCCGGCGTCGGCCGGCGCCGGCGGCCTAAGGAGAGACCCCAACGTGGTTACCACGGGGATCAGCGAGCTACCGCGGGGATCAGCGAGCCATCGCCACGCCGACGATCGGGCGGGCAGGCGGCGGCGCCGAACCGACTGCGGGGGCGTCGCCGAACGACCACGTCGAGCCGTCGGCGGCAGCCACCAAGTACCCGCTGCCCGCCGCCGTCGCGGCGATGCCGACAACGCGGGCAGCTGCGGAGGCCGCCGCGGACGCGGCTGCGGAGGCCGCGGCCGACCCGTGGTAGCGGGCGTCGCCGAACGAGAACACGCCGCCATCGGCCGCCACGAACCAGTACCCACGACCTGTCGCCGTCGCCGCCATGCCCACGATCGGTTGGTTCAACCGCAACGCGCCCGCGGACCCATGGAACAACGCGTCCCCGAACGAGAACACCCCGCCATCACGCGCCACCAACCAATACCCCCGACCCGACGCCGAAGCAGCCATGCCCACGATCGGCTGGTTCAACCGCAACGCACCCGCGGACCCATGGAACAACGCGTCTCCGAAGGCGAACACGCCGCCATCGGACGCCACCAACCAGTACCCCCGACCTGTCGCCGTCGCCGCCATGCCCACGATCGGCTCGTTCAACCGCAACGCACCAGCCGAGCCGTAGAACCTGGCGTCGCCGAACGTGAACACGCCGCCGTCGGAAGCGACGAACCAGTAGCCGTCACCCGACGGTGAACCCGCCATGCCCACGATCGGTGCATTCAACGCGCGGTCGCCCGTCGAGCCGAGGAACGACGCGTCGCCCAAGGTGAACACCCCGCCGTCCGCGCCGACCAGCCAGTACCCGCGGCCGTGCCCGGTGGCCCGCACGGACGCCGGCCCCGACTCTGGTGGCGACGGAGCGGGCGGCACCCACGTGACGCCCGTCGCCGCGGCAGCAGTGGGCGACACAACGACCTGCGCGGTCACCAGGTCCGCACCAGCGGACGCGCCCTCGTAGCGGTAAGTCGCGACGCCGCCGGCTCCCGTCGCGACGTCACCGCCACCGATGCCGTTCACGCCGCTGCGAGCGAAGTGAACCATGACTCTCGCCACCGGCTCCCCCGTCGGCAACGACACCGACGCGATCACCTGCACCTCGGACCCGACTGCGGCGCTCTGCGGCTCGGACAACCGCACCACGTACGTGGCGACCGCCGGTGGATCGGACGTCCACACCACCGACGCGACGGCCATCGAGCTCGATGCCGGCTCGCCGTCGACCGTGACCGCGTCGACCACTTCGGCGCTGACCGCGTCCACCCCGGCAGACGAGCCGCGGTAGTCGTACGCGGCCTCACCGGACGCATCGGTCACGACGGGCGGGCCGCCGCCGCCGTCACCGTTCACGCCGCTACGACTGAACTGCACCGTCACGCCTTCCACCGCCACGCCACCGTCGTCCGCCACGCGCGCCACCACGCCAGCCGACTCGCCCACCTTCTGCTGTTGCCAAGCGGGTGCGAGCGTCACCACGTACGCCGACGCGGACGGCGGCGGGGGCGGCGGGTCGGTCCACACCACGACGGCAGCACCGGGCGCGACGACGCCGCCAACGCGCACGTCGATCACGTCCAGACCGGACACGACACCGGTCCACGTGTGCTCGGCCAACCCTTCGGCATCGGTCGTCGACACCGCCGTCCCGGGTTTGCACCGGTCCGCGCAAACGTCACCGGCACGCCCGGCTGCGGCTGCCCGCAGTTGTCCACCACGAGCGCGGTCACCACCGCGACCTCCGACCGCTCCTTCGTCCCCGGGCCGACCGCGGCGACCGCGGTGGACGTGCCGCACGGCTCGCGGGCGACGATCGCCGAGGCACCGTCGAGCTCGTTCGGGTCCTGTGCGCCGAACACGCCGTCTGGCGCCGGCCGGTCGGCGTACGCGAACACCTGCCAGACGCCGGTGGTCGCAGGCGTGAACGTGATCGTGCCCTCGCCGGAGTCGGACGGCTGCAGCGTCGTCGTGTGTACCTTGGCCGGCGGCGCGCCGAACGGACCGATGCCATAGCGCACGGTGCCAACGAACGAGGTGCCGTCGCCGTTCAGGGCGCGGAACGCCACCGTCACCGGCGAGCCCCTCGTCGCCGTCGTCGTCGCCGTGGCGGACGAGCTCTGGTCGAACACGACCTCCGTAGCGATCGCCGCACTCGACGACGGCCGCCACACGACCACCGCGGCCGATGTCGCGCTCGGCACGTCGTCCACCTGGAAGCGCACGACGTCGACGCCCACGTTGGTGCCCGCATACGCATGCGAAGCGTCGCCACTGAGGCTCGTGGACGAGCGGCCGGTCGTCGGGTTCGCACCCGCGCTCGTGAACGTCACCGGCCGCCCCCGCAGCGGCCCGCCGGTCAGCTTCTCGACGTGCGCGGACAAGTACGCGGTGCTGGCCACGTTCACCACTTGCGCGGCTGGCGTCACCTCTGCCGACGACGGGTCGGTCGTGTCGTTGACTTGCAACGCACCGGCGATCGACGTCGACGAGCAGCCGCCGGCAGCCGTACACGTGAACGCGTAGTAGTCGACGATGCCCGCCTCCGCCGCCTGCGGCGAGTACGTGGCCGTCGACGGGCTCGCGCCCGACACCTCACCGGACGCCAGCAGCCCACCGGGGCACGTTGCTGTGCGCTGCGCGATCGCGTTCGTGCGGCACACCACCGCCTTGTTCGCCTCGGTCGAGCGATCCCAAGCGACGGTGAACGTCACCGAGCGCCCGGCGTCGACCGGGTTCGGGCTGGCCGTCACCGCGATCGGCGTCGCCGGGTCGAGCACGGTGAACGTGCCGCGCCGCGACGGCGAGCACCCGCCGTCGGCGTCGCACGCGAACGCGGAGTATGCGGTGGGACCAGCGCGCGTCTCCATCGGCATGTCGAGGCGCGCCGTGGCCGGGCTGCCACCGAACGGCCCGTCGTCGACCCATGCCTGGCCCGGCGCACAGCGGCTGCCGTGCAGCTCGTCGGTCTTGCAGATGACGGCACGCGCCAGATCGGTGTGGTCGAGGAACGGCACCGAGAAGGTGATGCGCTGGCCTTCGCGCACGGGATCGGGCGTGTGCCGGATCGACGCGGTGTTGAACGGAGGCCGGTTGCGGACGTCGAGCGTGCCGTAGCCCGCCGGCGAGCACGCCGCGCCGGTGCACACGTACGTCCAGTAGCCCTGCTGCCCGATGGCGTGACCGGGCTCGAACGACACCGACGCCGTGCCGGGCCACGCCCAGTCGCTCGCCGCCCACGTGTCTGCGGTGCAGCCGCTCGGCGTGACGCCCTGGCCCTTGCACACGAAGAGGCGAGCGCGCTCGGTTGGGTGCGACCACGGCTGCGAGACCGTCGTGTGCTCGTCCTCGAACACGGGGTCGGGCGCGGCCGCCGGGTTCCCAGTCAACGCCGGCGGCCGCTCGGTCCAGTCCAGCCGCAGCTGGAACGAGTCGAACTGCTTGTAGCTCATGTAGCCAGGGCTGCCTTCCTCGCCCACGAACTTGAGCGACGCGCCGCCGCGCCGTTGCAACAGCAACGAGTCGTAGAACGAGGTCAGCGCCGCGCTCGTGTACACGTAGTTGCCGCCGCCCATCGCGTTGTCGACCAGCAGCTCGTGCACGCTGTGCCAGTTGTTCGCCGTGGACTGGTAGAGGTCGGACGGGAAGTTCGACACGGCGCCCGCGCTGAGGCCCCACACCTCGACCTGCGCGTACGTGACGCGCTTGCCGTACAGCGGTTCGTACGGGAAGTACACGGCGGCGCGCCAGGTGCGCCACGACGAGTCGGGGTTGCCCATGCGGATCGGGCACGGCGATCCGCACCCGCCCGCAGCCGAGTGACGGAACGAGTAGGAGCGGTGCAAGCCCCGTGTGTAGGTCGGGTCGACCACCACCGGGTAGTCGGACGGCGCGAGGCCGTCCAGCCACGCCTGGTCGACGGAGACGACCACCTGCGCGCCGGCTCCCGCGCCTGCTGCTGCGGTTGCCGTGAACTGCGCGACCGACCCGTCGACCGGCATCCCTTCGGCGTCGAGCACCTCCGGCGGCGGCACGCGCCACGCCGTCGCCAGCGGGCCGACCGGCTGCAGCCCGCCGGGCGCGTCGGGGTCGGCTTCGAACGCCGTCGATGTCGCGAACGTGAACGTGTTGCCGTCGGGCCGGCGGGTGAGGACGATCTCCTCCTTCAGCTCGTCGGCCAGCACGCGGTAGCGCAAGTCCACGCCGGGCCACACGCCCTCGTACGTGACCGACGAGCCGTCGAGCCCGACGCGCGGCGTCCGCGCCGTCCCGCCGACGGGAAGCAGCGCGAGCTCGTGCTCGCCGTCACGGACGCGCACGCCGTCCGGTGCGAATGCCGCCGTCCAGCTGTTGGCGACCGTGCGCACGACGCCGCTGCCGCCGCCGGCAATGTCGGCGACGAGCCTCGTGTCGATCGGCGCCCATCCTGCGGCGGTCGCGAAGTTCACCGGTCGCGACGAGATCAACGTTGTCTTCGTGCCGTCAGCGTTCGCGTACGTGTTCGAGTACTCCGTGCGCAACTCCGGGAGCTCGCGCCGCACGTCCACCTCGGCCGACGCGCGGGGCGGCGGCAGCGAACGCAGCACCGGTACCCAACCACCGACGGCGACGACCGCAGCCGCCGCGCACACCATCAGACGCTTCGTGTTCATCGCCCCGGGACAACGAGCGGCGCCGCAAGAGGGGGCGGCGTCCGCCGTCACCGGGCGCCTATTGGCGCCCATCGCCCACGCGGGGTCCGAGGCCGATGACCAGCTGCGCGGGGTCGAGCCGCAGCGCGGCGCTGAGGCGCACGAGCGTGTCGAGGCTCGGGTTCCGCGCGCCGCGCTCGATCTGCTTGAGGAACGTGACGCTGATGCCGGCCGTGCCCGCAAGCACCTGCGACGAGAGCTGCAGCGCCCGCCGCCTTGCCCGCACCCGCGCGCCGAAGATCACCTGGTTGGTGACGTCGCGGCCGTTCTCGTCGGCCGGCAACGGCGCGAGCGGGCGGCGCTCGGCATCGAAGCGGGCACCGCAGCGCGTGCACGTCCACCGTCGCTTCGACGCGGGACCAACGCCCTGGTCGAGGGGCAGCGCCACCGCGCACCGGGGGCACGTGATCGTTCCTTGCCGACGGTTCACCGCGCAGCTCTCCACGCCCTCAACAACGAACGGGAGTGCGGTGAGGGGGCGGGAAAAGGGCAATTTTTCCCTGCCAAAAATCGCCCCTTCCGAGCGTTTTGGGCGTTTACTTACGCCAGGAGCTGCGTTGGGGTCACGGAGGAAGCCCATGATCGATGTCCGGGGGCTCGTCGGGGAGGACGGCGGCGCGGAAGGCGCCGCTTCGTTGGCGGACAGCCGGCCGCCGTTGCCGGAGGTGTTCGCCGAGCTCGCCCCGCGCCTGCGACGGCTGGCGGCGCGGCGGGTCGGCGAGAACTTCGCGGACGACGTGGTGCAGGAGACGTTCCTCCGCGCCCATCGCGCCTACGACCGCTACGTCGACGACGGCCGCTCGTGGGCGTGGGTTCGCAACATCGCGGAGCACGTGTGCATCGACTTCGTGCGCCGCTCGCGGATCGAGGCCGCTGCCGTCGAGCGCGTGAGCTCGTACCGGTACGCGGCGTCGGCTGACGAGACGTTCGCCTCCGTCGAAGCGCACGAGGACCGCCTGGCGATGGCCGCGGCGCTCGCGCAGCTCCAGCCGCGGCAGCGGCGCGTGCTCGTGTTGCGCGACTTCCACGGTTGGTCCACCCACGAGGTGGCTACTGCACTCGGCATGACCATCGATGGTGTCAAGGCGACGCTCAAGCGAGCGCGGGGCTCGTTCCGCACGGCGTACGCCGGTCTCTCCGGTGGTCGTTACGTCGCTGGCCTACTCGGCGCGATCGCGGCGGTGCGCCGTGCGCTGCGGCGGACAACGGCGGCGACCACCGGCTCGGTCAACGTCGTGCTCGTGAGCGCGCTCGTCGTCGTCACCACGTTGACGCTCAGCCTGCCGATCGTGCCCTTCGATCCCGACGTCGGCGCGGTGCGCGACGGCGTGGCTCGCTCGACGTCGTCCTCCGCGGTGGCGGCCGCACGTGCGACGGCCAGGCACGGCCACTTGTACGGTTCGGTGCGGTCGCCGTTCGGGTCGGGCCTCGACGTCGAGCCCGACCTCGTGCCACCGCGCGGGGGCCTCGGCGGCACGGGGAGCGCGTCCAACGGTGCAGTCGCGCCGCCGGGCAGCGAGTCGTGGGTGGTCGTCGACGAGCCCGCTGCGGGCGGCGACGCGCCCGATGCCGACGCCACGCCGCCGTCGTTGGAGGTCGGCGCCGAGCTGAGCCCGACGTGCGACCTGGTCGGAGGAGTCGGGGGTGTCGACGACGTCGACGAGACGTGCGCGCCGCTCGACCAGGACGTGACCGTGCCCCTGTCACCACCCGCCAGCAACTCCGGGTCCGCGCCAGCGGGCCCCGCACTGCCGCTCGCGCTCGCCTCGCCCGAGCTGGCGACGCCCACGAAGACATCGACAGCATCGGCGCCGTCGATGAACCGCAGCGCGTCGATGAGGGTGAGCACCGACCCGGCCGACGACACGCTCGAGGCGTCGCCGACCGAGGCGGAACCGGTGATCGAGGAGACGCTGGCCGACCTCTCGCTGCTCGGCTGACTCGGCCAGCGCTTGTGGCGAGCGGTTGCTCCGGTCAGGAGCAGCCGCTGGTGGTGCCGCACGATGGGCACGCGTGGCACGAACCCGCCCGTTGCATCTGCACGCCGCACTGCATGCAGAACGGCGCGTCCGAGTGCGACCCCTGCGGTTCGATGCCCGGCTCGGTGCCGGCGGCCGCTAGCGCCGCTCCCGACGGGCGCACGTCGATCACGCCCAGGTCGACGTGGTCGTCCACGTCACCACCGACACCGACGCCGGTGAGCGGGAGCATGCCCGCCTCGACGACACCGGCCGATGGCGTGGTGGCCTCCTCGACGCCGGGCAGCGTCGGCTGTATGCGCTCGTTCGTCGTGAGGATGCCGAGCTCCCTGCGCTCGTCGGCGGTGAGGTAGTCGACGGCGAGGCGGCGGAACACGTAGTCGACGAGCGACGACGCGATGCGCAGGTCGGGGTCGTCCGTCATGCCCGCCGGCTCGAAGCGCATGTTGGTGTACTTCTGCGCGAACGTCCGCAGCGGCACGCCGTGCTGCAAGCCGAGCGAGATCGAGATCGAGAACGCGTCGAGGATGCCCGCGAGCGTCGAGCCCTGCTTCGACGCCTTGAGGAACAGCTCGCCGGGGCGGCCGTCCTCGTACTCGCCGACGGTGAAGTAGCCCTCGCAGTCGGCGACACGGAAGTGGTAGGTGGTCGACCGGCGCTTCTTGGGCAGCCGCTCACGGATCGGCTGCTTGACGACCACGGTGGTCTGGTTGGCGAGCGCTTGTTCGAGCTGCGCGACCTTGGCCGCGAGCTCGGCGTCGTGCTTTTCGGGCGCGGACGACGACTCGGTGACGTCCTTCTTCACCGTCGACAGCGGCTGCGCGACCTTGCAGTTGTCCCGGTAGATCGCCACCGCCTTCAAGCCGAGCTTCCACGCGTCGATGTGCAGCTGTTCGAGCTCTTCCACGGTGGCCGACTCGGGGCAGTTCACCGTCTTCGAGATGGCACCGGAGATGAACGGCTGCACCGCCGCCATCATCCGGATGTGGCCCATGTAGTGGATGGTGTTGTCGCCCATCGAGCACGCGAACACGGGCAGGTGCTCGGCCTTGAGGTGCGGCGCGCCGAGCAGCGACTTGTTCGTGTCGATGTAGGCGACGATGTCGTCGATCTGCTCGGATGAGTACCCGAGGCGCCTGAGGGCACGCGGGATCGTCTGGTTGACGATCGACATCGTGCCGCCGCCGACGAGCTTCTTCATCTTCACGAGGCCGAGGTCGGGTTCGATGCCGGTGGTGTCGCAATCCATGAGCAGGCCGATGGTGTTGTGGCTGACGAAGCCGTTCGCCACGTAGGTGACGTTGGCAGGAACGGACAGGTCGTACGTGAGCTCCTCGTCACCCAGCTCGGCGGACTCGACGCGGTCGTAGAAGAACCGCAAGAGATGAGCCAGCTCGGCGTCACCCGTTGCGTCGAGTACCTCTTGAGCGAGCCGTCGCGTGACGGTGCCGCTGCGGCGGAACTCCATGAGCGCGACCTTGCGGTTGCGATCGTTGCCGGGAACGACCCGATCGAGCAGCTCACGCGTGACGGGAACGTGGTCGTGCCGCGACGCCTGCTGGCACTCGCTCACGTCGACGGCCGACGCCTTGCGCCCGGACAGGAACCCGATGTCGTCGAGCCACCGCTGGTTCGCCGCCTTGTTCAGGAGCCGCACGACGGCGAGGCGCGAGCCCCGCCCGCTCACGTCCAGCTTGCGAGTCGTGACGAACCCGAGCGCGAGCATCAGCGTCTGCACCTCCTCGGCAAACGGGAGGCAGGCGGTGGTCCACGACGGGTAGCCGACGGTCACCGTGCCGTCGGCCTCGAACAGGCCACGCAGGAACGCCCGGTAGACCTCAGGGTCGTTCGTGTGCAGCACCGCGTCCGGGATCTGCGGTAGGTAGCCCTTGCCGGTGTGGCCTTCGTGCGGTGCACGCTTGGCGAAGCCCGCGGCCTTCCACCAGCTCGCGAGGCGGACGGAGTGGAATGCAACCTCGACGTATCCCTGGCGCGGGCTGACATGGGCCTCGAGGCCGAAGAGCGACTTGGCGGCGCGCTCGAGATGGGAGATCACGTCGAAGTCACCGTCGCTCACGCAGAGGCGTAGGCCGCGATCGTGCAACGACCCGTCGCCGGCGTAGTAGCCGACGAGCTCGGCCAGCTCGGGTGTCATGCGCTCGGGCACCCGCAGGTGCGGCTCACGGATCCAGTCCGTGGCTTCGGAGAGCGGGGGCAGCTCGACCGGACGCGGCTCACCGACACGCTGTTCGAGCGCCAACGGCACCACGTCACCAGGACGCAGATCGGAGAACCGGCGCCACACCCAAGTACGCGTGTCGGCGTCGACGACCTTGATCTGGTGACGCGTGGTGCCCTGGACGCCGTAACCGCGTTTCGTCTGCACGTGGACGACGCGCTCGAGGCCGTTGACGTAGAACTTCGTCGCCTGGCGGGGGCCGTCGTCGGTTGCAACCGTCGCGTCGAGGTCCTGCCACTGCGGCCCGTCGACGTCGCCGAGCGAGCGCAGCCGCACAAGGCCCCGGTCGGTGGCGACGAGCGAACCGCCCACGAGGCAACCCGTAGGCGCCAAGACCGACGCCTGCGAGTTGCGGACGCCGTAGAGCTCGGCCAACTCGACCGCGTCGTCCCACGCTTCCTGCGCGGCGTCGAGCAACGACGTCTGCACCTTCTCTTCGTCGATCTTCGACGCCTCGTCGCGGTGCATGCGCAGCACGCGCAGCATGTGCTCCTGGTTGTCGGCGTAGCCGGCGAACGGGCCCATGCGCGCTGCGGTGCGGGCCGACGTGGCGTACGCGTGACCGGTGAGCAGCGCGGTGATCGCGGCCGCCCACGCCCGTCCCTCGTCGCTGTCGTACGCGTGACCCTGCGCCATCAGCAGCGCGCCGAGGTTGGCGTAGCCGATGCCGAGCTGGCGGAAGCGGCGCGCCGTCTCGCCGATCGCCGGCGTGGGGTAGTCGGTGTTGCCGACGAGGATCTCTTGCGCGGTGAACACGACCTCGACCGCAGCCTTGAACCCGTCGACGTCGAACGTGCCGTCCTCGTCGAGGAACGTGAGCAGATTGAGCGACGCGAGGTTGCACGCCGAGTTGTCGAGGTGCATGTACTCACTGCACGGGTTGCTGCCGTTGATGCGGCCGGTGGTGTGCGCGGTGTGCCAGCGGTTGATCGTGGTGTCGAACTGCATGCCGGGATCGGCGCACTCCCACGCGGCCTTGGCGATCTGGCGGAACAGGTCGCGCGCCTTGAGCGTGCGCACCTCGCTGCCGTCGGTGACCGCCCGCAGCGTCCAGTCGCGGTCGTCGAGCACGGCCTGCATGAACTCGTCGGTGACGCGTACCGAGTTGTTCGCGTTCTGGTACTGGGTCGAGTGGCTGTCCTTGCCGTCGAGGTCCATGTCGAACCCGGCGTCGCGTAGCGCGCGGGCCTTGCGCTCCTCGATCGCCTTGCACCAGATGAAGTCCTCGATGTCGGGGTGGTCGGCGTTGAGGATCACCATCTTCGCGGCGCGCCGCGTCTTACCACCCGACTTGATCGTGCCGGCCGACGCGTCGGCGCCGCGCATGAAGCTCACCGGGCCGCTCGCCGTTCCGCCGCCTTGCAGCTTCTCGACCGACGAGCGGATGCGCGACAGGTTGATGCCCGCG
>Ga0299907_10000761_pt1 | contig 16758 bp, 16 predicted proteins | sample RVTome_16_FD_198680 | JGI IMG/M metagenome (GOLD analysis project Ga0299907, IMG submission 198680) | Soil microbial communities from uranium-contaminated site in the Upper Colorado River Basin, Wyoming, United States - RVT152D67 (version 2) ...
GCGCTTCGGGGAGAGCTACCGGCGGTATCGGCGGGCGACGCCGCGCTGGATCCCGCGCCGGCCCCGCTCCGGCGATTTCAGCCCGCCGAGGCGACCCTCCCGTCCCTGAGCCGCGCGCGCCATCCGATCCACGCGCCGGCGACGATGCTGCCCGAGAGCGAAAGCGCGAGATCGCCGACCGTGTCCCCATAGGTCAGCTGGAGCCCCGACGAGCCGCTCACCATGAGGAGATACTCGATGATCTCCCACAGGATGTGGCTGGTCGCACCGAATCCGATGCAGAGCGCCCCGGTGACCCAGGGGAGAAGCCGCAGTCGGAGCAGCAGCATCCCCACGGCCAGAACGAGGAGCATCCAGGTCGTCGCGTGGGCGACGTCGTCGAACCGGAGGACCGTGTTATAGAGGTCGGCGGCGTTCCCCGCCACGTCGATCAGGAACGGAGTCACGAGGAGCGTGTCGGCGCCGTGAGGATACGGCCGCGGCCGGCCGAGCAGCAGCCACCCGAGCGGAATGATCAGCGCCGCGATCGGATACGTCAGCGCGCGCGTCGTCATCGCCTTGCCGGCGAATCGCACCAGGTCCTGGTTGGTGACCGAGTAGAGGAGGAGGGCGATCAGCAGGAGCTTGGCCGCCACGTTGACGGCGGCGAGGGCCCGCGGGGACGCGGTCGGCACGCCGCTCAGTTCTTCCGGTAGCTCGGCTCGTAGAGCTCGATCGTGAAGTCGCCGGGAGCGACGAAGCGGGTGCGGCACCCGTATCCGACATCCGCGACATCCTCCACGAACTCGACCCCGCGTGCGCGGAGATCGGCCATCGTCCTGTCCAGGTCGTCACAGTAGAACGAGATGTGCGGGGTGCCGGACTCGACCGCGTGACCCTCTCCGGTCTCCGCCGGATGGCACCCCATCTCGGCCTCCGGCAGGTCGAAGATCAGCCAGCCGCCGCCGACGTCCGTGCCCTCGAGGCCGAGCGCATCCCGCAGAAACGCGCGCAGGGCCTCGGGCTCGGACGTGTAGAACATCGTGTGGACGCCGCGGATCATTCGCTCGCCTCCTTCTCGTCGGGAGATTTCAGGAACAGCCGGACCGCGGAGTAGGCGAACCAGATCCCGAGGACCGTGAACAGGGGATCGAAGATCCGGTCGACAACGGTGAACGGGCCACCGAGCGCGATCCCGAAGAGGACGATGGCGCCCAGGGCGTCGAGGCCCGCCATCGTCCAGCGCTCGGCCAGGCCGGTCTCCCCGCGCTCCATCTCCCACAGCAGGAGAACCGCGGTGGGGATCAGCCAGAGGTCGATCCACGGGAGGTAGACGTGGTAGACCGGATGGAGCAGCGAGTAGCGCCACAGCGTCCCGTCCTCGACCGCGAGATAGGGGAACAGTCCGGGCGCGAAGTGGAGGCCGAAGAGCACGTAGACCACGATCGCGACGCGCAGGGCGAGGCGCGGGCGCGACTCCGAGCGTCTGGTGGGCACGGGCTGCAGCTCCCGCGGGTCCCATCGCTGAGGGAACGGGCCACTCGGCCCCATCGCCCACCGCTGCACGGCGGCGAAGACGAGGACGACGACTCCCACGTGGGCGATCGCCTGGTAGAGAACGTCGACCCAGCTGGTGGCCCCGAGGAAGACGAAGCGGAAGGGGAGAAGGAAGATGTCGGTCCGGAAACCCGTCACCCACAGCGCGGTGAAGGCGAGGTGGACGATCAGCACACCGGCCACGCACTTCCAGAAGAACGGCAGGATGCGCGGCCCGACCAGGACGGTCTTCTCGGGAGCGAGCCGGTAGGCGAGCTCCGCAGGATCTCCCATCTCGGCCAGCCGCTCGAGGGCGACCCGCTCCGGATCGCGATCGCTGGCTTCGAGGCGGGACTCCACCTCCGAAGTCAGCCGGCCCCGGAGCTCGTCGGCGGCCTCCTGCCGTTGATCGGGCGGGAGACGTCGCACGACCTCGTGGACGTACCGCTCGATCCACTCCCTCCAGTCGATGATCATGACACACCTCGATCGAGTGCCGAACCCGGGAGTCGAGGACCGCGGCGCCGCGGCGCCTCTGGCGTGGGTGTTCGCTCCAAGCTAGCTATGAGTCGCCTCCGGACCACAATCCGCACTAAGGGGTCGAGATCCCGTGATCGAAGTCGAAGATCTACGCAAGGAGTATGACGGGCTCGTCGCGGTGGACGACGTTTCGTTCGCCGCCGGCCCGGGGGAGATCTTCGGCCTGCTCGGCCCCAACGGAGCCGGCAAATCGACGACGATCGGCTGCATCTCCGGCCTGCTGATGCCCACGGCCGGGCGGGTGCGCGTGCAGGGCCACGACGTCGCGCGCGAGCCGCGGGCGGCCAAGTCGGGCATGGGCATCGTGCCCCAGGAAGTCGCGCTCTACGAGGACCTGCCGGCGGAGGAGAACCTGCGGTTCTGGGGCGAGGCGTACGGCCTCCGCGGCCAACCGCTCGCCGAGCGGGTGCGCGAGGTGCTCGAGATCGTGGGCCTCTCCGACCGCGCGGCGGACCTGGTCGAGACGTTCAGCGGGGGCATGAAGCGGCGGCTCAACTTCGGCTGCGGGATCGTGCACCGGCCGCAGGTCCTGCTCCTCGACGAGCCGACCGTGGGCGTGGATCCGCAGAGCCGCGTCCGTCTGCTTGACCTGGTCCGCGAGCAGGCGACGGCCGGCGTCTGCGTCCTGTACACCACCCACTACATGGAGGAGGCCGAGCAGCTCTGCGACCGGCTCGCGATCCTCGATCACGGGAGGATCATCGCCGCCGGAACACTGGAGGATCTGCGCGGGTCGATGGGCGAGCGCGACCTGGTGCGGCTGTCCGGCGCATTCGATCCCGAGGCCATTCGCGAGTCCATGCGCTCGCTCGACGAGGTCGAGATCGTGTCGTCGGGGGCGGAGCAGATCGCGCTCGCGGTGCCGGGAGCCTCCCGGAGGCTGCCCGAGATCCTGTCCGCGGTAGCCGCCGGCGGAGGGGTGGTGCGCGAGACCACCGTCACCCGTCCAAGCCTCGAGAGCCTGTTCATCCGGCTGACCGGCAAGGAGCTGCGCGAGTAGGCCGTGCGGTTCATCCTGGCGACCGCGCGGAAGGACCTCCTGCGGATCCGGCGGGATTGGCCGGCGCTTCTTCTCTGGATGGGGATCCCGCTGATGGTGGGCGGGTTGCTCGTCGTCATGTTCGGTGGGGACGCGACCCCCACCGCACGCCTTCTCGTCGCCGACCGGGACGGGTCGCTGGTGGCGCGGCTACTGACCGGCGTGTTCGAGCAGGGCCCGGTGGGCGAGATCGTCGAGGTCGAGGCCGTGGAGCTCGAGGAGGGGCGCCGCCGGATCGAGGACGGCGACGCGTCGGGGCTCCTGGTGATCCCGGAGCGGTTCGGCCGTGCGGTGCTCGACGGGGAGCCGGCGACCCTCGAGCTCGTGACGAATCCATCCCAGTCCGTCCTGCCCGGCATCCTCGAGGAGATGCTCGACCTGGCGCTCGAGGCCTCCGAGGTGCTGCGCCGGCTGTTCGACGAGCCGATCGACCGCATCCTGCTCGACGTGGACGGCGAGGGGTCGCCGGCCGACTCCACCGTCGCGTCGATCGCGACCGCGTTCAACCGGGCAGGCGAGGGAGCGCGGGGGTGGCTGCTCCCTCCCGCCATCGAGCTCGAGACCGTGGCGCTCGCCGAGGGCGAGGAGTTCGACTTCGGCCGCGCGTTCTTCCCCGGGATGCTGATCCTCGCCCTCCTCTTCATGGCGACCGGGCTCTCGACCGACCTGTGGAGCGAGCGACGGTCGGGGACGCTACGGCGTGCGGTAGTGGCGCCCCGCGGCGCCGGGACGATCGTGGCGGGGAAGTGGCTCGCCGGCTCCGCTGCCCTCGCGCTCGTCTCCGCGGTCGGGCTCGCGGCCGGGCGCTGGGCCTTCGGCATCGAGATCGCCGACCCCCTCCTCGCCTTTTTCTGGCTCGCCCTGGTCGGGACCGGGCTTCTCGCCCTCTTCACGCTGGTCCAGCTCCTGGCGCGGAGCGAACGGGGCGGGAACGTGCTGGTCAACGCGGTGACGCTCCCTCTCGCCATGCTGGGGGGGAGCTTCTTTCCGTTCGAGACGATGCCGTCCTGGATGGCGCAGATCGGTCAGACGACGCCCAACGGCTGGGCTCTCCTCCGCCTGCGCGCGATCGTGGATGGGGCCGCCGAGCCGGGACTCCTGGCGGTCTCTGCGGTCGCCGTGCTGTCGGTGGTGATCGTCCTGGGCTGGATCGTGGCCCGGCGGCTCGGGAGCTGGGCCGCGTGAGCGCGCTTCGCGCCGCCCTGTTCGTGGCCCGCAAGGACCTTTGGTACATGCTGCGCCAGAAGGAGACCCTTCTCTGGACGTTCGCGATGCCTCCCGTCTTCTTCTTCTTCATCGGCACGATCACGGGAGGGTTCACGGGCGGTGGTGACGAGCGGATTCCGCTCGAGCTCGTCGCTCCCGAGCCGGCCGGCTTCCTCGCCGACGCGCTCGCCCTGCGGCTCGAGGACGAAGGGTTCGAGGTGCGGCGCGTCGCGGCCGCCTCCCCCGATTCGGTGGACGCCTCGCCTCGCCTCGCGCTGACGGCGGGCTTCACCGACTCGCTGGCCGCCGGTCGGAGGGTCGTGGCACGGCTGGAATCCGCTGGGGAGCTGGACCCGACGGCGCGCTGGGACCAGATCCGCGTCGCGCGGGCGGTCTACGGGCTCCTGGCCGATGCCGCGCTGGTCGCGAGCGCGGGCGAGCCGGTCGGCGCCGCCGCGCTCGAGCGCGAGCGGAAGCGCCCGCGGCTCCTCACTTTGGAGGTGCGTCCGGCGGGTCGCGCGGAGGAGCCGCCGGTGGGATTCCAGCAGGCGGTGCCGGGCACGATGGTCATGTTCACGCTGCTCGTGCTGCTGACCTCGGGAGCCGTCATCCTCGTCATCGAACGGCGCGACGGCCTGCTCCGTCGCGTAGCCTCGACGCCGCTTCCGAAGGCGGGGGTCGTGGGCGGGAAATGGGCGTCCCGAATGGGGCTGGGCGTCGTCCAGATCGGTTTCGCGATGGCGATCGGCACCGCCCTCTTCGATGTCGACTGGGGGCCGGACCTGGGAATGATCGCGCTCGTCCTCCTCGTATGGGCCTCGCTATGCGCCGGGCTCGCGATCGTCTCCGGGAACCTCGCGCGCACGGAAGGCCAGGCGATCGGGCTGGGGGTCTTCGCCGCCAACCTGCTCGCCGCCCTGGGGGGTTGCTGGTGGCCGATCGAGGTCACGCCAAAGTGGGCCCAGTCCCTGGCGCTCGCCATGCCGACCGGGTGGACGATGGGCGCCCTCCACCGGCTGATGAGCTTCCAGGCCGGCGCGGCAGCGGCCCTGCCGCACCTCGTCGCGCTCGCGCTCGCGGCGCTCGTCATCGGCTGGATCGCGACCCGCACGTTCCGCTACGCCTGATCGCGCGGGGTCGGCGGAAAGCCCTGAGGGCAGCGGCCTCAGATCCCGATCGAGCCGCCGCCGGTCGTCAGGATGACGAGGTTGCAGACGAGGTAGAGGACCTCGTAGTACCAGCCCTGGGAGTCCTCGCCCCAGAAGCCGGTCTTCCACACGAGCGCCTTCTTCGCGATGGCGCCGAGCATGACGGCCGCGAGCGCGATCGCGGCGGGCTGGACCCAGAGGCCGATGACGAGCAGGATCGCGCCGGCGAGCTCCAGCGCGCCGAGCGCGGCGGTCGCCGCCGGTGGCATGCCGAGGCTCTCGCCCCGCTCGCGGGGCTTCCGGACATGGCTCCACCCGCTCCAACCGAACAGGATCGCGATCCAGACGCGCAGCAGGAAAAGCGAGAGATCGGCGAAGTCCAGGAGCGCGGGGAAGAGCGGCGCGTCGGTCACGAGTTCAGCATACCCCGGCATGCCTGGCCTTTACAACCGGGAGGGGAACCGCGATCATCGGACCGATGCCGAGAAGCCTGTCCTACCCGATGGCCGGCCTCGTCCTGCTCGCGATCGCCGCCTCCTGCAGCACGGGCGATCCCGACACGAACCCCGCGGACGCGGGTCGGATCCAGCGCACCACCGCCAAGGTGGACAGCGCGCTGAACACGGCCCGCGATCACATCCGGACGATCGACACCCTCGGCGCGAGCGGGGAGTGACGCGGACTGTCGGCGTGTCAGATCACGAGCCGCCGTCGCGACCATGGGGGCGGCTCGGTCGCGATCCAGGCGCCCGCGACCGCCGCTCCGGCACCGAGAAGGAGCGTGAACGCGGTCCAAAGACCGGCCTGCATCGCCCCTTCGGCGCGCGCGGCGAGACGTCGCGCCGCCTCGGACCGGGCCTCCTCGAGGACCTCATCCTCCAATCCTTGGATCGGCTCGGTCGCCCCGGCCTGGAGCTGGGCTTCCCGGAGGACCGTGTAGACGCTGTCCGTGGCCACGGCCAGTGGCCCGCCGAGGACGGTGCTGACCGTCGTGGTCACGAGGTAGAAGGAAGCCACGGTGACGAGCGCCCAGACCAGGACGCCGAGGAAGACTCCAGCGGGCGCGAAAGGGCCGCCGGCGATCCGTCCAGCCGCCCAGCCGCCCAGGAAGAACGAAAGCAGGGCGGAGGCCGTCCACCAGACCCCCATCGCGCCGGTGATCGCGCCGGACTCGGCTTCCGAGCCCGACACGACGTCGACCGCGCCGAGGCCGAGTCCCAGCGCGAGGATCGCCAGCACGAGATGCACGGCCAGGGCAACCAGGCCTCCGGCCACGACCGCCCCCCAGGCGATCCCGGCGGGAAAGACGACGGTGTGCGCCGATCGCGTCTCGACTCCATCTTCTCCGATCATCCCATCCTCCCGTGGTACGAGACAGAACCGCGATTGACGGCTGAAGGTATCCCAGAGGGCCTGTCTTGACCGCCACCAGCGTCCCGCGCTCCCGCCTCTCGGCCATGATGTTCCTGCAGTACTTCGTGTGGGGCGCGTGGTTCGTGACCATGGGAACCTACCTGGACACCGCGCTGGAGTTCGACGGCGCGCAGGTCGGGCTGGCGTATGGCGCGACCGCGCTGGCGGCCATGATCTCGCCGTTCTTCGTGGGGCTCGTCGCGGACCGCTTCTTCGCCACCGAGCGGTTGCTGGCCGCCCTGCACCTGGCGGGTGCCGGCCTCCTCTGGCTCGCATCCACCCTGCGGGATTTCGAGGCCTTCTATCCGGTACTGATCCTCTACGCGCTATGCTACATGCCGACGCTCGCGCTCACGAACTCGATCTCGTTCGACCACGTGCCCGACGCCGCACGGGACTTCCCGAAGATCCGCGTGCTGGGGACGATCGGCTGGATCGTGGCCGGGATCCTCGTCGGGCGGCTCGGCCTGGAGGCGACCGCCGTACCGATGCGAATCGCGGCCGTCGCCTCGGCGGTGTTGGGTGTCTACTCGCTGGCGCTGCCCCACACGCCGCCCCATGCGGCGGGCAAGCCGTTCCGCGCGCGCGACGCGATCGGCCTCGAGGCGCTGTCGCTGCTACGGGACCGGTCGTTCTCGACCTTCGTCATCGGCTCGTTTCTGCTCTGCATCCCGCTCCAGTTCTATTACGCCTTCACGAACCTGTTCCTGAACGAGATCGGGCTCTCCGAGCCGGCCAGCAAGATGACGCTCGGCCAGGTGTCGGAGATCGGCTTCATGCTGCTGCTGCCGGGGCTCCTGCTCCGCCTCGGGGTCAAGCGGATCCTGCTGCTCGGGATGGCGGCGTGGTCACTGAGATATCTGCTGTTCGCGGGAGGTGACGTGGGTTCCCACGTGTGGATGCTCTACGCCGGCATCCTGCTCCACGGGATTTGCTACGATTTCTTCTTCGTCACCGGGCAAATCTACGTCGACCAGCGCGTCACCCCGGAGATCCGGGCCTCCGCGCAGGGGTTCCTCGCGTTCATCACCCAGGGCGCCGGGCTGTTCGTCGGCGCGTGGCTCTCGGGGGCCGTGGTGGACGCCTATGCGATCGCGGGAGGGCACGATTGGCAGTCGATCTGGTACGTGCCGGCGGCGATCGCGGCCGTGATCCTGGTCCTGTTCGGCGCGTTGTTCCGCGATCGGACCCCGAGGGCGGGCCCGGTCCCGGCTGCGCCACCCCTGACTGCCTGAACGATGGCCTTCATTTGCCGACCCTCAGGCCGTCGGCTTCCAGCTTCCGCGTGCGACCGCGGGTACGAATCCTTCCAGGCCTTCTGGCGGGAAGTCCAGCGTGCGGCCCTGCTCGGCACTCTTGTAGGCGGTCATGAGGAGCTCGACGACCTCGAGGCCGTCCTGGAACGTGAGCCGGGGCCGCTCGAGGCCGAGGAACGCACGCGCGAAGTGGCGGTCCTCGGCCTGGTATCCGTACGTCACCGCCTCGTCGGCGACGACCGGCATGAGCCCGACCTCGGCGTTCTGCTTCTCGACCAGATCCTCGGCCGCCTCTCCGCGCACCCCCCGGCTGAAGAACAGGCCGAGCCCGGTCTCGAGCGAGCTCCAGGAAAGCGAATACTCGGGACCCAGCAGCTCGGCGGAGAGCCGGAGCCCCGCGCCGACGAAGCTCCAGGACGTGGTCGCCTCGCCGATCGCCGGGTGCCCGGCGGCGGTAGCGAACTCGATCACCATGCTGGCGTAGTCCTCGGCCGGCTCTCTCCCGTAGTCGACTCCCTTCATCGCCTCCGCCAGCCGCTTCACGTACTCCGGCCGGGTCCACTTGAGGCTCGCGATGTGCCCGGTCACGCGGCGAGGCCGGACCGAGGAGAGCGGCGCGCCCGGCTCGGCGAGCAGCGACCGGACGACCAGCGCGGAGTGGCACATCATGTCGTTGAGCACCCCGCCCCCCTGGAGCCGGCCCTGCCAGAACCAGGGCTCGTGGGGTCCCGCGTGCTCCTCTGCGGCGCGGGCGAGATAGGGCGGCCCGGCAGGGGCGCCTCGCGCCCAGAGAAGCGCGTGGCCGCGATCCAGCGCGGGGGCGAAGACCTGGTTCTCGAGGTAGGCGGTGGGGAGGCCGACCCGGCCCGCCAGCTCGACCACGCGCCTCGCCTCCGCCACGTTCCGAGCCAGCGGCTTCTCGCTGGCCAGCCCACGAAGCTCGCCGCGCCCCTGCTCGATTGCCGCGACGATCTCCTCGACGTTCTCGACCCGGGCGTGGTTGGGGCCGCACAGCCAGATCGCGTCGATGGCCGCATCGGCGACCATCTCGGCGATCGAGCCGTGGGCGCGGGCATCGCCGACGTCGAGCTCGCGCGCGTAAGCTGCCGCCGACTCCGCGTTCGCCCGGTTCGGACTCCAGACGCCCAGAACGTCGGCGTCCCTGACCCCCACCCAGCCCCGCATGTGAAAGCGGACGTTGAAGCCGCTCCCCACGAAGCCCACGCCGAGTCGCCGGTCGGTCGTCATCCGCGCTACGCGATGTCCAGCCCCAGATGCCGCAGGGCCTCGGGCGGACAACCCTTCCATTCGGCGACGGCGCGGTTCCCCAGGTAGCCGAGGTCCTCGACGCCGATGCGGCTCGAGAAGAAGCCCGCCGCGGTGAGATCGCGGAAGAAATTGAAGAAGGCGACGCCCTGGCTCATCTCGGGCCGCGCTCGCGCCGGCCAGGCGATGTCGTCGAGGATGGCCGATCGATCAGCCGGATCGAGATCGAGAAACCGACCTCCGAAGCGCTCCACGCCCTCGGCGTCCAGCCAGCGCAGTCCCCCGCGCATGCGAGTCTGCATCGACTCGCGCTCGATCAGCATGAAGTCCATGAACTCCGGAACCCCCGCGTCGGTTGCGCTCCCCGATCGCTCGTCCGTGGGGATCACGAGATCGGCGAGGATCCCCACCGTGCGCCACTCGTGGGGAGAGAAAAAGGCAGGCTGGAAACCACCGCCCACCCTGGCTTTACGTGTGGCGCGCGTCACCCGCTCGACCACGGCGGGCGAGACCCCGATCGCGGTTCCGGCCGCCGCGGCCGCGAGCATGAGGAGCGCCTCGCGACGCGTAAGCTGACTCATCCTCCCCCTCCCCTGGCCAGCTCGGCGATCCGCCCGCTCGCCCGCAGCGACAGGGCGAGGATCGTCCAAGTGGGGTTCTTGTCGGCCTGAGACACGAACGGACCTCCGTCCACGACGAACAGGTTGGGGACGTCGTGCGCTTGACACCAGCCGTTCAGAGCCGAGCTCCTCGGATCCTCGCCCATCCGCACGCCGCCGAGCTCGTGAATGATCTGCCCGCCGGCCGAAATGCCATAACCTTCCTCGCGCGAGGGCGTGGGCGAGAACACCTCTCCGCCCATCGCGTCGACGATCGCCCGGAAGGTCTCCTGCATGTGCTTGACCTGGAGGAACTCGTGGTCGGTGAACTTCCAGTGGAAGCGCAGCACGGGAATCCCCCAGCGGTCGACGACGCCGGGATCGATTTCGCAGAACGAGTCCGCGTTGGGGATCATCTCGCCGCGGCCCGAGAAGCCGACCGTCGAGCCCCAGTAGCGGCGGTAGTCGTCCTTGAGCGCCTTGCCGTATCCGCCGCCCGCCGGATACCGGTGGATGCCCCCCATGAAACCATAGCCCGGCATGTCGCGTCCCCCCCACACCTCGATGTGGTAGCCGCGGGGGAAGTCGAGCGCGCGGTTGTCCAGCCACCACGGGACGAAGACGTGCATCCCCCCGACACCGTCCTCGTTGTGCGGGACGTTGTCGACCAGCGCCGGGATGAAGCCGGCCACGTCCGTACCGGTCGTGTCGGTCAAATAGCGCCCGATCACCCCGCTCGAGTTCGCCAGGCCGTCGGGGAAGAGGGAGCTCTTCGAGTTGAGCAGCAGCCGCGCGCTCTCGAACGCGCTGGCCGCGAGGACGACGATGCGTGCCCGGACGTGCTCGTCGGCTCCGCTCTTCGTGTCGATCCAGGCGACTCCGTCCGCGCGTCCGTCGCGTCCTGAAGTTACCTCGCGCGCCATCGCTCCGGTGACCAGAGTGAGGCGGCCAGTGCCCAGCGCCGGCGCGATCAGCACGGAAGGGCTCGAGAAGTTCGAGTTCGTGCGGCAGCCCCGGAAGCACTGGCCGCAAAAGTGGCATTCCGGACGGCCGCCGTGCGGCCGCGTGAGGATCGAGAGACGGGACGGGATGCACGGGATGTCGAGGCTCTGGCAAGCCCGCTGCACGAGCCGCTCGTAGCAGCGCGGGGCCGGGGGTGGCAGGAAGATCCCGTCCGGGTCATTGGGCAGGTTCTCACGGCTCCCGAACACGCCGATCAAGCGATCGACCTTGTCGTAGAAGGGAGCCAGATCCTCGTATCCGATCGGCCAATCGTCTCCCAGCCCGTCGAGGCTCTTGCGGCGAAAGTCGTCGGGGCCGAACCGCAACGAGATTCGCCCCCAGTGGTTGGTACGACCGCCCAGCATGCGGGCGCGCCACCAGCTGAACTCCGTGCCGGGGGCCGTGGTGTACGGCTCGCCCTCGATCTCCCATCCGCCAATGCAGGCGTCGAACTCTCCGAAGGGGCGCTCCCGGGTGGAGGCGCCGCGACGCGGGGAATCGTAGTTCCATGTCAGCATCGAAGAGTCCCGGGTCGCGTACCATTCCTCGCCCGCCTCGAGGAGGACCACGTCGGCGCCGGCTTGGGCGAGGGCGTGCGCGGCCATGCCTCCGCCCGCACCGGACCCCACGATTACAACGTCGTGGACGGGCCGGCTGGACGCGACCTGCACGGTGGCTAGCGGTCTCCCAGCTCGCGGACCCAGATGTTGCGATAGCGGACGGGGAACTCGTGGTCCTGGAGGGTCAGGGGGAGACGTGCCGGGTGAGCCGCGTACGGCGGGTGCGCCTGGAACGCGGTGGGCCCGGTCAGCGCGACGTCGTGCTGCACGAGAACCCCATTGTGGAGCACGGTCATGCGCGCCGGGGCGAGGACCGCGCCCTGCTCGTCGAATCGAGGGGCGCGGAAGACGACGTCATAGGCCTGCCACTCGCCCGGGCCGCGGCTGGCGTTGACGAGCGGCGGGTACTGTCCGAAGATCGCGCCGGCCTGGCCGTCGGGATAGGTGGGGTTCTCGTGGGAGTCCAGCACCTGCAGCTCGTAGATCCCCATCAGGTAGACGCCGCTGTTGCCCCGCTCCTGACCCTCTCCCTCGACCCGGGGCGGGGTCCGCCACTCGATGTGGAGCTGAACGTCCCCGAAGCTGTCCCGCGTGACCAGCGATCCGGTGTGCGGCGCGACCTCGATCGCGCTTTCCACGACCCGCCACGGGGCGGGGCCGCCGTCCTCGGCGCGCCAGCGGGAGAGATCGGTTCCGTCGAACAGGAGGAGGGCGTCGGACGGGGGAGGAGCGGGATCCGGCGGTGGTCCGGGGTGGACGACCGGTGGCTGCGGGCGATCCATGGAGTGGATCGGCCAGTCGCCGGGATCCTGGGCTCGCGCGCGGTCGGCGGTCGCCGAAAGCGCGAGAGTCAGGAGCGCCAGGACGGTGGACGAGAGTCCGCCGCGGACTTCGACGTTCATCGGGACCCCGTTAGGGAAGGAGGCCGTCGGCGAGGAAGTCGCCAGTCGTAACCTGGGCTCCGCGGCGCGTGGTCGCAAGGGGAGCCGGCCTCCGGCGGGGGCCGCCGGGCGCCCTCGTCAATCGCGTTCGGCAGGCTCGTCCCCGAAGATCGAGCGGAAGGACTGACGGGGTCGAGCCCGCGTCTCGTGGGGCGTCGCTACGCCCGGGGGAGCGGAGGTTCGTCGGCCACTGCGAGGATCGCGCTCGCCAGCGGCTGGCCTACGCGGATCTCCGCGCCTGGCACGACGCGGGGGTCGAGCAGCACGCGGCCGGCTTCGAACAGGACGACCACGCTGGAGCCGAGGTGGAACGCCATCAGCTCGTCGCCGGCGCGGATCCGGATCGGGGGCTCGTAGCGGCGCGTCTCCCGAACGTGACCACGCCGGTTCGTCACTCCGCCGCGGGGGCCGTTCCAGCTCGGATCGAAGACGCTCTCGATCCGTCCGACGTTGGTCGCGCCGATCGCGACCAGCGCCGCCCGCCCCGGCGTTCCGGCGATCTCGCAGACGAGGCGCTCGTTGCGCGCGAACAGGTCGGGCACCAGGGCGACAGCGGGAGGATTGACCGGCAGGAGCGAGCCGGGCACGTGGCGCGCCGCCACGACGCCGCCGCCGCAGGGGGCGTGGATCCGGTGGTAGTGCCGGGGCGCGAGATAGAGGGTGACGAACGGCCCACCCTCCAGCCGCTCGGCCAGGGCGGGGTCGTCGAGGAGCTCGGCGATCGTGTAGTCGAGTCCCTTGGCCTGGACCACGCGGCCATTCGACACGCGGCCGATCCGTCCGACCACGGCGTCGACCGGTGCGCCCGCGCCCGCAGGATCGGCCCGCCACGGCCGCGACCCGGCGCGCAGGCGCCGCACGAAGAAAGCGTCCAGGGTCGGGTACTCCTGGATCGGCCGCTCGGCTTCACCGACCTCCGCGCCGACCGCCCGGGCGAACGCACCCAGCACCGGCTGTCTGAGCGGTCGCGGAATGGGCACATCGGCCAGCCGCCCGGCGAGGCGCGACAGCGCCCCGTGCGGCAGGCGCTCGATCGCGGCGATCGTCGTGCGCCAGGCGGCGGCTCGTGGAACTCCCATCAGGCGGGGGGAATGTTAGCCCCCACCCGGCGTGAGGTCAGGGGTGGGTGTCTTACCCGCGCGGGGCCATGCCGAGCCCGGCGAGACGCTGACGGACCTCGGCGACCCGGGGCGCGAAGCCCGGATCCGACTCCGACCACGCCTCGAGCAGGAGCTCGTACGCCAGCCGCGCGTCGTCCCGGCGGCCGGCCTCCTCGTAGGCCCGCGCCAGCGGGTAGAGCGCGGTGGTGCCGAAAAAGCCCGTCACCGACTCGAGGTAGCGAACGGCGTCGGCTGGCCGCTCGAGCTCGCTGGCGATCTGCCCCATCCACCAACGGATCCACGTGTTCTCCTGACCCCACGAAACGCGGCGTCGGGCCTCGTCCAGCGTGGTCCACGCGCGACCAGGGTCTCCCTTCCGCCAGGTCGCGTACCCTTCGAGGGCGTTGGCGATGCCGGCCAGGTTCTGCGCGGCCAGAGAATCCTCCTCGGCGGCCCGTGCCGCGGATTCCGTTCGGAACACCTGCACGGCACGGCGGAACTCCTCCGCGCCTCCGGCGTCCACGGAAGCGGCGGCGATCAAGAACGTGGACATCCCGGCCTCGGGCTCAGACGGAAGGGTGAGGAGGTCGCGCAGCCCGGTAGCGGCCGTGGGCACCTCCATGACCTGCGCGACACGGGCCATCGCCACTCGTTGGTCGAACGACAGGTGCGGTTCGTCGAGCAGCTCCGCGCAGGCGGCGAGCTTGCCGCGTTCCAGCAGGGTGAAATAGAGCTGGAAAGAGGCCCGCCCTCGCTCCGCGTCGTCGATGTCGCGGCCGAGAAGGGTGTGCAGGGCAGCTTCCCGGGCGTCGAGGTGCGTCGGATGCCTGAGCGTCCCCACGACCTTGCACCGGAAGCAGCTGACCTTGAGCGTGTCGAGCGCCTGGAGCGCCGCTGCGCGAGCGTCCGGCGCGCCGAAGGCGAGCGCGAAGTCGATGCGGTAGACGACGTCGTCCTCGGAGTCCGGGGCGTGCTCGCGAAACCTCGCGATCAGGTCCGCGGCGCGTGCGCTGTCGGCATCGAGCGCGAACGCGAGGTCGATGGGGTGCAGATAGGCCGGCGTGAAGCGCGGGTCGAGCTCGATCGCGCGGAAGAAGGCGCGCCTCGATTCCTCGATGTCGATCAGGTGTCTGCTCCCGTCGTGATAGAGGACTTCGCCAAGGAAATTCCAGGTGCTGACATCATCGGGATAGCGCTGGACCAGCTTGCGGGCGAACTCGACGGTTTCGGGGGCCCCCTGGAACCATAGGTCCTCGCCCTCGACGAGCAGGCGCTCCCGCTCGGGCAGGCGGTCCCCGTAGCGGCGGGCGAGCTCGGCCTCCCGCTGTGGGAAATCGGTGAACTGGGTCTCCGACCACCAGCCGTACGTCTGGCTGAGGCGGAGATGCGCGAGCGCGAACGCGCTGTCGGCGGCGATCGCCGACTTGTAGGCCGCCGCCGCATTCCCCCAGTCCGACCGGCGGAAGTGCCCCTCGCCTTCGAGGTACGCCTTGAGGGCCGGAATCGAGGAGGTGGTGACCCGGCTCAGGTTCAAGGAGGGGACGCTTCCGCCGCCCTCCGCCAGGAGGGCCGCGAGAAGGTCGATCGAGAGTCGGTCGACGAGCACGAACAGGCTGTCCGGAGAGCCCTCGACCTGCGCCCGCCCGACCGATCGGCCGCGCTCGATGTCATAGAGGTCGGCCGTGAGTCGCATCCCGACGCCGATCGTGACTACGTCGCCGGCCACCGCATAACGCGCTCCGGTCCGGCTCGCGACGCCCAGCAGGGTCTCGAGGTCGGCGCGCCGTCCCTCGGGCACGGCCTCGGCCCAACGGGCGAGCACGGTGCGGTTGTCGATCGCGCGGAAGCCGCCGGCGCCGTCGAGATTCGTCGCGAGCAGATCGACCATCCCCTCGCGCCATTGGTCGAGCCCGGGATCATTGACCGTGAACGGCAGCACGGCGATCCCCGGCGCGGCGCTCTCGGCGAGCACGGTGTCGGGGGAGATCTTCTGCATCCCCCATCGGCCGCCGACGAACAGCGTGACCACCAGGCCGACGACCGCCAGCATCCCGACGGCGATGATTCCGGCCTGCCGGTACGACATCTCAGGGATCCACCGGCCGGTGCGGAATCCCGGCCCCGGTGGGAGTTCGGACAGGGCGTACAGCCGCCACGCCCCCGGCACGCCTTTGAGCTCGCGCTCGCCCCGATCCTCGAACTTGAACCCCGCGCCCACGACGAGCTCGCGCACGGTGCTCGACACGAGGATCTCGCCGGGTTCGGCCGCCGCGGCGACCCGGGCACCGATATGGACACCGAGGCCCCCGAGGTCCCGTCCCCTTCCGTCGACCTCGCCGGCGTGGACGCCGCTCCGGATCTCGAGCCCCAGGTCCTCCATCGCCTCGCGGATCGCCGCGGCGCAGCGGATGGCCGTGGCCGGGCGGTCGAAGACCGCCATGAACCCGTCCCCCGCCGTGTTGGCCTCGCGGCCGCCGAAGCGTCGCAACGCCCGGCGGACCCGGACGTGATGCTCATCGAGGAGCTTCCGCCACTCCCGGTCGCCGAGCTCGGCCGCGCGGCGGGTGGAGCCGACGATGTCGGTAAAGAGGATCGCGGTCAGGGATCGCCGGGGAGTCATCGCGAACCCATCCTAGGGGGACGCGGAGGCCGTTTCCGCGACGACGTCGATTCGCTGGTCGGCGACGAGCGCGCCTCCGAAGGAGCGGGCCGCCTGTGTCCCGGTGAGGGCCACGGAAACGGCCAGCGCGGCGAGGATCACCGCGGTGGCACGAGCTGCCGTATTCAGAGGGAGCTCCCTTCGAAAGGTGACGAGTCAGAGTACCCCCGTCGCGCTCGTCTCGGCAAGGGCGCGGTGCGGCGCCGTCAGGCCCGCGCCGACATCCAGCGCCCCCGCTTGAACGCGCGGCCGGCCAGGAGCGGCACCATCGAGTATGCGACCGCGATGGCCGTGAAGACGCCGGCGGGCCCCATGCCCGTGCGGGAGAGGAACCACGCCGCGGGAAGCTCCAGCGCCCAGAAGCACGCGATGTTGATCCACGTCGGGGTGCGGGTGTCACCCGCCCCGTTGAACGATTGCTCGAGGACCATGCCCCAACCGTAGAACGGGAACCCGAGCGCGACGATCCGGAGCCCCGTCACCGCCCAGTAGGTGGTGACGGGCTCGCTCGTGA
>Ga0299907_10000762_pt1 | contig 16755 bp, 16 predicted proteins | sample RVTome_16_FD_198680 | JGI IMG/M metagenome (GOLD analysis project Ga0299907, IMG submission 198680) | Soil microbial communities from uranium-contaminated site in the Upper Colorado River Basin, Wyoming, United States - RVT152D67 (version 2) ...
CAGTTGTCCAGCAGCCACAGGCCCATGGCTACTATCCCGACGGCGTGGATCGGATTCCTCAGGGACGGGTAGCCCGATGGGATGGCGTCCTGGGCAGTGTCGCAAGCGATGATCGCGACACCTCGTTCGTGCAGCCACGGAAGGCACGACGCATGCCAGCCTGCGCGTCCGATCCTCCCAACCTCGTCAGGACCGTACTCGCGTACCTTGCGCGCGTAGCCGGTGCGCAGAAGCAGGACGTCACCCTCAGCGACCCGAACGCTTTCGCGCTGCTCGGCCGCCTCGAGGTCGGCGGGGAAGACGGCGTCTCCGGGCTCCAACCAGTCGACGTCGCGTACGGCCGGGACGTCGAGCAGAACGCCTCGTGTGACGACGCCGTCCCGAAGTGCAGTGACGTCGTGGTGCGTCGCGCCGAAGGTCGACGTGACGAGCTCGGCGGGTTTGCCGTTGTACATGGATCCGTCCCAATAGATGTGGGAGAGCCCGTCGATGTGCGTGACGGTGTGCCCGTGGTACACGAGGCCGATGTACTCGGCCGCCCCCGCGGCCCGGTCGTGCTCACGACCGGGCGAAGCGACGCGATGAGCGTCGCCCAGGCCCTGCCCGGTGGCGAGCATGTATCTGCGCGGCGGACCCATCGGCTGATCGGCGGGCGGCGCCCCGCCGATGTCCCACGCGCAGGACACCGTCGTTCCCACACGAACAAGCGCAGCGGCGGCGATGCGCATCGCGGGGGAGACAAGGTTCAGGGTGCCGAGCTGGTCATCATCCCCCCATCGTCCCCAGTTCGAGAGCGTCTCGAAGTACGCGAGGACCTCGTCCTCGGACGGTACGGTCACCGCAATGCGAACGGGGGATAGGTGTCGGTCACCAACAGCCCCGCGTACGCGTTCACGCGCACCGACCACCGCAGGTAGCCGACGGCGAAGTCGAACATCCCACGCGGGAACCTCGCCGTGAACAGGATCGCGAACCACGCGATGAGCAGGACAACGCCGGCGGCGAGACCGACGAAGAGCAGCGCGAAGAAGTGCGGGATGGCCAGGAGCCACTTCACGAAGGGCAGCCACCGCGACAGGGTCTCGGGATAGTCGATTTCGAGCCGGACGGCCGGGTACCGCTCCGCGTCACCTGAGAACGGCGGGTACTCGTCACGCATCAGCGACGCGTAAGCGCTGACGTTGGTGGCCCACCGTTGCACGAGCACGACGAAGTCGAACATCCCGCGGGGATACTGCTTCGTGAACAGGATCGCGAAGAACGCGATGAACGCGACGAACAGCTGCGCGATGGCCAGGAAGTAGAGAACGACGAATTGCGGGATGGCCAGGAGCCACTTCACGAAGATGAGCAGACGCGACAGCCGTTCCGGGTAGTCGACCTCGAGCCGCACCGGGTACGGCGCGTCGACGCTCATCGCTCGTACAGCTCCGAAGACGCCTTCATCCACCGGAGCTGCATGCGCATCTCCGCCACTCGTGTGCCGTCCGGTGTGGCGGCGTAGCTCTCGAACCAGACGTACTCGGTCTTGGGACTCTCGCCCACGGCCAGGATCTCGCCGCCGATCCTGTACGGCCGATCCAGGAGCAGCGGCCCGTTGACGTGGCGGACCTCGATGGCGCCGAACAGCCCGACGGCGTCGCCGGCCTTACGTCCGATAACTCCGGCTGGATGCGTGTACAGGTAGTGCACGACCGTCGCCGGGCTGGCGACGATCCCGCCCCAGGGCGAGGAGTTCGAGTAGCAGTCCAACGGCTCGGTGATGACGTCGAGCCGGACGAGCTGCGGCTTCGCCGTCGCGTCCACGTCGGCCTCCGGAATTTCGTCGCCGGCCTTGATGTCGGCGAGGATCCGCGGGGACTTGGCTTCGAACAGGCTCAGGTCGGTGCGTTGCAGCGCCGTCGGCTCCCCCGGGTCGCCGACGGAAGCCGTGCCCTCGCCGACGAGCATCCCGTCCTCGCGCTCGATCCACGCGTCGACCTGAGCGTCGGTCGCGCCGGCGGCCGGTTGCCTCACGTGCGCCCGCACCGGTTCCCGGTTCGTGGTGGCGTTGCGGAACTTGATCGACAGCGTCCCGCACTCGAACCAACGCTCGCCGAAGGCCTCGAGCAGGACCGGCGGGAAGAGCTCGAGGTGGATGGACCCTGCCACCGTGCCGCCGCGGAAGCCGAGCTTGGAGGCCACGGCGTCGTTGTGGATGCTGCTCTGGATGTTTTGGGCCTGGTTCACCGATTGCCGGAGCGGACCGACGACGACGCCGTCCCGAACCGTGATGCCCTCAGCGGTCTTCTGAGCCACCCCGCACCCCTTTCACCCCTGGATCTTTCGACAAGAATGACAGGACCACCTCGTTCCACGCATCGGGCCGCTCGAAGTACGGCGAATGTCCGGACTCAGGGATCTCGACGACCCGAGCCCCCGGGATGACGTTTCCCATCTCGTGCACGGCCTCAGGGGGGATGAGACCGTCCTCGGCCCCCACGACGAGCAGCACCGGGACACGAAGTCCTTGCACGTCGTCGATCGGGTACCGAGTGGCGTAGAGGCGGCCGACCATGTCGGCGTCGGTCACGCTCGGATCGCGGAAGCTGCCGATGTCCTGATAGAGGAAGGTCTTCACGGGATGGGATCGGCTGAAGCGGTCGCCGATCGCCGGATGGGAGCCGAGGATCGGCTCCGGCAACGCCGCCCGCGTTCGCGCCGCCACGATCTCGCCGATCCGCTCGGTCATGACGCCGGCCGTGCTGTCGGTGATCACGAGCGAGCGGACTCGGTCGGGGGAACGGAGGGCGAAGCCGAGCACCGCCCAGCCGCCCATCGACTGCCCGACGAGGTGTGCGCGATCGATCTGCAGGTGGGCGAGCAGCGCGGCGATGTCGTCGGCCGCCGCCTGTGGTCCGGCTTCACCGCGGCGATTCGTCGACCGGCCGAACCCCCGCTGGTCCCACGTCACCGCGCGGAAACGCTGCGCGAACACGGGCACCTGCTGGTACCAGACGGCGTGGTTGCCGCCGAGCCCGTGACAGAAAACGACGGCGGTGCCGTCGCCCGCGCACTCGTAGTAGATGTCCTCGCCGCCGGATGAGGCCGTCCCGGTCGTCCAGCCGATCGGTGTCACAGCCCGCGCGTCAACGCGTTCGCGGCGGACTGAACCGACATCTCGACGGACAGCTTGAACGCGTCGACGTTCACGCCGGTCGTGTCGAGCGCGCCGCCGAGATAGCGCGCGTACACGCCCTCGACGATGCACGCGCTCTTCCAGTGGGAGAACGCGATGTAGAAGTTGATGAGCGAGACGTCGCGGCCGGAACGCTTCGCGTAGCGCTCGAGAAGCTCGGTCCGCGTCGGGAAGCCCGGCACGATGGACGGGGACATCCGGTGCGCGGGTCCGCCTTCGCCGGGCTCGGGCCACGTGGACAGGACGTAGCCGACGTCGGCCAGTGGATCGCCGAGCGTGGCGATCTCCCAGTCCAGAACGGCCGCGATCGGCCCGTCGACGGCGGTGATGCAGTTGCCGAGTCGGTAGTCACCGTGGACGATGCGCGCCGGGCCCTGGTCGGGGATCCGGCTGGACAGCGTGTCGTGCAGTTCGTCGACGAGCGGGAGCTCACGGGTCTTCGATGCGCTCCACTGCGAGTACCAGCGCTTGAGCTGCCGCGCGACGTACCCCTCTTTGCGCGCGATGTCCCCGACACCCGAGTCGTCCGGGTCGACGTCGTGGAGGTCGGCCAGGACGTCGATGAACGACTCGCCGGTGATCCGGCGCTGCGCTTCCTCGTAGTGGGCCTCGGCCACCGAGGCGTCGTGAAGCACATGGCCCTCCACGAACCCCATGACGTAGAACGGTGCTCCGGTGACGTCGGTGTCCTCGCAGAAGCCGAGCGGTGGCGGAACGGGCACGGGCGTCGGGTACGTGGCGGAGATGAAGCGCCACTCGCGCGTCATGTCGTGCGCCGTGGGGAGCAGGTGGCCGAGCGGCGGACGTCGCAGGACCAGCTTGCGTCCGGCGTCGTCGTCGATCTCGTAGGTGAGGTTGGAATGGCCGCCTTTGATGCGGACGAACTTCAACGGCGGCGTGACGTCGTCGATGTTCGCGATGAACCAGTCGGTGACGCGGCCGACTTCGATGCCGGCCGCGTCTTGCGTCACCGCGCCAGCAGCGCCAGTTGCCGGGACTGCGCCACCAGTTTCCCGTCCCGGCTCCACAGCCATCCGTCCTCCTCGATGAAGCCCCCGCGAGCCGTGTGCGTGCGGAAGACCCCCAGGTACCAATCGTCGGGCTTGGCACCGTCCAGGGGCAAAGCCTCGCGGTAGTGGTAGGTCATGTCGATGGTCGGTACGCCCGCACCACCCCCGCCTTCGCCGAGCTTCACGAAGATCGACGGCGCCCAGGCGTCCATGAGCTGGGTGACGAGGAGATGATCCAGCGCGCGAGGCTCGCGCAGCCTGATCCAGACGCCGGTCTCGGCGGGGTTGTCCGGACTCGGTGTCAGGGGGCCAAGCGCACGCCGGACGTCGAAGTGGCGGCCGAAGGGGAAATCCTCGCGGTCGGCGACGGGCTCGAGGTCCTCGGGGGCCTGGACCTCAGGCATGAACAGCTCGGTGAACTCCGGGCCTGTTCGGGGCAGGGAGAAGGCCGCTACCCCGAACGCGATGAGCTTGTCCTCCTGGACGAGGCGCGCGGTCAGCGTCGACATCGTCCGGCCCGAACGTTCGACGGCCGTCTGGACGCGGAACGGAGCTTCCTTCGGGACGCGCGCGAAGTGCACCGTCAGCGAACGCGGCATCCGCTCCTCATCGATGGACAGCACCATCGACCGGAGAACGATCGCGGCGATATGCCCGCCGTTGGCGCCCCGGACGATGCGCCACGCCGGGTCGACCCGGCCCTCGAAGACGCCGGGGGAAACGTCTTCCAGCGCGGTGTCGGCGTCGAAGCTGGTCATACCCGTTGCGCAACCAGTTCGGGTTCGTACGCCTCCGTCACCGACCCGTCGTCGTGGAAGACGAGGAAGCGATCGAAGTTGCGCATGAACCAACGGTCGTGCGTGACGGCCATCACCGTCCCCTCGAATGTCTCGAGCGCATTTTCGAGGGCCTCGGCGGAGGCGATGTCGAGGTTGTCGGTGGGCTCGTCGAGCACGAGCATCGTCGCGCCCTCGAGCTCGAGCAGCAGGATCTGCAGACGCGCCTGCTGTCCACCGGACAGCGTTGCGAAGTCCTGGTTCCAGTTCGACGAGAGCTCGTACCGGCGCAGGACGCGCATCGCTCGTTCGCGATCGAGGCCGTGATGTTGCAGTACCTCGATGACGGTACGGCCGACGAGCTCGCGATGGTCGTGCGTCTGGGCGAAGTACCCCGGGACGACGCGGGAGCCGAGAACGAGCTCGCCCTCATGGGGGATCGACTCACCGGCGACGAGTCTGAGGAAATGGCTCTTGCCCGTCCCGTTAGGACCGACGATGCCGACGCGTTCGCCGAACCAGATCTCGGATTCGAAAGCTCCGAATATGCCGGGGACGGTGAGGTCGCGCACGGCGAGCGCGCGCCGTCCGGTCTGCCCGCCGCCGAGCCGCATGCGGATGTTCTGGTCGGCCGGGATCTCCGGCGGAGGGGTCTCGGCTTCGTAGCGCCGCAATCGTGACTCGGCCGCCTTGGCTCGCGACGCGAACTTCTCCGATGTCGCGGCGCGACGCTTGAACTCCTTCATGATGCCGATGAGGCGCTCGTGTTCTTGGTGCCAGCGTCGGTGGGCCTGGTCCAGGCGCCCGAGCCGCGCCTGTCGCGAGTCGTGGTAGGTGGCGAACGACGATGGGTGCGTCCAGGCGCCGTGACCCTCGAGCGTGACGACCGCGTGCGAAGTCTCGGCCAGGAGCTGTCGATCGTGGCTCACATACAGGATCGTCTTGTCAGAGCTGTTTAGCGTTTTCTCGAGCCAGCGTTTCCAGCCGACGTCGAGGAAGTTGTCCGGCTCGTCGAGCAGGAGGACGTCGGCGTCCGATCGGATGAGCGCTTCGAGCGCCAGCCGTTTCAGCTCGCCTCCCGACAGCTCGTGCACGGAACGCGAGCCGGCGACGTCCATCGACTGCCCGAGGGCTTGGGTCGTACAGACCTCCCACAGCACCTCGCTCTCATAGCCACCGGCGTCGCCCCATGCGGATAGGGATTCGGCGTACCGCAGATCCGCCGCACGGCCGTGGGGGAGCCGAACCGCACCCTCCGACGCTTCCAGATCGCGAGCGGCCCGTTGAACGCGGACGGAGGCGTGGCTGAGGAGGAAGTCGCGCACCGTCGTTCCCTCGGCGATCGAAGCGACGAGCTGCCGCATGAACAACAGGCGCCCCTCGACCCGTAGCGAACCACTCCAGGCCTGGTCTTCACCGGCGAGCAGACGTAGCAACGTCGTCTTGCCGACGCCGTTGGCGCCGATGAGGGCAGCATGCTGACCGGAGTGGACGCGGAACGACACGCCCTCGAACAACGCCCTGCCCCCGGGCAGCTTGTACGCAAGGTCGGCGACCTCGACGAACCCCATCTATGCAGGTTAGAGCGTCGCGGCGAGGACCTCGAACAGACGGTCGATGTCCTCGGGCGAGTTGTACACGTGCGGTGCCACCCGCATCGCGTCTCCACGAACGCTGACGAAGACGTTCGCCTTCGCCATAGCCTTCGCGACGAGCTCAGGATCGGCTCCGTGCAGCCGCACACCGAGCAGGTGCCCCGCGCGCAGATGCGGCGGAGCCACGCCGAGCCCGAGGGCCTGGGCCGACGCCGCCGTCGAGGCGGTGAGGGCGCCGATGTAGTCGGCGATCCGCTCGACCTTCCACTCGAGCACCTGTTTCAACGACGCGGTGATCGCGGGCATGAGCGCGAAGTTCGACGTCTCGCCGACGTCGTAGCGTCGCGCTCCGGGGCGATATGTGTCCTGGTAGTTGACGAGATGAGGGAAATCGTCGCTGCCGACCCGCGTCATCCAGCTGTACTCGAGCGGGCGGCCCTCCCGGTGCTGCGGTGCGCACCACATGAAGGCGGCGCTGTACGGGCCGAGGAGCCACTTGTAGAGCGAAGTGACCACGAAATCTGGTCGGATCCGCGCGACGTCGAACGGCATCGCCCCGATCGACTGGACGCCGTCCACCACGAGGGCTGCACCGGCTTCCCGTGCGCGTTCGCCGACCCGCACGAGGTCGAGCAGGCCGCCGTCGGTCCAGTGACAGTTCGGGACGGCGACGATCGCGGTGCGGTCGTCGATGTGCTCGAGCAGCGGGGTCGTCCAGTCGGCGTCGTCCGGGCGCGGTACGGCGACGACCTCGCCCGACTGCCGGCTCGCCAGCTCGCGCCAGGCGTACACGTTGGATGGGAACTCCTCGGCGAGCGTGACGATGCGTTCACCGGTCCCGAGGGGCAGGTTCTGCGCAGCTACGGCGATGCCGTAACTGACCGAGGGGAGGATCGCTACCCCGGGCGGATCGGCCTCGATGAGCCGGGCGAACAGCTCCCGTGCCTCCTCGACGGGTGAGAAGAAGTCGGCCGGGCCGATCGTCCACGGGCGCAGCTTGCGATCGAGGCCGGCCCGGCCCGCCTCGAAGACCGGCCGTGACAGGGGGCCCATGTAAGCGCAGTTCAGGTACGTGATATCGGACGGGATATCGAACAGCTCGCGTTTGGGTTCAAGCCTGTCCACGTGCTCAATGCCACCACATCTTGCTCGTGACCTGGAGTGTGTTTGGCGCTGCAACGGATTGGGCAGGCCTCACTCCGATGCCAGGGGCAATGGGATACCAGGGTCCCCGTGCGCCTCCGCATACGGGCCAAAAGCTGCGCGGTGGGGCGCACGAGTGATCCGTACAGCACTCCTGTCACAGGGTCGTAACCCATCTGCGGGTCGAGGTGTCTGTTATCCAAATCGGCCGTCGGAGGGCGCTTGCCTGCAAACAGCTTGTTACGTGCCCGTAGCGTGCGTTCTCCAATGGCGAATGTCGGCTGTCTACGTTCTGCCTTAGCTGCTCCGGGAAGCGCCACGAGGGCGCTCTCGAGAACTGGAGGCCCCTCTTGACGATCGCACTGTTCCCGGGACAAGGCGTGCAGTCCGCCGGTATGGGCAACGGACTCATCGATTCGGCTCCCGACGTCTTCGGAACGGCATCGGACCTGCTCGGTGTCGACATCGCCGAGTTGTGCACGCAGGGCCGCGCGGGATCGGCCGATCTCGATTCGACCCGATGGGCCCAGCCCGCTGTTGCGGTATGCGGAATCGCGGCGTTCCGTGTGCTGTCGGATCGCGGTGACTCCTTCGAGGCAGCAGCCGGTCATAGCGTCGGCGAGTACGCGGCACTCGTCGTGTCGGGTGCCCTCGAGCTCTCCGATGCGCTGCGCCTTATCACCGTCCGCGCGGAAGCGACGGACGCTGCCGGGCGCGCCGTCCCCGGCGGGATGGCCGCAGTCATGCGGATCGACCGCGCCGCCGTCGATCGGATCTGCACGCAGCAACGGGTGGCGCTCGCCGCTGAGAACGGCCCCGGACAATTCGTCGTTTCGGGTCCGGCGGACAGACTCAAACGCGCGATCGAGGAACTCGCTGCGGCCGGTGCGGTGAGCCGGCGCCTCGACGTCTCGGCCCCCTTCCATTCGCCGGTGATGGCGCCGGCCGCCGAGCGACTGACCGAGGCGCTCGACGACGTGTCTTTCTCCGCACCGCGGTTCGACGTGTGGTCGCCCACGACGGCTGCTCCGGTGCGGACGCCCGATGAGATTCGCGCGGTCCTCATCGACCAGCTGACGTCGCCGGTGCGATGGCGAGAAACCATCGAGGGATTGGCCGAGCGTCACGGGACCGTCTTCCACGACATCGGACCGGGCAAGGTCGTCGCCGGCCTCACGCGACGGATCGTCAAGGAAGCGGAGATCAGGACGCTCGAGGACATATTCGTCAGGACCTCGGAGGGAACCGAATGACCCTTCACCAGGTAACGGCTGAGGACGCACTCTGTGATCTGCCCGACCGCATCGTTGTTTCGCCGAAGCACGGACGCCTTCTCGTCTCCCCGCCCCGCACGTTCACCGCCGAAGGGGAAGTGATCCGGGCCGGCGACGTCATCGCCGTCATCGAGTCGAACCCCGGTTCGGTGGAGGTTCGGTCGCCGTGTGACGCGTGGGTGCTGTCCTATCTCGTGCGCGACGGCGAGCGGGTCGGTCCCGGCGCACCCATCGTCCACCTCCGAGAGATCTGATGCCCGGCGCGGTAGTGCTCGGTAGCGGTATGTCCGTCCCCGACGGTGTGCTCACGAACGGTGACTTCGAGCGGATGTTCGACACCACCGACGAGTGGATCAGGACGCGAACCGGGATCGAGGAACGACGCATCGCGGCCGCTTCCGAAGCGACCGCGACGTTTGCCACGGCCGCTGGTGCCGATGCGTTGAAGGACGCCGGACTTACACCCGACGACCTCGACCTGATCATCGTCGCCACGTGCACGCCGGACATGCCTGTTCCCGGCTCGGCCCCCTTGGTGCAAGCCGCGCTGGGAGCGGGGCGCGCGGGCGCCTTCGACCTCAACGCCGGGTGTACGGGATTCATCTGTGCTCTCGCCATGGGGACGAGTGCTGTGGAGTCGGGCCTCGCACGGCACGTGCTCGTCGCGGGAGCGGACACGCTCAGCCGCGTGACCAACTACACGGACCGGGGCACCTGCGTGCTGTTCGGCGACGGCGCCGGAGCCGTAGTGCTCGGTCCATCGGCGAACGGCACGCATGTCGGCCCGTTCGTCATGGGCTGCGAGGGCGAACGCTGGGACCTCCTGCACATCCCGGCCGGAGGGTCCCAACATCCGGCCGACGCGCAAACCGTTGCCGATCACGGACACACGATCCGCATGAAGGGTCAGGACGTCTACAAGCACGCCTGCGACCGCATGACGCAGGCGGCGCGCGAGGTGTGCGGGGAGATACCCGTCGACGAGATAGACCTCGTCGTCGCGCACCAAGCCAACGCACGCATCATCCGGACGGTGCAGGAGCGGCTCGGCCTGCGCGACGACCAGGTCGTGCAGAACATCGAGCGGTACGGGAACACTTCGGCCGCGTCGATCCCCATCGCGCTCCACGAGACGATCTCGGCCGGCCGGTTGCGCGACGGCATGCGCGTCGTACTCGTCGCCTTCGGTGCGGGATTCTCGTGGGCGGCCGGCCTCGTGCGATGGGGGACGGCGTGAGAGACGGCATCGCTCTCGTCACGGGCGCGTCGCGTGGCATCGGGCGCGCCATCGCGTTTCGCCTGGCGGCCGACGGCTGGCCCGTCGCCGTGAACTATCGCACCGACGACGAGGGGGCCAAGGAGACAGTGGTCCGGATCGAGGACAGGGGAGGCGACGCGTTGCTCGCCCAGGGCGACGTTTCGTCCCGAGACGGGATCGAGGAGGCCTTCTCGGCCGCCGAGGAACGTGGTCCGGTGCTCGTGCTCGTCAACAACGCCGGCGTCACGCGCGACGGACTGGCGATGATGATGAAGCCGGAGAACTGGGACACCGTTATACGCACGAATCTGGACGGGGCCTTCTGGGCCTGCCGGCGCGCGATGAAGAAGATGGTCACTGCGCGCTGGGGCCGGATCGTGAACATCGCCTCCGTGGTTGGTGTGAAGGGTCACGCGGGTCAGGCCAACTACGCCGCCGCGAAGGCCGGTCTGATCGGGCTCACGCGCTCGCTCGCACTGGAGTTGGCGACGCGTGGGATAACGGCGAACGCTGTGGCCCCCGGATTCGTGCGTACCCAGATCACCGAGGCGCTGGGTGACGAACGGCTCGCACAGATCGTCGAGGCGACCCCGATTGGCCGCGAGATCCAACCGGAGGAGGTCGCCGCGGCCGTCGGGTTCCTCGTTTCGGAAGACGCCGCCGCGATCACGGGGCAAGTGCTGTGTGTCGATGGAGGAATGACCGCCTAGGAAAAGGAGGACGTATGGCTACGGATACGACGGTTTCGAGGGATCATATTCTCGAGACGTTCCGCGAACAGCTCGCCGGCTTTGAGGTGAAGCCGGATCAGGTCGCGGAGGACTCGAGTTTCGACGTCCTCGGCTTGGACTCGCTCGACGTCGTCGAGCTGTCCGTGCGGGTGGAGGACGTGTACGGGATCGACATCGAGGAGGACGACCTCGAGAACGTGACGACGATCGGGAACGCGATCGACGTCGTACTCCGAAAGATCTCGGAGAAGTCGTGAATACCCGGCGCGTCGCCGTTACCGGGATGGGCTGTGTGTCCCCCCTCGGGGTGGGGACCGAGCCCACGTGGAAGGCACTCGTCTCCGGTGAGTCGGGGGCGGGTCCCGTCACGCGGTTCGACGCGACGGAGTACTCGACGCGGATCGCCTGCGAGGTCGACGGCTTCGACGCCACCGACTTCATGGAGCAGCGCGAAGCGAGGCGCTCCGACCGCTTCGCTCAGTTCGCCGTGGCCGCGGCCGCCGAGGCGGCCGAGCAGGCCGGGTGGACGAGTCGGGTTCCCTTCGACCAGGACCGCGTGGGCGTAGTCATCGGCTCCGGGATCGGCGGGATCGAGACGCTCGAATCGCAGCATCGAGTTCTGCTCGAGCGCGGACCGTCGAAGATGAGCCCGTTCACCGTTCCCCTGCTGATGATCAACGGCGCCGCCGGATCGGTGGCGATGCGGTTCGGGCTCAACGGTCCGAACTTCGCCGCCGTGTCGGCGTGCGCGACCGGGGCGCACTCGATCGGCGAAGCCGCGAACATGATCCGTCGCGGCATCGCCGACGCGATGATCGCCGGGGGATCCGAAGCGCCGATCACGCCGTTGGCCTATGGCGCATTCGCGTGCATGGGCGCGCTCTCGCGGCGCAACGACGATCCGCAACATGCGTCTCGTCCCTTCGACGCCGATCGCGACGGGTTCGTCATCGCTGAAGGCGGGGCCGTCCTCGTGCTCGAGGAGTGGGAAGCGGCTGGCGACAGGGGGGCCGAGATCCTCGCCGAACTCGTTGGCTACTCGGCGACGTGCGACGCCTTCCATTTGACGCAACCGGACCCTGAGGGGGCCGGGGCCGCCGCGGCCATGCGGTTGGCTATCGAGGACGCCGGGGTCGAGCTGGACTCGGTCGGTTACATCAACGCCCACGGGACGTCCACGCCCTTCAACGACAAGATCGAGTCGAAGGCGATCCGCGAGGTGTTCGGAGCGGACGCGCCGCCGGTTTCGTCGACGAAATCGGCAACCGGTCATCTGACCGGCGCCGCCGGAGCCATCGAGGCAGTCTTTTCGGTGCAGGCGCTGCTGTCGCAGACCTTGCCGCCGACCATCAACTACGCCACGCCTGATCCGGAGTGTGACCTCGACTACGTTCCGAACACCGGACGTAGCACGGCCGTGGAGTATGCGCTGTCGAATTCGTTCGGTTTCGGCGGTCACAACGCGTGCCTGTTGTTCAAGAGGGCGTCGTGACGACCGCGTTCATCACGGGTGCGTCGCGCGGGATCGGCCGCGCCATAGCCCTGCGCTTGGCTGCTGAAGGCTCGTCGATCGCCGTGGGGTTCTTCCGTAATCGATCCAAGGCGCACGAGGTGTGCACCGAGATCGAGGGACACGGCGTCAAGGCGTTGCCGGTGAAGGTGCACGTCGGCGACGCCGAGGCCATCGACCGCGCGTTCGACGAGGTCGGGGAGGTGTTCGGCTCCCTGGACGTGTTCGTGTCGAACGCGGCGTCTGGTGTCCTTCGTCCGCTGAGCGAGATCGATGCGAAGAGCTGGGGTTGGACGATGGACGTCAACGGGCGTGCGCTGCTGCTCGGTGCGCAGCGCGCCGCGCCGCTCATGAGCGCCGGCGGCAACATCATCGCGTTGACGTCCGCCGGCTCGACCCGTGTCCTGCCGGCTTACGGCGCCGTCGGAGCATCGAAGGCCGCTATCGAGTCACTCGTCCGGTACCTCGCGGTGGAGCTCGCGCCCGGGATCCGGGTGAACGCGGTGTCGCCGGGCGTCGTGGACACCGATGCGCTTCGTCACTTTCCGGATCGGGAGGGCCTGCTCGAGCACGGGCGCTCACGCACTCCGGCCGGCCGGCTGGCGACACCCGAGGACGTGGCGGGTGTCGTGTCCTTCTTGTGCTCACCAGGCGCCGACATGATTCGCGGGCAGGTGATCGTCGTCGACGGCGGAGCGGGTCTCGGCGCCTGAGTATGTCGGTCACCGATACGCGTCCGGACACCACGGTCTTCGACCGTTTGCTAGACCCGGGCAGCTTCGTCGCCATCCGGACGCAGGCTCGGTCGCCGCAGATGCCCGAGGGGCCGCTCGGCGACGGCGTGCTGTGCGGCGAGGGACGGATCGGCGGGCGGCGGATCTTCTGGTTCGAGCAAGATCCTTCGGTCCTGGGCGGTTCGTTGGGCGAAACCCACGCCGACTCGCTCTGCCGCACGCTCGAGCTGGCCGGACGGTTCGAGGCTCCCGTCATCGGTATCCACCGATCGGGCGGTGCGCGGATCCAGGAAGGCGTCGCCGCGCTGGCCGGTTATGGACGGATCTTCGCTCGGCACGTGCAGCTGCGCCGAACCATCCCCCAGGTCGCCCTCGTGCTCGGCCCGTGCGCGGGTGGTGCGTCCTACGGGCCGGCGCTCATGGACTTCGTCCTCATGTCGCGCACCGACGCGTACATGTTCCTCACCGGGCCCGATGTCGTCCGCGAGGTGACGGGCGAGGAAGTGTCCTTCGACGACCTTGGGGGCGCGCGCGTAGCGGCGCGCTCCGGTTTGGCCAGCTTGATCGGCGACGACGAGGACGAGACGCTCGACCTCACGCGGGCTTTGCTCGCGTATCTTCCGCAGCGCCTCGGTGATCCTGCGCGCGCATCAGGGTGGGCGCCGCCGGACATCGACCCGGGCGTCGTCGTTCCGGGCGACCCGAAGGCAACCTACGACGTGCGGGACGTGGTTCGGGGAGTCGTCGACGCGGACTCGTTGTTCGAGCTCCGCGCCGACGACGCCCCGAACCTCATGGTGAGCCTGGCCACCCTCGAGGGCCGGACCGTCGGGGTCATCGCCAACCAGCCGCGGCACCTGGCCGGATCGATCGACATCGACGCTGCGCGCAAGGGCGCCTGGTTCGTCCGGCTGTGTGATCGCTTCGGGTTTCCGCTCGCGGTCTTCGTGGACACGCCCGGTTTCCTCCCCGGAACTGCGCAAGAGCTCGGTGGCGTGATCCCCGCCGGAGCAGCCTTCCTGGCTGCGTTCGTGGACGCCGGCGTACCGAAGGCCACCGTCGTAGTCCGCAAAGCGTACGGCGGCGCGTACATCGTCATGAACGCCCGCGATCTCGGCGCCGACTACGCGTTCGCGTGGCCGGGGGCCGAGATCGCCGTCTTGGGGGCCCGAGGCGCCGTGAAGATCCTTGAGCGCAAGCGGCTGACCTCTGCACCGGATCCGGACGCCATGCGGGCCGAGCTCGAGGAGAGCTACCGCGAGCGCTACCTGTCGCCGTGGCCGGCGGCGCACGCCGGCTTCATCGACGAGGTGATCGCGCCGTCGGAAACGCGCGGACGCCTCGTCCGCGCGCTCTGCAGCTAGCCGATCAGCTCGGCGAAGCGCTCCGCTCCGACGTTGCCGCCCGACAGAACAACGCCCACCCGTTTGCCGGCGGCGTCGAAGCGCTTCGACGTGAGAGCGGCCAGCGCGGCGGCTCCGCTCGGCTCGGCGACGGTCTTCACTTGCTCGAAGAGCAAACGCATGGTTTCCACCAGTGCCGCGTCCGGAACGAGGATCACCTCGTCCACCTGACGACGGTTCACCTCGAAGGTGAGCTCGCCCGGAATGTTCACCTGGAGTCCGTCGGCGATCGTTCGCGGTACCGGGATGCGGACGCGCTCACCGGCATCCAGCGATAGCTTCGTGTCGTCCCCGGCCTCGGGCTCCACGCCGACGAGATGCAGGCGCGGGTTGATCGACTTGGCGGCGACACCGCAGCCGGCCATCAACCCGCCCCCGGACACCGGCACGACGAGCACATCGAGAGAGCCGACCTCGTCGAGCAGCTCGAGTGCGACCGTGCCCTGTCCGGCCATGACCTCGGGATCGTCGTAGGGCGGCAGGAACACGCGACCGGTCCGCTCGACATGCTCGACGACGAGATCGTCCCGGTCCGCGGCGTAGCGGTCGAAGGGCACGATCTCGGCGCCGTAGCTCTTCGTCGCCTCGACTTTCGCCTCGGGGGTGTCCTCCGGCATGAGGATGACGGCGGTCGTTCCGAGGAGCTTCGCCGCGAGGGCCACGGCTTGCGCATGGTTGCCCGAGGACACGGTCACGATCCCGCGATCCAGCTCCTCGGGATCGAGGCGTGATGCTCGGTTGTAGGCACCGCGGAACTTGAACGACCCTGTTCGCTGGTGATTCTCCGCTTTGACGAAGACGTACGCTCCCACACGTTCGTCGAGCCGGCGGGACTGCAGGACCGGCGTGCGGTTCGCGATGCCGTCGAGTCGCTTGGCCGCGTCGCGGATGTCGTTGATGTCGATCACGACGGTCAAGCTACAATCCCGAGGCCATGCCGGAGGTCACGTTCGACCGTTTCTATCGCTACGACGAACTGACGTCGGTGCTACAAGGCTGGGCGGGCGAGCATCCGACCCTGTTCGAGGTGTCAAGCATCGGATCGTCCTACGAGGGCCGCGACATCTGGCTCGCGACCGTCACGAACACCGAGACCGGCCCCCACGACGAGAAGCCGGCCTTCTGGGTCGAGGCGAACATCCACGCTTCGGAGGTCACCGGGTGTACCGCGGCGTTGCATCTGCTCGACAAGCTCGTGACGGAATACGACCGCGATCCCAAGGTGACGCGGGCGCTCGACACGCGAACGTTCTACGTCGTTCCGCGCCTCAACCCCGACGGCGCCGAGTGGGCGCTCGCCGATCGCCCCCGGATCATCAGATCGAGTACTCGACCGTACCCACGCGAAGACGAGCAGGACGGCCTGCACCGGGAGGACGTCGACGGCGACGGACGGTTGCTGTCGATGCGGATCCGCGATCCGAACGGGGCGTGGAAGGCGCATCCCGACGAACCACGTCTCCTCGTCCGGCGTGATCCGGACGAAGACGATCCGGACACGCAGTACTACCGCCTGCTGCCGGAAGGAACGATCCGCAACTACGACGGCGTGATGGTGAAGATCGCGCCCGCTCTGCAAGGTTTGGACCTCAACCGGAACTTCCCGGCGGAGTGGGGGCCGGAGAACGAGCAGCCGGGGGCCGGTCCGTTCCCGACGTCGGAGCCCGAGATCCGGGCCGAGGTGGAGGCCATCGTCGATCGGCCGAACGTGTGCGGATATATCAGCTACCACACGATGTCCGGCGTTCACTTGCGTCCGTATTCCGGTCACGCCGATGACGACATGCCCACCGACGACCTGCGCACGTACAAGTGGATCGGTGATGAAGCGACGAAGATCACGGGCTATCCCGCCGTATCGATCTTCCACGACTTCAAATACCACCCGAAGCAGGTGATCAAGGGAGGATCCGACGACTGGCTCTACGAGCACCTCGGCGTCTACGCGTGGACGACCGAGTTCTGGAGCCCGATGCGTGCGGCCGGGATCACCGACTTCAAATTCATCGAGTGGTTCCTGGATCACCGCGACGAGGACGACCTCAAGCTGCTGGAGTGGAACGACACGTCGCTCGGGGGCCGAGGTTATATCGACTGGTACTCGTTCGAGCACCCGCAGCTCGGCCCGGTTGAGCTCGGCGGA
>Ga0299907_10000763_pt1 | contig 16754 bp, 15 predicted proteins | sample RVTome_16_FD_198680 | JGI IMG/M metagenome (GOLD analysis project Ga0299907, IMG submission 198680) | Soil microbial communities from uranium-contaminated site in the Upper Colorado River Basin, Wyoming, United States - RVT152D67 (version 2) ...
TGTGGCACCGCTACCTGGGCTTCTTCGCCCCGCGCGGCTGGGAAGGCCACGCGCTGAACCTCCGTGGCCACTATTGGTCGGAGACGGCCGACGTCGATGAACTCGACTTCGACTCGTACGTCGGCGATGCCGTCGCCGGTGCCGCTCACCTGTCACGCCCGCCTATCGTTGTCGGGCACGGCCTCGGCGCGCTGATCGCGCTGAAGGTGGCCGAGCGCATGCCGACTTCGGCGCTGGTGCTGATCAGCCCTGCCCTGCCCGCGCCGCTGCTGCCGCCGCCGCCGGCCCATGTCGTGCGTCTCATGCCGCGCCAGTACCGCCGCGAACTGCTCGGTTGGGACGGGCCGCCGCCATCCATCCAGCGCCAGAACCCGGACCTGTCGATGACCGACGTGCTGCGCGTCCAGCACATGATGGGCGTCGAATCCGGCGCCGCCCGGCGCCAGATGCTCGAGGGCGTGCCGGTCGATCTGGGCCTGCTACCGCCCGTGCCGCGGCTGGTCATCGGCGGTGGCCTCGACCGGCTTTTCCCGGCCGACGACAGCGAGCGGCTGGCCGAGTGGCTGGGCGCCGACTTCCAGCCCTTCGGGGCGCATTCGCACTACGGGTTGGTGATCGGCGAGGCGGGCTACGAACAGGTCGCCGAGACGATCCGCGCCTTCCTGGAGAGCCACCGGCTGTAGTCAACGGACGGCCATGCGGCTTGCCCCGGCGTCGTTGCAGCTGCCGCCTACGCCTTTGCTAACATTGGCCACCTGGCCGCATTCGTCTAGAGGCCCAGGACACCGCCCTCTCAAGGCGGAGATCACCGGTTCGAATCCGGTATGCGGTACCAAGTGAACTTCACAGACGCCCCCGGACCGCGCCCCGGGGGCGTCTCCGTTTGCCTGGGCTGGTTCACCCAGCTGGGCGGGCGGTTACGTCGCCGGCGGGTGGTTGTGGACAACGTCGTGGACAAGATGGTGGACGCGGCGCCTTCCGGCGACTCGCCGCCGCGCGTAGAATGGACGCCAAGGCGCCGACGGGCCAGACCCAAGCCGGCGGCGCCGGGGGACTCAAGTACAGGCAACGGCGGCCGCTCATCGGCAGTCGGCGCCCGCATTGCACGTCGTCGCGGCCGGAGAGGGCGTCGCGGCGGGAGCGAGGAGAGTTGTCGACCGATACCGTCGGCCGCTGGCCGAATCATGCCCGCCGCGACGCGGTCCCGCCGACCACCGGCGAGGCGCCGATGTTGCCTCCGCTCGAGCCGGTCGACTTCGTGCGCTTCTGCTATCACCGGCGCCGGGTCGGCTGGCCGGACCTCTACGACGAGATGTGCGCCGTGGCCGCGCGTGGGGCGTTCCGTGGCCTGGGCTATTTCGAGCTCGCCGAGCGAGGCATCCACTTCAGCCTCGACCAGCTGCCCGGCCTGGCGGCATTGACGCAGCAGGTCATCGGTGAGGAGAAAGCGCTGCCCGACGCGGCCCGGCCCGAGGGCCCGGTGCCGATGATGCTGGTCGCCCAGCCCGCCCGCGGCTGATCACCCGGTCGTCGGCGAGGGCCGCCCACGTCGCCCGTGAGATCATCCCCTCCCATGGGCAAATTCCGCGGTCGCGAGCGCGAGCGACTGCCTGACTCCGCGTTCGCCTACATCGATTCGCGCGGCCGGCGCCTGCTGCCGATCCACGACGCAGCGCACGTTCGCAATGCGCTGGCCCGCTTCGGCCGTGTCGACTACGAGGACGAGTCGGCGCGCGATCGGGCCCGACTACGCCTGCTGCGCGCGGCGCAGCGCCACGGGATCATGCCCATCGGCTTCCTCGCCGGCCAGCTCGAGCCACAGCGGCGACTGCCGACGGGCAACGTCACCTTCCTCCTGTCCGATATCGAAGGCTCGACCCAGCTGCTGCGCGACCTCGGCGACGGCTACGCGCCGCTGCGCAGCGAGATCCGCCGCTTGTTGCGGGCCGCGGTACGCGGTGGCGGAGGCCGGGAGGTCGACACGCGCGCCGACGAGTTCTTCGCCGCCTTTGCCGAGGCCCGTCCGGCGCTGGCCGTGGCGGTCGAGATCCAGCGCCAGATCGCCGGCCGGACGTGGCCCGCCGCCCGGCCCAGCCTGCGCATCGGCCTGCACACCGGTCGGCCGACGCTGACCAGCAGCGGCTACGTCGGCCTTGCCGTGCATGCCGTGGCCCGCGTCTGTGCCACCGGCCACGGCGGGCAGATCGTGGTGACGCAGGCCACGGCGCGGGCGGCCGCGGAGCTGCCCGCGGGGATCGAGCTCATGTTGCTCGGCCACTACCGCCTGGCTGGCCTGCCCGAGCCGGTCGAGCTGCTGCAGGTTGCCGCCGCCGACCTGAGTCGGGACTTTCCGCCGCTTCGGGTCGCCTAGCGCTGGTGGTCCCTCGAAACCGTCTCTTACTCGCGGATGCGGCGGCGGGCCATCTCCCACTCGATCTGGCGCTCCGCCTCGACGTAGGCGTCGATCTCGTCGCGCAGCTGGTTCGCCTCGGGCGTGTAGAGGTGGACCTGCTGCTGGAGGATGTACGACAGCCGACGGCTGGTCATGCGCACGTGGTCGAGGTTCCTCATCAGCACCAGCGGGTCCATCGCGGCCAGGTCGGCCGGGTGGTACATCTGCTTGATCGCCATCGCGGGCGAGTATACCGACGGGCTAGGGCCGCCCGAACAGCCGGCCGATGATCGGCACACGCCCCGAGCGCTGTCCCGGTCGCACGTTCCGTGGCGGGTAAGATGGAAGACGCGTCCCCGTAGCTCAGTGGACCAGAGCGGCTGCCTTCTAAGCAGCGGGTCGCAGGTTCGAATCCTGCCGGGGACGCTCTTTAGCAGCCGAGACTGTCCGGAAGCACCGCTGGCCGATCCGAGTTCGCGTCGGGCCATCCCTGCCTGGAGTGGTGAGCGTTCCCTGAAAAGAATCTGAAAGAAGCCGACCGAAGTACCAACTCCGTCTAGGCTCGGCACGCGGCCTCACGTGCTCTTCCTCGCGCCGCTCAGGCCGATCGTGATTCCGAGTCAGCCTCCAGCCTTCCCACGATCGGTGTGGTCGCTAGTACGGCCCCGACACCTGCCTGGGACGCCAGGTGCGACGAACTCGCAGCTCGTCGCACCGGACGAGTTGGCTGCGTCATGACCCGCTCGATTGTCAGGTCGTCCAGGGCGAGCGCCGAGAATTGGGCGGCCAGGGGCCGGATGGCCTCGAGATCGATCTCGACCAAGTGAAGCGGCTCAGGCTGCCGACGCTCGCGCTGTCTGACAACCAATCTCACCCCTCTCAGCGCCCTCCGTAATCGAGCGGGCGGGCGGTCAAGTCCAGCCAAGGTCTCCAGATCAGGATTGCTTGACAAGGCGCTCATTATCGTCGGATACGACGCCGTGCCGCCCAGGCGGCGCCCCGCGGGCGCGACGTCGTCCGAGCCTCTGGCGCCGCTTCCGAGGAACGGCCATGAAGTCCATACGAGACTCGCTGGCGGCTGTCATCGTCATTGCCGGGCTGATCGGCGCTCCTCCCCCTCCGGCTCGTGCCATTCCCGCCGGGAACCCCCTGACCGAGTGGAACCTGATCGCCGTCAACACGCTGATCGCGATTCCCGGCCCGGCCGGCGGAGCACCACCTGCTGCCCAGATCCACATGGGGATGGTTGCGGGCGCGGTCTACGACGCGGTCAACGCCACCGAGCCGAAGCATCACCGGCCCTATCTCCTAGACCGCCGCTTCTCCGCGAGGGCCTCTCAGGAGGCGGCCATCGTGACCGCGGCGTACGAGGTTCTGGCCAGCGTCGTCTCGACGGTGCCGGAGACCATCGCGTTCCCGAACCGGGCGACGTTGCTGGCGTCGCTTCTCACGCAACGCAACGCCTGGCTCGATGCCATCCCGAAATCGCCGTTCAAGGCACAGGGAATGGCGGCTGGCGAGGCTGCTGCCGATGCGATGATCGCCGCGCGGCAGAACGACGGACGCTTCGGGCCGTCCCAATGGGTGCCGAGCTCGGCTCCGGGGCATTGGGAGCCGCTCTTTACCCCCGCCGGCGCGCCGATCCTCGACCCGACCGCATGGGTGGGTGGCGTGACGCCGTTCCTCCTGCAGAGCTCGTCGCAATTCCGGACCGAAGGTCCCGACTCGCTCACAAGCCCTGAATACGCGGCGGACTTCAACGAGGTCAAGGCGCTCGGCGCAGCTCCGCCTCTCCCCACCATCCGCACCGACGAGCAGACCCATATCGCCTTGTTCTGGCAGAGCACTCCAGTCAACACATGGAACTACGTCGCTCGAAACCTCGTTACGAGTCCGGCCTACGACGTCAGCCTCGCTGACAGCGCCCGCCTGTTCGCGATGATGAACCTGAGCGCGGCGGACGCGGCGATCAACTGCTGGAACGACAAGTACCACTACGACTTCTGGCGGCCGGTGGGCGCGATCCATCGCGCGCTAGAGGACGAGAACCCGCTCACCGATCCTGATGCGACCTGGGCGGCGCTAATCAATGCGCCGTACCCCGAGCATCCATCCGGGCACATGTGCCTCGACGGAGCTCACCTCCGCGTGATGGAGACGTTCTTCGGCACGGACGCGATCTCGTTCGGCGTCCCGAGCATCCCCTTCCCGGGTGAGATTCGCCCCTTCAATTCGTTGGACGCGGCCCTCGACGAAATCGAGGACGCACGCGTCTGGGCGGGCCTCCACTTCCGCAACGCCGATGAGCAAGGGCGGCTTCTCGGCAAAAATGTCGCCGACTACATGGCGAGCCACTACTTCCAGCCGGTGGGCCGCTGATACAAATGCTCGGGGACCGCGCGAGGCGGTCCCCCGACGCGCATAGACTTTTCCTCGGGGGACGCTAGCTAGGCGGTCGAGTCCGCACCTCGCTGATCGTCGCGCGCGCTGAAGTCGAGCGCGGCCGAGTTGATGCAGTAGCGCAGCCCAGTCGGGTGCGGCCCGTCGGGGAATAGGTGGCCGAGGTGCGCTCCGCAGTTGGCGCACACGACTTCGACGCGCCGCATGCCGTGCGACACGTCCTCGCGCTGCTCGACGCGGCCCTTGTCCACGACGTCGTAGAAGCTGGGCCAGCCCGAGCCTGACTCGAACTTGGTACCCGAGTCGAACAGCTCCGCGGAACAGACGACGCAGCGGTAGCTGCCCTCGCCGTGGTGGTCCCAATAGGCGCCGCTGAACGGAGGCTCGGTGAACGCCTGCTGGGTGACGGCGTACTGGATGGGGTTGAGTCGGCCCAGCCGATCGGTTTGCTCTGCCATGGGCCAAGGTTAGCCGGACGTGCAGCAGACGACGTTCAGCCGGTATCGACCTTGGCGCGGGCAGCCAGGTCGACGGCCGTGGCGACGATGTCGTGGAAGACGGGTGGCACGCGCTTGGCCGGAGCGTTGGCGAAGCGGCGCCAGGCATTGATGACCTTGTCGTCGTTGCCCGGGAGGCCGGCCGCCTGCTCGAAGTCGGGATCGAGCATGAAGTGCGGTGCCTCCGGTGCGGCGCTGGCCAGGCGGGCATTGAGCTCGGCGCCGGGCCGGCCGCGGTCGGAGTCGTAGACCAGCAGGTGCGGGATGTTCAGCTCACCGAGCAGGCGCGCGGCGAGCGGCAGATTGCCCTTGCCGCCGACCTCGACGATCGAGATGCCCAGGGCGTCGGGGTCGTGGCCCAGGGCGCGGAAGATGACCGGCAGCGACTGGCGCTCCGTTCGGCCCTCGACGAGCACGACTGCCGATGCGAAGAACATCTCACTGCGCTCGTGGTCGAACTCAGCGCTCAGGCGCAGGGCCTCCTCGTCCGATAGCAGCCCGGCGGGCGCCTGCCGGACCCACAATCGCCGGCCGGTGATGTCCAGGCGCACGATCTCCTCGTGGTGGACGGCGTCGACGAGCGCCGGCGAGCGCGTCGAGTAGATAACCTGGTTACGCTCGCCATACGCGCGCAGCAGGCGGTACAGGTAGCGCTGTGCCTGCGGGTTGAGATCGAGCTCGGGCTCCTCGATGAGCAGTAGCCGGCCCGTGACGCCTTCGGACAGCCAGTCCTCGAGGCAGGCCAGCAGCTGCTCGGCGCCGCTGGCCGCGAGCTCGCCCGCGCCGGCGGCGCGATGGGCGGCCGCGATCCGATCGCGGGCGGTGAAGAATCTGCAGCGTGGCAGCGGTGGCGCGGGCGCCTCGGCGGGCGTGCGCACGATGGAGCGCGGGACGTGGCCATCGAGCGTGCCGCGGACGGCGTAGTCGGCAACCGTCGCGGGATGGCCGCCGTCCAGCCGCGGCCGCCCGTCGACGAGCCAGGCGATCGCGGCCAGCAGGCGCGACTTGCCGCTCGCCCGCGGTCCGATCAGTGCCGTCACGCGGCGCAGCGGGACCAGCGTGTCGGGCAGCCCGGGAACGTTGGCGGTGGCGATCTCGGTCAACATTGCTGGTCGCGCAGCGTAATCGGCCGCGCCCGCCGACGCCGGGCTCGGTGGGCCACGGCGCGCGGCACGCAGGACCCAATAGCCTTTTGCGGCGGTCGTTATCCTGTGCGCACTCGGCACCCAGCCGGGCCTCACGAGGGCACCGTTGACCGAGCCGGACGTCAGGATCGAGAGCGTCACCAAGAGATTCCACGACGTCGTCGCGGTGGACGACTTGTCGCTCGACATCGAGCGTGGCGAGTTCTTCTCCATGCTCGGGCCATCGGGCTGCGGCAAGACGACGACGCTGCGCATGATCGCCGGCTTCGAGGAGCCGACCGCCGGCCGGCTCTTCCTGGGCGGGACCGACGTGACCGACCAGCCGCCCTTCAAGCGCAACGTCAACACCGTCTTCCAGAACTACGCCCTGTTCCCCCACCTGAGCGTCTTCGAGAACGTCGCCTTCGGGCCGCGCCGCCGTCGCACGCCCGGGGCGGAGGTGCGGCGGCAGGTCGCGGCCATGCTCGAGCTGGTCCAGCTTCCCGGCTACGAGCGACGCAAGCCGGCCCAGCTGTCGGGTGGCCAGCAGCAGCGTGTCGCGCTGGCCCGGGCGCTCATCAACCGTCCGCGCGTGCTGCTGCTCGACGAACCGCTCGGCGCACTCGACCTGAAGCTGCGCAAGCAGATGCAGCTCGAGCTCAAGCGCATCCAGACCGAGGTCGGCATCACCTTCATCTACGTGACCCACGATCAGGACGAGGCGATGACGATGTCCGACCGGATCGCGGTCATGAGTGCCGGCCGGATCGAACAGCTGGGCGCGCCGGAGGAGCTCTACGAACGGCCGACGACCGAGTTCGTGGCCGGCTTCCTGGGGGTCTCCAACCTGCTCGACGGGCGCCTGGCGGCGCGGTCTGGGGAGCACATCGAAGTCGAGCTGCCCAACGGCACTCGGGTGCGCGCCCCTGCCGACGGCGTGGCCATCGGCAGCCCCGTGCGCATCGGCGTCCGACCGGAGAAGCTGCACCTCGAGCACCTCGGCGGCGCAACGGGGGGCGGCCGAACCGAGCGCGATGGGGTCCCGCTCAATATGCTCGATGGAACGGTGCTCGACGCCAGCTACGTCGGTGTGAGCACGCAGTACATCGTCCAGGTCGACGCGCACCAGGTCGTCGTCTATTCGCAGAACCTCGAGCGCAGCGGCGCTCGGGAACAGCTGTCGGCGGGGGAGCGGGTCAGATTGACCTGGCGGCCCCAGCACAGCTTCGTGATACCTGGCCGTGCAGTGCCCGAACAAGACGGAGGAGGTAACAATGACTGAAGTAGACGCGCGCGAGCTGTTGGATCGGCCGACGTCCGGACTCCGCCGGCTCGTTGCGCTCGGCGCAACCATGCTCCTGGTGGCCGGCTGTGGCATCGCCGGACAATCGCCCACACCGGCGCCGACGGGAACGGCCGGCCCGACCGCCACCGTTGCCCCGACATCCGGATCGCCCTCGCCCACCGCCACAGCCGGCGGGTCGCCGACGGCTGCCCCTTCGCCAACTCAGGCGCCTTCGCCAACCGAGCAGCCGTCACCGGCCGGCCAGCTCGACTTCGCCAACTGGCCGCTCTACATCGACATCGACGACTCTGGCGCCTACCCGACGCTGGACAAGTTCACCGCCGAGACGGGCATCAGCGTCAGGTACCTGGAGGACATCAACGACAACGAGGAGTTCTTCGGCCTCGTCCAGCCCGACCTGGCCGCCGGCAACCCCACCGGCTACGACCTGATGGTGTTCACCGACTGGACGGTCGAGCGGATGATCCGGCTCGGCTACCTCGAACCGCTGGACCACTCGCTGCTGCCCACCTTCGCCGCCAACGCGCAGGAGCTCTATCTCGACCCGTGGTACGACCCGGGCAACGTGTACTCGATCCCGTACCAGTCGGGCATCACCGGCATCGCCTACAACCCGACGCTCACCGGCCGCGAGATCACCTCGTTCGACGACCTGTTCGATCCCGAGTTTGCCGGCCGGGCGGGCATCTTCAGCGAGATGCGCGACACGCTCTGCCTGACGCTGCTGTCGATGGGCGTCGAGCCGGTCACGGCGACCATCGAGCAGGTCCAGGCCGCTCAACAGAAGCTGCTCGAGGCGGCCCAACGGAACCAGTTCCGCTCCGACTACGGCAACGACTACTACGACGCACTTGCCGCCGGCGACCTGGCGATCACCATCGCCTGGTCGGGTGACATCAGCCAGATGCAGCTGTACGACAACGCGGACGTCAGGTTCGTCGTGCCCGAGACGGGCGGCATGCTGTGGGTCGACAACATGGTCATCCCGAAGGGCGCGGCGCACCCGATCGACGCGCACGCGATGATGGACTTCTGGTACGACGTCGAGAACGCCACCGCCTTGACCGAGTACATCGGCTATTTCACTCCGGTCAGTGGCGTCGCCGAGCAGGTGCTGGAGGATGCCCAGACGGCACGCGACGAAGGCGACGAGGAGTGGGCGGCGCAACTCGAGGTCATCTCGCAGACTGCGTTCCCGTCCAACGACCAGCTGCAGAACGTGTACACGTACCCGCAGCTGACCGAGGAAGAGGAGCGCACCTGGAACGACCTCTTCAACGAGGTCATCGCCGACTGACCAACCAAACGGCGCTCGTAACCGGCTGAGCAATGCCCCGCCGCCTGCGCTGGCTGACGCCGTACCTATTCCTGCTGCCGGGCGGGCTGTGGCTGACCGCGTTCTTCGTGCTGCCGATGCTCGTCATGGCTTCGATCAGCCTGCAGGAGGGCTCGCTCAGCAGTGGCTACCGGCTGACCTGGAACTTTCCCATCTACGCGGAGGTGATCACGGAGTGGACGACCCAGTTCGTCCGCTCGATCTGGTATGCCGCCGCGGTCACGGTCCTGACGCTGCTCATTGGCTATCCGATGGCGTACACGATCGCGTTCCGCGGCGGCCGCTTCAAGAACATCCTGCTGTTGCTGGTCATCCTGCCTTTCTTCACCGCGTTCATCATCCGGACACTCAGCTGGAAGCTGATCCTGTCTGACAACGGCTTCGTCCTCGGCACGCTCAAGGACGTCGGCATCCTCGAGCCCGCCTTCCGCGTGCTGGCAACGCCGGTGGCGGTCATCGGCGGGCTGACCTACAACTTCCTGCCGTTCATGGTCCTGCCGCTGTACGTCGCGCTCGAAAAGATCGATCGCCACCTGATCGAGGCGGGCAGCGACCTCTACGCGAGCCGGCGGCAGACCTTCCTGCGCGTGACGTTGCCGCTGTCGATGCCGGGCGTCTTTGCCGGCTCACTGCTGGTGTTCATTCCGGCCATCGGCGACTTCATCAACGCCGACCTGTTGGGCAGTCGCGAAACGACCATGATCGGCAACATCATCCAGCGGCTGTTCGTCCAGACGAACGCCTATCCGGAGGCGGCGGCGCTGAGCTTCGTGCTGATGGCGGCCGTGCTCGTGCTGGTGGCGCTCTACGCCCGCTTCGTCGGCGCCGAAGAGCTGACGCGCGGATGACCGCCGCCGGCATACCGATCCGCCCGGCGGCAAGGCCCGTCGCGACCCGCCGGCCGAGGCTCGGCGCTCGCTTGTCGCGCGCGGTCCTGCCCGCCTACACCTTGCTGGCGGTCATCTATCTCTTCATCCCGATCGTGGTGATGATGGCTTTCTCGTTCAACAACCCGCGCGGCCGTCAGAACATCACCTGGCAGGGGTTTACCGTCCAGAACTACTTCGACGTGTGGAGCCGATCGGACATCACCGGGCCGATGACTAGCAGCCTCATCGTGGCCGCCACGGCAACCGTCCTCGCGACCGTGCTGGGCACGCTGATCGGGCTGGCCCTGACGCGCTACGAGTTCCGCGGTCGCGGACCGCTCAACCTGCTGATCTACGTGCCGCTGGCCACGCCGGAGGTGATCCTCGGCGCGTCGCTGCTCTCGCTGTGGGTCTCGGCCGGGGTCCAGCGCGGCCTGCTGACGATCATCATTGCCCACGTCATGTTCAACGTTAGCTATGTCGTGGTGACCATCCGCGCCCGGCTCGCGGGTTTCAACCGGTCGCTGGAGGAGGCGGCGATGGACCTCGGCGCCAACGAGTGGGCCACCTTCCGCAAGATCACCCTGCCGCTGATCATGCCCGGCATCATCGCGGCCGCGTTGCTCGCTTTCGTGCTCTCGATCGACGACTACGTGATCACCCTGTTCGTGGCCGGCCAGACGCGGACCTTCCCGCTCTGGGTCTACGGCGCCTCGCGCTTCGGCGTACCGCCCGAGGTGAACGTCCTGGGCACGTTGATCTTCGTCGTCGCATTCGTGCTCATCGTCGTCCAGATCCTGTGGGCGCGACGGCGTGCGTCGATCGAGCAGGCGCTGGCGAAAGAGGTGAAATGATGGCCGTGACAATGACCGACACCGAACGCTGGCTGGCCCTGCGCGACGGCATCCCGCCCGCCTGGGCCCGCTACACCGACCTGGTCGTCGAGCGGGCGGCGGGCTCATGGGTCGAGACGATCGACGGTAGGCGCTACCTCGATTTCACCTGCGGCATCGGCGTGACCAACACCGGCCACGCCCACCCGCGCGTGGTGGCGGCGATCGCCGAACAGGCCGGCCGGATCATCCATGCCCAGCAGAACATCCTGTACCACAAGCCGGGCCTCGAGCTGCACGAGCGCCTGCCGCAGCGCTTCCCGGGCGCGGCCGAAGGGCACGTCGCCGGGGCGCCGATCAGGCTATTCCTGTCCAATTCCGGGGCGGAGGCGGTGGAGGCGGCGGTCAAGCTGGCCAAGATCGCCACCCGCCGGCCGATCGTGGTTGCCTTCCGCGGCGGCTTCCACGGACGGACGCACGGCACGATGGCGCTGACCAGCTCGGCGATCAAGAACCGCGGCCACTACGAGCCGCTGCTCGGCGGCGTCCACTTCGTGCCCTACCCAGACCCGCTGCGACTGGGCGGCGGGGCGGCCGACGTCGCCCTCGAGCGGACGATGGCGGCGATCGAGGAGCTGTTCGCCACCCTGGCCTACCCGGACGACGTCGCCGCGTTCATCGTCGAGCCGGTCCTCGGCGAGGGCGGTTACATCGTCCCGTCGGACGAGTTCCTGCCCGAGCTGCGCCGGATCTGCGACCGCCACGGCAGCCTGCTCATCGCCGATGAGATCCAGTCGGGCTACGGCCGGACGGGCCGCTTCTTCGCCACCGAGTGGTCGGGCGCTGTGCCCGACATCGTCGTGATGGCCAAGGGCATCGCCTCGGGCCTGCCGCTGTCGGGCATCATGGCTCGCCGCTCACTGGTCGACCGCTTCCCGCCGGGCAGCCACGGCGGGACCTACGGCGGCAACGCCGTTGCCTGCGCCGCCGCCCTGGCCACGCTCGAGGTGATCGACGACGAGGGGCTGGTCGAGAATGCCCGTCGCCAGGGTCAGCGGTTGCTCGATGGCCTGCGCGCGGCCACGCGCGGCGTCGACGGGGTGGCCGAGGTGCGCGGCCAGGGGCTGATGGTTGGCATCGAGTTCGCCTCGGGCGAGAAGCTCACGCCGCGGCCCGACCTGGCCAGGGCGCTGCTTGCCGGCGCACTCGAGCGGCGACTGATGCTGCTGTCGTGCGGCACGTATGGGCAGGTGGTGCGCGTGATCCCGCCGCTCAACACCACCGCCGCCGAGGTCGACCTGGCGGTGGGCATCGTCGGCGAACTGGTCGCCGGCCTCGGCTAGCTCCGCTCGGTGAAGGCGGCGCGCGCTTCCGGGGCTGGGAAGGGCGAGCCCCAGAACTCGGTCGTGCGGCGCAGCCTGCCGTCCTCGAGCTCGTAGATCCCGACATAGTGGAAGATCTCGTCGCCGTAGCGCAGCGGCATCATCGCCACCCAGACGTTCCCTGAGCCCACCAGGCGCGGCTCGCCGGCCGGCTCGGGCTTGACTTCGGTGGCGCCCATCGCGCCGAGCGCGTTGCGCTTGCCGCGAAACCTCTCGCCCGATTGGGGCCACTCCATGACCACGTCGTCATGGACGAACGCCGCCGCCGTGTCGAAGTCGCCGCTCTCCATTGCGGCCATGAACTGTTCGATGCCGTGCCGGTTGGGGTCGTCCATCTTGGCTACCTCCCTGTGTGGTTGGCCCAGACTACGCCCGCAACTCCTGCGCGAAGTCGCGGAAAGTCGCGACGTAGCGGTCGATCTCGTCCCCACTGTGCTGGACGGACAGCGTCCATTGGTCATCCGGGCCGGGCGGCAGCAGCACGCCGCGGTTGGCCAGGTAGAAGAACGAGGCCGCCCACAGCTCTGAATCCAGGCCGATGAAGTCGCGGTAATTGGTCACCCGCTCGGGGGTGAACATCACGCAGCCCTTCGGACCGACGTTGACCGCGTAGCCGGGCAGGCTGAACTCGTCGACCACGGCCCGGCAGCCGCCGGTCAGCCGGTCGGCCAGCGCGTGCAGTTGCGGGTAGACGTCGCGGGTCAGGATGCGCGTCAGTGTCGCCACACCGGCGGCCATCGACAGCGGGTTGCCGTTGAAGGTGCCCAGGTGGGCGACGCGGGTGGCGCCACCGGGGATGGTCGAGTGCTCGATCCCGGTGCCGACAGCGCCGCCCATGCCGGCGAACTGCTGGCGGCCGGCGACCGATTCGATGACCGACATCACCTCGCCGCGGCCACCGAAGGCGCCGATGGGCACGCCGCCACCGATGCTCTTGGCCAGGCAGAACAGGTCCGGCTTGATGCCGAACCACTCGGTTGCCCCGCCGTATGCCAGCACCACGCCGGTCTTGACCTCGTCGAAGACCAGCACCGCGCCGTGGGCGGTGGCGAGCTCGCGCACGCGCTCCAGATAGCCGGGCACGGGCGGCACGACGCCGATGTTGAACTGGACCGGCTCGATCAGGATGGCCGCAATCTGGCCGCGATGGCGCTCGAGGATCGCCTCCAGCGCACCGGCGTGGTTGTAAGGCGCGACGACCGTCTCGGCCAGGCGCGAGGCGGGCAGGCCGGCCGAGGCGGGTACGGTCGCCGGTGCCAACGCATCGCCCATGAATTCACGCGGCGGCTGGATCGACACCAGCACGTCGTCGTGGTGGCCGTGGTAGCCGCCCTCGAACTTGATGATCTTCTCGCGGCCGGTGAAGCCGCGGGCGACGCGGATGGCGTCCATCGTCGCCTCGGTGCCCGAGTTGGAGAAACGGACCAGGTCGGCGCCGAAGCGGCGCTTGATCTCCTCGGCCAGGATCACGCCGTCCTCGACCGGGAAGGTGTAGCAGGTGCCGTTGGCCACTCGCTCGCGCAGCACCTCGGCCAGGATCGGGTGAGAGTGGCCGGCGGCGAGCACGCCGAAGGCCATGTCGAAGTCGACGTACTCGTTGCCGTCAGCGTCCCGGATGCGCGACCCACGGCCATCGGTCATGAACAGTGGGTACGGCTCATAAGCCTGGAACGAGGAGGCCACGCCGAGGGGCAGCGACTGCTTCGCGCGCGCGAAGAGTTCGGCGCTGCGCGGTGTCCGGGCACGGTAAGCCGCCTCCTCGCGCGCGCCGATGTCGGCGATCCGCCGGCGGTCGACCATGCCCCCGGTCGTCGTATCGGTCGGTGTCGTCATGTCGGTCGGTGCCTCCCTGGCTCCATCTCGGCAGTGGCGTGGTGGATACCGTAGCGGTCGAGGAGGGCGAAGTAAGGGTCAGGATCGAATGCCTCCGGGCCGAGCACGCCGGCGCCCTCCCACGCACCCGACGCGAGCAGCTCCATGGCGAGGACCGGGTTGAAGCCGGTCTGCCAGGCCACAGCGCCGAGGCCGAAGCGGCGCCAGCACTCCTGCGCGTCGGTCGTCTGGTAGAGGAAGACCTCGCGCGGTCGGCCGTCCTTCCGCCCGAGGACCCAGGTGCCGACAATTGCCCGACCGATCATCCGGTCGCCCAGGCGGGCCGGGTCGGGCGTGATCGCGGCGAGAACGTCGCGCGGCGCGACCTCGACGCCCTTCACCTTGACCTTGTCGGTGCGATCAATGCCCAGCGCGTGGATCGTCTTGAGCTTGTCGATGAAGTCGCTGCCCAGCGCGTACTTGAACGTCACGCGCCGGGCCGTGAGCCAGCGCGGCACGAGCAGCACCTCCTCGTGCTCGACGTTGACGCACTCGACCTCGCCGATGCCGTCGGGGAATGGGAAGTGCTCGGGCGCGCTGAACGGCTCGGTGGTGGTCCACTCGCCGTCCTGCCAGACGACCGGCGGGTTGAGGCACTCCTCGATCGTCGTCCAGATCGAGAAGACCGGCGCAAAGGCGAAGCCGGGGATCTCGAGGTCGCCGCCATCGCGGACGTGGATCTCATCGACCTCGTCGAGCAGGTGCTTCGCGGCATAGGCGGCAAAGACGTCGCTCAACCCCGGGTCCATGCCCATGCCGAGGACGGCCAACCGACCCCGGCGCCGCCACTCGTCGGCGCGGGCAAACTGCTCGTCGCCGAGCTTGACGCCCGGTCGCTCGAAAGGCGCCTGTGGATCCGGGCGTGAGAGGCTCATCGCCATGTCCATGTAGTCCACGTCGGCGGCCAGCGCGCCGTCGAAGATGGGCATCACGAACTGCGGGTCGACCGCGTTCATGACCAGATTCACGCGATGACGGCGGGCAAGCTCGGTTACGGCGGCGGCTGAAGAGGCGTCAATTCGTGCCGACTTGAACCGGTCACCGTGTCCGGATCCGGCGACGGCCGCCCGCGCTTGTCGGGCGACCTCGTCCGCGCGCGGGCCGTTGTAGTCAGCGACGACCATCTGCTCCAACCAGTCGCGCCCGGCTGCGACGCGGGCGATGGCCTCGCCGACACCGCCGGCGCCGATGAGCAGTACTCGAAGCGTAGTCACCGGTGGTCCCTCGAGTAGATCGTCCCGGTTAACATGGCTGGGCGGCTCCCTCGAGGGCTCTCATTAACGTCAGGAGCTTGCCATGCCCAAACTTGCAGCAACGGCGGCGCTGCTGCTGATTGTAGGCAGTGCCGGATGCGCCGCCGGTGGCCCGCCCGCCGGCACCTCGACCGCGTCGCCGACCGCCCCCACGCAGCAACCGACGCCGACAAGCGCGCAGTCGCCGGCCGACCCGACGGCGGTGGCGCCGGTCTGGTTCGGCGACCACCTTGCCGAAGGCGACTGCTGGAACGACACGTTCGACGCGAGCGGCGACTTCGTCTACAGCGGAGTGCCGGTAGAAGTTGCCTGCGCCGGGGCGCATAACAACGAGGTCTACCTCGTCTCCGTGATCGAGTCGGCCGACGGCAGCTTCCCCGGTGATGATGCCATCGAGCCGATGTCGGATGAACAATGCGATGCGGGCTTTACGGCCTACGTCGGGGTGAGCGTGGAGGAAAGCCCTCTCGAGTGGTTCAGCATCTGGCCCGAACCCGAAGAGTGGGCGCAGGGCGGCAGGACGCTCGTCTGCTCGGCCTATCTCCATGCCCCGGCCTTACCGAACGAGGGTGCGCCGGTCGTGGGAAGTGCGCGCGGCGCGGGCACGCACGTCGTCCCAGCGAGCCTGCCTGAAGGAGTGCCAATCCCAGCCGGAGCAGTCTTCGATGAGTTGTCCATCGCCGAGGACGGCTCGTACGTCGCCTCGTACGAGATGCGGGGCAGCGTCGACGACGTGCTGGCGGCCACCGTCGCTGCCTTCGAGCAGCACGAGACGTGGCGGATCGTGTCGTCCACCGGGACTGCCGATACGCGCGTGCTGACGATCTCCGATGGTGAATTGAGCACGAGCGTCACCATCCACCAGTTCTCCGATGGCGTCCGCTGGTGGCTGTACCACCCGGCGCCCGACGAACTCTAGAGGGGCACTCTGCTGCCGTAGCTCAGCAGGCATCGGCGCAGGCGATGGAGACAGGCCTCAGTCGGCGATCTTGGCCATGACGTGCTTGATGATCGTGTAGTCCTCGATCGAGTAGCTGCTCATGTCCTTGCCGTAGCCCGAGCGGCCGAAACCGCCGTGGGGCATCTCCGAGGCGATCGTCAGGTGGTCGTTGATCCAGACCGTGCCGTAGCGCAGCCGGCGGGCGGCGTTGAGCGCGCGCTTGACGTCACGCGTCCAGACCGAGGCGGCGAGCCCGAAGGGCACGCCGTTGGCCCAGCGGATGCCCTCCTCGTCGTCGCTGAAGCGCTGGACGGTGATGACCGGCCCGAAAACCTCGTTCTGGACGATCTCGGCGTCCTGGTCGACGCCGGTGACGATGGTCGGCGCGTAGAAGTAGCCCTGGTCGCCGTTGGCGCTGCCGCCCAGCGCGATCTCGGCGCCGGCCCCACGGGCGCGGTCGACGAAGCCGGCCACGCGCTGCTGCTGGGTCTTGCTGACCAGCGGACCCATGTCCAGCTCCCGGTCGTCGGCCGGGTTGCCCATCTTGATC
>Ga0299907_10000764_pt1 | contig 16748 bp, 17 predicted proteins | sample RVTome_16_FD_198680 | JGI IMG/M metagenome (GOLD analysis project Ga0299907, IMG submission 198680) | Soil microbial communities from uranium-contaminated site in the Upper Colorado River Basin, Wyoming, United States - RVT152D67 (version 2) ...
AGCGCGCTGGCTAGCTGAGAATCCTGATCAGGATCTGGATTGCGAGGATGAGGACGATCGGCGAGAGGTCGAGAAGACCCCCACCGAGGCGGAGTGGCGGGATCACCCGGCGCAGGGGCAGGAGGACCGGGTAGATGATTCGATCGAGGAACACGGACACCCTGGCCACCGGATGATCAGGGGAAACCCGGATCCAGGAGAGGATGATCCAGGCAATCACTGCGTACAGATACACCCAGAGCAGATTTATCAGGAGGGACAACGCGCTTCAGTCTTCTATGTCGGCGAGCTCGTAGGCGCCGAGAGCGGCCAACCGCCGCTTCTCATCGCGGCTCAGGGTCACTCTCGGGGGGACGACAAGTACCAGGCCCTCGCCCACCTTTCTCATCGATCCGTCGAGGGCGTATATGAGCCCGGACGAGAAATCGACGATGCGCCGAACCAGGTCCGGGCCGATGTTGCGCATGTCGAGGACCACGGGGGTCCGGTCGCGAATTCGGTCGGCCAGGGCACGAGCGTCGGCGAATTCTTCGACCAGGAGCACATCGCTTTGGATCTCCACCGGGCGAACCAGTGGGCCTGCATAAGACGACCGCGCTGAGGAGCCGGACGCTCGACTCTGGGGAACGTTGGCAGCTCGTCCCGTGGGCGGGGGCTCGACGCGTCGCTCGATGTCGGCGGCTTCGATACGACGGGGCTCGACGCGCCTCGGTTCGACGCGACGACTCTCGTTTGGCTCTGTGCCAGAAACGACGTTGTTCCCGGGCTCCCCGGGTTCATAGTCGCCCTGATCCTCGTCGACGAGTCCGAGATACACGAGAGCTTTCGAAAAAAGTGAAGACATCAATCAAATCCTATTAATGAGTTGATTCAAAGATAGCCCGTCCCACCCTTATGATTGAAGCACCTTCCTCAATTGCTACTTCGAAGTCGTCTGTCATCCCCATCGACAATTCTGTGAGCTGGTGGGCGTCGATAGCCAAGCGGCCTTGCAAATCCCGCAGCTCGACAAAGAACTTCCTGCTGTCTTCGGGACGCCCGCCGAGAGGAGGGATTGCCATGAGACCGCGAGGGTGCAGGCCGAGCTCAACGACCCTCTCCACCAGGTCTCCGGCTTGTTCGGCGAGCACTCCACCCTTTTGCTCTTCACGTCCTATGTTCACCTGGATCAAGACCGGAGAGGGCGCGCCGATTCCCTTGAGCCACGCTTTGGCCAACGACATGCGGTCCAGCGAGTGGAGCAAATGGGTGCGGCCGCGGACCGCACGCACCTTGTTGGACTGGAGCGATCCCACAAAGTGCCAACGGATATCGTCAGGGAGGGCTCCCGCCTTCTCTGCCATCTCCGACGCCCTGTTCTCGCCGAAGTCGCGATGGCCCGCCTCGTATAGCGCTGCCACCTCATCTGGCGGGCGGCCCTTGGACACCGCCACAACGGTGATCTCCTCAGCCGAACGATTGGCCCTTGCCGCAGCTTCGCCGACGCGGTTCATCACCTGCTGGTAGTCGCCTTGGAGCCCGTTGAACAAATGCATGTCACCCATCTTGACACCCATCCATCACCACTCGCTGCGTTCTCGGCCCCGCCATTCCGACCCGAGGAGTGACGAAACCTCGGCCTTGCGACTGGCGCGCCTGGCCGCCAATCTGGGCAACGGCATTATTCAACGGACTCCTACCCACGCAATCGCCGCCTGTCGTTCCCGGGCGCCATCGCTACGGTGGCTGTACCAGCCTGGATCGTGCTTGGTGCAGGTACTGGATTCCCAGACGTGGATCCCGGCGAGTTGGCCCCGGATCACGGACCGTAGGTCGACTGACACCGTCCCCCAACTGGTCTCGCCCGTCGCCGTCTCGAAATGCGCAGCGACATCCGCACCCACTTCGAAACAGCACGGCCCGATCCCGGGTCCGACGAAGGCACGCTCAGGGGCGAAGCCCGAGTTGGTCATTGCCTCCCTCAGCTTGCCAACCACACCGGCGGCCGCGCCCCGCCAACCGGCATGTGCGATCCCGACCGCCCGGGGTGCCCTGAGGACCACGGGGAAGCAATCGGCCGTGAATATGGCCAGCGGAAGATCGCTGGCGGACGTCCACAACGCGTCAGCCTCTCCGGCGTTCCCGGCGGAGGAGACCTCGAGCACAGCCGCGGCATGGACCTGATCGACGGTGGCCCAGTCGCTCCTCACATTCACACGCCGGGCGAAGTCGACTCGCGCCTCGGCGTCGGAACGTAGATCCCCGTCGTCGGCATCACTGAAAACCACCCGACCATCCGCTCCAGGCGGAGTGATCATCCCTGGACGAAGTTGGGAATGTCCAAATCGTCAGAGCCGCCGTCGACCCACGAAGACGTCCGGGCGGTAGTTGTCGCCGGTCCCTTGCTCGGCCGGCGACGGTCGAAACCGGCGGCGATGACAGTCACCTTCATCTCTTCGCCGAGGTCGTCGTCGATGATTGCGCCGAAGATGAACTCAGCCTCATCGTCGGCGTGGTCGGAGACGATCCTCGCCGCCTGAGTCGCCTCATGGAGGGTCATCGACGTTGGGCCGGAAACGGACAGGAGAACGCCCTTGGCACCGTCCATGGAGCTCTCGAGCATCGGAGACGAAATGGCGCGCTCTGCAGCCTGGCTGGCACGGTTCTCTCCGGTGGCCCTACCTATGCCCATCACTGCGGCACCGGCGTCGGCCATGATCGTCCTGATATCAGCGAAGTCGACGTTGATCAGACCCGGTGTGGTGATGACATCGGTGATACCGGTGACACCACTCATGAGTACTTCGTCCGCCAACCGGAAAGTATCCGACATTGGCGCCTCAGGATCACCAACGTCGAGCAGGCGGTCGTTGGGGATCACGATCAACGTGTCAACCGACTCCTTCAGGGCTTCGATGCCCTGTTCGGCATGCACAGCCCGACGCCTGCCTTCGAAACCAAACGGTCGGGTCACCACTCCCACCGTGAGAGCGCCTACGGAGCGGGCCACCTCAGCCACAATGGGAGCCCCACCGGTTCCGGTGCCACCACCTTCGCCCGCCGTGATGAAGACCATGTCGGAGCCCTTGAGCACCTCCTCGAGCTCTGCCCGGTGCTCCTCAGCGGCTGCCCGGCCGATTTCGGGATTGGCCCCGGCTCCGAGACCCCGCGTCACCTCGCGGCCGATATCGAGCTTGACATCGGCATCGCTCATCAACAATGCCTGGGCATCGGTATTCAGCGCGATGAACTCGACACCTCGCACACCGGCGTCCACCATGCGGTTGACCGCGTTCACACCGCCACCGCCGATGCCGACCACTTTGATCACAGCGAGATATCCCGCGCTTGAGCTACTCATTCAAATCCTCCGTCAAAATCGAACCTTGAACAAGAGGTTTACACTTGCTTGGCAAGTTAGTAAACCCCCAATGTCTAAGGTATTACTTGAGGTTTAGGGTTCCCCGTCACCGCCACTGTTGTCACCCCCTCCGCCAGTTTCGGAGCCGCCGGTTCCCGATTCACCCTCTCCACTATCCTGATCGGCGTCGCCGGCGCCATCCGGGGGAACGGTGGCGGGGTTGGTGGGCGCAATCATGTTTATCGTCGTCCCGGCCACAAGTGGCTCCTCGAGCAGAGTTGCGAGGCTCAGGGCTTTGTCGGACATGGCGACGGGTCTGCCGAGCCGGACCTCGAACCCTCCCACGACCGCCCACAACTCCCCTGACCGCTCATCGACAACAGCACCCGACCCCAGAGCGACCGGGAGCGTGTCGATGAATTCGAGTGCTCCCAGCACCCATTGCGACGTGGCTGCTTCGTCATCGGTCACCGATTTCAGGCTCACCTGACCCATGGTGTCATCGGGCTCGTTTGCTCCCGGCAGTGCAACTCCGTCAACGGCGCGGCGGGCCCATCCACCCGCGGTCTCCACCCATGCCGTTGGTGTCCGCTCGGTTACCTCGACTACCACCCGGCGCGGCCAATCGAGGTTGACCGTCGCCTCCTTGACCCAGGGGTCGGCGAGAAGGTCGTCGCGGAGAGCACCGGTGCGGATGAAGATCATCGGTCTTCCCTCCATCACTTTGTGTCTCACGAGCGTCGCTGTCGTCTCGCTGGATTGGACACCGGATACGTCGAGAGTGTCGACGCTGAACGTCGGCGACAGGAGCAGCCAGACCAACCCCCCGACCAGCGCAACCAGAGCGAGGAGCCGGAGAATCCTGTTTACGTTCCTCCGCGCCCGATCCTCTGCGACCTCGCGTCGGCGATCAGCGAGACGGGGGTCAATTGTCATCATCAAAACCCACCATCTGTATCTCGGGTTCGAGAACGATCCCGGTCCGCTCTGCCACCAGGTCGCGGACCTGGAATATCAGCGCCCGAATCTGGGCACTGGTTGCCGTCGGCAGTGCGACAAAGAAGTTCGCGTGTTTGTCGGACACCGAGACGTCACCAACCCCGAATCCCTTCAACCCCGCGCTGTCGATCAGGTAACCCGCGGTGGTGCCCGGCGGGTTCTTGAAAACGCTGCCTGCGTTCAGCGTCCCGCCCGGCTGGTTCTCCTTTCGCCACCGGGTGATCCTCAGGAGCTCGGCCTTGCTTTCGGATATGTCAGACCCGGTGCCCGCAAACACGGCTGAGACCACCACCCATTCCGGCTGGACCGCGCTATGGCGGTAGCCCATAGCGAGCGTGTCGGGTGTGGCTGTGAACCAATCGCCCGAAACCAGGTCGACGATCTGCGCCGAGACGAGTCGTTCCCGGGTCTCGACGCCAAAACAGCCGGCATTCTGTCTCACTGCCCCACCGACCGAACCGGGAACTCCGACGAAGAACTCGAGTCCGGCAATCCCGGCATCGACACTTCCCCTGGCCACCCGGGGCAGTGGTGCACCTGCTCCCGCCACAACCTCGATTCCTTCGAAAGCGATCTCGGAGAACCCGGTAGCCATATGTACGGTGAGGCCGTCAAAGCCCTGGTCGGAAACCAACAGGTTCGATCCCCTGCCCAGGACAAGGATCTCGAGGTTGTGGCCTTGGATCGCGAAGGCCACCTCCTTCAGCTGTTCGGGAGTTTCAGGCTTTGCGTACAAGCGCGAGGGCCCACCGGCTTTGTAGGTGGTCAACGGACCGAGAGGAATATCGGTCTGGATGATCCCCGACCTCAATAAGCCATCAAGTGTCATTCTCTGCCTCTGAGAGCAAGAGTGCCAGTTCCGTGGGGACCAAGGTGATATCTCCGGCGCCCATCGTCACCACGAGGTCGCCGGGAGATACACGTTCGGCGAGGAACGGGGCGAGGTCCATCCGGTGCTGCACATAATCGACCTCACCACCACTTTCCCGCACCGCATCGGCCACCAACTGACCGTTGATTCCAGGGATGGGGGTCTCCCGGGAGCCGTAGACGTCCGTGACCACAACCCTGTCGGCGATCGCCAGGGCAACCCCGAACTCGTCTGAGAACCTCTCGGTCCGCGTGTAGAGGTGGGGTTGGAACACCGCCCAGACCCGCCCATCGTGCCACTCCTTTGCGGTGCGCAGATTGACCCCGACTTCGGTCGGGTGGTGGGCGTAGTCATCGATCAGCGTCACGCCCGAGACCGTCCCTCTGTGCTCCCATCTCCGGCCCACTCCGGTGAAGGTGGCGAGTCCGGAGGCCGCTTTCGCGACATCCATTCCCATCTCACCCAGCAAAGCGAGCACTCCGGCGGCGTTGACCGCCACATGCGTCCCCGGACGGCTCAGGACAACTTCAACCCTCGTATCGGGGCCCTCCAGGATAAAACTTGTCCCTCCACCCGTAGGGACGAGGTTTTGCAGGCGCCAGTCGGCACCTTCGGCGGTCCCATAGGTTATTGCTGCCGTCTGGCGCGCAAGGTCGGCTGAACCCGGGTCGTCAGCACACGCCACGACCGGGCCGGCGACCGCTGCCGCAACGGTTACGAAGGAACGCCTCATCTCTTCCTCCGAGCCGAAATGCTCGAGGTGCTCGGGTTCAACATTTGTGACCACGAGACCATTGAGCGTGAGGTGCTCGAATGTTCTGAATGCTTCGTCCGCTTCCACCACGAGCAAATTGGACGTCCCGTAGTGCCCGTTCGTGGCCAGGTTTGAAATCTCTCCGCCAACGATGAACGAGGGGTCGAATCCCATCGATCGGAGGGCAGTCACCAACAAAGCTGTCGTGGTCGTCTTTCCGTGCGTGCCGGTGGCCCCGATAGTCGGAACAGAGGCAGTGATGGCTCCGAGAAGTCGTGGCCGTCTCCACACCGGTTTCCCCGCCGCTGATGCTGCAAGCAACTCGGGATCACGCTCGGGAACTGCCGATGACGCCACCACGAGATCTGCTTGCCGGGCCATCTCAGGATTACTCCCGGGGTATGTCTCGATCCCAAAGTCGCCGAGGCGGCTCAGCGTCGCATCACCTCTGAGGTCCGAGCCCGAGACCTGATGTCCCAAGCCGACAAGAACCTTGGCGATGGCGCTCATGCCGGAGCCACCAGCACCAACGATGTGAATGCGGTTGTAATCGAGTCTCATGATCCCAGTTCAATCATCGCTTCTGCAATGGCTTTTGCGGCATCGGGACGAGCGATCCGACGCGCCGCATTCGACATCGCGACGAGCCTCTCCGTGTCGGACATGATGCTCTTCACCACACCGGGAAGATCTCCAAGCTGCTCCTGTTTGAGGACAACTGCCGCGCCCGCTTGCTCGAGAAACGTCGCGTTCTCGACCTGATGCCCGGACGACCCGAACTCGCCAGGGACGAGTATCGAAGGCGTGGCAGTAGCCGAGATCTCAGCGACCGCTCCCCCGGCACGGGCCACGACCAGGTCGGAAGCCGCGTAAAAGAAGTCCATGCGCTCCTCAAATCCGAGGCGAATCCACTTCAGGCCTGGTGGAGGCTGGAATCCCGCATATCGTTGCTCGTGGGACCTCCCCACCAGGTGGACCACCTGAATTGCAGGCCCAGACCAGGCTGCGACCATCTGTGCAGTTGCCTCATTGAGCACCTGAGCACCAAGGGAGCCACCAAACACACCGAGAACGAAACGACCCGGCTCGAGCCCGTAATGGGCCAACGCCTCGTCGCGCAACACCGCTCGGTCGAAGTTTGAAATCAGGGATCGAACCGGATTGCCCACCCACTCCGCTCCAGGCAGGCCGATCGTGTTGGGAAAAGAGACGAAGACCCGGTCTGCCCACCGCGCTGCGATGCGGTTGGCCAATCCTGCGCCGGCGTTTTGCTCCGAGACAACAAGAGGGGTGCGGGTCTTTGTGGCTGCCAGCGCCACAGGGACGGTCACATACCCGCCCATGCCCAGGACCGCACCAACCCTGCGTCGGGTCAGCTCGGTCGCGATGCGTTTCCGGGCACGCAGGACCACGACGGGCAACGATAGGTTTCCCGGCGAGAGGCTCCTCTTCAATCCGCGCAACTCGAGTTGGAGAAACTCGAATCCGTGTTCGGGGAAAATCCGTGACTCGACCCGGTCTCCGCCGACACAGAGAATGTCCGATCGTGGTGCGCCGGCAGCTACCAGCGCCTCGGCAACGGCGAGCCCTGGATAGACATGGCCCCCGGTGCCGGCAGCGGCTATGACGAAACCCATATCATTTCTTCGCAGCCGGGACACCCTGCTGTGCGATGTTTACCAGTATTCCGAGTGCTGCCATCGACACGATCAACGCCGCGCTGCCGAAAGAGACAAATGGCAGCGCAATTCCTGTGACGGGTAGCAACCCGAGAACTCCCCCGATGTTCACCAGCGCCTGGAAGGACAGCCAAACGGTGATACCGGCGGCCACCATCCGTCCGAAGCGGTCCGGAGCCCGGAAGGCGACAATCCATCCGGCGAAGGCGAGAACTGCAAAGAGCCCGACCACGGTCATCGATCCCATGAGCCCGGTCTCCTCGCCGATGATCGCGAATATGAAGTCGGTGTGGGCGTTGGGAAGGTAGAACCATCTCGCCCGGCTGGCTCCCAGCCCCACGCCGAAGAGCCCCCCATTGGAGAGGGCGTAATAGCCCTGAACCAGTTGGTAGCCCTGATCGGAGGCGGTCCCCCACGGGTCGAGGAACCCATCGAGTCGCCGGAGCCGGTAGGTCTCGCTGAATGCAAGCATCGTGGCCGCGCCGACCGATGCGGTGCTGAGGCCAAGCACGTACAGAAAAGGAGTGGTGCTCGCCATAACCACTGCCAGAGCGGCGGCCGCGATCACTATCAGAGTTCCCAGGTCGGGCTGTTTCATCATCAGGAAACCCACCGACCCCACGATGGCTATCAAGGGAACAGCAAAGTGCCAGAACCGGGTGAGCAAGTTTGCCTTACGGTCGAGGACCAAAGCAAGGGTGAGGATCACGCCTAGCTTCGCCAGCTCTGACGGTTGCAGGTTGAAGCCAGGAAGCGGGATCCAACGCTGGGCACCACCGATGGTGGGGCTCACATAGGGGACCGCGATGAGCATGCCTACCGAGATGATGAGAAGAGGTGCCGCCAGCTTTCTGTACACCTTGTAATCGATCCTGCTTGCCAATAGCAGTGCGACAGTCCCCACACCCACGCCTATCAGCTGTTTCTTGAAGAAGAAGAAGCGGTCAGCTTGTTGGTCGATTCCAACCACCGACGATGCCGACTGTGTCGAACCCAGGCCGATGACGATCAAGACAACTACTACAACCAACAGGGCTGTGGCAGACCTGTTGTTGACCCTGGCCATTTCGGCTTTGTCCCGGGCCGCGGCCCGGACCCTGCTAATCGACGTCACATTTGATGTCACTTGCCGGCACCCTCCCTTTCCAGATCTTGAACGAGTTGCCTGAAGCGGTCGCCTCGCTCCCCGTACGAGCCGAACTGGTCGAAACTTGCACAACCAGGAGCCAGAAGGACTGTGTCACCGGTGGTGGCGCGGATCGAGGCGATCCGAACCGCCTCCTCGAGCGTCCCGACAAATTCGCCAATGCCTCCGGCTTCGGAGACGATTTCGGGGCCTGCTTCCCCTATTCCAAGGACAAGACTCAAATTTGGCTCCCGCCCCAGAGCCCCGACATCGGTGCCTTTGGCCAGACCCCCGGCGATGAGGACAACGCTGTCGTGGGCCCGGATCGATGCGAGCGCGGCGTGGGGATTGGTGGCTTTCGAATCGTCGATCCAGACGATCCCATCCCGCTTCGCCACCATCTGGCGCCGATGGGCACCTGGCCTGAATTCGATCGCCGTTCGGGATACGGCGGCCGGAGTGGCACCCATCCACAAAGCGAGAGCCGCCGCCATCGCCAGGTTGGCGAGGTGGATCGGATCGTTGAGCTCCAATCGGTCCAGTCGCACGCTTACATCTCCGACGACGAGGGAATCTCCGTCGACGCCGCCACCCCCTTCAGGCAACCGTCTGCCTGAGATCGGGAACTTCTCGCTGGGTGCATCAGCGACAAGGGACATCGCACCGGCGTCGTCGGAATCGAAGACGAGGAAATCTTGCTCCGTCTGGTTCATATAGATGTTTCGTTTCGCCCCGGCGTAACCGGACGCGGAACCATGCCAATCGAGATGGTCGACAGCGACGTTGGTCACCGCGGCGGCGACCGGGTGGAAGGTTTCGATGAACCGGAGTTGGAAGCTAGAGGTCTCGACGACAAGCGCCTGATGAGGCCCGTCGACAAAGTCAGAAAGAGGGAGACCGATATTTCCCGTGGCTGGAGCGTTGATGCCCGACTCATCGAGCATCATCGCCGTCGCCTCGGTCACCGTTGTCTTTCCGTTGGTCCCGGTGATGGCAATCATCGGGGTCGCGGTGTGTCGTGAGGCGAATTCGATCTCGCTCAACACGGCCAACCCGGCTTCGAGACAGTCCACAATCGGCGCGGAGCGCTCCGAGAAACCCGGCGACGCCACCACGTAATCGATCCCATTCAGAAGCACCGGATCCCAAGGCCCAGACGCGACGCTGAGGCCGGCCGCATATACCTCCGGGGACGGCTGAGCGTCGTAGAGCGTCACACTCGAGCCGCGCCGTGCCGCGAGTCGCGCCGCGGCCACACCGGACACGCCGGCTCCGAGAATGAGGATCCGGCTCACAGGATTCCCTCCATGCTGAGAAAGTCGGCGTAGAAAAGACCCAGGCCCAGCGCTACGCCAATCCCTGTCAGGATCCAGAAGCGGATTACGACGGTCGTCTCCGGCCAGCCGCCGAAGGCGAAGTGAAAGTGGATCGGGGCAATCCGAAAAATGCGGTTCCCGGTGAGTTTGAAACTCGCCACCTGCAGGATCACGGACAATGTCTCGGCTACGTAGATCGCACCGAGAACCACAAGGAGGAGTTGGGTGTTTGTTAGTAGAGCTAGTGCGGCAAGAAGCCCGCCGATGCCCTGCGAGCCCACATCTCCCATGATGATCTTCGCCGGTGGCGCGTTCCACCAGAGGAACCCGAGGATGGCTCCGAACATGGCTGCGGAGACAATTGCCAACTCCAACGGGTCGACGGCCTGATAGAAACCCGGTTCCCGGAACGGTGGCTGGTTCCGGAACTGCCAGAAGGCGATCACGGTGAAAGAAGCCACAACCAGCACCGACGAACCCCCGGCGAGCCCGTCCATGCCGTCGGCAAGGTTCACGCCATTGGCAGCGCCGGTGAGCATGAACAGAACCCAGATGACGAAAAAGACGCCGAGGTCGATCCCTAGCGGGCGAACAAAGGAGATCTCAGTCACAACACCGGCCGCCGTTGCCCCCCACGCGAACAGAGCGGCGATGCCCAATTGACCACCGAACTTCGCAGCCTTGGAGAGCCCGAGGCTCCGCCGGTTCGAATACTTGATCCAGTCGTCGGCAAGGCCAACGAGGGCCATCCCGGCCAGTGCGAAGACGGCGAGCAGCCCTCCCGGAGCGAATTCGTTGACGTCGAAGTGAAAACCCAACGACGGCGTCCAGAATCGGAAATGGGAGACCACGTACCCCACGATGGCGGCGCTTACGAAAACGATCCCGCCCATTGTGGGGGTGCCCTGTTTGTGCGCGTGCATCCCGGCGATCTCTTCCTGGATGAATTGGCCGATCGAGCGGCGCCCGAGAAACCCGATGGCGAACCGCGTTCCGATGATCGACACGACCAAAGAGACCCCGGCAGCGATAAGCAGTGAAATCACGGGCCCATGCTCCCTGAATTGGAGTCATAATTGGCGGACTTCCACCAAAGTTTCAGGGACTCACGGGCGACGGCCCTGTCGTCAAAAGGAGTTACCACGCCTTCGATTTCCTGACCCGGCTCGTGGCCCTTGCCCAGTATCAAAACCACATCGTCGGAAGCAGCCATGCCGATAGCCGCGGCGATAGCCGAGCGGCGATCGGTCTGGCGGGTGGCTCCGGTGGTCACGCCTGCCATGACATCATCGATGATCTTGTCAGGATCCTCCGAACGCGGATTGTCGCTGGTGACGACGAGAACATCTGCACTCGACGCTGCGGCCCCCATGAGCGGCCGTTTTGCCCGATCACGATCGCCGCCCGCACCGAACACTGCTATCAGCTTCCCCGATGCCAGATCTCGCCCGGTGGCGACGGCCATCGAAATACCGGCGGGAGTGTGTGCATAGTCGACAACTACGGTCGGCTCATCTTCGCCGGAAACGATCTCAAAGCGTCCCGGGACAGGGGCGAGACCCGCCACGCTTTCCATCATCTGTGGCAGCCCCGCGCCCGCCGCCACGGACGCGGCCACAGCTAAAGCCAGGTTGGCAACGTTGAAGGCACCGTGCACCGGTGCGGACACATCGAACAACCCGGCAGGCGTCGCGAACCGAAACTCGGTGCCGGAACTGACGGGCCTGATGTCGATCACCTCGTAGTCTCCCCCGGAACCCACAGTCACCTTTGCTCCGTCGAAGTCGTCGGCGAAGCTCCGCCCGACGAGATCGTCCACGTTGAAGACCGCAGTCCCGATCTCGAACTCCTTGAAGAGGCGACCTTTGGCTTCCCGGTACAGTTCCATCGTCCCGTGGAAGTCGAGATGATCCTGGGAGAGGTTGGTGAATGCCGCCACGGCGAATCGAGTGCCATCAACTCGCTTGAGACCGAGTGCGTGCGACGAAACCTCCACTGACGCCTTGGAGACCCCTGAGTCGCGCATCCTGGCGAGGAGACGCTGGAAGTCGGAAGCCTCGGGTGTGGTCCTCACCGAAGGCAGTGTCTCCTCCCCTATCCGGCTGGCGATCGTTCCGATCACACCGGTGGCGAAGCCGGCACCAGCAAGCAGAGACTCGACATAGTGAGTGACCGTCGTTTTTCCATTCGTGCCGGTCACCCCAATGACGTCAACAGAATGCGACGGATGGTCATGGACCGCGCTCGCTAGCTCGCCAAGTACGTCTCGTGTGTTTCCGACGACGAGCTGATTGGCGTCGGAGCGGAGCCTTCGCTCGACACAGACGGCGGATGCTCCGGCTGCGATGGCTTCATCGACATAATCGTGGCCGTCGAATTCCGCACCGCGTATAGCGACAAACAGCGTGCCCGGACCAGCCTGACGAGAATCGTGGGTGACGTCAAGAATATGAGTTTCAGGAATTCCAGCGACATTTCCTCGTACTGCTTTCGCCAAGTCCGATAACGACTTACTCGAGCCCATCGGGAGTTACTCCCAACCTATGAAGCGCCTGCTCCATCACCTTTGCAAACACGGGCGCGGCGGACGCGCCTCCGGTCCGGAATTCGTGTGATGGCGCGTCAACCACGACCGCCACGACCACTTTCGGGTCGTCGATCGGTGCCATCCCCACGAAACTTGCCCGGGTCGCTTCGACGTAACGCCCGTCCTCTCCCAGCTTGTTGGCTGTGCCCGTCTTTCCACCAACCCGGTAGCCGTCGACCTGACCGTTCTGGCCGGTCCCTCTCTCGACCACACCGGCCAGCAGCTCACGCATCAGTGCCGCCGTCTCTGGAGAGACCACAGACCGGGTCTGGATTCCGGCCACTTCGGTGTTGCCTTGAGCGTCCACTGTGGACGAAACGATGTGAGGGGTCGTCCAGATCCCGTCATTTCCGATTGCGGCGTACGCAGCAGCCATTTGAAGTGGCGTTACCGCCACCGAGTAACCTATTGCCCCGGACGCCCAGCAGGTCTCGCATCCAGCAGCAAAGTTGAGCAGACCACGAGCCTCCGCTCCGTAGTCAACCCCGGTGGGCTGACCCAAGCCGAATGCCTCGATGTACTCCACCATTCGATCCTCGCCGAGAGCTTCAGCAATGTTGATCGTCCCTACATTGGAGGACTGGACGAAGATCTCCGAGACTGTCATATCACGTGTCTCGTGCTCGTCGAAGTCCCGATAACACCCGTACACGTCGTCGTCATCGGATTCACAGGCGCCGTCACTGAGTTCGATCACGTCGGCGATGTCGGGAAAGATGGTTCCGACCTGCACCGCCCCGGTTTCGAGAGCCGCGGCCACTGTGATCAGTTTCTGGGTGGATCCCGGCTCGTAGATTCCCCTGACATTGAAATTGGAGAACGGTTCGCCGGTGGTGGTCAGCCTGGTGTCTGGATCGAATGCCGGGGCCCCAGCCATCGCCAGCACTGCGCCGGTTTCAACTTCAATGGCCACCACCCAGCAGCCCTCGGCTTGAGCGGTTTCCAGCATTTCCAGGCATGCCTCCTGCGCCTGGTACTGCAACGGCAGGTCGATGGTCGTGTTCAGATCGACGCCGGGAACCGCAGGCACTATGTCGTTCATTCCCTGAGGAATGGGGATGTTGTCTTTGTCTCTTTCGTAGATCTCCCGGCCGGGGACACCGCGGAGGCCATCTTCGTAGATGATCTCCAGGCCCTCCTGGCCGACACCGTCTATGTCGACAAAACCGACCACGTGGCTCGCGACCTGGCCCGCCGGGTAGACACGGGTCGACTCCGGCCTCGAGTACACCCCGCGAATATCGAGTGCGAGCAGCTCGTCGGCGACGTCGGAATCGACCTGACGTTTGATATAGACGAAGTCCTTGTCTGATATCAAACGTTCGTAGAGAGTTTCCGGATCGACACCAAGCAACGTCCCGAACTGTTGTGCCACCCAGAGTGGCTCCTCTACCTGTCCTGGAACGGCGAAGAGGCTCTCGGCCTCGACAGTCATCGCCAGGAGGTCTCCGTTGCGATCGAAGATCTTCCCGCGCTGTGGGGGTAGGTCACGGCTGACCAGCCTCTGCTGGAGTCCCCGCTCCGCAACCTCAGGTGCCATAACAACCTGGACCTGGACCAGACGCCAGGCAACAACTCCCCATGCGAGAAGCAGAACGAGTCCGATCATGGCAAGCCTGATGCGCTGCGGGTTCATCCGCCGCCCGATAGTGACAGCTGCCACGTCAGGATCTCAGCCTGAGCTCCTCACAACCGGGACACCAAATCCCGTTCGTGAGCCCGGCTCCAGCGCGTAGGCGGGTAATCACTGTCCATCCTGGGATGCCTGAACAACCTGTGGTGCGTCCCGGTCCAGATCGACCAGGATCTGATGCGTTTCGTCAGGGATGATCAAACCCATCTCTTCAGCGAGTGGGGCGATACGAGCCGGATTCTCGAGATTCGCAATTTCGATGTTCAGGTCCCGGTTGAGCTCGGTTTGCTCAGAAATCATGGCGTTGAGCTCGGCCAGCTCGAAAGCTGCGTTGTCAAGCGATGTGCGCGCGAAGACGAGGCCGAGGAAAGCCGTGATCCCGACAAGAGCCATGATCATCCAGGGTGCGATCGCGGGCTTGCGGATCTTTCGTCCCCGTAGGACCCGGAGGCCACCACCCTCGGGGTGGGCAAGTCGCTGTGGCCGGGCACTCATGCTGCCACCTTCTCCACGGCACGGAGCAATGCCGAGCGGGCACGCTTGTTCGACGCGACCTCATTCTCAGAAGCGCGGATCGGCTTCCGGGTCAGAATCCTGAGGGAGGCTGTATTTCCACATCCACACACAGGGAGTCCGGGAGGACAGGTGCACCCTTCTGCACCAGCGACGAAGCGGCGCTTGACGATGCGGTCCTCCAGCGAGTGATAACTGATCGCCAGGACCCTCCCCCCGACCTCCAGGGCTTCAATCGCCCCGTCAAGTCCCGAAGCCACCGCCTCCAGCTCGCTGTTGACGGCGATGCGGATGGCTTGAAAAATCCTGCGGGCGGGATGACCGCCTTTGCGGCGGGCAGCCGGCATGGCCTCGGCGATTACGGTTGCCAGTTCTCCGGTGGTCTGGAGAGGTCTAGCGGACACTATGGCCGTAGCGATGCGGCGCGCCAGGGGCTCCTCACCGAAGCGCCTGATGATTCTCGCCAGTTCTTCCACCGGCCATTCGTTGACGACCTCCTGGGCCGAAGTGGCGGCGTCGGGGCCCATCCGCATGTCGAGTGGGCCCTCCTGATGGTACGAGAAGCCACGCGAGGCACTGTCGAGCTGGTGTGATGAGAGGCCAAAGTCGAATAGAACGGCAGCCGGTGCCTCCGATTCCCGCCGGGCGACCTCCCCAATGTCGGAGAAGTTTGCCTCGATAACCGGGATGCCCATCGCGGCGCCTTGTGCCACCGCCTCGGGGTCCCGGTCGATGCCGATCACTTTCACGTCTTCTCCAAATTCCTCGATCATCCGTTTGCTGTGGCCACCACCGCCGAATGTGGCGTCGATCACCACACCGGGCATAACCGGCCTGATCAGATCAATCACTTCGTCCACCAGGACGGGACGGTGATAGTCCAGGGGGCCTTGTTCGTTTCGGGTCTGGCTCATTGCCAGCCCCCCGGGCGCTGGTACCAAATGGGAAGCGGGCGGAGTCAGGGGCCTTCCATTGGTGTCCGGGGGGCTGGCAAGAAGCCAGCCGCTTCTGATCGATCTCAGTCCTCCTCATCTTCTTCGAGGTAAACCTCGTCTCCTGTCTCACGGTCGGTCAGGTACTTGTCTTTGTTCCAGACTTCGATGTGGTCGAGCACTCCGAGCACTACAACCTCGGTACTCGGCTCCAACCCGGCGAAACCCCGAAGGTCGCCGTTGAGCTTCACCCTTCCACCGGCAAGGACCTCGACCGCGTCCGCACCGGCGAAGACGGTCCTGGCGAACCGACGGCCCGAACGATTCCTCGGCTGCTCTGCGAGAACCTCGCTGGCGCGCTCGTTGAACTTCTCAGGCGTGTAGATGAGAAGCTGTCCGTCCTGACCTTTGGTCACGACGCAACCCGGCTTGAGCTCGTCACGAAAAGAGGAGGGCATAACCACCCTTCCCTTTTCATCCAGGCTGTGGAAGTACTCGCCAAGGAACACTTCATCTTCTCTCGTCCGTCCGTCCTGTCCTCAGACCCATATCGGTATCTGTGAGTGACACTATGGCCCACTTCGCCCCACATGTCAACCCTTTGCCCCCCACCGAGCCCGCGAGAGTCTGACCTCAATCGAGTGACAAATTGGTTAGGACGGAGATATCGACCACGACCACGCGGTCACGGACCCCTCAGCAGGCAGACAAGCTATTCGCTATTGGCGTCGCGAGCCTCTCGGTAACAGGCAGCCGACGGGTAATGGGGTCGGGTCTCTAGTGTCTTGTCCGGTGGATTCGCTTGATATTTCGGCGAGCAATTGTCGTTCCTGGCAAGGACGCAGGACGCAGGCGCACCGGGTCGTGCATCAAGGACGAGGACGCCGCCAGGGGCGACAAGGGCCGTTGAAATACAAGCACGATCCGCCGGACAGGGCACCAGGTTCCCTCGGCGGTGAACTCGAGTGCAATCTCCGGGAGGGAGACTGTGCCCGTCA
>Ga0299907_10000765_pt1 | contig 16747 bp, 19 predicted proteins | sample RVTome_16_FD_198680 | JGI IMG/M metagenome (GOLD analysis project Ga0299907, IMG submission 198680) | Soil microbial communities from uranium-contaminated site in the Upper Colorado River Basin, Wyoming, United States - RVT152D67 (version 2) ...
GCCTGGAGCGCCAGCAGCGAGCGCGCCCGGCTCTCCCAGTCGGCCGGCTCTGCGAGGTCGGTGAGCAGGCGTCGCAGCTCGCGCTCGGCGTCCCGCACGAGCGCGAGGACTTCGGGATCCATCCGCCGGCCGCCCTCTCCGTGACCGCCTGGCCGGTGTTCGCCAGGCTGACGCATCCTAGACGAGCAACCGGGGCTCGACCGGCGCAACGCCTCCGGACCGGCGTCCGGCGGTGTCGAGCCGTTCGGTGAGGCGCCGCAGGGCCGCCGCCCGGTCGAGGCCGACAGTCATCACCGGCGGCTGGGACGCACGGGTCGCGATCATCGAGCACGGCAGGCCACCGAGCACCAGGACGCGGTCCACGAGGCGCTGCAGATCGGCCGGCAGGTCGGCGCCGGCCAGGAGCTCAACGGTGCGTTTGCGCAGGATCATGGCGATGTTCCTTCCTGGGGGCGCCATCTGCCGTGACCGCACCGTAGGGTGGACCAGCCCGGAGCGAGGGCCAGGTGGTGTCCCGTGGGGGCCGTCGTGTCCGGTCAGACCTCGCGGTCGCGCAAGCCGTCGTCGAGCAGGCCGCTGCGACCGGCCAGTGCGGCGGCCTCGATGCGGTTGCGTGCGCCGATCCGCCGCAGCAGCGCGGCGACCATCCGCTTGGCGGTCCGCTGGGACACGATCCACTCGTCGGCGATGGCGTCAGTGCTGTCGCCGCGGGCCACGGCGAGCCACAGGCGCCGCTGTTCGTCGTCGAGCTCGTCGACCAGGCCACCGGCCGGGCGGTCCGAGGCGTCCACGAGCCCGCGCAGCAGCTCCGCGGGCACCACGCTGTAGCCCTGGACCAACGCCATCAGCGGGTGCAGCAGGTCCTCGGGTTCCGAGGTCTTGGGCAGGAACCCGTCCGCGCCGGCGCGCAGCGCCTCGAGACGCTGGTGCTCATCGGTCAATCCTGACAGCGCCAGCACCCGGACCGCGGGATGGGCGCGCTTGACCGCACGGATGGCGGCATGTCCTCCGGGCGGCGGCATGGCCAGGTCGAGCACCGCCACATCCGGGTGGTGACGCCGGACCAGGTCGACGGCCATCGCCGCATCCGCCGTCGAGCCCACCATGCGCACGCCCTCTCCGGCGGCAGCGAGCAACAGCCTCAGGCCGCGGGTGAACAGCGGATGATCGTCGACCAGCACGATGTCAACGACTGCGGTGCCCACGCGAAAATCTCCTCGCTGATTCCGTCGCGTCCGCGTCTACCCGTTCAGCGCGGGGCATAAGAGCGTCGTCTCGAGGTCGGCATGGGCATTGGGGGAGGTGTGGTGGAGCACGGCGACGCGTTGACCCGGGCGGGCCAGAGCCGGGACGACCAAGGTCTCCTGCGCGTGCTGTGCCACGAGTTCCGCACCCCCGTCGCGTCGGTCCAGGCGCTCGCGCGGGCGCTGACGAAGCCCTCGACCGCCCTTTCCACCGACCAGCGCGTCGAGGCGGCCCGGCTCATCGCCGACCACGCGGAGCACCTGTCGGCGATGCTCGACGCCGTGGGTGCCGTCGCGGAGCACCTGCCGAAGGCCACGACGGACCCCCGCCGGACGGTGATCAGACTGGTGGAGCTGATGTCGGGAGCGGCCCACGCCGCGGGGCTGCCACAGCTCGACGTCGACGTCGCACCGCTCGTCGAGGCGGTCACGATCGACGGTCCAACCGTGCGCCGGATCGTCACCAACCTGCTGGAGAACGCGCGTCAGCACGGGGCCGAGCCCATCCGCCTGCACGCCGACCAGCACGCGCGTGCTTTGCGGATCGTGGTCGTCGACAGCGGTCCCGGCATGCCCGCCGACGTCGCTGCGCTCGCGTTCCGTCAGAACACCACCGCCCCCGACGGGCCGCACGGACTCGGGCTGTGGATCGTCACCCAGCTGGTCGCGATGCTCGACGGCACGGTGCGCACCGAGCGCAACGACCCCACCGGCACCCGGGTCGAGGTCGTCCTGCCATTGCCCCGTTGAGGGAGGCGGCCCGTGGTTGGCACGCACAGGCCAGTGGTTGGCCCGACCTCCCGTCGTCAACCGCTCCCCCCGCTGGTGTCCTTGGCGCATCCACACCGCCATGCCAGAAGGGACACCGATGTTCTTCCACCACAAGGGTTTGCAGTTCGAGGCCAAGCCCGACGCACCCGACCCGCTGTTCGCCCGCAAGCTCCAGGAGGTCCTGGGCGGCGCCTGGGGCGAGATCACCGTCTCACTGCAGTACCTGTTCCAGGGCTGGAACTGCCGGATGCCCGGCAAGTACAAGGACATGCTGATGGACATCGGCACCGAGGAGCTCGCGCACGTCGAGATGCTGTCGACGATGATCGGCAAGCTGCTCGAGCAGGCCCCGCTGAAGGTCGTCGAGGACGCCGTCGCCGCCGAGCCGGCCCTGGCCGCCGTCATGGGCGGCATGGACGTGCAGCAGGCCATCGTGACCGGTGGCGGCGCCGCACCGTCCGACAGCAACGGCTACCCGTGGAACGGTCGCTACATCATCGCGAGTGGCAACCTGCTCGCGGACTTCCGCGCCAACGTCACGGCCGAGTCACAGGGGCGGCTGCAGGTCGCGCGCCTGTTCGGCATGACCGACGACGCGGGCGTGAAGGACCTGCTGCGGTTCCTGCTGGCGCGCGACACGATGCACCAGAACCAGTGGCTCGCCGCGATCGAGGAGCTCAAGGACGACGGCATCGAGACGACGCCCGTGCCGAGCGACTTCCCCCAGAACGAGGAGCACACCGAGTTCAGCTACCAGTACTGGCCGCTGTCAACGGGCGGAGGCGACGACAGCACGCGCGGTCGCTGGACCTCCGGTCCCACCCCCGATGGCCGAGGCGAGTTCACCTACGTGGACGAGCCGGCACCCAACACGATGGAACCGCTGCCACCCAAGTCCACACCTGAGCTGTTCGTCACCGGGCGCGGGGGGATGATGCAGAAGGGCATCGACAAGGTCACCGACTGAGGCAACATGGGCGCGGCGGCTCGCCCGCCGCGCCCCGCGGTAGTTCGGGGAGGTCCACCCATGACGGAACTCGTGCTGCGCCCGCTGGCCGACGCGTTCATGCAGGTCGGTGTCTTCGTCGCGCTGATGCTCGTGCTGTTCGGCTACATCCAGTACCGCACGGGCGACCGGATCACCCGCTTCCTGGCGGCCCGGTGGCGCAGCGCGCCCCTGTTCGGTGCGCTGCTGGGCGTCACGCCCGGCTGCGGCGGCGCGATCCTGGTCATGCCCCTGTACCTGCGCGGCACCGTGTCGTTCGGCACCGTCATCGCCGCGCTGGTGGCCACCATGGGCGATGCATCGTTCGTGATCATCGCGGCCGACCCTCTGCTGGCGTTGGAGCTGCACGCGCTGCTGCTCGTGGCCGGCATCTGCATGGGGTACCTGACTGACGCGCTGGGGATCGACCCGCGCGGTTCCGCCCCCGTTCCGGCCGTGCCAGCGGCCGCCGCGCGCAGCGGGCGGCCGATCGCTTCCGTCGGCGCGGCAGAGGCGTTTCCTCCGCCGATGTCGGTGGTCGGACCCACCGTTGCGCTCGAACCGCTGCCGCGCGCGTTCTGGGCGCTGGCGGCCGCCGGCCTCGTCGTCGGGTTCCCTGTGGTCATGGGCGTCGTTGACGCCGCAGCGCTTCCCCGCATGCTCGCCGGCGTCGACGCCTACCTGGTCACCGGCGTCGGCGGCACGCTGACGGCCGCGTTCATCGTCGTGCGCTCCGGCTCCACGCTGGGTGACGACACGCTCGAATCCATCGAGGAGAAGCGTCGCAGCCTCGCCGACATGCTGCGCCACGGCGCCCGCGAGACCTCGTTCGTCACCTTCTGGGTCGCCATCGCCTACCTGGTCACGACCTGGATCATCAACCTGGGCGGGATCGACCTGGCCACCATCGTTGCCGCGACCGGGTTCGCCGGCGTCCTCATCGGCGCCGGCATCGGTCTCATCCCCGGCTGTGCCGTACAGGTGCTGCTCACGGGCCTGTATGCCACCGGCATGGTCCCGTTCGCGACCCTGGCGGCGAACGCGCTGAGCCAGGACGGCGACGCGCTGTTCCCCCTGGTGATGATGGACCGCCGGTCCGCGACGATCGCCACGGTGATCACCACCGTTCCGGGACTGCTGATCGGCGCTGCCCTGCTTCTCGGACGCTGATGCGGGACCGGCGGCGACATGGGCCGGCCGGTCGACGCCCACACCGCAGCGCACCGCGCGGTAGGTAGGGTCCGTGTTCGCTGGGTATGCCCCAGGAGCCGAGGTTCACCGGTACCGGCCGCCACGGCCGGGGCGATGTCGACGGACCGCTGCGAAGGAGTCCACCATGAGCGACGACCACACGACCGACAGCGGTGACGAGGAGGTCGGCGCGAACCCCCGTCACGAGACCGATGAGACCACCTCGTCGGATGCCGGGCTCACGGGCGCCGAAGGCGTCGAGGCGCAGCCGGAGATCACACACGACGAGGACGACGACTAGCATCCCCCAAGGCTCGACGAGGGCGACCACGACGCGACACTTGCGCTGGCGGAGATCAGCCGCCATAGTCGCGCCGCATGCCTGACCTGGAGATCGAGCGCGACGACCGCTTCATCGCCGCCGAGCGGACGGTGCACCACGTCGCGGTCGGCGTCATGGCGGTCGTGGTCCTCGCCGGCGCCCTGGGTGTCTTCGGGTTCGGACCACTGTCATCGGCCACCTCCACCGGTGACGGCTTCGAGGTCACCTACGACCGCTTCGCACGCAACGGCGCGCCCTTCGCGCTGTTGATCACGACGACGGCCACCGAGGTGTGGATCGATGACACGCTGCTCGAGGCCACGCAGCTCGAGCGCATCGTGCCGGCGCCGGCCGAGGAGATCCGCGCGGAGGACGGGACCACGTTCGTCTTCGACCGCTCGACCGGCGCGCGGACCAGGGCGACCTTCCACATGACCGGCGACGCCGTGGGCATCGTGCGCGGCCGGACGGGCGTGTCACCCGGCGACACGGCCGCCGTGTCGGTTCTGTTCTATCCATAGGAGGGCGCGCATGGATGCGATCGCGCGGACCGTGGCCGTCTACCTCTTCCTGCTCGTCATCTTCCGCGTCGCGGGCAGGCGCACGCTGGCGGAAGCGAGCAACTTCGACTTCGTGCTGCTGCTCATCGTCGCCGAGGCGACCCAGCAGGCCCTCCTCGGCGACGACTTCTCGGTCACCAACTCGCTGCTGATCATCACCACGCTGTTCCTCGTCGACGTCACCGCCACGTGGCTCAAGACCCGGTGGGAGAGCTTCGACCGGTTGATCGACGGGCTGCCGGTGGTGCTGATCGAACGCGGGGAGGTCCTGCACGACAACCTCGAGGACCATCGCGTCAACGTCAACGACATCATGGAGGAGGCGCGCCGCGCGTTCGGGCTGCGGTCGCTGGGCGACATCGACTACGCCGTGCTCGAACGTTCCGGTGACATCGCGATCATCCCACGAGCCCCCGAGTCGGGCTGATCGGCACCGCGCGTTCGACATCGGGCCAACTGTCGTTTATGTCGGTGACCCTCGGGAATACCCGCCGCCGCTTCCCTGACCCTGAAGCACTGGCACAGCGCCAGCGCCCTCGTCAGCCCACACCGCGGCTGAACCCCAACCGTTCTTCGGGAGCGAACAATGACCATCGACAACACCATTGGAAGAACCCTGCATGACCTCGGCCTGGCAAGCTGGTTCGGCGGATCGCTCATGGGTGCCGTCGGGCTCAACGGCGCGAGCGCCGAGGTGACCGACCCTGCGGACCGTGCCCGTGTGGCCGACGCGGGGTGGGCCAAGTGGACGCCCGTCAACGCCGCGGCGATCGGCGCCCACCTGCTCGGAGGTGCGCAGATCACGCGTGGCAACAAAGCGCGGCTGGTCGTCCAGCCGCAGGCGCGCTGGGTCAACAGCATGAAGGCGGCACTGACCCTGGCCGCGTTGGGGACGACCGGCTACGCCCGGTACCTCGGACAGCAGGTGATGGACGCCGAGGCGCGCGACACCGGACTGCACAGCGGCGGCGAGGTTCCGGTCGAGGACGCCACCACCCCGCTGGAGTCGACACCCGACGATGCAGCCAGCGCGCAGCGTCAGCTCAAGATCATGCAGTGGCTGGTCCCCGCGTCGACGGGCGCACTGCTCGTGCTCAACGCCAAGGCGGGAGAACAGCAGCGGCCCGGTGCGATCCTGCGGGGGATGGTGCGCAGCCGCGTGCCGGCGGCCGCACGGCTCTCCGCCAGCGCACTGCCCGACGTCCCATGGGCCGGCGTGCTCGGCATCATCACCGGCCTGGCCGCCGTCCGGCGGCTGCTGACCCGTCGCCGGCGTCGCGGTGGCACCGCGGCACGCGACATCATGACCCCCGACCCGGTGTGCGTGTCAGAGACCGACACGCTCGAGGATGCGGCCCGGGTGATGGTCGACCAGAACATCGGCGCGGTGCCGGTGTGCGGTGCCGACCAGCAGTTGAAGGGCATGCTGACCGATCGCGACATCGTCACCAGGGTTGCCGCCAACGGCGGTGACCTGTCCAGCATCCGTGCCGGTGAGCTCGCCGACGGCAAGCCGGTGACCATCGGCGCCGACGACCCGGTCCGCGAAGCGGCCAGGACGATGGCGCGTCACAAGGTGCGGCGGCTGCCCGTCATCGACGGCCACCAGCTCGTCGGCATCGTCAGCCAGGCGGATGTCGCCCGGGCCGCTGACGACGAGGTGACCGGCGACCTCGTGGAGATGATCTCGCAGCCCGACTAGGTCCGCTGCCTCGCGCCGCCGACGTCTGGCCGGAGTGCCGGCCCTGGGTCTCAAGCGCGACATGTCGTCGTGCTCTCGACACCCAGGGCGGCGCGCCGGCCAGCGCAACCGCTCCGGTCCGCAGGTCTACGCGCTGCCATCACGCAGCGAGCGGTCATCATGGGCCCGTGGACAGCAACGGTGTGGGTCGACTACTGATCACGCTGGGCATCGCGGCGATCGTCGTCGGGTTGCTCGTACGCGCCGGCGCACTGGGCTGGTTCGGCAACCTGCCCGGTGACATCCGCATCGAGAGCGACCGCACGCGGGTGTTCATCCCGATCACCTCGATGCTGATCGTCTCGGTCGTGTTGAGCGTCCTGCTGGCGGTGTTCCGCCGCTGACGCCTCCGCATCCGGAGCGAACTGCAGTCCTACGCCATCGACATGCGCCGCATCCGATATGCCGGTACGTCGTGTCCTGATCAGGCGGCGGACTGCTTGTGCAGACGCGCGGCTACGACGCGCCCCAGGGGTCGGTCGCCAGCCGCCCGCGCACCTGCTCGGCCAGCTCGTCGGACGCGGTCGTGGCCAGCAGGCGTGCGACGAACCGGGACACCTCGTGCAGCACCCGCACCTGGTGGCACTCCTCGACCAGCAGGAACAGCGCGGCCTCGCCGTCCTGGAGGCCCTCGCCCATCCTGCGCATCTGATCGTCGTCGATGCCGATGTCGCGCAGCTTGCCGAACAGGCCGCCCACGGCCGCGCCGATGGCGGCGCCGATCAGTGGTTGACCGACGAACAGACCCGCCAGCGTTCCCAGCCACGTGCCGGACACGGCGGCCTGACCGGCGTTGACATCCTTGGTCTGGCTGATGCGCACCCGGCCACCGACCTTCGCCACGATCGCCGCGTCCTCCAGCTTCAGATGTCCGCGACCCACCATGCGCAGCGCCGCCAGCAACGCCTCCTGCGCCCGCAGCGGACCGTCGAACGCGAAGGCCCACAGGTCCGCGGTGCTGTCGCCGCGGGCGTCGTGGGCGTCGAGGACGCCATCGAGTGCGCGCCGCTCCTCGTCGGTCAGCACGTCCTCGTCACGGTCCGCCTGCCGAGCGGTGGTCTCGTCGGTCACCTTAGCTCCGTTCCATCATGTCGAGCCGGCCAAACGAACGCCCTGACACACTACCGGTGAGGCCGCCCACGATGTCATCGGTCCTCTAGACTGCGGCGCGACCCGCCCCTCGATGACCAAAGGCGACGTGACCCCCGACGAGCTCCTCCCAGGCCGCGTGCAGGCGACCTTCCGGCCCGCCGGTCGCGTTCCGGCGGACGGGCACATGGTGCTGTGGGGCGTGGCCGAGCTCGACGGTGCCCTGCGCGATGTGAGGATGCCGGCCGGGACGTCCACCACACTGCCCACCGTCGTGCCACGCACGCCGCGGGCGCGGACACGCGTCGTGGCCGCGGACGTCCCGGCGCGGGCCGTACCGGTCCTGGAAGCCGTGGCCGCGCTGGCGGCGCTGCCTCCACCCGGCCAGTGGGAGGCGTGGCGCCGGCCGGGTGACAGCCTGCTCGCATGGAGCGTCGCGGCCAAGCTCGCGCTCGAACTGGTCGCCGCGGGCAGGCTGGTCCCCGTCGCGCGGTCAGCCGGTGATGACCGCCTGGTCGCCCACTGGCGGGTCGCGTCAGCCGATCCGCGGTTGGCGCAGCTCGCGGACCGCTTCCCACCCGCCGCCACCGCGCTGCGCCGCGCGGAGGACGACGCCACCATCTGGCCGGCCTCCGACCTGCTCCGCGCGTTCTGCGACGCCGTAGCGGACGCGTGCGCACGCGCCGGATCGCCGGACCTCGCCGCGCCGCCGCACCCCGACAGCTCGGTATCGCGCCGCTGGGTCGCCGCCCTGACCACGAGCGAGCCCGTCTTCCCCGTGCGCGGCGCCGGTGCGCGCGCCTCCCAGATCGCCGAGCAACTGGGGCGCTGGACCGCTCCGGTGACGGGTCATGACGGGCACGCCACGGCGCGCCTGTGCCTGCAACTACGCACCCCGCCGGACGACGGTGGCCGCGTCTGGCCGCTGGACTACCTGCTGCAGGCGTCCGACGACCCGAGCCTGATCGTGCCCGCCGACCAGGTGTGGAACCAGGCCGGCCCGACGCTGCGCCTGCTGGGACGGCGGCTCGGCGACCCGCAGGAAACACTGGTCCGCGGTTTGGCCGCGGCGGCGCGCGTGTACCCGCCGGTCGCCGCCAGCCTGAGCGAATCCCGCCCGACCGCGCTGGAGCTGACCCCCGGGGAGGCCGCCGACCTGCTGGGGGGCGCGGCCGGCGACCTGGCCGCCGCCGGGCTCGGTGTGCGGCTGCCCGCCGAGCTCACCGCGGCCGGTGAGCGGCGCCTGCGGCCACGGCTGCGGGTCGGCGGCGGTGCCGATCCCGGCGCCGGCCTGAGCGCGACCGGGCTCAACGCCGACACGCTGGGCGCGTTCTCGTGGGAGATCGCCCTGGGTGACGAGATGCTGACCGCCGACGAGTTCGAGCAGATCGTCGCGTTGAAGCAGCCCCTCGTGCGCTGGCGCGGCCGCTGGGTGCAGGTCGATCCCGGCGAGGCCCTCGCCCTGGCCGACCTCGCCGGATCGCGGGGACAGCTTCCGCTCGCAGAGGCGCTCGCGGCCGCGCTCACCGGTGTCTGGGACACCGACGAGGTCGACGCGGTCGAGGTCACACCGGCCGGTGCCCTGGCCGACCTGCTGGCGCGCCTCCACGATGGCGCGGGTCCCGGCGATGCGCTGCTCGACGGCGTCGCCGCGACCCTGCGCGACTACCAACGCCGCGGCGTGGCCTGGTTGCAGGCCATGGCACAGCTGGGCCTGGGGACCGTGCTCGCCGATGACATGGGCCTGGGCAAGACGCTGCAGACCATCGCCCTGCTCGTGACGCGCGGCGGCGACCGCCCGCACCTGGTGGTGTGCCCGACGTCGGTCGTTGGCAACTGGGAACGCGAACTGGCACGGTTCGTGCCACAGGTCGAGGTCGTCCGCCACCACGGCGGCGGTCGCGCGGACCACGCCACACGATTCCCACCCGGCGCGGTCGTGGTCACCAGCTACGGGCTGGTCCGCCGTGATGTCGACCTGCTGGCTACCGTCGACTGGGACGTCGTCGTCCTTGACGAGGCCCAGCAGGTCAAGAACCCCGCCGCCAAGGCCGCCAGGGCGGTACGGCGCCTGCCCGCGCGCCAGCGGGTGGCCCTGACCGGCACGCCGGTCGAGAACCGCCTCAGCGAGCTGTGGGCGATCATGGACTTCTGCAACCCCGGGCTGCTCGGGCCCTTCCCACGGTTCAAGGAACGCTACGCCGTGCCCGTCGAACGCTGGGGTGACACCGAGGCCGCCGCACGGCTGCGGCGGCTGGTCGCACCATTCCTGCTGCGCCGGACCAAGCGCGACCCGGCGGTCGCCGCCGACCTGCCGCGCAAGCAGGAGGTCACGGTCGCGTGCCGGCTGACACGTGAGCAGGCCACCCTCTATCAGGCGGCGGTCGACAACGCGCTCAACGACGATCTCGGCGAGGGCATCGACCGCCGCGGCCGCATCCTCGCGCTGCTCACGGCGTTGAAGCAGATCTGCAACCACCCGGCGCAGTACCTCGGTGAACGCGGACCCCTGGCTGGGCGCTCCGGCAAGCTGGACCGCACCGTCGAGTTGCTCGGCGAGATCGTCGCCGCGGGCGACCGTGCGCTCGTCTTCACCCAGTACCGGCGCATGGGGAACCTGCTCGCCCGCCACCTCACCGACCACCTGGATGTGCCCGACGTACCGTTCCTGCACGGCGGCGTGCCGGCCAAGGGTCGCGACGCCATGGTCGACGCGTTCCAGCAACACGATGACGCGGCGCCGGTGCTGCTGATCTCGCTGAAGGCGGGCGGCACCGGTCTGAACCTGACGCGCGCGTCGCACGTCATCCACTTCGACCGTTGGTGGAACCCCGCGGTGGAGGACCAGGCGACCGACCGGGCGTACCGCATCGGACAGACGCGCATGGTCACCGCGCACAAACTGGTCACCGCCGGCACCGTCGAGGAGCGCATCGCCGGTGTGCTCGACGACAAGCGCGCGCTGGCCGACGCGGTGGTTGGCGCCGGCGAAGCGTGGGTCACCGAACTCGACGACGACCAGCTGCGCGACCTCGTCGCGCTGTCGGCGGACGACGTCGACATGTCCGACGACGACCCCGACCCCACAATGCCACCCCGTTTCGTGGAGGCCCGATGATGGCCGCCGGGCGAGACGTCGCGGAGCCCGGAGCCACGGCGCGGCCGGGGGGCCCGCGGCGGAGGCGGTTCGGGCTGACGTGGTGGGGGCAGCGGTGGATCGCCGCGCTGGAGGCCATGGGCGCGGGCTACGCTGGCCGGCTGTCCCGGGGGCGCACCTACGCGCGCAAGGGCACGGTGACAGACCTGGTGGTCGCTGCGGGCACGGTGACCGCCAGCGTCCAGGGCAGCCGTGCGCGTCCCTACCGGGTCACGTTGCGGCTGCGCACGTTCTCCGACGACACGTGGCGGGCGGTCGCCACGGCGCTGGCCGACGCGGTCGCCCATGCGGCGGCGCTGCTCGACGGCCGCATGCCCGAGGACATCGACGAGACGCTCGCGGGCTGTGGCGTGTCGTTGTTCCCGCGACCCGGCGAGCTGACGACCCGCTGCTCGTGTCCCGACGTCGCCAACCCGTGCAAGCACATCGCGGCTGTCCACTACCTGCTGGCGGAGACCTTCGATGTGGACCCGTTCCTGCTCCCGGCACTGCGGGGGCGCGACCGCGCAGCGCTGCTGGCGGACCTGCGCAACGCGCGTGCCGGCGACGCGGCACCCGCCGGCGAGCAGGACGCGGGACACGAAGCGGTGGCACTCGACCGCCTCGAGGCCCGGAGCCTGTGGGACGCGGCCGGCGATCTCGGCACGGTACAGGTCCGTCCGGCGCGATCGGGCGATCCCGGCGCGGTGTTGCGCCGGCTCGGCCCACCGCCTGGGGCCTTGGGCACGGGCGACGCCGAGTTCCTGTGTGAGGACGTCGTCGCGCGCGCGGCCGACCTGGCGTGGCGCATCGCGACGGGCAGGTCGGGCTGACGCCCTGAGACGTGTTGGGCGGCTGAGATCCCGCTTCGCCTGCCGCGGAGGAGCCGCCATCGGGTGCACCGTCGTGCGTCGCGGCCGGTGCCCGACGTCATACCGCCGGACGTGCCGTCTGGAGAGGACGCCCGCGGCGGAAGATCGTGACCGGGCCGTCCTCGCTGACCACGACGATGGTCGCCGACGGCTGGTCGAAGCTGAAGCGCTGCGCGGACCGGTGGCGCATCCCACGGCCGTCGGTGACCGCCGCGTCGGCGTCGGCGGTGGACAGCAGACCGACACCGAGATGTTCGACGCGCCCCTCCGCCGTGACGAGCACGGCCAGGTCATGCTGCTGCAACGAGGCGAACAGTGCGGGGAAGTGCCGGCGGTTGGTCACCGACAGGGCGGGCGTGTGCGACGCGGTGCCGGTGTCGAGCGCGTTCCAGTCGATCACGGCGTCGTACACCACGAGGGTGGCACCGATGTGGGCGGGCGACAGCCAGTGCACCGCGAGGTCGAGCACGCCGCGCGCGACCTCCGGGGCCAGATCCGGCGCACCAGCCCGCAGTGCCGGCAGGACAGCCGTGGCCGTCGGGCGCGCGTTCCAGTTGCGTCCATCCCAGCCGACCACCGAGTTGTGGGTGAACAGCCGGATCGCTCGAAACACCGCGGTGCGCTGCACGATCTCGGCGCCCGTACGTTCCTGCACGTCCACGAGCTCGGCCTCGTACTGGATCGGACGGTCGAAGCAGGCCAGCGCCAGGCGGCCGTCACCCTGGTGGACCAGGAAGGCCGATCGACCGTCGGCGTAGGTACGGGCCGAGGCGAGGTCCATGTGATCGAGCGCGATCATGTCGAGGTCGAGCCGATCGGCGTCGAACGCCAGCGAGCGGCCGCGATGCATGATGAACGCTCCGTAGAGCGGCCGACGGCCCTCGAACACCGGGATGCGGCGGGCGTGGTCGAGCTCATCGATCACGAGGCGGCGAACCAGGTCCCCACCGCTGATCACGATCCCGTCCTCGTCCAGCTCCTCGGACAGCCGTCGCGCCGGTCCCGGCAGTGCGTGCGCCTCGCTCATCACAGATGACGTTAGCCGCCGCCGGCCCTGCCGGAACCTCGAACGCCCAATGAGGTCCGCCAGACGTGGACGCTCGTCAACCGACGCGGCCTCGGCCGGCAAAGCGACGAGCTCCGATTGGTCCACCTGGCGGACCCGAGCGTCGAGCTCGGAGGACGGCTCGCGGACCAGGCTGCACGATGCTGCCATCGGACCCCGGCCGGCCGACGAGGATGTCACGAACCGTTCCGAGGTGCGTCCGTCAGCGGCGGGAACGCCTGGCATCGCGGCGCGCGTCCAGCGCCGGTCTGCCGCGCCAGAAGTAGATCGGCGGACCGACCACCGGCACGCAGACCACGCCGGCCCACTTCCACACGAGCCGCCGGGGCAGTCCTTCCCGCTGCTGCAGGTCGGACATGGCGATGAAGGCCGGGATCCACCACACGACCGCGCAGGCCACCACGACGATGGTCTCCGACGTCACGGCCGCGTCCTGTGGCGCATGGTCTAGGCGGCGTTCGGTTCGACCGTGGCGGCCTCGCGCTCGGCCCGGCTCGGGCGACCGGGCGTGGCCAGGTCGAAGGTGCGGATCGCGACGGAGAACAGGACGAAGTAGATGAAGGCGAACACCAGTCCGACCGGGATCAGGAGCAACGGGTTGGTCGCCAGGCCGAAGTTGACCACGTAGTCGATCAGGCCGGCCGAGAACCCGAAGCCGTGTTTGATGCCCAGCGCGTCGGCTACGACCAGCGCGGTGCCGGACAGCACGGCATGCACGCCGTACAGCACCGGTGCCAGGAACATGAAGCTGTACTCGATCGGTTCGGTGATGCCAGTCAGGAACGACGTGAACCCCGTCGCACCCATGATGGCGCTGGTGGGCTTCTTCTCGTCGGCGTCGGCCGCGCGGTACATGGCATAGGCGGCGGCGGGAAGGCCGAACATCATGATGATGTACCAGCCGGCCATGAACAGTCCCGCCTCGGGGTCGCCGGCGAAGTAGCGGTTGAGGTCGCCGCGGACGATCTCGCCCCCCTCGGCCTCGAACGTGCCGAACTGGAACCACACCAGCGTGTTGATGATGTGGTGCAGACCGAAGGGCAGCAGCGCCCTGTTCGCCACACCATAGATGAACGCGCCGAGCCCGCCGGCGGCCACCAACCAGTTGCCGAAGCCGTCGATCCCACGGCCGATGGGCGGCCAGACCACCGCGGCGATCAGGCCGACCACGATGGCGGCCAACGCGGTGGCGATCGGCACGAAGCGCCGGCCACCGAAGAACGCCAGGTACTCGGGAAGGTCGATGTCGTGGTAGCGCCGGTACAGCCAGGCGGCGAGCAGGCCGATGATGATCCCGCCGAGCACACCCATGTCGATGGTCGTGGCCTCGGTGACCGTCTCGCCGTTCTCGATGACCGCCGGCGTGACCTCGGTCAGTCCGTTGATGGCGTCGAGCACGACATAGCCGACACCGCCGGCGAGGCCCGCCGCGCCCGCGCCCTCACTGAACCCGATGGCGACGCCGATCGCGAAGATCAGCGGGAGGTTGCCCAGGACGGCGTTGCCGCCCGCCTCCATGACCCGCCACACGAAGTCGCCCCCGGTCAGCCATGAGACGGTCTGGAAGTAGACACCCAGCCCCAGCATGAGCGCCGCGGCCGGCAGGACCGCGATGGGCATCATCAGCGCCCGGCCGACGCGTTGCAGCATTCCGAACATGGCGATCGTCTCCTCCGTGCCTGGCGGACGGATGGGCCGCCCCGGGACCACGCGAGACGCTAACTGGTCTAGACCATCAGGTCAAGCCAGCATCACCTCGAAGAGCGGTTCGCCGTGGCGCACGCGGCCACCGGCGACCGCACGCACGGCATGGTCGGAGAGGATCACCACCGGCGAGATCACATCGACGTCCAGCTCGGCGAGCCGTTCGAGGTCGACCCTGACGAGCAGGTCGCCGGCCTCGACGTCGGTGCCCTCGGTGGCGACGACCTCGAACCCGTCGCCCTGCAACTGCACGGTCTCCAGGCCCACATGGACCAGGACCTCCACGCCGTCGGCCGTCGCGATCGCCATGCCGTGGCCTCCGGGGAACAGCTTGGCGAGCCGGCCGGCCACCGGCGCAACCACGTCCGCCGCATCAGGGCGCACGGCAACGCCATCGCCCATGACCTTCTCCGCGAACATCTGGTCGTCAACGTGCTCGAGCGGCACCACCGTGCCCGAGAACGGACTGGCGATCGTGACCGCGCCCCCGCCCGCACCCACGGTTCACGAACCTTCCATGATCCGGCGCATCTCGGCTTCGATGTTGTCGCTCTTGGTGCCCATCACGACCTGGACCGCATCGCCCATCTTCATCACACCGTGGGCGCCCGCCTGCTTGAGCGCCTGCTCGTCGAGCTTGCTCTTGTCCTTCAACTGCACCCGGATGCGGGTGATGCACGGCTCCATGGTGACGATGTTGTCGCCGCCGCCGAGGCCGGCCAGGACCTGCTCTGCCTTGTCACGGTTGCTCATCGGTGACCTCCCAGTTCGGTTGCGCCTGTCATGGGCCGCATGGAGACCGTTCAGTCTTCCCTGCGAGCCGGCGGTTCAGCGGCGGAGAACGCACCGCGGTGCAGGTGGGTGCGCACCTCGTAACGGTCCCCGCGGTACAGCGACACCACGTACTCGATCACGAGACCGGCGGAATCGCGGGTGAGCCGGCGGAAGGCCAGCCCGGGCTGTCCGGGCTCCACGTCCAGCCGGGCGGCATCCCTGCCCTCCAACAACACCGGATGCACGCGCTGCTCGGCGTTGTGGACGGCGACGTCCCAGTCGGAACGCAGCGCGTCGTACAGCGATGTGTCCGTCAGGTCCAGCGCATCGAGGCCGGGGAAGCGCGCCAGCGGCAGGTGGGCCCGTTCGAGCGCCATCGGCTCGTCGTCGGCCGTGCGCAACCGCTCGAACCGCACGACCGGATCCCCCTCGGCGATCTCCAGCCGCCCGGCGATCAGCGGATCGGCCCCGACGACAGCGCGACCGAGCACGGTCGCACCCGGCCGCAGGCCGCGGCGGCGCATGTCCTCGCTGAACGACGTCAACGCCTCGGACTGCGCGAACCGCGGCTGCGCGACGAACGTGCCCTGCCCCTGCGCGCGGTACAGCAAGCCGCGGGTGATCAGCCCGTCGATCGCGCCCCGCACCGTCATCCGTGCGACATCGAACCGTTCCGCGAGCTGCCGCTCGGACGGCAGCCGGCCACCCGGACCCAGCTTGACCACGAGCCCTTCGAGGATCTCCTCGAGCTGCGTGCCCTTCGCCCGGTCCGTGGACAGCATGGCGGGCAGCGGAACCGCGTCATCGACCATGGGGCTCGAAGGCTAGTTGGTCTAGACCTGTAAATCCAGGTGGCCGCACGCCGGCGCGGGCCACGCCGCAGCTCACTCCGCGGCGCGCGTCCAGATGCGGACGCGGCCGTCGCCGCCAGCGGTCACGCGGATGGCGTCGACGCTGTCGACCATGATGGTCGGGTCGTCGAACTGCGCGGGGTCATGGGTCGTCAGGACCGCCACCACCCGCATGCCGGCGCTGCGCCCGGCCACCACACCCGCCGGTGAGTCCTCGACCACCACGCAGTGCTCGGGCGGCACACCCAGCCGCTCGGCCGCGAGCAGGTAGGGCTCGGGCGCCGGCTTGCCCGTGGTCACGTCGTCGGCGGTCACGAACACGCCGGGCACCGGCAGGCCGATCGCGTCGAGCCGCGCGGCGGCCAGCTTGCGCGAGCCGGACGTGACGATGGCCCAACTGCCGTCGGGCAGATCCGCGAGCACCGCGGCCGCGCCGGGATA
>Ga0299907_10000767_pt1 | contig 16739 bp, 15 predicted proteins | sample RVTome_16_FD_198680 | JGI IMG/M metagenome (GOLD analysis project Ga0299907, IMG submission 198680) | Soil microbial communities from uranium-contaminated site in the Upper Colorado River Basin, Wyoming, United States - RVT152D67 (version 2) ...
CGGTTACGTGACCGCGGGGGTTACGCGGGCGGTCGATGCCGTGATGTCGGCCGCAATTCCCGAGGTTCTCACCCAGGTCGTGGTGGACGGTGATGTCCTGGGACCCGGCGCCCTCGACGTCTTCGCGCCGGTCGTCGAGCGTGCCGGTGTGCTGGCCGTCGGCCCGGGGCTCGGGCGTGGCAAACCGCAGATGGCTCTCATGACCCGCGTGCTCGACGAGGTCACGCTCCCGGTCGTGGTCGATGCCGACGGCCTCAACGTGCTTGCCGGAGACACGGGCGGGCTGCAGAAACGGGCGGCCCCGGCCGTCCTCACGCCGCATCCGGCGGAGCTCGCCCGGCTGCTCGAGGTCTCAACCGAGGAGGTACAGGACGACCGGCTGGGATACGTCCGGCGTGCCGCCGAGCGCTTTGGGTGCATCGTCCTGCTGAAGGGCTTTCGAACCTTGGTGGCAGAGCCCGACGGCACGGTCGTGGTGAATCCGACGGGAGGCCCGGAGCTGGCAACTGCAGGAACCGGGGACGTTCTCACCGGCGCGATCGCCACCCTGCTGGCAGCCGGTGTCGACCCCTTCGAGGGCGCCTGGATGGGCGCCTATCTCCACGGCCTCGCGGGATCGGTCGCCGCCGAGCGTGGCCCCCGAGGTGTGGCCGCCGGTGACGTGGCGCAGGCCCTCCCCGAGGCGGCGGCGCGCCTAACCCGTTCTTTTCTTCTCCATCCACCCTCAAGCGGGTCAGAGGAGAAAAGAACGAATTACGCTTCGGGCAATGGGTCTTACTAGGGAGGAGATCGACCGGCGCGGCCACCCGGTGTGGGCCGAGGTCGATCTCGCGGCGATCCGCCACAACGTCCGAACGCTGCGCGCGCTGGCTCCGAGGTCCGAGGTCATGGGCGTCGTGAAGGGCTACGCGTACGGGCACGGCAATCCGGCCTGCGCGCAGGCGATGCTCGACGCGGGGGCGGCGCGCCTCGGCGTTGCCCGCGTCGCCGAGGCCCTCCACCTGCGCGAGTCCGGCATACGTGCGCCGATCCACGTCTTCACCGAACCACCTCCGAGTGCGATCGAGACGATGGTCGAAGCCGATCTCACTCCGACCGTCTACACAATGTCGTTTGCGCTGCTGCTCTCCCAGGCAGCGGAGGCGAGCAAGAAGACGGTCCCCGTTCACGTGAAGCTCGACACCGGCATGCATCGCGTGGGCATATCCCCCGACGACTCGGTGTCTGCGGTGCGCGCGATTCAAGCTCTCCCAGGACTTGAGGTCGAGGGCATCTGGAGCCATCTCGCCGTCGCCGACATCCCCGACCATCCGTTCACACGCAAACAGACCGACGTGTTCGTGGACCTCATCGGCAAGATCTCCCGCGCCGGGATTCAAGTGAAGTTCCGCCATCTCGCCAACTCTGCTGCGGCGCTATCGATACCCGAGACCCATTTCGACCTGATCCGGCCCGGTGTGGCGTCGTACGGACTGTGGCCGGGAGAGGCCCTGGTGGGCAGTGCGGATCTCAAACCCGCGCTGGCGCTGAAGGCGCGCATCAACATGGTCAAAGAGGTGGCCGCGGGAGATGCGCTCTCGTATGGCCTCCATTACGAGCTGAAGAGCACATCCCGTGTGGTGACGGTTCCAGCCGGCTATGCAGATGGTTACGACCGTGGGTACTCGGGACTCGCGGACGTTCTGATAGCCGGAGAGCGGCACCGAGTTTCCGGGACTGTGTGCATGGATCAGTTCATGGTGGACGTCGGCAGCGCGGTCGTGGAGATCGGTTCGATCGCAACTCTCATTGGACGCGACGGCACCGAAGAGATCACTGCAGAGGAGCTTGCTGCGCGGATCGGCACGATCAACTACGAGGTCACCGGCAGGATCGCATCGCGTGTGCCGCGCCTTTATCTGAACGTCGAGAGCGATGGCGAATAAGCGAGGCGTTCTGGCTCTCGCCGGAGCCGCCGCCGGGCTCGCGGTCGGAATCGCCGCCGAGCGATCGCTGGTCCGGCGCAGACGGCGCGACGATCCGGAGGCGGCTCAGGACTTCGGCCGCCGGCGCGGGGTTCGCCCTCGAACGATCGAAATGAACGACGGCGCTCGCATCTTCATCGAGGAAGCCGGGCCGGCATCCAAGAAGGGCGCAGTGTTCGTTCATGGTTCGGCACTCCGTACCGACGTGTGGCACTACCAAATGAACGGGATCGATTCCCAGCGGCTGGTTTTCTACGACCTGCGCGGTCACGGTATGTCTCTGCCCAAAGGAGATCACCCCTTCGTCATAGAGACGCATGCCGACGACCTGCGAGCAGTGATCGAAGACGGCGGCCTCGACGAGGTGGTTATCGTGGGCCACTCGATCGGCGGAATGATCGCCTTGCAGTACTGCCTCGATCACATGGACGATCTGGGGGCCAACATCAAGGGTCTGGTCCTCCTCAACACCACGTATGCGCCGGCCTTTGAAACGCTCACGGGCGGCGCCGCGGTAGCGAAGTTCGAGCGGTTCACGAGGAGGCCGTTCGACTTCATCGGCACCCAATCCCAGCGACTCGAACTCCTGAGGCGCGTCATCAAGCCGTCGGATGCCATCTTCTGGGTGGTTTCGATGTCGGGTTTCGGGCCGGGGGCGTCGGCCCGCCAGATCGACTTCACGTACGACATGCTTTCGGAGACGCCGGCGGACGTGATCTTCGATCTGATCAAGTCCTACCGGGATTTTGACGTCAGGAATTTCCTGGGCGATATCAATATCCCTGCGCTGGTGATTGGTGGGACGCACGACCGCCTAACGGTGGGACATGCCTCTGAGTACATCGCTGAGCATCTTCCCAAAGCCGAGCTACACATGCTGGAGGGCTGCGGCCATATGTCCATGCTGGAACGCAATAGGGAAGTCAATGGACTAATAGCTGCGTTTCTTGGGGATACGCTCGGATAGAGTTGCCCGGCCACTCATCAGATTTCGAGATTCGAGGTTTCCATGAAAGACACAAGGGTGGAGAAGGTCGCGGACATCATCGTGGACTACTCCGTCAAGATCAGTGAAGACGACATGGTCGCCATCCATGGGTCCCATGTCGCGGAGCCACTGATCCTTGCTATCTATCGACGGTGTCTGGAGCGCGGTGCCTATCCGATGATTCGGGCATCGCTTCCGCACGCTGCTCCGATCTTCTACCGCATGGCCAACGACAAGCAGCTCGAGTTCATATGGGAAACCGAGAAGTGGTTGATGGAGAATCTCGACGTCTCCATCTCGATCATCAGTGAAACCAACACGCGCCAGCTCACCAGGATCGATCCCGAGCGACAGGTAATCGCGCGCCGGGCGAGGCAGCCTCTCACCGAGACATACATGAAACGTTCGGCCGACGGCGATTTCAGGTGGAACGTCACGCTCTTCCCGACTGATGCACACGCGATGGAAGCGCAGATGAGCCTCGAGGAATACGAGGACTTCTATTACGGTGCCTGCCTTGTCGATGCGCCCGATCCCGTGGCCGAATGGAAGAAGGTTGCCGAACGTCATGAGCGGCTCATCGAATGGATGAAGGGACGCAAGAAGGTCCACATCGAAGGAGAAGGTACGGATCTGACGCTCGAGGTTGGAGATCGCACCTTCCTCGCCGCCAACGGAGACGCGAACTTCCCGGACGGCGAGATCTTCACAGGTCCGATCGAGGACAAAACCCGGGGGACGGTGACGTTCACCTATCCGGCCATCTACGGAGGTCAGAGCGTGGAGGGCATACGTCTCGACTTCGAAGCTGGAAAGGTGGTCAACGCCCGGGCCGAGAAGAACGAGGAATTCCTCATCAAGACCCTCGACACGGACCCCGGCGCCCGGATCCTCGGGGAGCTCGGCATCGGCACCAACTACGGCATCGGCTCGTTCACGGGGGAGATCCTGCTGGACGAGAAGATCGGCGGGACCGTCCACCTAGCCCTTGGTGCCGCCTATCCGGAATCGGGCGGGACCAACAACTCGGCGGTCCATTGGGACATGGTCTGTGACCTGCGAAAAGGCGGACGGATAACGGTCGACGGCGATCTGTTGATGGAGGACGGAAAGCTCCTCGTGTGAGGCCCCCGGCGCGTTATACGCTCGCTCGGTGGACATTGAGGAGATTCGCAACCAGGCGCTCGGATGCACGAAATGCCGCCTCGCCGAAGGCCGGACGAACGTCGTCTGGGCCGACGGGAACCTCGACGCCGATCTGCTTTTCATAGGGGAAGCCCCCGGGTTCCACGAGGACAAACAGGGACTTCCCTTCGTGGGCGCGGCCGGCCAGTTGCTCGATAAGCTTCTGAGCGAGATCGGCCTCGACCGGAGTACGGCCGCCATCGTCAACGTAGTGAAGTGCCGGCCACCGGGGAACCGCGACCCGTTGCCGGACGAGATCGAGTCTTGCCGGCCGTACCTCGACGCCCAGCTGGCCCACATGAAGCCCAAGGTGATCGTCACCCTCGGCAACTTCGCAACCAAGTTCATCCTTGAGATGCCGACGGGCATCACCCGGGCCCGTGGGCACAAGTACAAGCGGCGAGGGGCGACCGTCATCCCCACGTTCCACCCGGCGGCGGCGCTGCGGGGTGGCCGGTTCGGGGGACTGAGCCCGATCGACGCCATCCGGGAGGATTTCAAGATGGTGCGCGCTGCTCTCGATGAGGTTCCGCAGCCTCCAGTCCAGCCCGTCGCGGCTCGACAGGAGGCGGAAGACCCGGCAGAGCAGCTCGGCCTGTTCTAGACGATGCACCGCTCGCTGGCAGTCACGAGCCGCTCTCCGGAGGAAACCCGGATCCTGGGGGCGGCGCTTGCTCCGACGCTTCTTCCCGGAGACGTGATCAGCCTCAGCGGGGACCTGGGCGCGGGGAAGACGGTCTTCGTGCAGGGTCTCGCCGCGGCTCTCGGCGTGACGGCCCGAGTCACCAGCCCCACCTTCACGATCGTCCACGAGTACTGGGGCCGCTACCAGATCCTTCACATCGACGTCTACCGGCTCAACTCTTTCCAGGAGGTCATCGACCTCGGCTTCGAGGAACTCCTCGACCCCCAGGCCATCATGATCGTGGAGTGGGGGGAGGCGGTGGCCCCGATGCTGCCTCCGCGCTACGTGGACATCGACATTCGGAGGGGCCTTGATCCGGTCCTCGACACCAGCCGGGACATGGTCTTCCGCCCTCGGGGTGACGACTGGGTGGCGAAACTGGAGGGCATGCGAAAGACCGCCGAAGCACTCCTGGACGCCGCCTCCGTGGAATCCTCCGAGGGCGAACGCTTCTCGTACGCGCCCATGCCGATCACACGCGACCATAGGAAGATCGCGGAAGAGTAGAAAGAGGAACATGCTGGTTCTGGGCATCGAGACTTCGACGCCCCAGGCGAGTGTCGCCATCGGGTCGGAGCAGGGTGTGGTTGCCAGTGCGATGGTGTCGCGCGGCGCGACCTACAACGAGTTCCTGCTCCCTGCGGTGAGGTTCTGCTTGGACGAAGCCGGGCTCGATTACAGGAACGTGAGCGGAGTCTGTGTGGGATTGGGGCCGGGCCTCTATACCGGCATGCGCGTCGGGGTTGCGACGGCCAAAGCGCTTGCTCAGGCGCTCTCCGTACCAATCGTCGGGCTCGTGAGCCTCGACCTCGTCGCCTACGAGGTTCGCTACTCGCCAAAGGCAATCTGCGTCGCCCTCGATGCGCGGCGCAACGAAGTGTTCCACGCGTTCTATCGATCCTCGCCGGGCGGCATCCAGCGAATGACGGAGTACAGGGTCGAGACTCCGGAGCGGCTGGCGGTGGGCATCACGTCGCGCCCCGAAGAGGTTCTGCTCGTCGGCAACGGTGCTCTGTTGTATCGGGAGACCTTCGAGAACTGCGGTCCGATCGTCGAGGTGGGGACGATGAGCCATGCATGGCCGGACGCCAGGGCGCTCGTCGAGCTCACGATTCCAAGAATGATCCGGGAGGAGTTCGACTCGCTTTACGAACTGAGGCCCCTGTACCTGCGCAAGTCGGCGAAGCCGATTCAGTGGGAGCGCATTCGAGGCAGTAGGTCCGCCTGATGGCCATAGCGCGACGGCGGGACCACGATATCCCGGCGATAGAGCTGACGAGGATGCGGAGGCGGCACCTCCGTAAGGTGCTCGCGATCGAATCGCAGGTGTATCCGCGTCCGTGGAGCGCATCGCTCTTCCTCTCCGAGATGTCGCAGCGAACGAGCCGGTCGTATCTCGTGGCGAGGCGCGGGGGCGAAGTCGTTGGTTACGCCGGCATGATGTTTATGGGAGTCGATGCTCACGTTACTAACATCGCCGTCGATCCGGCATTCCACGGGCGAAAGATCGGCACAAGGCTGTTGCTGACGCTGATCACCGAGGCCCTGGCGCGTGCAAGCGAAACGATCTCGCTTGAAGTCCGTGTAACGAATACCGTCGCACAAACCATGTACGAGAAGTTCGGGTTCTCTGTATCGGGAGTGCGCAAGGGTTACTACATCGAGACCAACGAAGATGCGCTCATCATGGTCGTTGACGATGCGCTATCGACCGACTACAGGCTGAGGTTGCAGGCGATCCGCGAGGAGCTCGACGAGCTCGATCGAAACGAGTACGGGGATGAGTGACCTGTGGGTGGCGCCGGCACCCGCGGTCAAGGGGCGTCCGATCGAGGCCTGGGACGAGGATTCGCTTGTTCTCGGAATCGAAACCTCGTGCGACGAGACCTCTGCCGCAGTTGTTCAGGGCACCAGGGAGATCCTCTCCAACATCATCGTTTCGCAGACCAATCTTCACGGCGAATTCGGGGGAATCGTTCCCGAGATCGCCGCCCGCGCCCACGTGGAAGCTTTGACTCCTGCGATCGGTGAGGCACTGCGTGCGGCGGATGCGACTTTCTGGGACCTGGACGCGGTTGCCGCAACAATGGGGCCCGGTTTGATCGGATCGTTGCTGGTGGGGGTAGCGGAAGGAAAATCTATCGCTGCCGTTTTAGGCATTCCGTTCGTGGGAGTGAATCACCTCGAGGCGCACATCTATTCGAACCTCGTCTCCGATGCCGGCGCGGCGATGCCGGCGGTGGTGTTGTTGATCAGCGGCGGACACACGATGCTGGTGCACGCGCGTGGCCACGGGGACTACGACCTGTTGGGCGGCACGATTGACGACGCCGCGGGAGAGGCATTCGACAAGGTCGCCCGATTCCTGGGCCTCGGTTATCCGGGCGGCCCGGAGATCGACCGGCTTTCTCTCCTCGGGAACCCAACGGCGGTCGAGTTCCCGCGGGCGATGCTCGATGAGGACGGCTTCGACGTTTCTTATTCGGGCCTGAAAACGGCCGTCATCAACTACGTGCGGGGATTGGAGACGAAAGGGTCGCCCGTCGTAGTCGAAGACATCGCCGCGTCGTTCCAGCAGACGGTAGTCGACGTCCAGGTCCACAGGACGCTGGCTGCGGTGCGCAAGACGGGTGTCGACAGGGTGTTTCTGTGCGGCGGCGTCGCCGCCAACTCGGGGCTGCGCTCGGGCCTCGCGACGGCCTGCCGGGAAGCCGGGATAACGCTGCACGTCCCGCCGATGGAGCTCTGCACCGACAACGCCGCGATGGTGGGGGCGTGCGGAGCGGCGATGCTGCGCCGGGGGGTCACGACTAGTCTCGACGCTGCGCCGGATCCGAACCTCCCCTTGGTCCTTTAGTCCGGCGCCGGGGACCTCGCTCCCCGGATTGCGCCGCACAATCGCTGCGGGCGGCGGCGGTCCTCGGGCTCCGAAGGCCGGAGTCGCCCTGCAGACCCACCGCCGTCCTCGCTCTCATAGTCGGGCAGACCGGCTCCCTGCGGTCACTTGTCGGAGACCGTGATCGCCTGAGGGTCCGACGACACCGTTCCGATGGGGAGGATCTCGCGGCCGAAGGGCCAGAACGCGGTCCCAGCAAGCTTCAGGTGCGCGATCGCGAACGGGATTCCGATGATCGTCAGCGCCGAGAACACCGCGGAGATGACGTGACCGAGCGCGATCCACCATCCCGCGAGGACCACCCAGATCACATTCCCGAGCACGTGGACGGCTCCAGCGCTCCGCCGCTTCACGAGGGTTCTGCCAAACGGCCACAGGGTAAACGACGCCAGTTTGAGGGCCTGGATCCCGAACGGGATCGTGATTATGAGGATGAACATGATCAGGGCCGCCACGACGTAGCCGAGGGCCATCCAGAGGCCGCCGAACAGCAGCCAGATGAGGTTCCCGATGACCCGCATTCCCTCACTTCCCGAAACGTGTGATCACATACCGACACATATTGGCACCTGGTGATCACAGGTTTGTCCGGCGCCCCCGGGAGCCGCCGGTTGACCGGCTCGCGCCCGGCGCGCTACCATTTAGCACTCTTGCAGTAGGAGTGCTAACGAACGGTCCAACTGGTTCAGGGAGGTAGGCGCATGGCAACTGCGACAAAGACCAACATCAAGCCGCTCGAGGATCGCATCCTCGTTCGCCCCGAGGAGGGGGAGGAGACGACCGCCTCGGGCATCGTCATCCCCGACACCGCCAAGGAGAAGCCCCAGGAGGGCACGGTACTGGCGGTGGGGCCGGGCAAGCGGTCGGACACCGGCGATCTGATCCCCATGGACGTGAAGGCCGGCGACCGGGTCGTGTACTCGAAGTACGGCGGCACCGAGATCAAGTTCGACGGCGAGGAGCTGTTGATCCTTTCGGCGCGCGACGTCCTCGCAATTCTGGGTTAGGCACCGCACACAAGGCTGTCTCGTTTAGGCGCAGGGTCCGGCCCTGCGATGACGCGAGTAGGGCGGCCATCTAAGGGAGTGATTTCATGTCCAAAATTGTGAAGTTCGACGACGAGGCGCGCCGCGGTCTAGAGGCCGGCGTCGACCGCCTCGCGAGCGCCGTGAGGGTGACGCTCGGCCCGAAGGGGCGCAACGTCGTGCTCGACAAGAAGTGGGGCGCGCCGACCATCACGAACGACGGCGTAACGATCGCCAAGGAGATCGAGCTCGAGGACCCGTGGGAGAACATGGGCGCGCAGCTCGTCAAGGAGGTTGCGTCCAAGACCAACGACGTGGCCGGTGACGGAACCACCACCGCCACCGTGCTCGCCCAGGCGCTGGTACGGGCGGGCCTCAAGAGCGTCGCCGCCGGCGCCAACCCCATGGAGCTCAAGCGAGGCATCGAGAAGGCGGTCGTAGCGGCCGTCGACTCGCTCAAGGCCCAGGCGCGCGAGGTCGAGGGCCGCGAGCAGATCTCGCATGTGGCATCGATCTCCGCCAACAACGATTCCGAGATCGGCGAGATGGTTGCCGAGGCTATGGACAAGGTCGGCAAGGACGGAGTCATCACGGTCGAGGAGTCGAACACCTTCGGCCTCGAGCTCGAGCTGGTCGAGGGAATGCAGTTCGACAAGGGCTACATCTCCCCCTACTTCGTTACCGACCAGGATCGTATGGAGGCCGTCATGGACGACCCCTACATCCTTTTCGCACAGCAGAAGATCTCTTCGGTCCGGGATCTCGTTCCGGTGCTCGAGAAGGTCATGCAGGCCGGCAAGAGCCTGTTGATCGTCTCCGAGGACGTCGAGGGCGAGGCCCTGGCAACGCTCGTTGTAAACAAGATCCGCGGCACGTTCAAGGCGGCTGCAGTGAAGGCTCCGGGATTCGGTGATCGCCGCAAGGCGATGCTGCAGGACATGGCCATCCTCACCGGCGGCCAGGTCATCTCGGAAGAGATCGGGCTGAAGCTCGAGTCCGTGGGCCTCGACATGCTGGGACAGGCGCGCAAGGTCGTCATCACTAAGGACGACACCACGATCGTCGAGGGCGGCGGAGACGACTCCGATATCCGCGGCCGGATCGAGCAGATCAAGGCCGAGATCGAGCGCACCGACTCCGATTGGGACCGCGAGAAGCTGCAGGAGCGCTTGGCGAAGCTGTCCGGCGGCGTGGCGGTTCTGAAGGTCGGCGCAGCGACCGAGGTCGAGCTCAAGGAGAAGAAGCACCGCATCGAGGACTCCGTCTCGGCCACGCGCGCTGCCGTCGAAGAGGGCATCGTCGCCGGTGGGGGAGTCACCCTGGTGCGCGCTAAGGAGGCCGTCGACGCCATGGACCTCGACGGCGACGAAGCCGTCGGCGCACGGATCGTGCTCACCGCACTCGACGCGCCGCTACGGTGGATCGCTCAAAACGCCGGCTTCGAGGGCGGCGTGGTTGTCGACCGCGTTCGCCAGGAGAAGCCCGGCCACGGACTCAACGCAGTCACCGGCGAGTACGTCGACATGTTCACCGAGGGCATCATCGACCCGGTGCGCGTCACGCGCAGCGCTCTTGAGAACGCAGCCTCGATCGCGGCCCTGATGCTCACGACCGAGGTGACCGTAGTAGACAAGCCGGAAGAGGAGGATGCCGTCGGCGCAGGCGCCCACGACCACGGAATGGGTGGCATGGGTGGAATGGGTGGCATGATGTAGCGCACGTTCCATCAGAATTCGAGGGGCCCGGTTTTCCTATTGGGAGCCGGGCCCTTTTCGCGCGCTCCGCACCGCTGAAAACTAAATTGACCACCACCTGTCAGTGTTCAGCCAACAATTGGCGGGAGGGGGGTCATTCTGCCGGGCGAATTCGCTTGGATGCCACGAGCAACGGCAATGTCACGATGAGCGGTCCGATGACCCACAGCGGTCGCGTGATCCACCACGCGAGGTTGGGCTCCTCCGGCACGGTCGCGACTGCACGGACGAACGCATAGAAAACGGCGAACCCGACCGTGTGCCACAGGAACAGCGGCATCGCGTTCGAGGAAAGCCACGCAACGAAACGCCGCGCCTGAGGGCGGCTAGCAACTGCCTGGATCCGGTCGCGGTTGACGACGACGATCCCCAGCTGGAACACAAGCAGCGCCACAATCGGCAGTGTTGGCGGGCCCATGTTCGAAAAGCGATCGGCCGCAGAGGTGGTCCCTACCATCGAGCGCGGATAGAGGCCCATGTTGGTGAGCCCGACCAGGCCGGCGAAACCGATCAGTGTTAGCGCATGGCCGAAACGTGTTGGCGCACCGCGCAGCCGCTCCCATGACCACCCCACTTGGTGGGCCGCGCCCCACACCAGGAGCATGTTGAACCAGGCAACCTCGGGATGGCCGTAGCGAAAGCGCACGAGGTCGATGCCCATGGTTGCAGCCGCCAACCCGATCGGCACCAGTTCGCCCCATTGCCGGTCGAGGCGGTCCCATAGCGGGACAGTGATTACCAGCGTCATGTAGACGACCAGGAACCACAGGGGCGAGAGCACCAGCATGATCGCGCGGGGCACCCAGGGGTCGGGCCCGCCGTGGCCGAACGCCACGGCTGTTCCGGCACCGGCGACGACGACGACCAATGCCAGCGCAGGCACGCCGAGCTGTACGGCGCGCCGCAAAACGAACCGTCGCCAGGCGCCGGGGCGCCCGCGATCGCGGGCCCAGGTTCGTGCGTGGACGAAGCCGCCCGCGACAAAGAAGAGCGGCATGACCTGGAGGACCCACGTAAGGCTCCAGAGTCCGGATACGTACCCGATCGGGTTATCGGCGTGGGGTCCATCGGAGCGCCAGACGAGAATAGTGAAGACCCAGTGCCACAGCACCACCGTGGTGGTGGCGAGTGATCGAAGCAGATCCACCAAATCGTCCCGGCCCCCGCCGGGGTCGGCGGGGGGGAGCATCGTCGGGTGGGCCGGCTCGGCCATTGGTTTCGCTACGGCAAGTAGTTCAGCGGGTTCGTCGGGTTCCCGTTGACCCGGACCTCGAAGTGCAAGTGATCGCCCGTGCACGAGCCCGTGCAGCCGACGTTGCCGACCACCTGGCCCTGCGACACACTCTGGCCGGCCGACACTCCAAAGGACGACATGTGCGCGTACAGCGTGGCCACTCCACCACCGTGGTCGATGATCACTGCGTTTCCGTATCCGGAGTAAGACGAAGCGAGGATGACGTTGCCGCCCTTGCTTGCGACGATCGGTTGCCCCGTGTACCCGTCGATGTCGATCCCGGTATGCATCCGTCCCCAGCGCGGTCCGTAACCGGACGTGATGGGTCCGTTCAACGGCCATATGAATCCCTGCGCAGACGTGCCGAGGTTCTCGACCGCGCGCTTTGCCTGATTGGCGAGGATCTCGTCGCGGAGTCTGTCGGCTGCAGCGGCAAGATCGCCCTCTCGGTCCCTTAGCTTCGTGATCTGGTCGGAGAGCGTTGCGTAGGTGGCACTCAGTTCTTCTTGCCGGGTCGAAAGGTCCGCATAGAGTTCCGACTTCGCATTGCGGGTCTCCCGCAAGAGCGCTTGCTTCTCGAAGAGCCTGCGCGACTCACGTTCGACCTGCACCTTGAGCCGCCCGAATTGAATCAATGCGCTGGTGTTCTCTTCTGCCGCGATTCCAAGCATCTCCGCACGCGCATCCAGTTCAGCTAGGGAAGTTGATTCGAGCAATGCGCTCAAGACCTCGTATTGGCCCGACTTGTACAACGCGGCAGCTTGTTCGGTGGCGCGCTCCTGAACTTCCGCCATCTGTCCCTTCAGCTCTTCAACGCGCGCCTCCGCGTCGCGTACCTCCGATTGCACTTTGACGATCTCGACATCCAGCTGTCCGATCGCGATCTGAAGCGTGTTGAGATCTCGTTCCAGGATCGAGATGCGTTGTTTCACGCTGGTTGCGTCGACTCGATCGGACTGGAGTCTCGAGCGTACGTCCTCGAGCTCATCTTGGGTCTTTTGGAGTTCACTCGATTGGTCGGCAAGGGTGCCAACGGTTGGGATAAGGAGTGCGGTTATAGCCACAGCCGCGAGGAGCGCGCGGGCCAGCCGACGTCGTTGCAAACTCTCTCCCTCTACTCGACTACAAGAGTCCCCTGAGGGCTTCCCGGCCCTCGCCGCTACGACCCGTTATGCATCGCACTACGCGTCGAACGCTCGGCCCGCTTTCCCGCCTCCGTCCCCTATCCCCGAACCGGAGGTCCCCACGGGCGGGCCGCTGGGCATCCTGCCACAACGACAATGGCAGAAGCAACCAGGCAAAAAGGCGCATTTCGGGGCTTTTGGCCACCGGCCCAAAGAGCGCGAAGTTTTCTATGGGAGCGCGAAGAAAACTCGTTCCGGGGCCTTGTCGGACGGGCCCCGATGTCATTAGAGTCCGCGATGCACCCGTTGAGTTGTAAACCGGTTTCGGCCGGGAAGAAGGCTCGGCGGGTGCATTTTCGTGCCCGGACCCATGCCCGGGGGCCCCACGTCGTGTCCTATCCTTCCGGCAAGGACCCAAATTCGGCGGCGGGGATGATGATGTGAACCTGCTCGATCTCGAAGCTGCAATCAAGCGCATCCCGGGCGTATTGGGCTGCGTAATCCTGTCGGTAGCCGACGGCGCTCCGGCCGAGGTCCAGGCCTTCACCCGCGTCGGGGCCGACCGAGCGGCCGTGCAGGAAGCCATCCTTAGCCTGGCGGCGGACCTCGGCGTTGCCCACACCTTGGAACAGGTCCTGGTCTTCGAGCTCGAGACCGAATCGCTGCTCGGCGGGCCAGACTCTCTGCACAAGGCAGAACTGCTCGCGGAGCTCGAGGCCCTGAGCGAAGAACAGGAGACGATCGAGGGGGCTCGTCCCTCGCACTCCGCCCGACCCGAACGTCCCCGTCCCGTGTTCCGCAGGGTTGTGGCTCTCTCGACCACATGGCGATCCGAGGCGGAGGTGGCTCTCGGCGACCGTAGCCAGGAAGTTGTGGGGCAGGCCGTAGGCCGGCCCAGCTCGCACGGACTCGAGGTCCTCGCACAGGCGACGCTGGACGCCGTTCGCCAGCTCTTTCCGAACGAGACCCTCGTGCTGGGCGGGACCTGGCTCGCAACCGTTCGAAACCGGGAGGTGGTCCTTGTCTTCGTCGGCGGCGACGGGGTGGAATCCGTGGGGGCCGCCCTTGTGCGGGACGGACCTCTGACGGAAGCGGCGGTCAGGGCGACGCTCGATGCTGTCAACCGCTGGTTGACACCTCAGTCTTAGAGCGTAGCGGGATCGCGCTCGTTTCAGGCACCTCCCGGGGGTGCAGGCTGCTATGGTTCATGCGCCGTTGGGAGTGCGCTGGGAGCGTCGGTTCACAGGGACCGCCCCGGTGCTTTCTTTCCCCCAGATTTCTGGTTTCACAGGCATAAAGGAGAAGCACGTATGCCCACCTCGTTGAAGGACGTGCCAGGCACCCCGCCACATGGCGGGGCGCTGGAGATTCGCGCCGCGGCCCCCGAGGAGCTCGACGATCTGACCCGTGAGGCCGCCGATCTGCCCCAGATCGAGGCCAAGGAGCGGCGCGTCTTGTCGGACCTCGAACTGCTCGCGGCCGGTGCCGTCTCGCCGAACCGGGGGTTTATGACAAGCGCCGATTACAGGTCGGTCGTCGACGATATGCATCTTGCGAACGGGACGGCATGGAGCCTTCCGGTAACCCTTTCGGCCACGGACGAAGAGGTGGAGCGACTGAAAACCGGCTCCCGCGCCGCCATCGTCAACGAGGGGCGGCCGGTTGCAATCATCGATGTCGACGAGGTCTTCGCCTACGACGCCCGGCACGAAGCCTCCCAGACATACCTCACTACCGACGGGGCCCACCCCGGCGTTGCATACCTGTATTCACAGGCACCGCACTACGTGGGCGGGGAGGTCACAGTTCTCGAGAACGTCTTTGCTCATGAATTCTCTGAGTATCGACTGACTCCCCTGCAGCTCCGGGAAAAGATCGCGGGCCGCGGATGGAGGACGGTTGTTGCCTTCCAGACTCGCAACCCGATCCACCGAGCACACGAGTACCTTACGAAGTGCGCACTCGAAACCGTGGACGGACTGGTTATCCATCCCTTGGTAGGAGGCACAAAAGGCGACGACATTCCCGCCGACGTGCGGATGCGGTGCTATGAGGCCCTGATGGACGGGTACTATCCTCACGATCGGGTCATCTTGTCGGTATTCCCGGCGGCAATGCGTTACGCGGGGCCGCGCGAAGCCATATGGCACTCGCTCCTGCGCAAGAACTACGGAATGACTCACTTCATCGTCGGGCGTGACCATGCGGGAGTTGGCGACTACTACGGGACCTACGACGCACAACTTCTGTTCGATGAGTTCGAGGACGGAGAGCTGGGAATCCTTCCTCTCAAGTTCGAGCACTCGTTCTTCTGCAGACAATGTGAGGGGATGGCTTCCGGGAAGACATGTCCTCATGACAACGAGCACCACGTTCATCTCTCCGGCACGCAGGTGCGGCAGATGCTCGCCGCCGGGCAGGAACCTCCACACGAATTCTCGCGTCCTGAAGTTGCGCGCATTTTGATCGATGCAGCGCGCGCCAACGGTTAAGGAGCTCTCGTGGGTCTTCTCGACCGTTTGAAGAAAAAGGAGTCTCCGTCAGCGCCGCGGGCTCGAAGGGTGATGGTGATCGGCCTCGACTGCGCGCCTCCCGAGCACATCTTTGACGAGTACGCGGAGGACATCCCCAACCTTTCAAAGCTCCGAGCGAACGGTATGTGGGGACCTCTCGAATCGATTACTCCACCGATCACCGTGCCGGCGTGGATGTGCATGATGACCTCTAAGGATCCCGGCACGCTGGGCATCTACGGGTTTCGCAACCGGAAGGACCACACATATGAAGGTCTTTCCATAGCAACATCGTGGGCGATCAATGAGCCCACCGTTTGGGACATCCTGTCCCAGGCGGGAAAAGACAGCATCGTAATGTCGGTCCCTCCGTCGTATCCGCCCAAGCAACTCAAGGGTGTTCAGATCGGTTGTTTCCTAACTCCAAGTGCGGACACCGACTACACCTATCCACAGGAACTCAAGGCAGAACTCGAGGCCAACGTCGGCGAGTACATCTTCGATATTCGCAACTTCAGGACCGACAACACCCAATACATCATCGACGAGGCCTATCGGATGACGGAGGCCCGGTTCAAGGCAGCGCAATACCTGTTGACGAACAAACCCTGGGACTTCTTCGTGATGGTCGAGATGGGCCCCGATCGCCTCAACCACGGCATCTGGAGTTACATCGATCCGGCCCATCCACGGCATCAGGCCGGTAACCCGCACCGTGAGGCACTGCGCGATTACTACCGGTACCTCGACGGAAAGATCGGCGAGCTCCTGGATGTCCATGCCGCCGACGACGTGACCGTGATGGTCGTTTCCGACCACGGCGCCAAGGCCATGGTCGGAGGGCTCTGCTTCAACGAGTGGCTGGTGCGGGAAGGCTACCTGACGTTCGAGGATGCGCTCCCGAGTGAAGTCACTCCAATGGACAAGCTGAAGATCGACTGGTCGCGGACCAAAGCGTGGGGTGACGGTGGCTACTACGGACGTCTGTTCCTCAACGTCGAGGGGCGTGAGCCGGACGGCACCATCCCGCAGAATGAGTACGAGAGTGTCCGTGACGAGCTCGTTGCGAAGGTCGAGTCCCTCGTGGACCACGAGGGCAGGCCGATGGGTAACCGGGCGCTGAAGCCGGAGGACACTTACGTCGCGCACAACGGAGTGCCACCCGACCTCATCGTCATCTTCGGGGACCTTCGGTGGCGGAGTGTCGGGTCGCTCGGTCACGGTTCCGTTTACACGTTCGAGAACGATACGGGGCCGGATGAGGCCAACCACGCTCAGCATGGGATCTTCATCATGAACAACGCGCCGGGAATGCAAGCGGGGGAGAAATCCGGTTTGCACCTATGGGACGTACACAGCACGATTCTGGAT
>Ga0299907_10000768_pt1 | contig 16722 bp, 13 predicted proteins | sample RVTome_16_FD_198680 | JGI IMG/M metagenome (GOLD analysis project Ga0299907, IMG submission 198680) | Soil microbial communities from uranium-contaminated site in the Upper Colorado River Basin, Wyoming, United States - RVT152D67 (version 2) ...
CCGTCGACCGGCTCCGCGAGGCGGACGACATGAAGAACACGTTCCTGACCGCCGTCTCCCACGACCTGCGGACGCCGCTGTCCGCGATCCTCGGGAGCGCGATCACACTGGAGAGTGCCGACGAGCTCGGGATCCCGGAAGAAGACCGCCAGCAGCTGATCCGGAGCCTCGCGAAGAAGGCCAAGCGCCTCACCGCGATGGTCAACGACCTCCTCGACATGGATCGCCTCACCCGCGGGCTCGTGCAACCACGGCGGGAGCTGACGGATCTGGGAGCCCTGCTCGGCCGGACGGCCGCGGAATCCGACGTATTGGAAGAACGCACCGTCTACGTCCAGGCCGAGCCGATCGACGCGTGGATCGACGAGTCGATGGTCGTGCGGATCGTGGAGAACCTCCTCGTGAACGCGGTGAAGCACACCCCGCCGACGGCGACGATCTGGGTCGGCGCGCGCCGCGTGGACAACGGCGTCATCCTCCGCGTCGAAGACGACGGACCGGGGGTCGCCGCCGACGAGCGGGACCGTCTCTTCGAGCCGTTCGAGCGGGGCGAGCGGTCGGCCCCCTCGCCGGGTCTCGGCGTCGGCCTGTCGCTCGTGGCGCGGTTCGCCGAAGCCCACGGAGGCCGTGCGTGGGTGGAGGATCGGGACGGCGGCGGCGCTTCGTTCCGGGTGTTGTTCCCCGATCCGACGAGCCGGCTGCCTTCCTAGGCCTCCCGGTCCGCGGCCACGCGCTCCGGGAGATCGAACCCGAACGCTTGATCCGCCTGATGCGGCGGAAGGCCGGGATGGCGAAGCGCCCCGGCCATGATCAGCCCGGCGATCACGGTCATCGCACCGCCGATGTAGTAGGCGGCGCGGGGTCCGAGAGCCTCCACGATCGGACCTCCCGCGGTGAGGGAAACCGCGAGCGCGATCAGCGTGGCCGCCTCAACGGCCCCCGCCACTCGGCTGCGGACGTCGTCGGGAGTGCGTCGCTGGAGCAGCCCCTGTTCGGCCACGCTCGCGAAGCCCTCACAGATCCCCTCGGCCACCATCAGCGCAAGCGCGGCGATCCACACCGGCGACCATCCGATCGCGAACATGATCGCACCTCCGAGCAGCACGGAAACCAGCAGCGTTCGGGGCTCACGTTGCGCCGTCAGCCAGCGTGCCGCGAATACGGCGCCGAGGGCAGCGCCCCCTCCCCATAACGCGGAGATCAAGCCGAACCCGAATACCCCCTCCCCGAACGCGTCCGCGTAGGGCAGCTCCGCCACGAGGATCAGTCCGACGCCGAGGAGCAGCACGGACCAGCCGAGGAGGATCGCTCGCAACACCGGATCGCTCATCGCGTAACGGAAGCCTGCCCTGATCCCCGGATGCTCGCTCTTCTCCGACCGTTCGTCGTTGAAGCGACCCGGCGTGGTCCCGATGAGCCACGCGGAGAAGAGGAACGACGCCGTATTGAGACCGAACACGAACGCACCGGCTCCGAGCAAGCGGGCGGGGGACGCCCCGTCGCCCGCGAGCAACACGACGAGCTGCGCCCCCACCAGTGGCCCGATGAAACTGCCGAGGTGCCGCCCGATCGCCACCTGTCCGTTCGCCCACGGGAGGTGCTCCTCCTCGACGAGGTTGGGGATCGATGCGCCGGCCACCGCCCAGACGGGCGACTCGAGGATCGCGGTGATCGTCGCGAGGGCCACGAGCTGACCCGGCGTCCGAGCGAACGCGAGGCCAACGAACCCGGCCGCGGCGCACAGGTCCGAGATGACGAGCACCCTCCGCCGATCGAAGCGATCCCCCAGCCAGCTCGCGAACGGCTGCACGAGACCCTGCACGCCCATCGTGAGCAGCAACGTCACCGAGAGCCAGATCGCCGACTCGTCCGTCAGGCGATAGACGATGTACCCGAGCACGGTGAACGCCGCTCCGCTCCCGGTGAGGGAGATGCCCCGCGCCACCGCCACTCGCCGTACCGCTGAGCGCCCGCTACCCTCCGTCATCGAGAGCAAGAATCACACAGTCGCGCGGTCCCCGGTAGTCGGTTCCCGCAGTACCTCTTCTGGGCCACTCGCCCTACCGTGATCGGCCCTGAGGCGGACCAGCGGTAGGAGGACCAGGGTCGCCCCGAGGGCGAACACGCCGGCGATCACGTAGACCGTCTGCGCCTCGACCAGGCGGAGCACCGGTCCGGCGGCCAGATACGCCACAGCCAGGCCGAGAGACAAGACGGCCTCGAGCGCGGCCATCGTCCTGCTCCGCACGGCATCCGGCGTGCGGCGCTGCATGATGCCGTTCTCCGCGACGATCGAGATCCCGTCCGAGGTCCCCATCACGAGGAGGGACACGAGGACGAGCGGGAACAGCCCGAAGAGCCCGACCCCGAACGCGGAGACGGCGACGCCGGCTGCCCCGAACACCATCCAGAGCGGCTCCGTGCGGGCGTCCATCCAACGTCCGAACACCGTGCCGAGCACGGAGCCGGTCCCCCAGCAGGCGATCAGGAGGCCGAAGCCCCAGCCGCCCGTCCCGAAGGACTCGGCGAGAGGCGCGTCGGCCACCATCCCCATGCCCATCCCGAGGACGAAGACGAGCCACGCGAACGTCATCCGGCGGAGGACCGGCTCGCGGAACAGGTAGGTCGCACCGGCGAGGAGGCCTTCGTGCTCCGGGTCGGGTTCGCTCGAACGCTCCTGCTCGAACCGGCCCCGCACCGTCAGCGTGACGGCGAGCGAGACGAGGAAGGAGATCGTGTTCAGACCGAAGACGACGGCGCCGGCCAGGTGCAACCGGTCCGCGGAGGGCATCTCACCGGGCGCGAGGATCGCGACGAGTCCGCCCCCGATGACGGGGCCGACCGCGATGCCGGCATGCACACCCATCGAGACCATGCTGTTGGCCCACGAGAGATCCTCCTCGGACTCGACGAGGTTGGGGATCGCCGCGCGCGACGCGGAGAAGAACGGAAGTTCCGCGATCGCCGATCCGAACGCCAGCACGATCAGCACGCCGGGGTCCTTCGCGAAGACCATCGCCGCGAAGAAGGCCGCTGAGATCGCCTCCGACCAGATCATCACGGTCCTGCGGTTGTACCGGTCCCCCAGCGCTCCCGTGAGCGGACCGATCAGGCCGGCGACACCGAACGTGAGCAGGAGCGACAGGGCCTGCATGAACGGAGAGTGGGTGCGCTCCCATACCGTGTAGTTCAGCGCCGTGTACGCGGCGGCGCCGCCGGTGACGGAGATCATCCGTCCGATGGCGAGACGGCGGACGTTGGACTTCGGTGAGCGAGTCATGGAGCGGTCTCCTTGCAGCACTTTGGGTGGTGCGGAGGGTCGACGAACGAGCTACGGGGCGCGACGCGTGAGACGCGTCAGAGGGCCCCGTGCACTGGTCGTTTCGTCATGTACCGCTTCATGGTCCGCCCAGGGTAGCACGAGGTATCGGGGCCTCGGCCAGGAAGAGGCAAGACCTCGGGTCACGTGTCGAGCGTGACGGCGCGGATCGTGTGGGCGTCGATCGCATCGGCGACCGTTCGCAAGACATCGGACGGCACGGGCGAGTCGACCGTGAGACCCATCAGGGCGTCACCGCCCGCGCCCTTCCTCCCGACCTCCATCGTTGCGATGTTGATCTCGTGCTCGCCCAGGATCGTGCCGACCTTGCCGATGATCCCCGGGCGATCCACGTAGATGAGGAAGAGCATGTGCGGCGCCGGCTCGATCTCGACCTCGAAGTCCCACACCTGGATCACTCGCTCCGCGTTCTTCTTCCCGAGCAAGGTCCCCGCGACCTCGACGTCGGACTCGGACTCGGTCTCCGCCCGGATGGACACCTGGCTCACGTAGTCCTGGGAGCCGGTGGAACGCATCTCACTGACCATCAGGCCCCGTTCGCGGGCGAGCATCGGCGCGTTCACGAACGAGACGGGCTCGTGCACGGACCGACCGAGGATGCCTTTCAGGATCGCGAGCGTGAGGACCCGCGTGTCGTGCTCAGCGATCCTGCCGAGGTAGGACGCGACGATCGAGCGGACGCCGCCGTCCGCCAGGCCCGCCACGAGCGCGCCGAGCCGCTCGGCCAGACCCACGAACGGGCGGACGGCCTCGCTCACGTCGGCGCCGGCGGACACGTTCACGGCGTACGGGACGAACTGTCCTTCCAGGGCGAGCCGCACCATCTCCGCGACTGTTGTCCCCGCCTTGTCCTGTGCCTCCACCGTCGATGCGCCGAGATGAGGCGTCACCACCACCTGATCCAACCCGAACAAAGGAGACTCGGTGGAGGGCTCCACCGCGAAGACGTCGAGCGCCGCGCCGGCGAGACGCCCGTCCTCGAGCGCTTTCGCCAACGCGTCCTCGTCCACGATGCCACCGCGCGAGGTGTTCACGAGTCGCGCGCCGCGCTTGACCATCGCCAGCTGATGCGCCCCGATCAGGCCCTGGGTGTCCGGTGAGCCCGGCAGGTGGATCGATACGAAGTCGGATTGCACGAGGAGGGATTCGAGGGTGGGCATCACGTCCACGCCCAGTTCCTTCGCTCGCTCCGTGGACACGTACGGGTCGAACGCGATCACCCGCATCCCGAATCCCTGTGCGCGCGACGCGACGAGCGTCCCGACGCGGCCGAGCCCGATCAGTCCGATCGTCTTGCCCGAAAGCTCGACGCCCTCCCATCGCTCGCGGTCCCATCGTCCGGCGTGCAACTCGCTGTTCGCTTGGGGGACGTTGCGAGCTTGTGCGAGCAGGAGCGCCATCGTGTGCTCCGCCGCGCTGATCGTGTTGGACTGCGGGGCGTTCACGACCATGACCCCCCGCCGGGTCGCCGCCTCGACGTCGACGTTGTCGACGCCGATGCCGGCACGGGCGACCACCCTCAGACGCGGCGCCGCCTCGAGGACCTCGCCCGTCACGCGCGTCGCGCTCCGGATCACGAGCGCGTCGTACGGGCCGATCTCCGCGGCCAGGTCGCCGTGCGCGAGATCCTCGCGCACATCGACCTGGAACCGCTCGCGCAGCAGCTCGAGACCGGCCTCCGACAGCTTTTCGGTGACGAGGACCCGCACCTACGTCGCCGCTTCCTGGAAGACGCCCTCGGCCGACGCCACAGCCGCTCCCCGTTTCACGGGATGGCCGAGCCGTTCGAGGGTCATCTCCAGGGCGGCGAGGCCGCGGATGATGTCGAGCTCGCTGAAGTAGCCGAAGTGGCCGATCCGGAAGACCTTCCCCTTCAAGGGGCCCTGGCCCGGCGCGAGCACGCAACCGAAGTCCGATCGGATCCGGTCGCTGATCGTGTCCGCATCGATCCCCTCCGGGGCGCGGATCGCGGTGACGGTCCAGTTGCGTTCCAGTCCCTCGCCGAACAGGTCGAGCCCGAGCGCCTTCACGCCCTCCTTGACCGCGCGCGACAACAGCTCGTGGCGGCGGTGAGCCCCCTCGACCCCATCCTGGAAGTACAGCTCGAGGGCCGCGTGGAGTCCTTGCATCACGCTGATCGCGGGCGTCCACGGGTTCTCCGGGTCCGGCAGCTCGGCGAAGCGCCGGTAGATCGACCAGTCGAAGTAGAACCGCGGCATCGTCGCGGCGGCGTGGGCATCCCAAGCCCGCTGGCTGATGGCCACGAACGCGATCCCGGGGCTCGCCGAAAGCGCCTTCTGCGAGCCACCGACGGCGACGTCGACCCCCCAGGCGTCGAACTCGAACGGGACGGCGCCGAGGCTGCTCACGACGTCCGCGACCACCATCACGCCGGCCTCGTTCGCGACACGAGCCAGTTCCTCGAGCGGCTGGATCACGCCAGTCGAGGTCTCCGAATGGGTCAGCAGGACTGCCTTCACAGGGTGCTCCGCGAGGCTTTCTGCCACCCGCGAAGCGTCGACCTTCTCTCCCCACTCGTGGTCCACGGTTCGGACCGTAAGACCCATGGCTGCGGCCAAGGAGCGCCACCGCTCGGAGAAGAATCCGGCGAGGGGAACCAGGATCTCGTCGCCCGGGGAGAAGACGTTCTGGACCGCGGACTCGAGCCCGCCCGTACCGGACGACGTCATCAGCAGCACGTCGGCTCGATCCGTGCGGTACAGCTCCTTCAGGCGCGCCGTCACATCGCGCATCAACCGTCCGAATCCGGGACCCCGGTGATACACGAGCGGACTGCCCTGCGCGAGGAGCACCTCGGGCGGGATGGGCGTCGGGCCCGGCGCCAGGATGATCTCAGGCCTATCCATCTGCGTTCTCCTGTCGTGTTTCTTTGGCGGTTCCTCGACGGGTCCGGCGGTCGCTCGCAGCCTAGCAATCACTCACCCGGGGGCAAGGTTCCGACACTCCCGGCCATCGGTGAGGAAGCGCAGGTCCGTATCATCGGTCGAACGGGGCCCTCGCCGGGCCCCGAGGTGCGTATGGCGACCCTTCGGTTCCTTCTGAAGCGCTTCGTCGCTCAGCGGTTGCTGGGCCTCGCCGTCGTGGTCACGCTGGCCTTCTCGGTGGGCGTGCTCGTCGCCGGACCGATCTACGCCGACGCGGCTCGCGAAGCGATCCTGTCCTCGGAGCTCGCCGGCGCTCCCCCGACGGTGCGCAACGCTCGCCTCCAGGTCTTCGGCGACCAGACCTTCGACTGGGCGGCGGCCGACGAGGTCATCACCGGGCGGACCGAGTCGCTCCCCTTGGACGAGATGGTACGGCAGGGCCTCGGGACCGTACGCCTCGGGAACCCCGCCGGGCCCTCCGTGCCCATCCTCGCGCGCGAGGTGATCGAGGAGCACCTCGAGATCCGGGGCGATCCCCCGGGCGACGATGGGATCCTCCTCCACGCTGGGATCGCCAGGCTCCTTCGCCTCCACCGAGGCGACCGTCTGGACGTCATCGGTCCGACCGGCGAACGTTTGGAGCTCGTCGTCACCGGCACCTACGTCACGCTCGATCGAAACGATCCCTTCTGGTTCGGCTCGCAGAATCCGTTCCCCGATCCGGACTCGACCCAGCCTCAGCCCGCGGTCGTCGGTCTCGACACCCTCGTCCTCGCCGCGCGAGAGCTGGAGCTCACGACCCAGTACTCGTGGGACATGTATCTCGCGCTCACGGGCGTGCCTTTCGAGCAGGCCTCCACGGTCCCGGAACGATTGGAGCGCGTCTACACGAGTCTGCAGGCAGAGGCCGGGTTGGGGACGCTCGATCTGATCTCCGGACTCGGCACGCTCCTCGACATCGTCCGGCAGCGGATCGCCGACCTCGCCGTGCCGATCCTGCTCGTGGTCTTCCAGATCGGGGCCGTCACGTTGGCCGTACTGGCCGGCGTGGGTGCGCTCGCGCTCACCAGGCAGGGGTTCGAGCTGGCGGTGCTTCACAGCCGCGGCTTCCGCCGGGGAGTGCTCCTCGCCGCCCAAGCCATCCAGGCCGGGTTCGCGGCGATCGTTGCGTTCCCGCTCGGGTTGCTCTTCGGGATGGGTTTGGCCGCGCTGGCGAGCACCGCGAACGGACCCGATCTCCCCGGGGTGAGCTTCCCGATCAACCTGAACGCCACCGGCCAACTGCTCGGACTCGTCGCCGCCTTCGCCGGAGGCGTGATCCTTCTGGGTCTCTCCGTCCCCTACGTGTCCCGGACGGTGCTCGAGGAGCGGAGGGCGGCGTCCCGGGAGGATCGTCCGCTCCTCGCGCGGGTGCCGGTCGAGCTGCTCGTCCTTCCGCTCGGCGCATTCGCGTTCCTCCAGCTGCGGACCGGGACGCGGCCGGAGGCCGGATCCGGCGAGATCGACCCGCTGATCCTCGTCGCCCCGACCCTCTTGTTGTTCGGCGGATCGTTCCTCGCGCTCAGGCTCCTCCTCCTGGTGTTCCGAGCGCTCGATTCTCGGATCGGCCGGTCGAGGCGCCTCCCGAGGTATCTCGCCGGGAGGCGGATCGGACGTTCGCCGGGGACCGGATTCGCGGCCGCCCTGCTTTTGCTCCTCTCCATGGGACTCCTCGTGGTCTCGACGTCGTACCGCGCCATCGTGCTGCGCAACCACGAGGACGCGGCGCACGCACAGGTCGGCGCCGACTGGCGCGTGAACGTCACTCCGCCCGAGGGGATCTTGTCGGTGATCCGCGACATGCCTGCGTTGACGACGCCGGTCGTTCGGACCGAGCCGCGCCTCGAGAGCGGGTCGTTCCAACTTCCACCCATCGCGCTCGGCATCGACCCGAGCTCCTACGCGACCGCTGCCTGGTGGCGAGATGACTTCTCGGAGGTGTCGTTACCCGAGATCCTCGCTCGGTTGGAAACCCCGGCCTTCGGGATGGAGCTTCCGGCCGCGTCCTCGGTGTTGACGTTCGAGATGGACTCGACTCGGCAGGTGCGTGACCTCGAGGTCACGGCGACCGGTGTAGACGCGTCCGGGTTCGTCCACACCGCTTCGCCCCAGCGGGTCGAGCCGGGACTCGCGACCTACGACGTACCGATCGAGGGCGCGGTTCGGTTGCTGTCGATCACACTCCACCGGACGTCGCTGGACGCCCCGGACGATGCGACCTTCGAGCTCCCGTCGATCGACGCCGACGGAGCGGCGCTCTCGTTGGAGGGATGGGAACCACTCACCTGGCGCGGCAGCGCCGGCTCTGTCGAGCCCGACGGTTCCGGCGTCCGCTTCGAGATGGACTCGGGGGCCTCCGACGTGATCGGCGGGATCGTGCCGCCCTCCGACCCCCTCCCCACCCTCGTATCCCCCGGGATCTCCGTCGCCGGGGGACCGGTCTTCCCCGCGACCCTCGGGGGCCAGGAGGTCGAGTTGGATCCGGTTGTGAGCGCGATCCAGTTCCCGTCGATGCTCCCCAACCAGCCGTTCGTCGTGACGTCCGGACCAGCCCTCCTCGAACGTGCCGCGGCGGTGCCCGAGCCGGGACTGGTCCTGAACGAGGTCTGGGCGGAGGGCGACCGCAACCCGGTGCCGCTGCTCCGCCATAGAGGGTTCATCCCGGGCAACGCGGCACGGACGGCACCGATCGAGGGGTTCCTCGCGCAGCTCCCCCAGAGTCTCGCCCTCGGCATGAACTTCGTCGCGGCGGCCGGCGGCGCAGGCCTCGTGATCGTGGGTGTCGCGGCGGCGTTGTACTTCGCGCAGCGCCGCCGAGACTACGAGTTCGCGGCCCTCCGGGCGATGGGCGCCGCGTCAGGACAGATCGTCCGGACGCTCGCACTCGAGCAGGTGCTGCTCCTCGGTTTCGCGGTCGCGGCGGGCCTCGGCCTCGGCTATCTCCTGCTTCGCCTGATGATGCCGTACGTCGGACCCAGCCTCTCGGTGGCGTATCCGCCTCCGGTATTCCTGATGGATTGGGTGTCGCTCGGCGTCGCGCTCGCGGCCATCGTGGCCGCCACCGCGATCGCGCTCGCGCTGTCCGTGCGCGCGCTCCTGCGCGCATCCGTCACCGGTGTGCTCCGAGGGGAGGCCGAGTGATCGAGAACGTCGTCAGTCCCGACCACTTCCGACCGGTGGGATCCGACGCGCTCGTTCGCCTGCGTCACACGTACAAGGTGTACCGGGTGAGCGACGTGGGCGTGGTCGCCCTCGCAGGCGTCGATCTCGACGTGATGCCGGCGGAGTTCCTCGCGGTCGTCGGGCCGAGCGGTGCGGGCAAGTCCACGATCCTGAACCTGGTGGGAGGCCTGGACCGGGCCTCCGCGGGTGTCGTGGAGGTGGAGGGACGCGACCTCGGGCTGTTGGAGGACCAGGCCCTCACGGAGTACCGGGCGGAGCGGGTCGGCTTCGTATGGCAGGGCACGGCGCGCAACCTGGTCCCCTACCTGTCCGTCCGCGACAACATCCGTCTCCCGGCCACCGTGCGTCGTGCCCAGGTCGCGACGAAGCACGACGTCGACGGGCTCCTCGAGCTCGTCGGTCTCACGGATCGTGCGAAGCACATGCCCGGCATGCTCTCCGGAGGCGAGCAGCAACGCGTCGCCATCGCGGCGGCGCTGTCGAACACACCCGCGATCCTGCTTGCGGACGAGCCGACCGCAGAACTGGACTCCGAGTCGGCGGCTCGGGTGCTGGACGCGTTCCGCGCGATCAATCACGAGTTCAACGTCACGATCATCATGGTCACCCACGACCTGATGGCCGCCAGGCGCGCGGATCGCCGGATCCGGGTGCGCGACGGCCGGGTCCTGCACGAGGGCGTGCCGGTCGATCCCATCTCCGAGGACGGACGGGTCCGGCTTCCGGACGACGCCGTAGCCGCCCTGGGCGGCGTCGATCTCGAGGCCGAGGTCACGCCGGACGAGGTGCGCCTGCGACGACGGAGCGAGACCGGCCATGCCTGAGCCCGCCGTCCTCGTCGAAGGGACCGACATCGTCCGGCGCTATCCGGGCGCGCAGGGCGTCGTGGCGGTCCGCGGCGCATCGGTCACCGTGCGATCGAAGGACTTCGTCGCGTTGATGGGACCGAGCGGCTCGGGCAAGACGACGTTCCTCGGCGTGCTGGCAGGCCTGGATCCCCCCGATGAAGGAGAGGTGCGCTGGAAGGGCCGTCCGATGGGTTCGCTCTCGGCGGACGAGCGACGCATCCTCCGGCAGCAGGGGATCGGCGTCGTGTTCCAGAGCTTCGGGCTGCTGCCCGCGCTCTCGGCGGTCGAGAACGTCGAGCTCCCCCTCCGCGTGAACGAGGTCGACCTGACGGAGGCGCGCGAACGAGCGGAAGGATGGCTTCGCCGGCTCGGGCTGGAGACGCGCATGCACAACCGAACCTACGAGCTGTCCGCCGGCCAGCAGCAGCGTGTGGCCGTGGCACGGGCCCTGATCGCGGAGCCGGAGATCGTGATGGCGGACGAGCCGATCGCCGAGGTCGATACCGAGAACGCCGACGTGATCCTCGAGGCGCTCTGGGACGTGATCCAGCGCGGCGGCGCGGTCCTGGCGGCGACGCACAACCCCGAGGCGCTCCGCTACGCGAACCGCGTGGTCCTGTTCCGCGACGGCCTTGTCGAAGGGGAAGGGACGCCCCGAGAGATGGTGTCCCACCTCACTGTCGACTAATCAGCCGGTTCCCGCTTCCCGCGAACGAGCGCATCGATGTGGGCCCAGGGGTCAACGTCGGTCGGCACGGGTCGCCACGATCCCGCGCCGATCCCGAACTCGAACTCTGCTTGATGCATCGCGTCCGCGGTCGACTCATGCCAGGTATCACCGGCATCCGCACCGTCTTCAGCAAAGCGGAACAGAAAGAAGCCCTCGTCGAGCTCCTGCAGGAGGACATACCGGGTCGGAGGCGTGTCGATCGGCGGATCAGGCCCACCAAGTTCGGAGGGGAGCCCGATCATGTGTCGCGTCTTTCCGCTTGTGCCGATCTGAACCACTGCGAACATAGGCGTCTGCGGCTGTTTTTCCTCGCTCCCCATGTGCGCGCCGTTCTCCGACCTAGAAACGAAAAGCCTGGCCGACGTCCTCTCCGGCCGGCCGGAAGACCTCGCCGTCGGCGTCGATCGGTCGCTCGCTCTTCCGTCCGAACATCCGGTGGAGCCATGTCTCCCGGCGAATCGACCGCGCAACGGCGTCCCGCCTCGCATCGCGGATGCGCTGATGCAGATCGAGGTTGCAGACGGGGTGCGTGACGACGGGTGAGCCGAACATCTAGCCCTCCTCTTTCGGCAAGAGTGTTCGCAGGTCGACGTCCGGATCGGCCAGCGCTTTCGGGTCGGGGACCGCCTGAGCCTTGATCAGATCGAACGACCGTCGCACGTCGCGCTTCCAGTCGAGAGACACCGTCGAACGGATCACCCCTCCAGCATCCAACAAGAACGCGCAGAAGGAGCGATCCTCGATCGATCCGCGGACCACCATCCGGTCCCACATCGGCGCGTACCCGGCCATCTCGATCTTCGAGTCGTACTGGTCCGACCAGAACCAATGAGGGTCGTCGAAGACCTCGGAGCGCCCCAACATCGCGTGCCCGGCGTGCTCCCCCATCTTCACGGCGTTGTCGTAATGCTCGACGCGGATCGGCCCGAACACGGGGTGGTCGTGCAGGGCGACGTCGCCGGCGGCGAAGACACCCGGCACGGTCGTCTCGAGTCTCGAGCTCACCGGGATCCCGCCTCCCCGGTCCAGTCCGGTCCCGGCCATGATCTCCACCGCCGGCTCGGTCCCGACACCGATCACGGCGACGTCGGCGTCGATCTCCTTGCCACTTTCGGTGATGACGCGCTCCAGCCTCCCGTCGCCTTCGAACCGGTCCACCGAGTCGCTGAAGTGCATCGTCACCCCGTGATCGCGATGGATCCCCTCGAGCACGCGGCCGATCTCCGGCCCGAGGATCCGGTACAGGGTGGTCTCGAAGATCTCGACGACCGTGACGTCGCGCCCGACCGTCCGGAGCGACGCCGCCACCTCCGCGCCGATGAACCCCATGCCGACGCACACGACCCGGGCGCCCTCCGTGGCGGCGTCGCGGATCCGCACAGCGTCCCGGTGATAGCGGAGGTCGAACACACCCGGCAGACCGGCTCCCGGCACCTCCAGGCGTCGGTTCCGCCCCCCGGTGCTCACCAGCAATCGGTCGAACGGGAGCCGCTCCCCCCCGGCGAGCACCACCTGGTGCGCTCGGACGTCGATCTGCACCGCCATCGTGCCGAAGCGAGCGTCGACGTCGTGCTCCTCGTACCAGGACGCGGGTCGCACGAGGGCTTCTTCGAAGTCGGCCTCGCCCCGCAGGATCTCCTTGGAGAGCGGTGGGCGCTCGTAGGGAGGTTCCTCCTCCGCGCCGATCAAGCTGAGGCGGCCTTCGTAGCCCTGATCCCGCAGGACTCCCGCCGTGGTCCCGCCGGCCAGACTCGCACCGACGATGACGATCGAGCGAGGGGTATCGCCTTCTTCAGGCACCGACCTGGATCTGTCCGTCGACCTCACGGGCCTCGTACGATTCGAGCGGCTCGGTGGCCGGCGGGTTGTGCACCTCGCCCGTGCGGATGTCGAACACGCTCCCGTGACATTCGCACTCGAGGTCGAATCCATCGAGCTCGCCGCCGTTGGCGAGGTTGCAGTGGCGGTGCGTGCAGATGTCGCTGAACGCGTAGACCTGACCTTCCACCCGGGCGACGGCGATCTCGGCGCCGTTGACGTCGAAGGCTTTCACCTCTCCCTCCGGCACCTCATCCGAGTCGCCGACCGTCATGAAGTCCGCCATCGCTTCCCGTCCTCCCTCTTCCGTGAGTGGGTACGCGGTCGGCAGCCTACGGCACTTGTGGCGACGCTCCGAGCGGCTCCCGTCCACCGCGGAAGAACCGGACGGCCCAAGCGCCCGCCAGGGCGAGGTAGAAGCCGGCCATGATCAACATCCCCGCCTTGAAGTCGATCGGGAGCACGGCAGGGCCCACTGCCCCCGCCACCCACGCGAGCTGGAACATCACCTCGTAGCGGACGAACACCCGTCCCAGCGCCCCTTCCGGTGCGTGGGCCTGCATCAGGCTCTGGAAGGCGAGGCGGCCCAGCTCGGTCGCCGCTCCGGCGGTGAGCCCGAAGATCGCGAGGACGGGGAGGGAGAACGCCTGGAACGCGAAGAAGGCGCCCAGGCCGGCCGCGATCGTGCAGCCGGCGACGATGAACTCCTCGCGGAGCGTCTCGGGCAGCCGTGGAGCGAGGAGGTCGGCGAGGAAGCCTCCCACCGCTGCCGAGATCGCCATCGCGGCGAACCACGTCGAGGGGAATCCCTCGCGCCGGATCGCGAACGCAGCAAGGAACAGGATGAAGCCGGTTGCCGCGCGCATGCCGGTCGCGCCGAGCGCCGGCCCGGTGAGGATGGGGATCCGTCCGCGCCGGCCGAGCGGCATGGGCTCGGTGCGCACCCGTGGGTGCGGCAGGCGGATCGTGACCAGCGCGCAGATCGAGTACACGATCCCGGCCAGCACCATCGCGCCGCCTGAGTCCCAGAAGTGCACGGCGAGTGCGCCGAACGGCGCAGCCGTGAGCGCTCCTGCCACCGCGACGCGCCCGAGCCGCGCGTTCGAACGCATCAATCCTTCGCCCCGGCCCGCGTAGGCCATCGTCAGCCCGTTCTTCGTGATCCCGTGGACGCGCGCCGCGACGAGGATCGCGAGCGCAGCCGGATAGAGAGCGACGGTGTCCAAGCGCCCTGCCACGAAGAACGCGATCCCCGCGCGGACGATCGCGGCGAGGAAGGAGATCAGCCGTCGCGGCCCCGCCCGGTCCAACGGCACCACCAAGAGCGGGGCCGCGACGGCGAGCGGGAGCATCGTGAGGCCGAGGTAGGCGACGACACGCCACTTCGCCTGGCCTACCGGCAGGGAGAAGAACACCGAGTCGGCGAGCGAGATCGCGAGGAGCGAGTCCCCGGCCGCGCTCGTGAGATGGCAGAGGGCATAGCGATCGATCGCGTTCCCCGAGTTCCACATCTTGCGGATCGGATGGGTGACGCCCGACGCGGCCGCCGCCACCGCGTAGAGCGAGAGCTGCCAGAACGGGATCCGGTTCCGCTTGGGGTCGACGCGCACCCGGCCTACCCCGAGAGCCGCTCGCGCAAGAGCTCCTGCGCGAGCTTCGGGTTGGCAGAGCCACCGGAGGCCTTCATGACCTGCCCCACCAGGAACCCGATCACGCTCTCGTTGCCGGCACGGAACTTCGAGACCGCGTCCTCGTTCTCGGCGATCACGCGGTCCACGACGCCACCAAGTTCGCCGGCGTCCGACACCTGCCGGAGCCCGCGCCGCTCCACGATGTCCGCGATCGCGTCGCCGGTCTGGAAGGCCTCCTCGAGCGCCTTCTTCGCTCCGGCGCCGGAGAGCGTGCCGTCCCCGACGAGAGCCACCAGGTCCGCGATGTGCCGAGCCCCGATCGTGGGGTCGCCGGCGGCGTCGGCCTCGTTCCGCAGCCCCGCGAGATCCTGGGTGATCCAGTTGGCGGACCCGGCCGGCTCCGCCCCGAGCGCCACCGTTTCTTCGAACAGCACCGTGGCGGCGCGGTCGGCCACCAGCACGCGTGCGACCTCGGGCTTCAACCCAAACTCGTCCACGTATCGCGCCCTCCGTGCCTGCGGGAGCTGCGGCAGGGACGCGCGGATCTCCTCGATCCATGCGCCGTCGGGCTCCAGCGCCGGGATATCGGGCTCCGGGAAGTACCGGTAGTCGAACGCCTCCTCTTTGGAGCGCATCGTCTTCGTGGTGCCCGAGTCCTCGTCCCAGTGCCGCGTCTCCTGCACGAGCGGCTCGCCCGCCTCGAGCGCCGCGATCTGCCGTGCGGCCTCGAAGACCAGCGCCCGCTCGAGCGATCGGACCGAGTTCATGTTCTTGATCTCGACCTTCGTGCCCAGCGCGTCGGTCTCCGGCGGGCGGACCGATACGTTCGCGTCGCAGCGGAGCGACCCCTCCTCCATCCGCACGTCGGAGACATCGAGGGATCCGAGGAGCGCCCGGAGCTCACGGAGGTATGCGGCCGCTTCCTCGGGCGAGCGCATGTCCGGCTCCGACACGCACTCGACCAACGGAACGCCGGCGCGGTTGTAGTCGATCAGTGCGTACTCCGCCTCGTGGATCCGGCCTGACGCGCTGCCGTGCGCGGTCTTGCCGGTGTCTTCCTCCATGTGCACCCTCGTGATGCCGACACGGATCGTCGACCCCTCGGTGAGCTCGACGTCGAGATGACCGCCGACACATACCGGCAGGTCGTACTGACTGATCTGATAGTTCTTCGGCATGTCCGGATAGAAGTAGTTCTTCCGGTGGAACACCGAACGCGGAGCGATCTCGCTCCCGAGGGCGAGTCCGATCTTCACGATCCGCGCGATCGCCTCGCGGTTGGGGACCGGCAGCGAACCCGGATGCCCGAGGCAGACGGGACACGTGAGGGTGTTGGGCTCCGCGCCGAACTCGTTCCGGCACCCGCAGAACATCTTGGTGCGTGTGCTGAGCTCGACGTGACACTCGAGCCCGATCACGGTCTCCCACTCGCCCATCGCGCGGGCCAGCCTATCGGACGCTTCCGACGGGCCGGTCGGAACCCGTCCGTATCCTGTGCGGATGTCTGCTCCCCCGGCTCCGGTCGCCCACTCCACATCGAGACGACCTCCCACCTGGTTGATCTGGGCGGCTCTCGGCATCGTCTACGTGATCTGGGGGACGACCTACCTGGGGATCCGCGTCACGAACGAGACCCTGCCGCCCCTCATCGCGGCGGGCACGCGCTTCGTGATCGCCGGCGCCGTCCTGTTCGCCGTCTCCACACGGCGGCGCGATGCCGAAGCCGACCCGATCGGCCGGCCACAGTGGTTGGCGGCGCTCCTCGTGGGAACCGGGCTGATCGCGTTCGGCAACGGCTCCGTGGTGCTCGCGGAGCGGAACGTCCCGTCGGGCACAGTCGCCCTGATCTTCGCGCTGGTGCCCCTATGGATCGCGCTCTGGGATCGGTTCGCGGGGCACCGCCGGCTGCCTGGCCGGGTGGCGATCGGCATCCTGCTCGGATTCGTCGGCGCCGCGCTCCTCGTGAACGACGCGCGCCTCGCCGTGCCGATCTCCGGCTTGCTGCTCGCGGTCTCGGCGTCGATGAGCTGGGCCGCCGGTTCGCTCTTCGCCCGCGGCGCGCGGCTGCCGCACCGTCCGCTCGTCGGCAACGCGATGGTGATGATGGCCGGCGGAGCGATCTCGCTCGCATGGGGGGTTGCTCGCGGGGAGCTCTCCCTCGTCGATCCCGAACGGTTCTCGGCGGCCTCGGTCCTGGCGCTCGGCTACCTCGTGGTGTTCGGTTCCTGGATCGCGTTCACCGCGTACG
>Ga0299907_10000769_pt1 | contig 16717 bp, 12 predicted proteins | sample RVTome_16_FD_198680 | JGI IMG/M metagenome (GOLD analysis project Ga0299907, IMG submission 198680) | Soil microbial communities from uranium-contaminated site in the Upper Colorado River Basin, Wyoming, United States - RVT152D67 (version 2) ...
TCGGCCCCAACGGGGCCGGCAAGTCGACGCTCATCAAGGCGCTGTTCGGGCTGATCCCCGTCCGGTCGGGGACCGTGACCCTGCGCGGCGACGACGTCACCGGCCTCAAGGCCCACGAGCTGGTCGCCCGGGGCATCGGCTATGTGCCCCAGACCGAGAACGTGTTCCCCCGGCTGACGATCGAGGAGAACCTGCAGATGGGCGTCTACCAGACGCCGAGGGTGTTCGACGAGCGCTTCGATGTCATCGCGTCGATGTTCCCCCGCCTGGGCGAGCGTCGGAAGCAGCGGGCCGGGTCGCTTTCGGGCGGCGAGCGCCAGATGCTTTCGATGGGCCGGGCGCTCATGGCCGACCCGCAGGTGCTGCTGCTCGACGAGCCGTCGGCCGGCCTGTCGCCCGCGCTGCAGGACGAGGTGTTCATCAACTGCCGGCGCATCAACGACGCCGGTGTCTCGATCATCATGGTCGAGCAGAACGCCAGCCGCTGCCTGCAGATCTGCCACCGGGGCTACGTGCTCGACCAGGGCCGCAACGCGTACACCAACACCGGCGATGCGCTGCTGAGCGACCCCAAGGTCGTCGAGCTGTACCTCGGCACGCTCGCCAAGGTCGACTGACGCCGACCGCCCGCCGGCGACGCGACACACCCGTTCAGAAGACGCACGAGGGGCCGGCACCCGCAGGTGCCGGCCCCTCGCTCACTGCGTGAGCCCTGAGGGCTCGATCAGAGCGACGCCTGCCGGTACTCGGTGGCTGCGTCGTCGATCTGGTTGTCGTCGCCGTAGGACATGATGGCGAAGCTGGCCGCGGTGGGCTCGCCCGGCTGGCTGAACTCCTGCGGGCCGGACGGACCGTTGTAGTCGATGTCCTCACCGTCATCGAGCAGCGCGACGCAGTCCTCGAACGTCTCACACGCCTCGCCCTCGCGGGTGATGCCGTTGATCTCGGCCGCGACGGCGGCCGGATCGTCGGTGCCGGCCGCGACGGCCGCCAGCGCGGTGATGACGATGGCGTCGTAGGTCTCGGCCGAGTAGCTGTAGTCGACCAGGTCCGGGTCGACCCCGAGCAGGCGCTCACGGAAGTCGTCCGAGAGCTCCACCGCCGGGAGCGTGCCCTTGATGCCGACGAGGGTGCCGGGCTCGGAGAAGTCCTCGCCGAGCGCGTTGCCGATGTTGCCGTCGACCAGGTAGATCTGCTTCTCGTCAGGCGTGAAGCCCTGCTCGAACAGCGACGACAGGATGCGGCTCGACTCGTCGAACCCGATCATCACCAGGGCGTCGGGATCTTCGGAGACCACCGCGTCGACCTCGGCCTCGAAGCTCTGCGCCTCGGGGTCGTAGACCTGGTCGAGCACGACCTCGCCGCCCTGCTCCTCGAAGGGAAGCTGCGTGTACTGCAGCAGGCCCTCGCCGTAGGAGTCCTGGCGGGCCAGGAGGACCGCTGTGGCCACCCCGTCCTCGACCATCAGGTCGGCCAGCACCTGGCCCTGGAGCACGTCGGAGGGCGCGGTGCGGAAGTAGAGGTCGTCGTCGTCGTAGTCGGTGAACTGCGGCGACGTGTTGGCCGGCGAGAAGTGGATCTTGCAGGCGCCGGTGATCTTGTCGATGACGTTGAGCGAGATGCCCGAGGCCGCCGCGCCGAGGATCACGTCGGCACCGGCCGCCAGGTGGGCGTCGACCGTGGGGTTGGCCACGTCGGGGTCGGCGTCGCCCGAGTCGCCCGGCCGGAAGACCACGTCGTTGCCGAGCACACCGCCGGCGGCGTTGACGTCGTCCACGGCCAGGGCCGCGCCCGCTTCCTCAGGTGGGCCTAGGAACGAGAGGTCACCGGTCTGGGGCAACAGACCGCCGATCGTCAGCGTATCGTCGCCCTCGCCCGTGCATGACGGAGCGGCGTCGCCGAGCGGGGGCGCGAGCTCGTTGCCGCCCTCCTCGGCCGGTTCTTCCGTATCTTCGTCTTCGGCTCCGGTCTCCGCGTCGTCGTCATCGCCGCACGCTGCTGCCACGAGCGAGAGTCCGAGGAAGAGTGCCAAGAGCCGTAACCAACGGCTGTGCTGTCGCATTGCGTTCTCCCTGTCCACCAATGGAACGAGCGGGAGAGGGCCCCCCGCTGGCCACAGGTCTACCACCCACAGGCGCCCGGAGCTTGCGATCTGCCGACCAGTTGCGTTAACGATCGGTCACGATGTCCACGGAGCTGACGTACCTGCACGATGCGTACCAGCGGTCGGTCACCTCGGTGGTGACCGCCGTCGACGACGGCGAGGAGGCCTACGGGGGTGACGCCGGCGCGACCGTGGTGCTCGACCGCACCGTGTTCTACCCCACCGGCGGGGGCCAGCCGCACGACACCGGCGTCCTCCGCTGGCCCGGCGGCGAGGCCCGCGTCGTCGGCGTGCGCAAGCGGGGCGACGAGGTGGCCCACACGCTCGAGGCGGGGTCGCCGGCACCCCCGGTGGGGGCCGAGGTCACGGGCGAGATCGACTGGGAGCGGCGGCATCGCCTGATGCGCACCCACACGGCCCTGCACGTGCTGTGCGGCGTCATCTGGAACGAGTGGGGCGTCCCGGTCACCGGGGGCAACATGGAGCCCCTGACGGCCCGCATGGACTTCGAGCTGAGCCCCACCCCCGAGGGCTTCGGCGCCCGGGTCGAGGAGCTCGTGGCAGCCGAGGTGGCCGCCGACCGACCCATCGAGGTGTCCTTCATCCCCCGGTCCGAAGCGGTGCTCGACGAGGCACTCGTCCGCACCAAGGTCAGCCTGGTGCCGGAGTCGGTGGCCGAGGTCCGCGTCGTCGACATCGTCGGCCTCGACAAGCAGGCCGACGGGGGCACCCACGTGCGCTCCACGGCCGAGGTGGGCGGCGTGCGCGTGGTCAAGACCGAGTCGAAGGGCAAGGGCAACAAGCGGGTCCGGATCGAGGTCACCGACTGATGGGCCCATCCCGGTGAGCGCGTCGCTCGACCGGCTGCGCGACCGGCTGCGCGAGCTCGGGCGGGTGGTGGTGGCGTTCTCGGGCGGGGCCGACTCGGCCTTCCTGGCCTGGGTCGCCCACGACACGCTGGGGGCCGAGCGGGCCCTGGCCGTCACCGCCGTGTCGCCGTCGCTGCCCGGTCGCGAGCGGGTCGAGTGCGCCGAGCTCGCCGCCGAGTGGGGGCTCCGCTGGCGCGAGGTCGAGACCGACGAGATGGTCGAGCAGGCCTACGCCCGCAACGACGGCGACCGCTGCTACTGGTGCAAGGACGCGCTGTTGCGGGCAGTCGCGCCGGTGGCCGCCGCCCTCGCGCTCGACGGCAGCGAGGACGACCGGGGCGCCACCGTGGTGCTCGGTGTCAACCTCGACGACCTCGGCGACCACCGCCCGGGCCAGCGGGCCGCCGCCGAGCGCGGCGCCGCCTTCCCGCTGATCGAGGCGGGATTCACCAAGGCCGACGTCCGGGAGGTGTCGCGGCGCCTGGGCCTGCGCACTTGGGACAAGCCCGCCGCCGCCTGCCTGGCCTCGCGGCTGCCCTACGGCACGCCCGTCACCCTCGCCCGGCTGGCCAGCGTCGAGCGGGCCGAGGCCGGGCTGCACACGCTGGGGTTCCGCGAGGTGCGTGTGCGCCACTACGGCGACACGGCCCGCGTCGAGGTGCCGCTCGTCCGGCTGGCCGACGTGGTGGCGCTGCACGACCAGGTGGTGGCCTGCGTGCAGGCCGCCGGCTACCGCTACGTGACCCTCGACCTCGAGGGCCTGCGCTCGGGCAACCTCAACGCCGCGCTCGGGGTCACCCTGCGGTCGAGCTGACCGGGGTCCAGGTCGGGAACGCGATGTGGTCGACGCCGAGGTGGTCGACCAGGCGACCCTTGCCCGCCAGCTCGGCCAGGCACCGCAGCGCCACCTCGCGGTCGCCGACCATCGCCCCGTACTCGGCCACGCTGAGCAGCAGCGGGCCGGCGTCGGCGTCGCCGGGGCGCAGCAGCGCGTCGACCTCGAGCGTGGGCCGGCACGGCGTGGACGGGTCGACGCAGACGCAGTGGTAGACGATCCCCTCGAACACCGACAACGCCCGGATGCGCACGTCGCGGTTCTAGCCCCGGCTCGTGGCCGGCGCCTCCCCACCGCCCGGTACTCTGCGACCTGCGTGCCCGAGGCCGACGACCCCGACGATCTCGCCGCGCTGGCCGCCTACGCCGGCGCGCTGGCCGACGGCATCGAGCGGGCCATCCCCGGCTGGGTCGAGCGGTCGGTGCGGCGGGTGCTGGCCGACCAGGCGATCGCCGTCGACGACGAGCTGAGCCGGCGCATCGCCACCGCTGCGGCCGGGGCCCGTGACGAGGGAGCGTCCCGGGTGCGGCGGCTGCTGGCGACCGACGTCGACCGGCAGGCCGGCAACCCGCTGGCCATCCTGCGGGGCCTGGTGCGCTACCCGACCGCGGTCCTGCGCTCGGCGGGTGCCCGGCCGGTGGGGCGCGACGAGTTCCACGAGCGCAGCTTCCCCGACGACGTGTACGACCTGTCGCCGGCGGCCTTCGCCGACGTCGACCCCGCCCTGCACGAGCCCGGCCTCGTGTGGGGCGCCGCCAAGGCCCACGTCCACCTGGCCCGCCGCCGCAGGATGCACTGATGCCCGTCGAGGACGTGCGGGTGACGTGAGGTGGCGTGACGCCCGGTGCCGGACGCCGCGGCGTGGCGCCGTAGTGTCGGCGCCATGAGCGATCGCCTGGTCGTCGTCGGCGGCGACGCCGCCGGCATGAGCGCCGCCATGCAGGTGCGCCGCCGGCAGCCCGAGCGCGAGATCGTCGTGCTCGAGAGGGGACGCTGGACCAGCTACTCGGCCTGCGGCATCCCCTACCTGGTGGGCGGATCGGTCGGCGATATCGACGACCTGGTCGCCCGTACTCCCGAGACGTTTCGCGAACACCACGGCATCGACGTGCGCCTCGGGAACGAGGTGCGGGCCGTCGACCTCGACGCCCGCCGGGTCGAGGCCTGGGACCACGATGCCGGCCAGGCGGTGCAGGTCGGGTTCGACACGCTGCACATCGCCACCGGCGCCCGCCCCCTCCGACCCGACCTGCCGGGGGTCGACCACCCGATGGTGCACGGGGTCCAGACCCTGGACGACGCCGCCGCCCTGCAGGCCCGGGTCGAGGGCGGTGACGGCGGCAGCGGCGGCGCGGGCGGGGGCGAGGTGCGCCGGGTGGCGGTGGTGGGCGGCGGCTACATCGGCCTCGAGATGTCGGAGGCCTTCGTCCAGCGGGGCCTCGAGGTCACGCTCGTCGAGGCGGGCGACCACCTGATGCCCACCCTCGACGCGGACGTGGCCGAGCCGCTGGTCGGCGCACTGTCGGGCATGGGGATCGACGTGCGCCTGGGCACCCCGCTCGAGGCGATCGACGACGGCGGCATCGTCGCCGGCGGCGAGCGCATCCCCGTCGACCTGGTGGTGCTCGGGCTCGGCACGCAACCCAACGCCGAGCTGGCCGCCGACGCCGGCATCGAGGTGGGCGTCAAGGGTGCGGTCCGCGTCGACAGGCGCCAGCGCACCTCGGCCGAGGGCGTGTGGGCGGCCGGCGACTGCTGCGAGTCGCACCACCTGGTGGCCCGGGCGCCCGTGCACATCGCGCTGGGCACGGTGGCGAACAAGCAGGGCCGGGTGGCGGGCGTCAACATGGGCGGCGGCTACGCGTCGTTCCCGGGGGTGCTGGGCACCGCCGTCACCAAGGTGTGCAGCGTCGAGATCGGCCGCACCGGCCTGTCGCGTGCCGAGGCCGACCGCTACGGGTTCGCCACCGTCGAGGCGAGCATCGAGGGCGAGAGCCGGGCCGGCTACCTGCCCGAGCGCAAGCGCATCACCGTGAAGGCCATCGCCGAGGTCGGCACCGGTCGGCTGATCGGCGCCCAGATCGTGGGCGAGGAGGGCACGGCCAAGCGCATCGACGTGCTGGCCACCGCCATCCAGGCCGGGCTGACCGCCGCGCAGGTCGTCGACCTCGACCTCGGCTACGCGCCGCCGTTCGGTCCCGTGTGGGACCCCGTGCACGTGGTGGCCCGTGAGCTGGTCCGGGGTCTCGACCGAGCCCGAACCTGACGTGTTTCTGAATCAGTCGATTCACTGAGACGAAACAATCGCGACCCGTTGGGGAAACAGCGCCACTCCATCCTTTCGTCAGCCTGTCGGGACCGAGAAAGGGATTGGGGCATGGAATTGGATACGGGCAATACCGCCTGGGTGCTCATGTCGACAGCCCTCGTGCTGTTCATGACGCCCGGGCTCGCGCTGTTCTACGGCGGCATGGTCCGCGGCAAGAACGTGCTGGGCATGCTGATGCAGAACCTGTTCGCCATGGGCCTGCTGGCCGTGCTGTGGGTGGCCCTCGTCTTCAGCCTGGCGTTCGGCGACGCGGGCAACGCCGGTGTCATCGGCAACTTCGACTACGCGTGGCTCAAGGATGTGGGGCCAGGACTGACCGATCAGGAGTTCCTGAGCTTCCTGACCATCCCGTTCATCCTGTTCTGCGCGTTCCAGATGACGTTCGCCATCATCACGCCGGCCCTCATCACCGGCGCCACGGCCGACCGGCTGAAGTTCCCGGCCTACGCCGTGTTCATCGGCGCCTGGCTGATCCTGGTGTACGGGCCGCTGGCCCACATGGTGTTCGCCGGCGGGTGGCTGGCCGACATGGGCGCCCTCGACTTCGCCGGCGGCGCGGTCGTGCACATGAACGCCGGCGCGGCGGCGCTGGCCCTGGTGCTGCTGCTGGGCAGGCGCAAGGGCTGGCCCGACACGCCGATGCCGCCCCACAACCTGCCCATGACGGTTCTCGGCGCCGGCATCCTGTGGTTCGGCTGGGCCGGCTTCAACGCCGGCTCGGCGCTGGCCGCCGACGGCGTCGCCGCCCAGGCCATCATGAACACCTTCCTCGCCGCCTCGGCCGCCATGCTCGGCTGGCTGGTGGTCGAGCGCATCAAGGATGGGCACGCCACCACGCTGGGCGCCGCCTCGGGGGCGGTCGCCGGGCTCGTCGCCATCACGCCGTGCGCCGGCTTCGTCGGCGGCATGGCGCCCGTCTACATCGGCCTGTTCGCCGGTGCCGTGTGCTACCTGGCGCTGGGGCTCAAGAAGGCGTTCGGCTTCGACGACAGCCTCGACGTCATCGCCGTCCACCTGGTGGGCGGCCTGGTCGGCTCGATCCTGCTCGGGTTCTTCGCCGACTCGTCGATCAACGCGGTCGTGACCAACGAGGGCGTGTTCCTGGGCGGAGGCGGCGACCTGCTGTGGGACCAGCTCGTGGCCTCGGTCGTCACGCTCGTCTTCTCGTTCGTGGCCAGCCTCGTCATCGGCAAGGTCATCGACCTCGTCATCGGCCTGCGGGTCAGCGAGGAAGATGAAGACCTGGGCCTCGACCTGTCCCAGCACGCCGAAGTCGCCTACGCCGACTGAGTACGGAGGACCATCCGATGAAGCTCATCACCGCCATCGTCAAGCCGTTCAAGCTCGACGACGTCAAGGCGGCCCTCAAGGAGGCCGGCGTGACCGGCATGACCGTCACCGAGGTGCAGGGGTTCGGCCGCCAGGCCGGCCACACCGAGGTCTACCGCGGCGCCGAGTACACGATCGACTTCGTCCCCAAGGTACGCATCGAGGTGCTGGCCGAGGACGGCGACGTCGACCGGCTCGCTGAGGTCGTCGCCTCGGCGGCCCGCACCGGCAAGATCGGCGACGGGAAGATCTGGGTCACGTCGGCGGAGCGCATCGTCCGCATCCGCACGGGCGAGGTGGATGCCGACGCTCTGTAGCGACCACGTGAACCCGCTGTGAACCTGCCGGCCTGCGCCGCTTTCCCCTCGGAGGCGGCGCAGGCCGGTCGTACCCTCGCTCCCCAGAGGACCGAACGGAGACAGCCCCGGTGACCATCGCCGACGCCCACGCCCAGCTGGCGGCCGACAACTCGCTCGTCGGACGTGCCCTGTGCGACGCCTGGACCGCCGAGGTCGACCGCTGGCTGGCCGGCCTGGTCGAGGTCGCCGTCGAGGGCACCGAACCCCGGGGCGTGGCGCTGGTGGCCGTCGGGGGCTACGGCCGCGCGGAGCTGTCGCTGCAGTCCGACATCGACGTGCTGCTGCTGCACCGGGGCCGGGACGACGTCGGCCAGCTCGCCGACCGGCTCTGGTACCCGATCTGGGACGCCCGCATGAAGCTGGGCCACGCCGTGCGCACGGTCAAGGAGGCCTTGGCGCTGGCGGCCCACGACCTCGACACCGCGACCGGGCTGCTGCAGGTGCGCCACCTGGCCGGCGACCGCACGCTCAGCGACGAGCTCGTGCACAAGGCCGACGTGCAGTGGCGCAAGCGGTCGAAGCGCTGGCTGGCCGCGCTGTCGGCCCGGGTGCGAGAGCGCCACGAGAACGCGGGCGAAGTGGCCTTCCTGCTCGAGCCCGACCTCAAGGAGGGCCGGGGCGGCCTGCGCGACGTGCACGCGCTCGGCTGGGCGCAGGCGGCCCGGTCGATCCTGTGGGACACCGACCAGGCCAGCCTCGACGCCGCCTACGAGACGCTGCTGGGTGCTCGGGTCGAGCTGCACAGGCGCACCGGCCGCCCCGGCGACCGCCTGCTGCTGCAGGAGCAGGACGGGGTCGCCGAGGCGCTGGGCTACCCCGACGGCGACGTGCTCATGCGCAGCCTGGCCCAGGCCGCCCGCACCATCGCCTGGACCAGCGACGACGCCTGGGCCCGCATCGACAGCTCGCTGACCGGCCCGCTCGGCCGCGCCCGGCGCGCCCGCGACCTGGGCGGCGGGCTGCGGCTGCGCGACGGCGAGGTGGCCATCGGCGACGAGGTCGACGTGGGCGGCGACCCCGCGGTGGCGCTGCGGGCGGCGGCGGTGGCCGCGGCGCACGCCACCCAGCTCGACCGGCGGGCGCTGGCCCGCCTGGCCGCCGAGACCCCGGTGCCGGCCTCGCCGTGGAGCGATGCCACCCGGGCGGCACTGATCGACCTGCTGGCGTCCGGGCCCCCGGCCATCATGCTGCTCGAGGCCCTCGACCAGCAGGGCGTGTGGGAGCGCTACGTGCCCGAGTGGCCGAGCGTGCGCAGCAAGCCCCAGCGCAACGCCTACCACCGCTACACCGTCGACCGGCACCTGTGGGAGGCCGCGGTGGGCGCGGGCGCCCTGGTGGGCCGCGTGACCCGCCCCGACCTGCTGGTGCTGGGGGGCCTGTTCCACGACATCGGCAAGGGCGAGCCCGGCGACCACACCCACAACGGCGTGCGCATGCTGGCCGACATCGGGCCCCGCATGGGCCTCGACGGGCACGACACCGAAGTGCTGGTCGCCCTGTGCCGCCACCACCTGCTGCTGGCCGACGTGGCCACCCGGCGCGACATCGACGACCCCGCCACCATCGACGGCGTGGCCCGCGTGCTCGGCAGCCGCGAGGTGCTGGGCCTGCTGGCCGCCCTCACCGAGGCCGACTCGTTGGCGACGGGCACCGCCGCCTGGAGCGACTGGAAGGCCGGCCTGGTGCGGGCGCTCGTGACCCGGGTCGACCACGTGCTCGGCGGTGGCGCGGCGCGCGAGGTGGCCGACGAGTTCCCGAGCGAGGACCAGCGGGCCCTGCTGGCCGCAGGGGCGCAGACCATCCGCACGGCCGGCGACCGGCTCACGGTCGTCACGCCCGATCGTCACGGCCTGTTCAGCAGGGTGGCGGGCGTGCTGTCGCTGCACGGCCTGGGTGTGCTCGACGCCGCGGTGGCCAGCGAGGGTGGCTGGGCGATCGAGGTGTTCCGGGTCGAGTCGAGCTTCGGGCCGACCTTCACGTGGGAGAAGGTGGTGGCCGACCTGCACCTGGCGCTGGCCGGCCGGCTGGCGATCCGGGCGCGGCTGGCCGACCGGGTGCGCACCTACGGCGACCGGCGGGCCCGCCAGCCGGCCGACACCGAGCCGGAGGTGCACTTCGACCTCGACGCCTCGGGCGACGCCACGATCGTCGAGGTGCACGCCACCGACGGGCTGGGCGTGCTGTACCGCATCACGAGCGCGCTGGCCGACCTCGACCTCGACATCGTCGGCGCCAAGGTGCAGACGCTGGGGCCGCAGGTGGTCGACTCGTTCTTCGTGCGCTCGTCGGACGGGGCCAAGGTGGCCGACCCCGCGGTCCTGACGGAGATCGAGCGGGCCCTGCTCCACGCGCTGGCCGCACCCGCCTGAGGGCGGTCAGGCGGGTGCGGCGACGGCGACGGAAGGGCGGGCCCGGCGGGCGGGTCAGTGCTCGTGGTGGCACTGCAGGCCGTGCTCGTCGACGCCGGCGAAGCGGCCGCAGCGGGTGTCGACGATCCAGACGTGCACCATCGGCGGGGTGACGATCACCGCACCCCGCTCGCACTTCCCGTTGACCGTCACGCCCACCAGCTCGAAGCCGTTCTCGAAGCACAGGTTCTCGTGGACGTGCCAGCCCGGCAGCCAGGCGATGTCGGCCGGGATGTTTCCCAGGTGGTAGCCCGGCGGGAGCATGTACATGGCCGCCTCGAGCACGGGCCCGTCGTCGGGGTCGTTCCGGAACACCAGCGACTCGGGGACGTCGGGATCGAGCCGGCGCGAGTCGACGATGCGCGACAGGTGGATCCAGTGCTGGTATTCGTTCGGCCCCTTGCCGTCGAGGATCCACTGGTAGCCGATCAGCGGCAGGATCCCTGGGTTGGCGTAGCGCACGAGCGACGCCTCGGTGCCGTCGATCAGCCCCTGGGCGTAGGCCACCTGCTGCGGCGTCCAATCGGGGTCGAACCCGTCGTCCGGATCTGTGGGCGGATCGGGATCGTGCGGATGCTGGGGATCGCCGGGTGGGGTGGGGTCGTGCGGATGCTGGGGGTCACCGGGCCCGGTGGGGTTGTGGGGATGGCCGGTCGGGCCGCCTCCGGTCGGGCCATGGCCGCCGGCATGGCCGGTCGGGTCGCCGGTCGTGCTGTGGTCGGCGGAGGCGTGCCTGGCGCGGTGGGTGCCGTCGTCGTGCCGCCGGGAGTGGGCAGGATCGTCGTCGTGCTCGGCGCCGTCGTGGCTGGCGTCGCCTCCCTCGTGGCCGGGCCCGTCGTGGTCGGCGTCCTCGTCGTCGTGGTCCATGGCGTCGTGGTCCATGGCGTCGTGGTCCATGGCGTCGTGGTCCATGCCGTCGTGGGCCGACTCGTCGCCGAGCCCGTCGTCGTCGTCCGTCGAGGACAGCAGGGTGCTACTCGCCATGAACGCGCCGGCCACCAGCGCGGCCAGCGCCACGGTGGCGGCGACGGTGGTGCCCACGCTGCCGTGGTCGCCCACGGTGCGCCGCCGGCGACGGGCGGCCACGAGGGCTGTCCCCACGATCACCAGCCCGAGCGCTACCGACACCAACCGGCCCACCTCGGCCCCGGTGCGGGGCAGCGTGCCGCGGGCTGCGGCCACCGCCGCCGCGGTGGCGACATCCGGGCCCGACGTGACGGTGAGCGCCACGGGCAACGGCATCACGCTCCCGGGCGGGTCGACCGGCCCGCCGCCGGGCGGCGACGGGGGCTCCCCGCCCGGGGGTCCGCCGGGCGGGGTCGTCGGACCGGTCCAGTCGAGGTAGCCGAGCGGGTCGAGCACGACCTCGGCCAGGAAGTCGCTCGAGCGGCGGATGATGTCGCGCTGGCGCTGGGTGGCGGGCTGCCACACGCCGTCGTAGGCGACGGTGCGGCACGACGTGCCCAGCCGCTCGGCGCGGGCGCACGCCGTCTGTGACAGGTGCAGCGGCGCCGTGTTGTCGCCCCGGGCGTGGAAGGCGAGCATCGGCGGCTCGCCGGCGTCGGGGCGCCCGGTGTCGACGCCGGCGATGGGCAGCGCGGCGGCGATGGGAGAGGCGCCCGACCGCCCCATCTGGCCGGGGAGGTGGGCCAGGTTGGCGGCGGCCGTGGCGCCGGCCGACACGCCGCCGGCGGCGATGGCGTCGGGGTCGATGCGGTACTCGTCGGCATGGGCGCGCAGCCACCGGACGCCGGCGCGGGCGTCGTCGTACGACGCGAGCACCGCGTCGGTCACGCCCTCGGCGTCGTCGGTGGGGCAGCAGTCCAGCCCCGGATGCAGGCGGTAGGCCATCGACACCGCCACGTAGCCGCGCTGGGCGAAGGCGGTGGCGTAGGCGGCCATGTCGGCCCGGCTGCCGCTGCCGAACCAGCCGCCGTGCAGCCACACGACGGCCGGCCGCTGCTCCTCGGTGTCGCCCGCCGGCTCGTAGATGTCGAGCATCAGGTCGACCGGGGCGCCGGAGGCGCTGGTCGTGCTGCGGTAGACGACGTCGCGGGTGACCTCGACCTCGGTGAACACAGGCTCGAGGTAGCGGTCGTCGGGCGGCGACGGCGGGGCGAAGTCGAGCGCGGCACGGGCCTGGCGCCCGTTGAAGCCGAGCGTGGCCACGACCTCGCAGCCGGGCGCGGCCCGGCAGTCGACGACCGTGGTCCCGACGGTGAAGGTGGCGGCCACGTCGACGTCGACCGTGAAGCGACCGGCGGTGGTTGGGGTCACGTAGGTCTCTGTCTGCGGATCGCACCACCCCGCGCTGCCGGCCGTGCAGACCTCGACGAGCACCTCGGCGAACGAGCTCGTGGCGAAGTGGCGGCCGCTGACGGTGACCATGCCCTCGTCGGGCAGGTCGGACGCCGGGTCGAGCGTGATGGTGGGGGGTGGTCGCAGCGGGCCGTCGGTGGCGAAGTGCAGCTCGGCCCGGCCGGCGCGGGGCGAGGTGGGCCGACCTCGGCTGGCGACCAGCAGGCACGGCTCGGCGCTGGTACGGCAGTCGACCTCGCCGGCCGGCGTGGTCACGATCGCCTCGACCTCGACCTGCGCGGTGAAGGCCCCCTCCTCGATGAAGCCCCAGGCGCCGCTCAGTCGGCACCCGTCGGCCGGGTCGGGCGGGCACAGGTACAGCTCGACGAACTCGTCGGTGAACCCGCTGCCCGTCACCGTGACCACCTGGCCGTCGACCAGGCCGCTCGCGGGGGAGACCGTGAGGGTCGGCGGCACGATCTCCGTCGTGGGGTCGAATGTGAGCGCGGCGGTGCCGAAGCGTCCCGGCGAACGCATCTGGTCCTGGCTCACGACCATGGTGCACGAGGCGGGCACCCGGCAGTCGACGGGCCCGTGGCCGGTGTCGATGACGGCCAGGGCGCGTTGCTGGGTCGAGAGCGAGCCCGACGCGTCGGTCTCGTGGTAGCGGACGGTGCCCGTGTCGCAGTCGGCCTCGTCGACCGGCTCGGACGTGCACTGCAGGATCACGGCGCTGCGCGACCACACGAGGCCCGATGCCGTCACGTCGACCACTTGGCCGTCGGCGAGCTGGTCGTGGGGAGTGGCGGTGACGACCGGGGGCGGCGCGAGGCGCGCGTCGTCCGCCATGGACACGGGCGCCACCAGGACCTGCCGGGCGCCGATGTTGCCGTCGCCGGGCTCGACGAGGGCCGCGATCACGCAGGCGCCGGGCGGCCGGCAGTCGGTCACCTCCGGCTCCTCGAAGCCGGTCGTCAGCTGTGCGTCGACCCGGAGGGTGAGCGTCGCCGTGCCGTCGCTGACGACGTCGGTGAACTCGGCGTCCCACCAGTCGCAGTTCTCGAAGATGCCGTCCGTCGTGCTGCCGTCCACGACCGACGTGCACTGCACGACCTCGACCCATGAACTGGCCGGGAGGCCGGTCGTCGTGACGGTCACGGGCATGCCGTCGGTCATGTCGGTCGCGGGGTCGAGCGTGATGGCCGCCGTGGCCAGCGGCTGGGGCGCCGCCGGGGGCATGCCCGTCGTCGGCGACGTGACCGTCGTGGGCGGCGCGGTGGTCGTGGCCGTGGTGCCGGTGGAGGGCGGCGGCGGGGCCGGTTGGCCGGGCCCCGCCTCGCCGCCGGTGGTGGGCGGGGCGGAAGTCGTGGGCGTCGTGGGGCCGGTCGGCGTCGTGGTCGACGTGGGCGGTGCGGTGGTGGCGGTCGTCGTCGACGGGGACGACGCGGGCGGGTCGGGGTCCTGCGCTCCGGACGGCGTGGCCGCCGCGACGCCGATGGCGCCCGCCGCCAGCGCTGCCACGACCGCACCCAGCCTCGACCGTCGTGCGCTCCGTCGCATGGTGCCCCCCGCAACCCCGTTCCCCCCGGGGTGGGGGGACCTTAGCTCTCTGACGCCCTCCGGAGCGGATGCGTTCCCGCGGTGAGGTGATTTCGGCCGCGCCTGTAACGTCGGCGCCGTGACCCGCCGGATGCCACCCACCCGCCAGGACCTCGTCCGCTGGGCCGAGGCGCTGTCCGGCATCGCCCGCACCGGGTTGGGCTTCACCGAGAGCCTGTACGAGCGCGAGCGGTTCGAGGAGGTGCTGGCGGTGGCCGGCGACATCCGGGCCGCAGCGCAGGCGGACGAGGGGTTCGACGCCGAGCACTTCGTCGACGAGTGGATGAAGGGCGTCGGCCAGGGCGTGGCCGGCTACATCACCCCCAAGGTGGCGGTGGGCGCCGTCGTGCACAACGACGACAAGGAGATCCTGCTGGTGCAGCGGGCCGACAGCGGCATCTGGCTCTACCCGACCGGCTGGGCCGACGTGGGCTACTCGGCCAGCGAGATCGCGGTGAAGGAGGTGAAGGAGGAGACAGGCATCGACTGCGCGCCGGTCCGCCTCATCGCCCTGCTCGACGGCCTGCGGCTCGGCTTCACCCGCGTGCCCCTCTACAGCCTTGTGTTCCTGTGCCGGGCCACGGGTGGCGACCTGGCCGCCCACCCGCTCGAGACCCGTGGCGTCGGCTGGTTCCCGCGCGACTCGATGCCCCGGCCGCTGGCCGGCGCCGACCAGTGGCTCGCGCACGCGAACCGTGCCATCGACGGCGAGGACGTGGGGGTGCTCTACGACGAGCCCCGCGAGCGCCCCTGGTCGGAGCAGTCGGAGTGACGCCCGGTCAACCTGCGGCTTGCGGCACCCGGTGGGCGAAGGCGAAGCGCAGGTAGCTCCAGCAGGCGATGCTCAGCATGGCCACCTTGGTGGCGTGGCCCACGACGGGGCTCGCCAGCTTCTCCTCCTTCGTGCGGTGCCACAGGCCGGGGAGCACCCGGTCGAGGCGCACGAGCCCCCGGCGGGCCACCAGGCTGTTGAGGGCCGCCTCGACCCGGTAGCCGTGCAGGTCGGCGGCGTCGAGCTGATCGAACAGCCCGCGGCGCAGCGCCCGCTGGCCGGTCAGCACCGGCAGGGCGCCGAGGAAGACCGGGTTGGCCACAGGGCCGCGGTCGAAGAGCCCGCAGGCCATGTCGGCCCGGCCGGAGACGACCGCCTCGACCAGGCCGTCGACGTGGTCGGGGCGGAGGCCCACCAGGTCGGCGTCGAGGAACACGATCACCCCGGGCCCCGGTCCGGTGCCGTCGCCGGCCGCGGCGGTCACGCCGGCGCGCATGGCCTCGCCCTTACCGGGGTGCGGCTCGATCACCACCCGGGCGCCGTGGGCGACGGCGACGGCGGCGGTGCTGTCGGTCGACGCGTTGTCGACCACCACCACCTCGTCGACGAGCCGGGCGTCGAGGGCGGCGTACACGACCGCCCCTATTGTCGTGGCCTCGTTCCATGCCGGGATGACGGCGGTGACGCCTCCGGGAACCGATGGCCGGGTCGGTCGGAATAAAGAACGCTCTGAGTGCTCGCCCTTGTACATACAGTGGACAACTGTAACGGCCGCCTCGGACCGGGACGCGGCAACCGTCCTCCGTGGCCGATTCTGTCGACTTTCTGTGGCAGAGCACCTGCTCAGCGGGGTCGAGTGGGCGTCGCGCCATCGAGCGTGGCCGCCGCCGACATCGTAGGAGTCTCCGGGCGGGGGGCGGCGGGGCGCCGGGACCGTCGCAGAGCGCGCCTCGCGACCCGCCACGAAGCGCGTTCTGGCCGCGCCGCGCGCCGGGCACCGGTGCCCCCCATGGCGGCTGCCCCGCGGGATGCCGGACGCGCTACGGTCATATGTGACGGTTCGTCAGATTTGGGTGACGGCCTGCCGGCCGGGTCCGGCGGCGACAGGGGGAACGGACGTGCGCAGGAACTGGCTACGCCTTCTGGGCGTGCTCGCAGCTCTCACGATGGTGGTCGGGGCGTGCGGTTCCGACCGCGGCGACGACCCCGCCGCGGGCCAGGACGCCGACTCCGACGCACCGGCCGACGGCGAGGGCGACGGCGACGAGGGTGCGGTCGCCGACGGGTTCGGCACCCTCGAGTCGCCCTGTGGCGAGGCCGACGAGGGCGAGGAGCCGGGCGAGACCGGCGACCAGGGCGTGACCGCAGACAGGGTGACCATCGGCTACGGCGACGACGCCGGCTTCCCCACGTCGCCGGGCCTCAGCCACGAGACCAGCGACGCCATCGAGGCGATGATCGACTGGTGCAACGAGCAGGGCGGCATCAACGGCCGCGAGATCGTCGGCAACTACTACGACGCCGCCATCACCAACGTGGTGAACGCGGTGACCCAGGCCTGCGACGAGGTGTTCATGCTCGTGGGCAACGCCTGGGCGCTCGACTCCGCCCAGGAGGAGGTCCGCCTGGGCTGTGACCTGCCTTCGGTCCCCACTTACTCGGTCAGCCCCGAGTTCGCCAACGCCCCGCTGACCTACCAGGCCGTGCCCAACCCGGCCGACTTCTACACCGCCGGCTGGGGCGGGCAGATCGCCGAGCTGTTCCCGGACGAGGTGAAGAACGCGACGGTCATGTACGGCAACTTCGCCGCCACCA
>Ga0299907_10000770_pt1 | contig 16710 bp, 19 predicted proteins | sample RVTome_16_FD_198680 | JGI IMG/M metagenome (GOLD analysis project Ga0299907, IMG submission 198680) | Soil microbial communities from uranium-contaminated site in the Upper Colorado River Basin, Wyoming, United States - RVT152D67 (version 2) ...
GTCACACCGGGAACGAGGCACCCGGGATCCTGCGCAGCTTCTACGACTTCCACACCGGCCCCGAGAAGGGCTGGAACGACATCGCATACAACTTTCTGATCGACGCCGACGGGGGGATCTGGGAGGGACGCACCGGAAGTCTCGCCGGGCCCGTGGCCGGAGATGCGACGGGGGGCAACCAAGGGTTCAGCCAGCTCGTCTGTGTCATCGGAGATTACAACTCCGCGCAACCCACAGCGGCATCGGTGTCTTCGCTCGTGCTCCTACTTGCCTGGCTCGCCGACCGCTACGGCGTGTCGACACTGCCGGGCGCCGAAGTCAGCTTCACATCCAGAGGGTCGAACCGATGGCCCTTGGGGACGACGGTGGTCACGCCGACCATCAACGGTCATCGGGCGATGAGCCTCACCACCTGCCCGGGCGACAATCTCCACTCCTACGTGATCGGCGGGCTCACCGCCGATGTCGACGCCGTTCGCGGCGGGTCGACCCCGTCGACTCAGCCGCCGACGACCACCACGACCCAACCGACCACGACCACCGAGCCGACTCCGACGACCACGAGCCGAGGCACCACCACCTCGACAGGCTCGTCGACCACTTCGGTGGGGGCGAGGGTGCCGGACGGCGCAAGGGTGGCGACGAGCCCGATGACGTCGTCAGCCACGACGATTCACTCGACGTCCTCGTCCGCGCCACCGATGTCGACTACGACGACCCCAGCCCCACCTTTGACGAGCCTCCTCGCGGAGAAGGCCGGAGAGCCATTCGCCGGCAGCCTCCCCGGTGTGCTCACCACCGTCGGGCTCCTCCTGACCGGTGCGGCCGGTGCCGTGCTCTGGCGGATGCGCCGTATGCGGTAGACATCGGGGTCACGTGATACTGAAGCCACTGCCCGAGCAATTCGTCGCCACCAGGGAGGCGATGCATCAGATCGCCTTCTTCGCGGTGGCGCCGGTTCGTCACCAGGTGGAAGGTCGCATGGGTCTGCGTGCTGCTCCCGGAGGGTTCGGTACGCCCGAGTTCAACGGGCAAATCGCCCGGGTCGAGGGGACGCTGCTGGTACACGAGCAGCATGGCAACGTGGCCACCCAGGAGATCAGCACCGTGAGAGATGCGTGCGAGTTCTTCGGCCATGACTACGAAGTGTCCTGGTTCGAGGGCTTCCACGACCCGCTTCAGCCCGTGGATCCCGATCTCCCTCTTCAGGTGGGCGACGAGGCGGCCCGGGCACTGGGCAACTGGTTCAACTTCGGTTTCGCGGTCCTGAGCCGGCTGAAGGGATATGGGTCTGAAGGCGACGATGTCTCCGAGACGCAGCTATGGCCGGAGCACTTCGATGCCGCTATTGAGATGGGTGATGGGGAGAGCGGCAAGCGGGCCAGCTACGGGGCGTCACCCGGCGATGCCGACCACTCGGCGCCCTACCTCTATGTCGCGGCATGGGAGGCAGTCGATCGCAGTGTTTCCTTCTGGAACGACGCCCATTTCAACGGGGCCAGCCTCGGCTACGACGCGCTGCTCGAGTCGGGAGACCCGGCCGGGACGGCTCTGGGCTTCCTAACCGCCGGCTTGCGCATCTTGCGCGGCCGATGACCTCAGGGTGTCGACCAACCCCGCCGCCGCCGCCCTGACGATCTCCACGGTGTGGTCGTAGCCCTCATCAGCCCCTCCGTAGGGGTCGGGTACCTCGTCGAGAGTGGTTGCCGGGTCGAATGTGCGGAAGAGGCGCACCTTGGCCCGGTCCTCCAAGCTGGGAGCCAGCGCATGCACATCCCGCAGGTTGGCCCGGTCCATGACCACGATCACGTCGTAGCGGGCGAAGTCCGAACGATTGACGGCTCGGGCCTTGCCCCCGACCGTCAGTCCGGCCCTTTGCGCAGCGGCGATCATCTGAGGGTGGGGAGGCGCGCCAACGTGCCATGCGCCAGTGCCGGCGGAGTCGACCTCGACGTCGATCCCTCGTTCTCCAGCAGCCTCGATGATGGCGGCCCGAGCGGCAGGGGATCGGCAGATGTTCCCCGCGCAGACGGCCAGGATGCGCACGATCACGACCGCGCCGCGGCGATCCTGGACTCGGCCAGCGCGAGATACGACTCCTCGGTGTCGAACCCCACGTAATGCCGGCCGGTCTCCACCGCGGCCACCGCAGTGGTTCCCGACCCGATGAAAGGGTCGAGGATCAGGTCACCGCTGTAGGTATAGAGCTCGATCAGGCGGCGGGGCAACGCCACCGGGAAAGGCGCTGGATGCCCGACCCGGGTCGCCCGCTCGGCCGGCAGCTCCCAGACGTCGATGGTGGCGTCGAGAAACTCCCCGGTCTCGATCGTGGGCTCGTGCGGGAGCCCTTGGGCCGACCGTTGTGCCCGTTTCACGGCTCGATCGAACCGTCCCTTCGAGGCGATGAGGATTCGCTCGGTGACGTCGCGCAGGACGGGGTTCTGAGGCGAGCGGAACGATCCCCAGGCACAGCTCCCGGCCGCGCCTCGGGCCTTCTGCCAGATCACCTCGCCCCGCAAGAGCATGCCCAGGTCGTCCTGGATCATGGAGATGACGTCGGCCGACAGCGAGCGATACGGCTTTCGCCCCAGGTTGGCGACGTTGATCGCCATCCGGCCACCCGGCTCGAGTTTGGAGAGACAGAGGGCGAGCACGTCATGGACCATCTCCAGGTATTCGACGTAGCTAGAAGGGACGTGCCCGGCGGCCAGATCGGTCTCGTACTCCTTGCCCGTGAAGTAGGGGGGTGAGGTGACGACGAGGGCGACGGACCGGTCGGCCACCTGCTGCACCGTCATCTCCCGTGCGTCCCCACAGAAGAGCTGGTCCACCACCACTGGCCGCTCTACGCGCTCATCGCCCGAGAGCACCGGTGGAGTGAACCGTTGGTAGAAAGACGTCGAGTCGTGCGACTCGCGTCGCCCTGACCCGAATTCGGATGTCGCAGTGGCCAGACGTCTCCTCACCATCGACGTCGAAGTTACCTGCGACGGGTCGATGTGCCGTGGCACGACCGACCGGCTTCAATCTCTGGTGTCATGAGGATCGTGCTCCCCGCGGATCGGCCCCGCCTCGAGATCCCAATCAAGGACGGACGGATCGCCACCCTGAGCCCGGTGTTGAGCTCCGATCGTGAGTTCTTCGAGAGGGGAATCGGCTTGCTGTCGATCGAGAGCCGGTTCGCTCGATTCGGCCAAGGTGTCGCCGGGCTCACTGAACGTGAGCTCGACTACCTGACCGATGTCGATCAACGCACGCATGTGGCGTGGGGAGCGGCTATCGAGGGCGAGGTGGCAGGTGTCGGCCGCTACATCGTCCCCGGAGATTCCGGGTGCGCCGAGCTGGCGATCACCGTTCTCGACGACTTCCAAGGCCTTGGCGTTGGCACGGCTCTCTTTCAGGCCCTGATTGCCGTCGCCAGGGCGGACGGGGTCGAGGTGATGTGTTTCGAAGCCCAATCCGACAACAGGGCGGCCCGCAAGCTGATCGCCGAGCTCGAGATCTCTCCGCTGCTGGGCGGCGATCAGATCGAGCGCAACATCCGTCTCGCCGATATCCCGCCGGCCGAGCTCGACGATGCGATGGTGGCGGTGATCGACGAGGTGAGGGTCTAGTTTTCTGTCGAGCCCTCCTCGAGCTCGAGTGACGCCGAGTTGACGCAGTAGCGGAGACCCGTTGGGTTGGGACCGTCATCGAAGACATGTCCGAGGTGGCCGCCACAGTTGGAACACTTGATCTCGGTGCGCACCATCCCGTATGACCGGTCGGCCTCCTCCTCGATGACCTCCTCGGAAAGGGGCTTGAAGAAGCTGGGCCAACCGCTGTGGGACTCGAACTTGGTCTCCGAGGAGAAGAGCTTCTCACCACAGCCGGCGCATCGGTAGACGCCCGCGGTCTTGGTGTCCCAGTACTCACCACTGAACGGTGGCTCGGTGGCGCCCTCCCGGAGCACCTGATACTGGACCGGGCTGAGCAACTCCCGCCATTCGCCGTTGGTCTCGGGCATCTCGGTCATGATTCGCTCCTGTCGCCTTCCAACCGGAGGTACCTCTCCAGGCGGTCGATGAAGACGGCCTGGGCCGGGTTGAGCCTGTCGCGCGCTTCGGCCGGTTCCATCCACACAACACGGTCGACCTCGGGGTATTCCCGCCCGTACATGGTGAATGTCCCTGGCTCGAAGGTGCCGATGTCGAAGTCGCTCTTCAGCGCCCAGGCGACCACCGTCTTGCGTGACTTGAGAATGGTCTCGCCCAGCGCCACCCACTCGGCCTCAGGCACTACCCAGCCGGTCTCCTCCTCGAACTCCCGCCGGGCGGCCGTGGCATCGTCCTCTCCCTCCTTGACCAGGCCCTTCACCACCGACCATGCCCCCAGGTCCTTCTTCTCGAACCAGGGCCCGCCTGGATGAGCGATGAGCACCTCGAGCCGGTCGTGGTGACGGTATGGGAGAAGACCCGCGGATCTCACGACCTCCGACATTACGCTGGATTCGTGACAGTTCTGGCCACCTATCAGGGTGATCGAGACCTGGCCACCTTCGATACCAGCCTTCAGCTCGGTGGGTCCGAGCCCCTGGGCGTGGGGGTGAAGCGGGTGACCATGGAGCAGTTGGAGCACGCGGCATCCGGCTTCTTCGATGGCGAGATCCATCTCGGGCACGCGGTTCACGAGTCGAGGAAATCCCTGAAGCGGGTGCGGGCCCTCCTCCGATTGATCAAGAGCGAGCTCCCCGATCGCATCTTCGACTTCGAGAACAGCAATCTCAGGGGGACGGCGCGGCTCATCGCCCAGATTCGGGCGACTCAGGGGATCCTCGACGCCGCCGAGTCGATTTGCGCGCTCTATGGCGACCTTCTCGCCGAGGACACGTTCCTCGACCTGGTTCAACGTCTGCAGAGACGCCGCGACCTCACCGAGCTCAACGCCCTGGAGGATCCCAACCTCGTGGGGCGGGTGGTGCGCGGTCTCGAGCGGGCCTACAACAGGTACGCGGCCTGGCCTACCGATCCCGAGGCGAGGGAGGCCTACGGGCTGGGTATCCGGGACTCATACGAGGCGGTCGAACCAGGGCTCACCACGACGTACCGCCAAGGGCGGCACAATATGGTGAGGGCATACCGGGATAGTGGAGCCGGGGACTTCCACGAGTGGCGTAAGAGAGTCAAGGACCTGCGCCACCAGATGGAATTCCTGGCGCCACTCTGGCCCGAGGTCGTGGTCGGCACGGCAATGACCCTGGAGCGGCTCGGTGATGTGCTGGGTGAGGACCACGACCTCGCCGAGCTGGTCGCCTTGTTGCGAGAGCGGCCGGATCTGTGCCCCAACCCCAGGGAGAGGTCACTGTTCAGGGCTCTGGCCCATCAGCGGCGAAGCGAGCTGCAGGCCGCCGCCGAGATTCTCGGCAGGCGGGTCTATGCCGAGAGACCGAATGCCCTGTCTCATCGATACGGGGAGTACTGGGGAAGCCGCAAGATGGCCATCGAGGGCTCCCTGGACACGATCGTCGTCTACTAGGGGCAAAACCGGAATCCCACGCCTCCTGGCCGGGTTGTACCCGACACGACGACGAGGACTCTGAATGGCTGACAACGAGAGGCTGAGAGTCGAGCGGGGCTCGAAGCGGATAAGGGCGATGCTGGGAGGGGAGGTGGTGGTCGACACGACTCGGCCCCTTCTGGTCTGGGAGGTGCCCTACTACCCGACGTACTATCTCCCGGCAACCGACGTCAGGACCGTTTTCCTGATCGAGACCGGCAACACCCGGAGAAGCCCGAGCCGGGGAGAGGCCACCGAGTACGCGGTCAAGGTCAACGGCTCCGAGGGCCTCGCCTACACGTATCCAGAGCCGAAGGTCCCCGCGCTGGCCGATCACTACGTATTCGTCTGGAACACGATGGACCACTGGTTCGAGGAGGAGGAGGAGGTCTACGTCCATCCCCGGGATCCCTACACCCGAGTCGACATCCTGCCCTCGAGCCGCCGGGTCCGGATCGAGATCGATGGCGAGACCGTGGCTGACTCCAGCAACGGGTCCTTCTTACACGAGACCGGACTCCCGATCCGCTACTACCTCCCCAAGGTCGATGTCAGGATGGACCTGCTGACGCCGACCGACAAGGCAACCCAATGCCCGTACAAGGGGACGGCTCGCTATTGGACGGTCACGGTCGGCGCCAACGTCCACGAAGACATCGCCTGGGCATACGACACCCCACTGCCAGAGTCGATGCGGATCGCCGGCCTCATCGCCTTCTACAACGAGAGGGTCGACACCTACGTCGACGAGGTCCTCCAGGAGCGCCCCAAGACCAAGTTCTCCTGATCGATAGCCCTACTCGTCGAGATCGATAGATCCGTCGCGACGACCGCCTTCTGAGAACAGCTGGAACCCGACCATCGCCAGCAGGAACCAAGCTGCTCCGATGGCAAGCTCCGCACCGAGCTCCCTGAATGCATACGGATTGGCCCCATCGGCGAGGAGCGAGCGTGATCCCAGCAGTCCGTGGTGCATCGGGAGAACCTGTGCCACCCTTTGCACCGCCCCGGGGAACACTTCCGTGGGCACGTTGACGCCCGCGATGGCGACCAGGGTGTAGAAGACCAGGTTGAACAGGATGTTCCCGATTCGGGGACGTCGAATGCTCACCGAGGCCAGGAAAAGCCCCAACCCGTACGATCCGAGGGCGAGGGTGAGCAATCCGAGGGGAAGCCACTGCCAGCGCCCCTCGAAGCCGACAACGGGAGCGAGCATGGCGAAGACCAAGCTGGCCTCGACCACCCCCTGCACGACGTAGAAAGCCGAGCGGCCGGCGAAGACAGGCAGCATCGATCGTGGTGCCGCCAGCAACAGCGGCAGAGTCCCCAGACCTCTCTCCCATGCGGTGTCTGGGCCGGCGCCCTGTGGCATCAAAGCCGCCATGGCGCACACATTGCCCACGAAGGCGAACAAGACGAACTCGGGACCCCCAACCAGCAGACCCATCGCAGCGAAGAACAACACCTGCGCGGTGACCCGCACGATCCAACCGAAGAGCCAGCTCCTCCAGGTGTACTGCGCCTTGACGTCCTCGAAGCCCACCCGGGACGCCTTTTGCGCGATGCGGAAGGTCGTGGTCGTCATATCGCCGAGATCTCCCCGCTGACCCGGACCTTGGCCAGGACCACCCGGATCAGCCATTGGCCGGCGACGAATCCGATCACCCCGAGCAGAGCAAGAAACCCCAATCGCAAGGCGACATCCTCGACGACCTCGGCGGTCACGCTGTCACGAACCAGGTCGGAGGCCCAGGAAAGGAACACCAGTCTCCCTAACGGATGCGTCCACTCGGGCAGCAGGGCCAACGGCACGAAGACTCCGCCCAGCAGCAAGAAGGGGTAGGAGGCGGCGCTCTGGAACGTGTTCGCGGCGCGGCTCAAGATGGTCATGCTGGAGAAGATGATCCCGGTGCCCGTGATAGCCAGTGCGGTGACGATCATCGTCACCAGCAGGAGCTCGGGATGATCGACCTGGATGTCGACTCCATAGGTGAGAGCGGCGGTGATCAGGGTGATCGGGATCACCAGGAGTGACAACAAGACCACAGCACCGACCCTGGCCGCGACGACCAGGCCGTAGGGCTGTGGGGAGGCGGCGTGGATCTCGAGCAGCCCGCGCCATCGATCGTCCCGCATGACCGACCCACCGGTCCACAAGGACGTCGACCACATCGTCATCAGGATGGGGGCCATCAAGGCGTTCGTGATCAGATCCGGGCGGTCGAACGCGTCGACCACTGACAGGAAGAGGATGACCTGTGGCACGGTCGTGACCATGGTCATCCAATAGTTGGGGGTACGGAAGGCGAGCCGCATCTGCATCGTGAAGCTCTCCGAGACGGTTCTCACACCTCCATCCCCCGATCGCCCATGGTGCGCAGATACACCTCCTCCAGAGATGGATAGCCGGTGCGTACGGAGGCGAACCCGCGCTCCAGCGCCACCCGCAGGATCTGGTGGGAGGCTCCGTCGCGGTCGGGTTGGAATCGCACCCACTGGCCGGGTTGGTCGGTGACGGAGACGATTCCGGGGACCGCGGCGAGGGTACGCCGAGTCTCCTCGTCGGGTCGATGGATCTCGACCCACTCATAGGAGCTGATCCACGAGCCCAGTGTCCTGGGGCTCTCGGTAGCCAGGATCTCGCCTCGGTCGATCAGACTCACCCGATCGCACACCGCCTCGGCCTCGACCATGTCATGGGTGGCGATGAAGATCGTCTTGCCGGCCTGGCGCAGGCCGAGGATGGTGGTCCTGAACTCGAGGGATGCCACCGGGTCGAGTCCGACGGTCGGTTCGTCCAGGAAGAGAATCGGGGGGTCGCCAACCAGCCCGCGGGCGAGGTGAAGACGTTGTCGCATCCCGCGCGAGAAGGTCTCCACTCTGTCATCGGCGCGGTCGCCCAATCCCGTCTCGACGATGAGCCGATCGACCACCGACCGTGCCCGCTTCCGTGGCACCTCGTAGAGCGCGGCCCAGTAATCGAGGTTCTGGCGAGCGGTCAGCCGGGTGTACAACCCTCGGTCACCACCGAGAACGAGCCCGATGACCCGGCGGACTTCTCTCGTCTCCTCCACCACGTCGTGACCGAGCACGGTCGCCTTCCCGGAGCTGGGCAGCAGGATCGTCGACAGGATCTTGATCAACGTCGTCTTACCGGCTCCGTTCGGGCCGAGCAGCCCATGGATCTCCCCGGCCTCGACGTTCAGTGAGACTCCATCGAGAGCGATCACCTTCTCGCCACGTCTCAGACCCGAGGTCGTGAACACCCGACGCAGGTCGAGCGTCTCTACCGCTCCCATCCGCTCGACGATAGATCGGACGCGGCAGCGGCCCCTATCCTTTTGTGATGCGTCTGGCTTGGGTGATGCTCCTGGCCCTCGTCTCCTGTGCCCCTGCGGTCGAAGTGCCGACGGAACAGCATCTCCAGGGGTCTTACAGCCATCGCAGTGGCCGCGAGATGAGGTACCTGGTCTGGCTGCCCGACGGCTACGGCGAGGACCGCGACAAGCGGTATCCGCTGATCTACTTCCTGCATGGCAGTGGCGACGACGACTACGACTCGACGTTCGTCACCAGCTTCGGGTTGCCGGCGGTCCTGGCCCTCGGAGACCAACCCGAGGACTTCGACTTCGTCGTGATCTCACCACAGGCGTCCCCTCAGACCACCTGGTACACGGGCAACCAGCCGGAGATAGTCGACGCCTTGCTGGGGGAGATGCTCGACACTTATCTCATCGATCCAGACCGGGTCTACCTGACCGGGCTGTCGATGGGCGGTTTTGGCTCGTGGCACATCGCAAGCCACAACCCCGAGCGATATGCGGCGATGGCCTCTCTGTCGGGGAGTGGCTACCAGCAGGCAGACACCCCACCTGCCGAGTTCGCCTGTCGGCTCACCGAGGTCCCGGTGTGGGTGATCCACGGCGAGCAAGACCTCATCGCCCAATACGGGGCGGTTCGATCCCAAGTTGAGGACTGGGAGGAGCTGTGCGACCACGAGGTGAAATGGACGACCTACCCGGAGGAGGGGCACTTCGCCACCTACGAGATCGCCTATCGAGACCCCGCGCTCTACGAGTGGTTCCTGTCCCACACCCGCTAGGGCACCAGTGCTGCGATCTCTAGGGCCGGAACGGGGCCGAAGGGCGCAGTGGCGCCGACCGCCCGTCGTCGTACCGAACCTCGCCGAGGCAATCGGCGGCGGCCTCGACCTCGCGGTTGCTGAGCCCGATCACGGTCACCAGCGCCGTCGTCTCCTGCTCGGTGCTCATCACCCTCAGGTCCGGCTGTCCGAGCCGGCTGGTGCTCAGCCCCGACAAGCGGAGGTAGACCTGGCTGTCGAAGACAGGTACGTCGACACCGGCCGCGAAGAACGCCAGCCCCCCGTCTACCTGAGCTTCCCCCGCCTCAGGGCAATCGAGGACGAGCTTGTAGACATGAGGCCCGGCGCTCCAGAAGCCGGGCTCGAAGTCGTGGGAGAAGGCCACTGCCCATTGCTCCGGCTCGATCTCGTCGGGGAGCGAGGCGGGCGGCAGGTCGATCCCCTCGAGAGCAACCCGCTCGGTGCATGCTCCGAGCGCGAGTATTGCGGCCAGGGTCAGACGCAGCATCGGATCGTCAGTCGATCTCCATCGCCAATTGGATCAAGGTGAATACGGCCCCGGTCGGGTCGGCGGCGACCAGCAACGTACCCACATCGGGGATCTCCATAGGGCCGGCGATGGCCCGCCCGCCTGCCTCGACGATGATGTCCTTGGCTCGACCTACGTCGTCGACTGCGAAATAGACGCCCCAATTGTTGGGAATGTCGGGATTGGGCGGTGACATCGCCCCGGCCACCGCCCGCCCGCCCACCTTGAGTGAGGTGTAGGGACCACTGAGGCCCTCACTGGTCTCTGATGTGAAGCCGAGCACCCTCTCGTAGAAGGGAATCGCAGACGCCAGGTCGTCGCTCTGCAGTTCGTTCCAGTTCATTCCACCATGCTCGTTGACGATGCCAGCTCCGAAATGCCGGCCCGACTGCCATATCCCGAACACCGCACCCGTGGGATCGGTGGCCACGGCCAGGCGACCGGCGTCGGTGACATCGGCCGGCGCGAACATCAATGTGCCGCCCTCCGACTCGATCCGGGCCGCCGTCGCATCGACGTCGTCAACGGCGAAGTAGGTGGTCCAGACACTGAACGACTGGTCCTCCTCGGTCTGGGCCATCCCGGCGGCGGGATGCCCGTTCTTGAGGGCCATGGAGTACGGGGTGCTGTCGGAGTCCTGATCCGAGTACTCCCAGCCGAATAGGTCGGCATAGAAGGCCTTGGCCGTCTCCAAGTCGGTTGTGTCCAGGTCGGCCCAGGAGGGGACGCCCTCCGGGTAGCCGTCGCGGGTCGGCATCGCGCTCCTCTTCGTCGGTCAGGGGACGTTAGGCCATTGCTGGCTCACCGACGTCAGAGCTGGCCCGTGGAGACGTCCTCGATGGTCTGCAAGTAGTCCGGGTCCCGATATCGGTCGAGGAGGAATGCACCTGCATAGGGGGGAAGCTCGCCACCGGCGAGATGCGTGGCGAGGAGTTCGGCGGCTCCCTGTGACACCATGACCCCGAACCCGGACATCCCGGTCATCAGGTGCACACCGGGGCGAGGGGAGGGGCCGATCAGAGGGCGGTTCTCGACTGTCTTGGTGTAATACCCCCCGTCGACGAAGGACTCGGGGAGACGATCGTGATAGGCGGACAACCCCGGGACCATCGTGGTCAGCCCTCTCATCACCACCTCCGGGTACATCGGGTCCTCGGGGAGGGGCCAGACCGGATCCATGGCTTGGCCGTGGTATTCCCACAGGCCGACGATGTACGGCGAGTCGGCACCGCCTTCGGGGCGGAAGTGGCAAAAGACCGGCATCTCGCCGGTCAGGTCGCCGCGATCCGACCTCTCGAGCTCCGTCCTCTCCCCGTCGTCCCAATCGAGTCGTTGCGGGTCCGACCAAATCGTCATTGGGGCGTCCCTGGGTATCACCCGGAGATGGTCCTTGAAGGTGACTTTCAGATGGAGCTCGGAGTAGAGCGGCAGGTCCAGCCCCGCCAGCCTCCCGACGTCGGCTGAAAGCGGGCCGGCCGCGATGACGACCTGAGGAGTCGAGATCTCTGAGCCGTCGGACAGGGCGACGGTGCCGGCGACGGCCGTCACCGAGGCGGTGACGACTTCGGTGCCGTGGTCACGAGCGCGGTCGAGCAGCCACTGCCCCAGGACCTGGGCGTTGAACCATCCGGCTCGGGGAACCCACAACCCGCCGACCGCCTCGCTGGTGACGAAGGGGTATCGGGATCGGAGATCTTTGGCATCGAGGACCTCGGAGTCTGCTCCGATCCCAGCGACGAACTCGCTCTCGGATGCCAGGCGATCGAGGGTGGGCTCCCTGGCGGTCACGAACACATAACCCCTGCGGTTCATCCCAAACTGGACCTCTCCGGCCAACTCGTCGAGGATGTCGATCGAGCGGTTCATCAGCTCGACCATGGGCGAGCTCGGCCACCAGTTGCGATAGCACTCCGTCGACTTGTCGGAAGTCAGGCTCAGAGGCGGGCGTGGGTCGACGACGACGATCTCGGAGACGCTGTGGCGGACTGCCAGGTGATAGGCGGTGGAGACGCCGGCGATGCCGGCGCCGATGATGACGACGTCGGCGGTCCGGCTCAAGAGTCGAGATAGGCCTTGACTTTGGCTGCGACCGCCTCCGCGGTCAGCCCGAATTCTCGGGCGATGTCCCCAGCGGGCGCCGATGCCCCGAAGTGGTCCACGCCGATGCTGAGACCACCTTCTCCGACGATGCTCTCCCAGCCGAAGGTGGCCGCTGCCTCGACCGAAACCCGTGGCGCCGTGCCCAGGACTACTGCTCGGTATTCGGCCGTCTGCTCGGCGAACAGCTCCCAGCAGGGCAGGCTGACCACCCGAGCCGAAACACCCCCGTCCTCGAGGAGGTCGGCGGCGGCCAGCGAGGTGGAGACCTCAGACCCGGTTGCGATGATCGTCACGTCAGTGCCCTCGCGCAGCACGTATCCCCCCGTGGAGACGTCCCCGACATCGCCCAGAGTGGGCACACCCTGCCGAGTGAGCAGGAGTGCGGTCGGGCCGTCGGTCCGGTTCAGTGCGATCTCCCATGCCTCGACCACCTCGTTGGCATCGGCGGGGCGGATCACCCAGATGTTGGGCATGGCCCGCAGTGATGCGAGGTGCTCGATCGGCTGATGGGTTGGTCCATCCTCCCCCAAGAACACAGAGTCGTGGGTCCACACCCATATCGACGGAATCTCCATGAGAGCCGACAGGCGGACCGCCGGCCTCATGTAGTCGGAGAAGACGAAGAAGGTGGCGCCATACGGTCGCAGACCCCCGTGGATGGCCATGCCGTTGACGATCGTGCCCATCGCATGCTCCCTGACCCCGAACGGGATGTCCCGGGCCTCCCGATCGTGTCTCGAGAAAAGACGGCCCGCCTCGATGACCGTCTTGGTCGACTCGGCGAGGTCGGCGGACCCGCCGATGAAACCCGGAAGCTTCTCGGCTATCTCCTCGAACAGCCGACCCGATGAGGCGCGGGTCGCCAGCTTCTCCCCGGTCTCGAAACCCGGCCCCTCGAGCTCGATCGGCTCCGGACTGAAGAATCGTTCCCACAGGGTGGTGTCGGCCGCCTGAAAACGCCGGCTCCACTCGGCGTGGGCCTGCCTGCCTCTCTCCATGGCGTTGGTGAAGAACTCATAGACCGAGGGGTCGACGAGGAATTCCGGGTCGAATGGATAGCCCATGCCTTCCTTGGCCAGCTTCACCTCCTCGTGGCCGAGCGGCTGGCCGTGGGCCTTGGCGGTGTCCTGCAGGTTCGGTGCCCCGGAGGCGATGTGGGTACGACAGACGATGAGTGAGGGGCGCTCCTGCTCGGCCATAGCCGCCTCGATCGCGGCCGAGATGGCCCGGCGGTCGTGCCCGTCGACCTCCTGGGCGTGCCATCCGAGGGCGACGAATCGGCCGGCTACGTCCTCACTGAACGTGATGTCGGTCGACCCGTCTATGGATATGTCGTTGTCGTCATAGAAGTAGGTGAGACGATCCAGGCCGAGATGGCCCGCGACGGAAGCGGCCTCGTTGCTGACACCCTCCATCAGGTCGCCATCGGATACGAAACCGTAGGTGCGGTGATCGACCAGATCGGAGCCGAGCCTGGCCCGGAGGTGCGTCTCGGCCAAAGCCATTCCGACTCCGGTCCCGAAGCCCTGCCCCAGTGGGCCCGTCGTGGTCTCGATGCCGAGGGAGTGATCGATCTCGGGATGACCGGCCGTGTGCGAGCCGAACTGACGGAACTGACGGAGATCCTCGATTTGGAGCGGGAACCCCGACAAGTGGAGCAGTGAGTAGAGGAGCATCGACCCGTGCCCGTTGGACAGAACGAAACGGTCTCGGTCAGGCCACTCCGGGTCGTCGGGGTCGACCAACAGGAATTTCGACCAGAGGGTCACTGCGATGTCGGCCATCCCCATCGGCATCCCCGGGTGCCCTGATTCGGCCCTCTGGACCGCATCCATGGCCAGGGCCTTGATGGTGTTGACTGCGAGTTGCTCAGCGGATGGGTTGTCAGGCATCGGCGGCGAGCGTACACACGCTCCTCAGGACGGCCGGCAGTCCTTGCAGGCCCGGAACCCAGCTTTCTCGGCTTCTGTGATCGTCTTGAAGTCGATGACGTTCGACGTCTTCGATCGCCGGATGTGACCGCACGTGGGATGGCAATAGATCCCCGTCGAAGTGTTGCCCTGCACCCTCACATGACGTGAGGCCAGCTCTTCGAGGTGCTCGGGCATGGCACCCTCGTGCTCGAGGAGCTCTTGTTTGAGGTGAGGGCCACCCAGCGAGTAGTTGCCGATGTGCCCGTCGGTGCGGACGACCCGATGGCAGGGGATGATCAGGGGGACCGGGTTGCGGGCTACCGCTGAGCCGACGGCGCGCACCGCCTTGGGCCGGCGGACCTGGGTGGCAACCCAGCCGTAGGGCCGGACCTCTCCCTTCGGTATGGTCGCGGTGGTACGCAACACGTCCTGTTGGAACTCGGTCACCGACCTCAAGTCGACAGGGAGCCGGCCCGGTGCTCCCCGTTCGATGGCCTCAGGGATATGACGACGCCAGGCGGCGGGTGCCTCAGCTCTGATCAGATGCTTGCCGTACCGCTCCGCGAAACGCACCTCGAATCCATCACTGATGTCCAATGAGGACACCCCGCTGGGATTGAAGGTGACGACGACGGGCCCGATCGCGGACTCGTAGTAGTCGTAGCCCTCGGCCAGGCCTGTGCCCAGCGCGACTCCCTCCGACAGACCCGCCGGAAGGTCGCCGATCAACGAACGCAGTTGTGACTCGATGCTCATTCTTCCTCCTCCATCACTGTGCGCAGCCGGGCCAGCCCGCGATGCACATCGGCCTTCACCGTCCCCTCGGGACGGCCGGTGGCCTCGGATATCTCTTCGATGCCCATCCCGACGACGTGGCGAAGGACGACCGCCGTTCGTTGATGTCTGTTCAAGCTGGAGAGACGACGGTCCCAGGCGACACCGTCCAGGGGCTCGGGATCGCTGGCTCCTGTCTCGAACAGCTCCGTGTAGGTGGGGCGGCGAGAGCGGTCTCTGAGGTGATTGCGGCCCAGATTCATCGCGATGGTCCACAGCCAGGGCTGGAGCCTCATCGACATGATCCGCTCCCGGTCATAGCCATCGAGGGCCCGGTAGGCCCTGATGAAAGTCTCCTGAGTCAAGTCCTCTGCCTCCTGATGATCTCCACAAATGCGACGGAGCCCCCAGAAGAGCTTCTTGCCCATCACGTCGACCACCGCCGGGAACGCTCTGTCCAGATCGGTGGCGAGGGCCTTCGCCAGTTCATCCATCGAGGTCAAGAACCCCGGAAGAGAGGCTGCGGTTGCACGGAGTTGACCGTACCTATATTTGCCGACATGACGCCCGGTGGGATCGAAGAGGCATTGCAGACCGCCGAGCGGGCGGTGGAGCGGGGCGAGGGCCTCGAGGGCACCGGTTTCTGGAGTGCAGTGGCGAAGGTCAAGCGTGAGCCAGAGCTGGCCGATCGGTACGCCGACCTCATCGCCGTCATCGATCGGTCAGCCTTCAGCCAGTGGGCTTTCATCACCATCGGGATCGTCCCCGGCACGCTTTTGATGGTCCTGGCCACCGGGGCCGGGTTGGTCCTCATCGGATGGTCCTACTCGCTGCACGGGCTGGGTGCGATTGCGGTCTTCTATCTCGGGGTCGGTGCGCTCCTGACAACAACGCACGGCCTGGCCCACCTCATGGTGGGACGGCTCGCGGGCATGCGGTTCACTCACTGGTTCATCGGCGAGCTGAAGCGCCCCCAACCCGGGGTGAAAGTGGACTATGCGACCTATCTCCGGGCCCCCGCCCCGGCGCGAGCCTGGATGCACGCATCCGGGGCAATCGCCACCAAGATCATCCCCTTCGCCCTGATCGGCGCAGCCATCGCCGCCGACCTCCCTGCCTGGGCGGTGTGGGGCCTGCCGGTGATCGGGTTCGCTTCGATCGTCACTGACCTCCTGTGGTCTACCCAGAGCTCGGACTGGAAACGGTTCAAGCGAGAGATGAGGCTCGCTCAGACCCCTTGATCGGAGCGGGGGATCGAGCCGTCGTGCCGGTGGAGCTCCTCGTGGGTTGCCACCAAGGTCTCGAAGTCCGGCGGGTGCTCGGTGTCGATGGCGATCAGGTGGCGGGTCCTGGGCCCCCCGTCACGATCGAAGGAACGCGCCTGGCGCAGCAACGCGGCCGCCGAATCGTCGATCCGCCTGTGTTGGGCGAGATGCTCCTCCCAGCTCCTCAGGGCCATCAGCTCGGTGATCCGCGTCGGGTCGGACGTGTTGTGGAAGAGCCGCCATCGGTATGCCCCGGTCGAGAGTCTCACCAGCCGCACCTCGTTCATCATGTTGGTGAACTCGGCGAAGTCGGCCTCGTCGATCTTCCAGGTGTTGAGCACGATCACGGGACCGCCCTCGAAGGAGCCGGCGTGCTCGATTGGTGAGGTCTCGGTGAACTCGGGGGTGACGACATCGTCGACGTGTGGCACCTGAAACCTCGAGGCGCTCAAGCCGAGCACGATCGCCGCCGACGAGAACAAGGTCAGCGAG
>Ga0299907_10000771_pt1 | contig 16696 bp, 11 predicted proteins | sample RVTome_16_FD_198680 | JGI IMG/M metagenome (GOLD analysis project Ga0299907, IMG submission 198680) | Soil microbial communities from uranium-contaminated site in the Upper Colorado River Basin, Wyoming, United States - RVT152D67 (version 2) ...
CGCGGCCGCGGTAGTTCTCACTGGCGGCCACGACCCGGCCGTGGCGGTCGACCACCTGGATGAGCAGGTCGTTGTTGTCGGGGCCCCCGGACACCGGGATCACCTCGGGGAGCGAGCCGGCCGCCAGGCGGACGGCGATGTCGTCGACCAGCACCTCGGCGGCTTCGTCGAGGCCTTCGATCAGCGAGTTGTGCACCGACGTCACCAGGATCATCCCGGACGCGGCCAGGGCCAGGCCCACGATCATCACGGCGGCCAGGGTGATGCGGGCCCGCATCGAGGCCAGAGGAGAGAAGCGGCGGGGTGACCTCACCGACGGCACCTCGTCTTCCACGCGCTGGACACGCCTCTCCATCGCCTCCCCCTACCAGGGTGGCACAGGGCGCGGCCTTTCGTCCCGCACTCGTCGCCTTCGGGGCGGATCAGGCCTTGAAGGGGAACTCGACGGCGGAAAGGTTCTCCACCAGGAGATTGGCCTTTCCGTCGAACACCTTGAGCAGCGGCATCGAGGATCGCCCACACTCGGGCAGCGGATCGGTCGCCGCCGGCGTCGCCTCGGGATGGAGACACTCCAGGGCGTCGGAGCCCGTGCCGCTGGCGCCGGGGACCGCGAAGTCCCCGGTGGTCGAGTAATAGGAGGAGAACTCCTCATCGTCGAGCCCCGGCCCGACCCCATCGAAGGAGAAGGCGTCCAAGCCTTCGCCGCTCCCGGCGAGGCCGGCGTCCGAGCCGTCGAAGCCGACCTGGGTGGCGGCGCAGGCCGAGTCCGGGCCGAGGATCATCCCCCGGCAGACCACGATGTCCTCGTCCTCGCCGGACATCCCATCCCGGGTGGTGAAGCTGCCGCGGGTGGAGAGGTAGAGGTCCACGCCGGTGGACATCCCGGTGTCGGGGTCGAGGTTCTGGACCACCTCCACGGCGTCGATCCCCTCGCTCGGATCGGTCAGGCCGATGTCCGATCCGTCGAAGTAGGGGCTGAAGGTACCCCTCGTAGTCTGCCCCAACCTCCCGGCGGTGAAGAGGACCAGATCGGAATCCTCCACCCAACCGGCGCCGGGCAATTCCCCGGGGTCGGTGAACGACAGGACCAACTCGAATGGCGACAATCGGGCCAGGGCGTCGATGCGGAAACCCGCCAGTCCGACATCACTCCCGTCGAGGACCGTGCGGTAGGCCCCGCCGGTGTACTGGATGACGTCCTCGTCGGCGAACGTCCGCATATCACCGTGCTCCAGGGGCAGCTCCTGACCGTCCCGGAGGGCGAAGAGGAAGACCGTCTCATCGTTCCAGGCCAGATGCGGGCTCCCGTTCGCCGCATCCACGGACACCGAGGGGTCTCCGGAGGCCATCGGGTTGTTCGAGACATTGCGGGCCGCGGTGAAGCTACCCCCGCCGTCCTGGCTGCGCAGGTACCAGATCTCCTGGTGAAGACCGGCGTCCTCCGCCCGGACGGCGATGTGGAGGTCGTCGGCCCGGCCGTCGAGGGCCGGTTGGTCGCAGCCAACCGGACTGGCCAGGACAACCGGCGGCGCGAAGGTGGTCCGCTTGCCGTCGTCGGAGCCTCGGTAGTAGAGCAGATCGGCCGTGTCGGACGGGTCGTCCTCGGCCGGGAGTTCGCACGCCACCACATGAACCGTGTCGCCCAGGGCGAGGACGGCCGGGCCCGTGGCCTGGGGGCCGGGAAGAAGTGCGGGCGGCGTCGGGTCGGTCCCGTCGTGTTGGAGCCGGATGTAGCCGATGCGGAAGATCTCGTCCGGCTCGCCGTCCTGGTAGACGATGTGGACGGCGTCGCCGGCGGTGTCCAAGGCCGGCTCAGTCTGGCTGCCGCCCACGTCGAAGGTCAGATTGAGCTCGTCACCCCAGCTCGCCCCGCCGTCGGTGCTGGCTTGGAACAAGACGTCGTCCTCGTCGGTCAACGCCCGGCCGATAACGTCGTCGCCCTCATAGACGACGGCCACGATCTGATCGTCGAGGGCGACGTCGGGGTCCCGATTGTGCACGTCGTCGGAGCGGGTGATGTTCACGGGGACGGAGAAGCTCTTCCCCGCGTCGGTGCTGGCGGCCCAGAAGATGTCGTCCCGGTTCTGGTTCGAAGGGTTTTCCTCGGGATGATCCAATGCGCAGCATGGGTCGACGTCACCGCCGGCCAAGAGCTTGTCGTCCTCCCACACCACCGACACGTTCTCGCCGTCGGCCCCGACGTCGCTCTCACTCGAGTCGCCGTTCGCGGGAGAGCCCCGGCCATCGACGACGTCGAGGCGCCTCGAGACGGCGAAGCTTCTGCCCCCGTCGGTCGAACGGCGGTAGCGCACCTGGCGAGGGGCATGGTCGTTGTTGCCCGAGTCGTACACGGCATGGACGAACCCGCCCTCAGCGGCCACGTGGGTGATGCCCACCGGGGCGTTCAGGTCCTGGAGCTCGAGGGGAGCAAAATGCTCGCCCCCGTCAGTGCTGCGTAGGTACGTGAACGCCCCCGGGGAGTCCTCTCCGGCTGCCGGTGCCCGCGGCAGGCCGACGGGGACCCCCCCGAACAGGACGACGGCGGCCAGGACGACACCCCGCCGTCCCCTTCGATTTCCGGTCACATCGAACCTCGGCCCAGGCTCCGCAATGTAAATGCTGATGACCACCCTGAGTGCTTTGGGGGAGTATGGCCGGTATCACACAGAGTGGTCAACGTCGAGAACTCTGCGACCCTCCGCTTGACCAGAAGCCGCGAACCGGACCAGACTGGGGCCGTACGGCCTCCCAACGGCATCACCGGCATCATCGGGGTGGTTGTACCTCGCTGGGTAGAGCGTCTGCGCTGAGGTATTGCCGTGCGCCCGCTGCCGGCGCGCTGCAGGTCCGACGCAGCGAGGGAACCACCGATCGTGACGCATCAGTCCCCAACCCGTGGTCCGGGCCCCGCGCCAGCTCTGGCTCTCGTCCACCACGGCCATCAGCATCTGATCACCGACGGCTACGACAACCACGAGGGGCTCTCCGAGATCCTCGAGTCGTTCGGTGCCGTCCTCGCGCTCCATCTGCGGTACCGCGTGCCGCTCAACCTGCACTTGTCCGGGACGCTCCTGGAAGCTGCCGCCTGGCACGCGCCCGAGTTCTTCGGATGGGTCCACGCCCTCCGGCACGAGGGCCTGGTGGAGGTGCTGGGCAGTGCCTATTCCCAGCCGGTCATGCCCCTCTTCGGCCCAGAGCACAATCGGCGCCAAGTAACGGAGGGATTGGCCCTCGTCCAGTACCACCTGGGCGTCGAGGCCGACGCCGTGTCCGGGTTCTGGGTGCCCGAGCGGGTGTGGGACACGGCGGCCCTGGCGCCGCTGCTCGCCCGTCCGGACCTGGCCAACGGGGGCTACCGGTTCGTGCTCCTCGATGACCGGCTGGCCTATCCGGCCACCGAGCGGGCCGGCTTCGACCGGGGCACGGCCCCGGGGCGCTGCCCGCTGCCCGCCTCCGCCGCCGGCACTCCTCCCGGGCCTTCCCCCGGCGGCACCGATCTCCCGGTCGCCACGCACGACGGGCGCCACCTGCGACCGTGGCGGATCGGGGGAGGGCACGGCCTGGTGGCCCTTCCGATCTCCGGGGACCTGCGCTACGCCATCCCACCCCGGGACCCGGCGGCCTGGCGCCTGCTGTTCGGGACCCTCGAAGCCGTGCGCGACGCCGGCGAAGGAACCCTGGCGGTCTATGCCGACGACCTGGAGAAGACGGCGGCGGTGGGCCCCTGGGCCGGAAGAACCTGGTGCCGGGCCGATGTCGACGCCTACGAGGGGCTCCTGCGCTGGCTGGCCGGCACCGATCAGGTCGACACGGTGCTGCTCGGACCCTGGCTGGCGGCCCACCCCCCGACGGCGACGCGGGCCGTCGAGCCGGGCACCTTCTACGAGCTGGCGGCCGGGGGGGCAGGCGACGACTACCGGCGCTGGTGGACGTCGGCGCCCTACGCCCCCTATCGGTCCCACCTCGAGCGCCTCGAGGCGACCCTCGACGCCGGTCCACCGGCCGCGGGCCCGTCGGTCAACGGCTCGTCGGTCAGCGGCTCGTCGGTCAACGGCTCGTCGGTCGACGGCTCGTCGGCTCACAGCCCGAGCCGCGACCCGGTCCCCCGATTGTGGGAGCTGGCCTGGGCGCAACTCATGGCGGCCGCCTACGAGACGGCGTGGCACGGGCTCGGCGCCGGTCCCGATGAGCCCGCTCCCTGGGCCCGGGCGGCCGCCTCCCATGCCCGCTCTGCCCTGCACACTGTGGCCGCGGCCCATTTCAGCCTGCGCCCGACCGGTACCCGAGCGTGGAGCTCCGATCTCGACGATGACGGCGAGGAGGAGCTCGTCCTGGCCAACGACCGGCTCTTCGCCGTGCTCTCGCCCCGGTTCGGAGGTCGCCTCGTCGCCCTCTACGACCTCGACGCCGGGGCCCTGGTGGTCGGGAACCCGGCCGACGACTGGAACTGGCAGGAAGACGTCAATCGCTACATGGAGGTGCCCGCCAACCACCCCGGCGCACTCGCCGACGTCGACCACGAGAACGAGCGCTGGGAGCTGGTCGCCACCCGGACGCTGGCCGATGGCGTGGAAGCCGAGCTCCGCCACGTCGACGCCGATTCGCCTCTGCTGGGTTCGACCAAGCGCTTCCGGCTCCGCCGGGGCGCGGCCCACCTGGAGGTGGCCTACGAGCTGGCCGACCCCCCCGAGCGCTTCCGGGTGGATCTTGGACTCTCGCCCGATTACCTGACACTGCTGCGGGAAGGCCGAAAGGCGGTGCGCGGGCTCCGCGCTGGTCGGCGACGGGGCTTCGCCGCCGGGACGGCGGCGGTATGGGTTGAGCTCCCCCCCGGTCAGCCCCTCGTGTGGGAGTCCCCGCCGGCGCGGCCTGCCGGCCACGTGCTCGTCCTCCGGGCGGCCGCCTATCGGGCGTCGTTCACCCTGCGCCTCGGCGTGGGCGACCCGTCGCCGCCCGACGAGATCGATCTGCGGTCCGCCGCCCCCGAGCGGCACCTGAGCCCGGCCAACCCGGGAGGACCGGGATGAGCGATCCGGCGAAGCCGTCGGCCCGCTTCGGGCTGCGCCAGGCCCTGCGGGTCTTCGGGCCCTTCGCCCGTCCCCACTGGCCCGCCCTGGCCCTGGCCCTGGTCCTGGTGCTGGCCAACACCGGGTTCCGGCTGGCCAAACCCTGGCCCCTCGCCTTCCTGGTCGACGAGGTCCTGGGCCGCCCCCGATCCGACGCCAGCTTCGAGCTCCTGGTGGTCCTCGTGGTGGTGGCCGTGGTGGCGCTGGCCGTCCTGGAGGCCGGCGTCGGCTTCGTCCGCACGTACCTCATGCAGACGGTAGGCCAGAAGGTGGCCTTCCGGATCCGCCTGGCCCTCTACGAGCACCTGCAACGGCTCTCCCTCGCCTTCCACGATCGCGCCCAGACGGGCGAGCTCATGACCCGGGTCACCCGGGACGCCGACCCCGTCCAGGAGCTCGTCACCGACAACCTGCTCGAGGCCATCTCCTCCGCGCTGCTCGGGGTGGGCATGGTCGTGATCACGCTCACCCTGGACTGGCGCCTCTCTCTCGTGCTGTTGACCATGACCCCGCTCATGGCCGTGACCAACGCCCGCTTCCGCCGGCGCATCAAAGCGGCCGAGGCCCGGGCGCGTAACCGGGAGGGCGAGATCAACTCGCTCACCCAGCAGACCCTCTCCTCTATGCGCCTGGTCAAGGTCTTCGGCCGGGAACGCCACGAGACGCAGCGCTTCGAGTCGGCCGGTGGCGAGTCGCTGGCCGCCAACCTGGCCCTCTCCCGCACCGAGTCTGCGTTCTCGTCGTGGCTGGGCGTCATTCCCGCCCTGGGGCTGGCCGGCATCCTGGCCCTGGGCGCCCACGAGGTGCGCGCCGGGCGCCTGGAACTGGGCCAGCTGCTCGTCTTCACCGCCTACCTGCGGGACTTCTACGGACCGACACGGGCCCTGTCCCGCCTGGCGGCCAAGGCCAGCCGGACCAGCGTGCGGGCCGAGCGCATCGCCGACATCCTGGCCACCCCGCTGGCCGTCACCGATCTGCCCGGTGCCCGTCCCGCGCCCCGCCTCTCGGGGAGGGTCACGTTCCAGGCCGTGACCTTCGCCTACGTGCCCGGGCGCCCCGTGCTCCACCAGGTGGACCTGGAGGTGGCCGCCGGACAGGTCATGGCCCTGGTCGGCGCCACCGGCGCGGGCAAGAGCACGCTGGCCGGCCTGGTCCCCCGCCTCTACGACCCGGACCAGGGGGCGGTGCTGGTCGACGGGGTCGACGTGCGCCGCTTCACCCTCGAGAGCCTCCAGGCCCAGGTGGCGGTGGTACCCCAGGAGTCGGTCCTGCTGCGGGCCACGGTGGCCGAGAACATCGCCTACGGGCGACCGGGGGCCACCCGCGCCGAGATCGAGGCGGCTGCCCGGGCGGCCAACGCCCACGACTTCGTGACCGCGCTCCCCCTCGGCTACGACACCCTGGTCGAAGAACGGGGCGAGACCTTGTCGGGGGGCCAGCGCCAGCGACTGGCCATCGCCCGGGCACTCGTACGCGAGGCGCCCATCCTCATCCTCGACGAGCCCACCTCGGGGCTCGACGTCCGCTCGGAGCGGGTGGTCCTCGACGCGGTGGAGCGCCTGATGGCGGAGCGCACCGTCATCGTGATCGCCCACCGCCTCTCCACCGTGCGCCGGGCCGACGTCATCGCCTACCTGGAGGACGGGCGGGTGGTGGAGCGGGGCAGCCACCAGGAGCTCCTCGATCACGGAGGGCGCTACGCCGAGCTCGTCGCCCTCTCCGCCGGCGACGTCCTCGCCGACGGCTCGACCCCGGCTCCTGGCAACGGGCGGAGCCAATCCAGCACCAGAGCACCCAGCCCAGGAGCAGTACGGGCCGCCGGCGCGCCGGGCAAAGGAGACTGATGAGCATCACCATGAACGTGAAGGAAGAGCTGGGCCGGCGGGTGGCCACCGCATCGGAGGAGGGGTTCCTCGAGTCCCGTTTCCGGCCCCTGGTGGAGGCGGTCAACGCCGCCGGCAACGGCGACGGCGCCGGCCATGGACACGCCGCGGGCTGGGGTGTCCGGGTGATCCAGCTCGACTCCACCGGAGCGGCCACGGTGGAGGTCCGGCGCAACGGCGGCCGGGCGGTCTTCGCCAAGTTCTTCCCGCCTGGCACCGAGGGGAAGGCCATCCACGACAAGCTCCTGGCCCTGCGGGAGGCGGGGTTCGGGGCCGGCTCCCCCTACCAGGTAGTGGAGCCCCTGGCCTGGCTCCCCGAGCTCGACCTGCTGGTGTGCGCCGAGGCGATGGGTCCGTCGGTGGCTGACGCGCTGGGCGACGACGACCCCGCCGTGCGCCTGCCGGCCGTGCGGGAGGCGGCCACCTGGCTGGGTCGTCTCCACTCCACGCCCCTGCGGATCGGCAAGCCGCACTCCATGCTCGTCTCGACCGAGATCCTCTCGCTCACCCGCCGGCTGGCCAAGGTGGCCGCGGAGCACCCCGCCCATGTGGCCGAGGCCCTGGTCAGGATCGAGCAGCTGGAGGCCCTGGCCCTGGATACGGTCGACGGGCTGGCGGTGCAGAGCCACGGCCAGTACCGCCCCATCCATGTGTTCCTCGGCGGAAGTGACAGCGGGGCGACGGTGATCGATCTCGATCGTTCCCGACCGGCCGACCCGGCCCGGGACACGGCCGAGTTCCTCCATCGTCTGCGGCGCCAGCTCACGGGTGACGGCCGGCGCGCCGCCGAGGTGGAAGCGGCCACCGCCGCCTTCCTGGACGCCTACCGGGCCGCCGTCCCCGACCCCGGGGCGTGGCTGGCCAACCTGCGTTTCCACTGGGCGCGCTACGTGTTCCACTCCATGAACCGGAAGCTGAAGAAGGGCGACCGCGAGGAGGACGAACGGACCGTGGGTGTCTACCAGGCGGATTTTGAGGCCCTGGTCGAGGGCCGGCTCCTGCCGGAGGGGTGAGCGTTGAGCACCGGTGGCCTTCCGCGGGCAGTGTTGCAGGCCGCATTCGACGTGGGGGATTGGCGCGAGGTCCAGCCCCTCCCGGCCGGCAAGAGCCAGCACCACCTGCTCACCACCACCAGGGGACGGTTCGTGCTGCGGTGCTCCTACCGGTCCAAGCACCCCGAGGCGGTGCGCTTCGAGCACGAGCTGGTGGCCTACCTGCGGGCCCGCGGTTTTCCCGGCCCCGAGTTCGTCCCCACCGTGGAGGGGGAGCCCTGCGCCCAGGTGGACGGGCGGCTGTGGCGGCTGGCCTGGTTCGTGGCCGGTCAGCCGGCCTCGGCCGGGATCCCCGGCCAGGCTGAGGCGGTGGCCGAGGCCCTGGCCCGCTATCACCAGCTGGTGGTGGACTTCTCGGCCAGCGTCCCCACCCCCGAGGCTCCGCTCATGCCCGCGGCCCTCGCCGAGCGCCTGGCCGCCGTCCCGACCGAGGAGCGGTTCGTGCCCGAGGACCTGGTCGCCCCGCTGCGCTTCGCCCTGGCCGAGGGCCGGGCGATCCACCGGCGCCTCGAGGAGCTCTACGGCGTCCTGCCGGCCACCACCATTCACGCCGGCTGCCGGCGGGGCAGCGCCCTGTTCGACGGTGGGGTCCTCAGGGTCGTTCTCGACTTCGACAGCGCCCACCACGAGGCCCGCGCCGTGGACGTGGCGGTGGCCGTCCACGATTTCGCCAAGGTCTACGGGGACCCCACCTCCCCCGAGTACAAGGTGCACCTCGACCGGGCGGTGGCGGCCCGCTTCGTGGATGCCTACCAGGGCGTCTCACCAATGACCCCTGAGGAGCTCGAGGCCGTTCCCCTGCTCCTGCTGGCCAAGCGGCTCAAGCGCGCCCTGGGCCGCTACGCCCGGCTCCTGGCCGGGGACCCGCTGTCGCCCAACGATCTGCGCAAGATCGCCCTGGAACTGGCGCGGGTGCGCTCGTTGGGCCAGGGCGGCGATCTGGTGTCGGCCCTGCCGGTGGCGGGGGGCCGGCACTCGTGAAGGGAGCCGGACTGATGCACTTCGTGCTCATCTGCATCGACGCAATGCGGGCCGATCACCTGGGCTGCTACGCGGGGACGGATCGGGGCACGCCCCACATGGACCGCCTGGCCGCCGAAGGGGTGCGGTTCGGCAACGCCGTGAGCCAGGCATCCTGGACCCACCCCTCGATGGCGTCCATCATGACCGGGCTCTATCCCAGCCAGCACGTCATGACCGAGGCCCGGCGGGAGAGCGACGCCACGAAGCTGACCGCCCTCAGCGCCGGCCTGCCGACCCTGGCCGGCTGCCTCGCTGACGCGGGCTTCGCCACCGCCGCCTTCGTGGCCGGAAACGCCTACCTGAAGGCCGAGTTCGGCATTACCCGCGGCTTCGCCCACCTCGGCTTCCGGACGACCACCGACGGCGCCGCCGTGGTCGACGAATTCGCCCATTGGCTGGAGGCGACGGGCAACGGGCCGTCCTTCGCCTACTTGCATCTCATGGACGTGCACAGCCCTCTCCCCCAGGAGATCTACCCCTCGCGGCCCATGGTCGACTGTGGCGTCGACCTCGACGCTCTCGACTCCGGATTCGAGACCCTTCTGGGCTACTACGCCGCCGGTGTCCACCGGGCCGACGCGCATGTCGGCCGTATCCTCTCGCTGCTCGAGGGGCGCGACACGTGGGTGATCCTCACGGCCGACCACGGCGAGGAACTGAACGAACACGGGGTCATGCTCAGCCATGGCCAGAGCCTGTACCGGCAGTTGCTGTGGGTCCCGCTCGTGATCCGCCGGCCCGGAGGTGAGGGCGCGGGAACGGCTCCGGCCCAACCGGTGTCGCACATCGACCTGCTGCCCACCATCCTGCAGGTCGCCGGGGTCACTGTCCCCGACGTGCCGGGACGAAGCCTGTTGCCCCTGCTCACGGGGGGCCACGGTCACGAACCGGGGAACGGCGGCGGTCCCGTCGCCTTCAGCGAGCTCCTCAAACGCGTGCGCTACAGCCGATCCGTCACCACCGCCGAACACCACTTCATCGAGACCTTCCATGTCTCGAAGGCGCCCGTCGTCGCCCTGTCCGAGCTGAAGCCCGGAACCCCGGTGGAAGTCAAGGGTCAGCCGGTGGGAGCGACCTTCCTCCCCACCAAGGTGACCATCGGCGCACCCGGCTCCGACAAGGTGCTCGGGCTGGTGGACGCCGTCGACGCCTCAGCCGGGCTGACCACCGTCCTGGGCTGTCCCTTCCAGGTCGACGCCGACACCGAGCTCATCGGGCTGGACAAGGCGCCCTTCTCCCTCGGCGACCTCTCCGTGGGCGATCGGCTCAACGTCACGCTGGACCCCCCGGCCGATGGGTACCGGCGGGCGCGTTCGATCATGTGGCGGAAGCCGGGCGGCGAATCGAAGCTGGAGGGTCCCCTGGAGGCGGTGGAAGCGTCCGGGGGCGGGGCGGTGATCGTCCGGGTCATGGGATGGGCGGTGCGGGTCGACCCGGCGCAGGTGCGCCTCGTGCGCCACGACGAGACGCCGCGCCGTTGGCGACGGGAGGACGTTCTGGCCATGGTCCGGTCCGGGAACTATGTCGCCCGGGACCGGGAGCTGTACCGCTTCACCCTCGATCCGGAGGAGACGAAGAACCTCGTGGACGACGAGCCCACCGTGGTCGAGACCCTGGAGCGGCGCCTGGCCGTGTGGGCCGAGAGCATCGCCGGATTGCCGACTCCAGGGGAGCTCGTCGAGCTTGATCCCGAGACGATGGATCAGCTGCGAAAGCTCGGCTACCTGGCCTGAGAGAGGTCGGCGGCCGTCACCAGCTGACCTTCGTGCTCCTCCAGCCAGCGCAGCCTGGGTACCTCGAACTCGAAGATCTCGATGAGCTTGAACGCGTCCTTCTCCTGCTGGGATACGAGGACGTGCTTCCCCAGCAGGTTCGCTGTTTTCCCGGCCACCTTCAGCAGACGTTGCGCTCGCAGCACCTGTGGGAGTCGCTCCGCCTCCCCGGCCACCAGCGGCTCGACCTCCTGGTAGGCGGCGAGGAAGGCGCCGAGGCGGGGCAGGTCGAACGCTCCCGGTTCCTCCTTCGGTCGCCGGGTCAGGGCTCGCAGGGCGTAGGCGAGGTCGAGAGCCCGAAGCTCGTGGGCGGCGCGCTCGTAGTCGAGCACTCCCGTGAGCCGCGGCCCCTCGAACAGGACGGCCGAAACGCCGAGGGAGCCGTGGGTGACCATGTGGGGTAGGGACCCGCTGCCGTCGCCGAGCGATACGACCTCGGCGAACCCAGGCTCCAGCACCGACCGGGCCCGGCTGAACCGCTGCCGCCCCTCGGGCCCCACCAGCCCGGCGATGATCTCCCCGACCCGGGCCAGCAGAGCCGGTCCCTCCCCGAGAAGATCCAGTTCGGAGCCCAGAGTGGGGCGGGCGGGCTCGGGGAGGTGGCGACCCTCCCGGTGGAAGCGAGCCAACACCCGGGCCATCTCGGTGAGTTGCCCTGGATCGGCCGGGTCAGGGAAAGAGCCGGCGATTCGTTCGGTCACCAGGCACAGGGCGCCTCCGACCCGTGCCCAGCCGCCTCCCGCCCGGCTCGTCACCACGGCAGGGGCGGGATAACCCCCCGCCCGGAGGTGCTCGAGCAGGGCCACCTCCCGGGTCAGGCCGTCCTCGGTCTTGCGGGGATTGGAGACCCGTACCACGAAGCGTCCCCGGTCGGTGGTGACGAAGTAGCTCGTGTTGGTCGAGCCCCTGGGAGTGCGGTGCCATTCCTCCCACCGACCGAGATCCCAGGCCCGGGCCACGTCGGCGACGACCAGCCCGATCTGGTCGCGGCGCCTCGGTGACGCGCCCGGCTCGCCGGTCACGCCCGCTGCCGGTACAGCGAATGGTCGACCACGCCGACCATGGCATCTACGTCGAGCAGCCCGCCGAGGAACCGGTTCAACCGGTCGACCTCCGCTTCGTGCGCGCTGAGCATGGCGTTGTAGCTGACCCGGAGCAGGGCGAAGTTCGGCTGACGCTCGAGCCAGGCGAACAACGAGGCGACGTGGCGCTCGAAGGCCGCCACCCGTTCGTCGGGGGATCGGTGGTCGTCGACCTCGCCGAGGCGCTCCAGCATGGCCCGTTGGGACGCCAGCATCTCGGTCATGTCCCGCTCCATGAAGATGACCCGGTATCGGTGTTCGGCGGGCAGCTCGGGCAGCAGGGCCGAGACCATCTTGACCACGCGACCTCGCGCCTCCGGCAACCAGGCCTTGTCCTCTCTGAGCTGCTTGACGCGCTCGAACTCGTAGTAGCCGTGCGGGTTGTCCTCGTCCGCTCTGCGGAGACCGTCGGCCAGGACGGGGATCCCACCTGCTTCGAGCATGCGCATCATCATCGATGTGCCGCAGCGCGGCAGCCCAGCGACGATCATGATCTCATCCCGAGCACGATTCCCCGAGGGGAGATTCTCCGGCATCGCGTCCGTCCCATTTTCGACAGATCTCGCCAAACGCCGCCTCTTGACCCATTTCCGACCCTCGATCAGACTGGGGCCTTCGTGGCAGGGGTTCCCAGTGTTGTTTCTGGGCACCCGGAGGGCAACTCGCCGGGCCTGGAGGGGACTGGGATGGCGGTCGACAGGTCTTCAGGAAACAACGGCGCTGCGGTGACCGGGGACCTGAGCCAGGCGCTGGCGGGCGCGGCGGGGAGCGGCTGGGAGGTTACCGACTGCGACGGGCGGGTCCTGCAGGCATCCCGCCACCGACCCGTCGTCAGCTACCGGGTGAGCTACGAGCACGCGGAACGCACGGAGTCGGTCCTCAAGATCGTCATCGGCAAGGCCTACTACCGGGGCGACGGCGCCGGCACGTTCGAATTCATGCGCCGCCTCTGGGCCCACGGCTTCTCGGACGAGAACCGGTTGTGCATCCCCGAGCCGATCGCCTGGATACCGGCGAAGAAGCTCCTGCTCCAGGGCGAGGCCGGCGGCCATCCCCTCTACGGCCTTCTCCCTTCGCCCCAGCAGGGCATCGCCCGGGTGCGCGACGCCGGCCGCTGGCTGGCCAAGCTGCACGACACGAACGTGGGTCCGGCCTCGGTCCCCCTGCCCCGCGGGTTCGAGAGCGACAAGCTCACGGTCTATGCCGACGCCCTGGCCGAGAGCCATCCCCGCCTCGGCGGGCGGGTCCAGGCCGTGGCCGCGGCCGCCGCCGCCATCCTGGCCGGCACCGGGGACGCCGGCGCGGTCCCCACCCACGGCGACTACCAGCCCAAGAACATCTACGTGAGCCCGCATCGGACGACCGTCATCGACTTCGACCGGCACGCTCTGGCCCCTCCCGCCCGGGACCTGGCCCACTTCATCGGCCAGTGCATGACGATGTCATGGGTCCGCACCGGGTCCTTCGAGCGCATCGCGCCGTGGAACGAGGCCTTCCTGGAGGCGTACAGCGAGACCCGCCGCGCCGGGCTCGAGACCCTTCCCGCCTACCTGGCCCGGACGTTCCTCGAGATCCTCTACTACAAGCTGGTGGTCAAGCCGGTGTCCGACCCCAGCTTCGCCGCCGCCTGGCTCGACCGGTGCGAGCAGTGGGCGGACGAGGCCGAGCGCCCTCTCCCGCTCCCGGAGGCCTGACCGGGCGGGAATTCCCGCTGGTCTGACGGGCCCGGGAACTCGGGGTGTTGTGTAAACGACTAGTTACGCAACTTTCGGGAACATGTGGCGCCTCTCATGCCCCTCTCAGGCAGGCGCCGGTAGGGTCATTGGTTAGCGGCTGACTACGCACCGAGTAAGGTCGTCCTAACGAAAGAGGAGCCGGTTCGTTGGAGACACCCGTGGAAGTGACCGTCAGGCTGCACGGTTGGGCGTCGGGCGAGTCCGAGGTCGAGCTCTCCATCCCCGAGACCAGCGATCTCGGCCGCCTCCTGGCTACGGCCTCCCCCGCCGAGCAGGCCTTGCTCTTCGGTCGTCTCCGCCGGCACCTGGTCGCCGAGCTGGCCGACGCCTTCTCCGGCCTCGAGTCGCTCCGGGAGCCGGCCGTCACGTCCCGCTGAGGGGCTGGTTGCTAGGAACTGGTGGGGGCGAAGGCCCAGTAGACGCCCCCGAAGGTGCGCCGACCGTCGCCCCAGCTCTCCATGGCCATACCCTCGAAGCCGGCGGCGGCGAAGGCCGCGAACCAGTGCTCGGGGAGGAGGAACCCGGCCTGGGGCCGGGTCTCGGACGTCGGTGCGTTCCACCACCCGTCGAACAGCGAGAGGACGACGGCCACCGGCGACGGCAGGGCGGGCGAGTAGTGGGAGCCCTCACCCAGCACCAGCATCCCGCCGGGGACGAGCCGGCTGCGGAGCCGGCCGAGGGTGGCCCCCAGGTCCTTGGCCACGTGCAGGCAGTTGGTGGAGAAGATCACGTCGAAGGACCCGATGCCGTTCAGGGGGACGTCGATGTCGACCAGCGCCGTCTCCAGGGGGACCCCGGGAAGGTCGGCGGCCAAGCGGTCGAGGAAGCTCTGGCGGACGTCGCTGAGCACGAAGCGCCTGCAGCTCTTGAGGTCGGCGGCCAGGCGCCTCGTCGTCCCGCCCGTGCCCGCTCCGAGCTCGAGCACGTCCCTGTCGACCAGGTGGGGGCCGAGGGCCCGGGCCACGCCGTGGCCGTACACCGCGCACACCAGGTCACGGGCCTGGAACGCCTCCCACAACTGGCCACCACCCTGGCGGATGACATCGGTGGCGCTGGCCCGTCCGGAGACAAAATCCTCCAGGTGCTGGTCGAGCAGCTCGAACCAGGCCAGGGTGGCCTCGATGCCCGCCGGTGTCGGACCGGTGGGGGCGCTGGGGCGGTAGGCGCCGGAGGCGACGATCTGGCGGGAGATGTCGACCAGGTAGCGGCGCTGGGCGTCGACCGGCTCCAGACCGGCGGCCCGCGAGGCGATGCGCAGCGCGACCGGCTCGATGTGGTCGTACAGGCTGGGAAGCAGCTCGTTCATGGCGGGGCCCTCCGGCCACCTGCTTCGCCGCCGGGCTGACCCCTCCCTCCCCTCCGGCCGGCGCCGACGGCAGAGGTGGGCGAGATGGGCGGAAACCGCCGGTGGTCCCTCAGCCGGGCCTAGTGGACCCTCGCGGAAATCTTCGTGGCGTCTCGCCGGCCAGTGCCGCCGCTGGCTGCGTCCTCCTCCTCGGCGGAGGAAAAACTCCGCCTCGTCGTGCGTCCTGGCCAGCGACGACCCTGACTCGGCGATACATCCACGAGATTTCCGCGAGCGCCCACTAGCCGCCGAGCTCTTCGGCCAGCGCCAGCCACCGCTCCTCGACTTCGGCCAGGCGGGTCTCGGCCGTGGCCAGGGCATGGGCCAGCCCGGCCAGCGCCACGTGGTCGCCGGCGACCCGGGCCAGTTCGTCCTGCAGGCGGCTGCGCTCCTCGGTGGCCACTGACAGTTCCCGCTCGGCCTGGTCCAGCAGGCGGCGCAGGGTGCTGGCCGAGCGGGGTTTGGGCCCCGAGGCCACGGCCGGGGCCGAGGTCGGGGCCGCGGCGCGGGTGGCGCCGCCGGGCGCCGCCGGGGGGGTGGTGTCCCGGACGCCGGCGGTGCGCCGGGCCGAATCGTAGGCGGCGTACCCGCCGGGGGGGCGCCGGGCGGTGCCCTTCCCGTCGAGGACGATCACGTCCTCCACCGTGCGTTCCAGGAAGGCCCGGTCATGGCTGACCACCACCAGCGACCCGGGCCAGGTCTCCAGGTGGTCCTCCAGCGCCCGGAGAGTGTCGAGGTCGAGGTCGTTGGTGGGCTCGTCGAGGAGGACGACGTTGGGCAGCCCGGTCAGAACCAGCAGCAGCTGCAGCCGCCGGCGCTCACCGCCGGACAGGGTGCCGATCGGGGCCCACTGGGCGTCGTCGTCGAACCAGAACCGTTCCATCAGGCGCACCTGGTCCCAGGTGGGCTGCCCGGCCTTGCCGGCGACGGCCTCCCGGACCCGCTTCGACAGGTCCAGGTCGGCGCCCCGCTGGTCGAAGTACCCCATCGTCACCGTCGGCCCGACGTCGACGGTTCCCTCGGCCGGCGAGCGCCGGCCGGCGATGACGTCGAGCAGGGTTGATTTCCCCGAGCCGTTGGGACCCACGATCCCGAGCCGGCCGCCGGGTTCGAGGTCGAGGTCGAGGCGCCTGAACAGCCAGGCGCCATCGTCGAAACGGTGCCCCACCCCGTCGAGCTGGACGACCTTGTTGCCGAGGCGGGGTGTGGTCAGGCCCTGGCCGGCGGCTCCCAGCTCCAGATCCCCGGCGCGGTCCGGTGCCGCCGCCCGGCCTTCGACGATGGCGGTGGCGGCGGCGATGCGGGACTTGGGTTTGCTGGTGCGGGCCGGCGCCCCCCGCCGGAGCCAGGCCAGCTCGGACCGGGCCAGGTTGCGGCGCACCGTCTCGGCGTTCGCCTCCTGGTCGGCCCGGAGGCTGCGGGCGGCGAGGTACCCGGTGTACCCGCGGTCATGGACGTATCCCCGGCCCCGATCGAGCTCCAGCATGCGGGTGGTGACCCGGTCCAGGACGTGGCGGTCGTGGGTGACGAGCACCAGGCCGCCGCGGAACCGGGCCAGGCGCTCCTCCAGCCAGGCGATGGCGTCCACGTCGAGATGGTTGGTGGGCTCATCGAGGACGAGCAGATCCACCTCGGTGACGAGCAGGCGGGCCAGGGCGGTGCGCTTGGCCTGCCCCCCGGAGAGGGTGGCCACGTCGGCGCCGGCCAGGGCGCCCATCCCGAGGCGCTCCAGGATGG
>Ga0299907_10000772_pt1 | contig 16693 bp, 11 predicted proteins | sample RVTome_16_FD_198680 | JGI IMG/M metagenome (GOLD analysis project Ga0299907, IMG submission 198680) | Soil microbial communities from uranium-contaminated site in the Upper Colorado River Basin, Wyoming, United States - RVT152D67 (version 2) ...
CCGTCGAGGGCCTCCTGGACCACCTTGGGCCACGCGGGCTCCCGGTAGTCGACGCCCACGTCGGCCCCCAACTCCCGGGCCCGCTCGACCTTGTCCGGCCCGCCTGCGGCGCCGACCACGACGGCACCGACGTTGTGCGCCGCCTGCACGAGGAGGCTGCCGATGCCGCCGGCGGCGGCGGTCACCAACACCACGTCCTCTGGTGCCGGCTCCGCCACCTCCAGGATGCCCATCGTCGTCCGCCCGGTGCCGATCATGGCCACGGCCACGTCGGCCGCCAGATCATCGGGCAGCTCGTGCAGCGCTCCCACCGGCGCCAGCGCCAGCTCGGCGTAGCCGCCGCTCGCGATGCCGAGGTGAGCCACCACGCGGCGCCCTCGCCACGCCTCGTCGACGCCCGGGCCCATGGCGTCGACGCGACCCGCCACCTCGCGACCCGGGGTCATGGGCAGGTCGGGAAGCGGGAACGGACCGCCGGACTGACCCTGGCGGATCATCGTGTCCAGCAGGTGCACGCCTGCGGCCTCCACGGCGATGCGCACCTGGTCCTCCGCGGGGTCGGGGTCGGGGACCTCCTCGTAGATCAGGCTCTCGGCCCGACCGAACTCGTGCTGTCGAATGGCGTGCATGTCGCGAACGCTAGAACCTCAAGCGAACTTGAGGTCAAGGCCCGCAGACCCGGCGCGGAATCATCGCCTGGCGCCGGGCTCAGCCGCCAGGCAGGCCGGCGAGGATCGCCCCGGCGATGGGTGCCGCGACCCGACCCCCGACTCCGCCGCCCTCGACCAGCACGGCCACCGCGTTGTCGCCACGGATGCCGATGAACCATGCGTGGGTCGGCAGCGGATCGCCTTCGCCGAACTCGGCCGTGCCCGTCTTGCCGGCGACCTCGACGCCGGTGATGGCGGCCTCCTGACCGCTGCCCTCGCTGACGACCCGGCGCATCAGGCCGAGCAGCGTCTGGGCGGTCCCGTCCGGCAACGTCCTGGGCTCGGGCCGCGGTGTGGGGCCCGAGCCGGCCGCGGACTCACCCTCAGCGCCGGTGGTCGTGGTCGTCTGGTCGGCCTCTGCGGCGGTTTCCGTGGTCGTCGACGTCGACCCGGCATCCGCGTCGCGGCCGGCCGGCGGATCGGGCAGGAGGACCGGCGCGTCCCACGTCCCATCGATCACCGCCGCCGCCACGGTGGCCATGTGCAGTGGGCTCGCCTCGACTCGGCCCTGGCCGATCGACGCGGCGGCGTGCTCGGTGGCGTCGACCGGGGTCGGAAAGCTGCCCCCGAACGTGTTCAGCCCGACCGAGTAGTCGGTGTTGAACCCGAAGCTCTCGGCCGCCGCCACGAGGTCGGCGTCGGGCACCGCGGCCGAGGCGCTGATGAACGCGGTGTTGCACGACTCGGCGAATGCGAGACCGAACACCACGGTGCCGAGGCTGGAGCTCTCGAAGTTCTTGAACTCCCGGCCGCCGGCGTTGGTCGTCTGGGCGCACTCGACGGGCGTGTCCGGGGTGACCCCGTTGGCGAGGAGGGCGCCGGTGGTCACCACCTTGAACGTCGAGCCCGGCGGGTACCTGCCCGACAGCGCCCGGTTGAACTCGTCCAGTGGCCGCGACACCACGGCCCGCACGTTGCCGTCGCGGTCCACCACGACGGCGCCAGCCGGGCGGTCGGTGGCGGCCAGTGCCGACTCCACCGCCGCCTGCGCGGTCCGATCGAGCGTGGTCGCCACCGGCTGTGGCTCCCTGCCCTCGATGCGGTCGAGCGCCTCGACCACCTCACCCTCGGCGTCGGTGAGCTGGATGTCGCCCGACGGCGTGCCGGCCAGCTGGGTCTCGTGCGCGGCCTCGATGCCCGTGAGGCCGACCAGGTCACCCTCACGGTACGGCTGCCCCAACTCCTCCAGCCGCTCGGCCGTGATCGCCCCGGTGCGCCCGAGCACGTGTTCGGCGAACCCGAGTGACGGCGTCGTCCGCACTGTCGTGTCCCGGAACCGGGTGCCCGGCAGCGGATAGATCACGGGCGCCGCCTGTGTGTACCGAGCCTGGCTCACCGCAATGATGGGAACGAAGTGGTTGGGCTCCACGCCGGGCGCCCCCAGCGCCCGGTCGACCGCCGCAGGATCGACGCCGAGTTGCTGCTGAAGCGCCACCTTCACCTGGTTGAGATCCTGGATCGCCTGGGGTTCGAGGCCGACGACCCGGCCCGGCCCGGTGGATGCCAGCGGCTCGCCGTCCTTGTCGACGATCGGGGCCCGTGGCGGCACCTCCCGCGTCCGGGTCAGGGTCTGGTCGCTCCCGAGCCGGGGGTGGATCGCGGCCGGGGTCCAGTCGACCAGCCAGCGATCCCCGTCGCCCAGTGACATCGACAGGGCGCCGTCGTAGGACCACTCGCCCAGCCCGTCGAGCCGCAGCCGGGCCGTGAAGCGGGCGATCGCGCTGTCGCCGCTGGTGTCGACCTCACCCAGCTCGTAGTTGGACGACGTGATGTCGAGGTTGTCGGCGATCTGCTGGTGGATCGCGTCGAACGAGGTGGGGGCGTCGAGCACTCGCTCCTGCATGCCGGCGTAGTCGCCCTCCTCCCAGGCCGCCAGGTAGGCCAGGGCGTCGTCCGCGGCCGGCGGCCCCTCGTCGTCGCCCATGAGGACGAAGATCCCGGCTATGGCTGCCCCCAGGAGCACCAGTCCGACGAGCGCGACCAGGCGATACCGGCTCGACATCGCCGGGCACGCTAATAGCTGGGCCGCGCGTCTGGGAATCGCCGTTGTCCCCCATCCGCGCCCGGGAGGGCCCCCGCTCAGCGCCCGCGGGGCAGGCGGGCGGCCGTGCCCTTCGCGGCGGGATCGAGGTCGGCGAGGTGCCACAGGGCATCGCCGCGGTTGACCAGGGGATGCTGCGTGTGGCCGATCACCACCGCGTCGAACGGGGCCTTCATGGTGGCCCGCGAGTCCCCGACGGCGTCGGCGATGATCCCGAGCACGTCGCCCCTGGCAACCCGTTGCCCGGCCCGGACCGGCGAGCGCAGGATCCCGGTGCGCCGGGCCCGCACCCAGTGGGTGTGCCGGACGACCGTGGTGACCGGCCCGGGCGGGGCGGGATCGCCGGTCCGCATCCCGAGATCGGCCAGCACCCGCAGCACTCCGTCGACACCGGCGCTGATGGCGGTCTCGTTGAACCGGTCTGCCTCGCCCCCCTCGTACACCACCACCGGGATGCCGCGTCGCCGGCACGCCTCCCGCAGGGACCCGTCCCGCAGGGGCGAGTGAACGCTCACCGGCGCAGCGAAGGCGCGTGCCAGGCGCAGGGCGGTGGGGTCTTCGAGGTCGCCGCGGATCTGTGGCAGGTTGAACCGGTGGTCGCTGCCCGTGTGCAGGTCGATCCCCATGTCGCACGCCGACGCGACGTTGGTCATGAACAGGTCGGCCAGCTGCGCCGCCAGCGATCCCTTGGGCGACCCGGGGAACGACCGGTTGAGGTCGCGGCGATCGGGCAGGTACCGGGTCTCGGTCACCATCCCGAACACGTTGACGACGGGGACCGCCAGCAGCATCCCCGCGAGTCGGCGGGGGCGGACCAGCTCGAGCACCCGCCGGATGATCTCGAGCCCGTTGAGCTCGTCGCCGTGCACCACGGCCGAGAGCCACAGCCGGGGGCCGGGCTGCTGCCCGTTGAGCACCATGATCGGCAGGTTGAGCCGGGTGGCGGTGGGCAGCCGGGCGACCAGGACCTCCACGAGCTGTCGCCGTCCCGGGGCGACGGTCGTGCCGGCGATGCTGACGGGTCGGTTGCGGGTGGTGCGGGTCGCGGTCGATGCCATCGCGGGCCTCACGCCTTGCGCCGGGGCCTCCGAGGGCGGGCGGCGTGGCTCTTCTCGATCCACTCGACGATCCGCGTCGCCACGTCGGCGCTGGTGGCGGCCTCGATGCCCTCGAGGCCCGGAGAGCTGTTCACCTCGAGCACCAGCGGGCCGTGCCGCGACCGGACGAGGTCGACGCCGCAGACGTTGAGGCCCATGGTGCGGGCTGCTCGCACGGCCATGGACCGCTCCTCGGGGGTCAGGCGGATCCGCTCCGCGGTCCCGCCGCGGTGCAGGTTGGAGCGGAACTCACCGGGGGCGCTCTGTCGCTGCATGGAGGCCACCACCCGGTTGCCCACCACGAAGGCGCGGATGTCGGTGCCGCCGGCCTCCTTGATGTACTCCTGCACGAGGATGTTGGCGTCGAGTTGCCGGAAGGCGGCGATCACCGACTCGGCCGCCTTGCGGGTCTCGGCGAGCACGACGCCCATCCCCTGCGTGCCCTCGGTGAGCTTGACCACGATGGGCGGCCCTCCGACGGTCTCGAGCAGGCCGTCGATGTCCTTGGTGGAGTGGGCGAAGCCGGTGACCGGGAGCCCGAGCCCGTTGCGCGCCAGCAGCTGCAGCGCCCGAAGCTTGTCACGCGCCCGGCTGATGGCCTGCGACTCGTTCGCGGTGAAGACCCCCATCATCTCGAACTGTCGCACCACGGCCGTGCCGTAGAAGGTGTGCGAGGCGCCGATGCGGGGGATGACGGCGTCGACGTCGGTCAGCTCGGTGCCCTGCACTATCACGGTGGGGCGGTGGGCCGTGATGTTCATGTAGCAGCGCAGGTAGTCGATGACCCGCACCGTGTGGTCGCGCGCTTCGGCGGCGGCCCGCAGCCGGGCCGTCGAGTGGAGGTTGGGGTTGCGCGACAGGATGGCGATCTTCACGACTGGAACCCACGATGGTTCGGGTTGTCGTCAGCGTGCGGCGGAGACCCACCCGGCCAGCGGCCGGGAGGAAGCGGCTGAGGCAGCGAATGTAGTGCCCCCACCCGCGAACGATTGCGCCGGGTCGATGACGAATCGACGTCGAAGCGCCATCCTGCCGATGAGCATGCGAAAACCCATCTCGTCGCGCCGCGTGAGCGTCAGCTCGATGGGGACGCGGCGATCGGCGATGACGACCGGCGTGCGGATGACCGGTCGCCGGTCGAGGGTTCCGTTGCTCGACCGGACGTCGCGCCATCCCACGAGCGGTGCCTCGGCGGCCACGGTCAGCGACGCGTCCCGCTGGCGGGGGTGGAGCACGAAGCTCACCATCGGCCCGGCGTGGGGTCGGTCCACGACCTCGACCGCCCAGGCGTGCAGCGTCGACGACCGTGCGCCGGTGTCGACCTTGGCCTTGATGGCGTCGACGCCCAGCTCGGGCAGCGCCACCCATTCCCGCCAGCCGATGGTCGGCGTCATCATGGACAGGGACGCTATCCGCCAGGCCCGACAGCCAGTGGTGATGCTGGGCCGACGCATCGTGCCGACTGCCGGTCTCGGGGAGTGGGACCGTACGCTCGGTCCATGTTCCTCGGTGAGGACCTGTTGGCCTGGCTGGTTCTGGCCCTGGGTTCGGCGATGGCGGTCGGGAGCCTGACGGCCCTGGTCCGCCCGCCCGGCAAGCCCCGGGAGGGCGAGCTGGCGCAGGCACCCGTGGCGCGGAGCGTGGTGATGATCCTGGTCGGGACCATCGCCGCCATCTGGGCGTTGGCCAGCCTGGTCTCCGGCTGACTCAGCCGGCCGGCGGCCGTCAGGCCGCGACCGGCACCCGCTCCAGGCGCAGCCCCAGCGATCCCAGCGTCTCGAACGGCCGGTGGTAGCCGCGCTCGAGGTGCTTGATGCCATGGAGCAGCGACGGCCCCTCGGCGACGGCGGCGGCGATGACGGACGAGAACCCGGCACGCACGTCGGGGATCGTGACCTCGGCGCCGTGCAGCTTGGACACGCCCCGCACCACTGCCGAGTGCCTGGCGTTGGTGTCGTGGAAGCGGCACGCCGGCCCACCCAGGCAGGTGTCGTAGAGCTCGATCTCGCAGCCCATCTGTGTCAGGGCGTCGACGTAGATCAGTCGGTCCTCGTAGACGGTCTCGTGGAGGACCGACATGCCCTCCGCCTGGGTCATGAGCACGATGAGGGGCGGCTGCCAGTCGGTCATGAACCCGGGATGGGTGTCGGTCTGTACCGCCGCCGTGCGCAGGCCGTCGGCGCTGGCAGAGATCCACTCGTCGGTGATCTCGAAGCGCGCGCCCATCTTCTGCAGCGTGTCGATGGCCGTGACCAGCCGGTCCTGGCCGCAGCCGGCGACCCGGACCCGTCCCCCGGTCATGAGCCCGGCCACCAGGTAGGAGAACGCCTCGAGCCTGTCACCCTGCAGCCGGATGGCCGCTCCCCGCAGGCGTTCGACCCCCTCGATCACGATCCGCCGGTCGGGCCGGAGGCTGATCTGTGCACCCATCCGCTGGAGGAACAACGCCAACTCGGTGATCTCCGGTTCGACCGCGGCGTTGAGGAGCACCGTCCGGCCCTCCGCCAGGACCGCCGACAGCAGCACCGTCTCGGTGGCCCCGACGCTGGGGTACGGCAGCGTGATGCGGGCGCCACGCAGGCGGTCGGCGCGGGCGGCGATCCCGTCGGACGTCACGTCGACGTCGACCCCCATCGCCTCGAGGGCGGCGATGTGGAAGTCGACCGGTCGTTGGCCGATGCGGTCCCCACCGACCAGGGGCACGAACGCCTCGTGGTTGCGGTGGAGGAGCGGCCCGACCAGCAGGATCGGGATGCGGTTGAGCCCGATGAACTCGAGCGGCACCTTGGCGTCGGGAGTGGGCGTGGGCTCGATCATGATGCGATCGGCCCGGATCTCGACGCCGACCCCCAGGGACGTGAGGATGTCGGCGGTGATCCGGACGTCGCCGACCTCGGGAGCGTTGGTGATGGTGCTGGGCTCGGTCCCGAGCATGGCGGCGACCATGTGCTTGGTGATGGCGTTCTTGGAGCCGCTCACCCGCACCTCGCCGACCAGCGGGCCGTTGGGTTGGATGCTCCAGGCCTCGGCGGAGGGCTGATCCATGCGGGCCGAGCGTAGCGTCGACCCGCACGCGGGCTGACGAACCGCCGGGACCTGGAGTTCGGCTAGTGGGGCGGCTCGTAACGCTCGCCCGGAAATCGGCGAGCCATCCGGCGTCGATGGTAAGGACGCAGGACGAAGGCGCAGCCGTAGCTGCGGCGAGGACGAGGACGCAGCCAGCGGCGTCGGGGGCCGTTGATTTCCGGCGCTGTGTTGCGAGCCGCCCCACTAGCGGCGTCGCGGGCGTGCCCAGCGTCGTTCGGACGCTGGCGCCCGGACCCGTCGTGGTGCCCGTTTCCGCTGCTCGCTCTGCTTGTCGCGGACCAACAACTGGACCACATAGTCGTGTTGAAACATGGCAGTGACCTCTCGGAAGGCGCGGGCCACTTTGGCCGCGCGAATCGTTTGGAGCTTCGGGGCGCGATCGACCCCGTGGGCCGCTTCGGCCGGGCGTCCGGCGATCCGGCTGTGCGCCGGGATCAGGTTCCGGGAGGAATCGAACCGAGGGCGCGGCCGAACAGCGTCAGCGGCGAGCCTTGCTCGTGGAAGCTGTTTATCATCGGCACCCCCTTCGGTCGTCTGGACATGCGCCCAACACTCTGGCGGACGGTGTGGGCCGGGGCGAACGAATTAACCCCGCCGCATGCATCAGAGCCCGCGCAGCGCGGCCGCGGTCGGCTCGTCGGCCGGGAAGAACGCCTCGATGGCGAGCTCCGCAACGGTGATGTCGTGCGCCGTCCCGAAGGTGGCGATGGTGCTGAAGAAGGTCAGCTCGCCGTCGGCGGCGCGCAGGACCAGCGGCACGAAGAGGCGGGCTGCGGTGTCGGAACCACCGGAGTGGCCGGCCCAGACCCCGGGGTACCGCAGCAGCTCGTCACGGAGCGACAGGACCTCCGGATCGGCCGAGGCGGCGGCCAGGCGGTCGAGCCGCTCGATGAGGTGCGCGCTGTACTCCGCCAGGTTGACGATGCGCGGTGCGAGGCCCTCCGGGTGGAGGCACACGCGGAGGGTGTTGGCGTGGGGACCGAGCAGGTCGGGAGCGACGCCGTCGCTGAGGATCGCGAGTGCGGTCTCGTTGGCCGACACCAGGTTCCAGTGGCGGTCGACCACCACCGCGGGGAAGGGCAGGTGGCTGCCGAGGATCTTGTCGAGGGCGTCGCGCACGGGCGCCATCTCCTCGGCGTCGAGGGGCGTCTCGGGGTACGTGGGCGCGAACCCGGCGGCCATCAGGAGCGTGTTGCGGTCGCGCAGGGGCACGTCGAGGTGCTCGGCCAGGTGCAGGACGAGCTCGCGGCTCGGGCGCGAGCGGCCCGTCTCGACGAAGCTCAGGTGTCGCGCCGACACGTCGGCCTCTCCGGCAAGATCGAGCTGGCTCATCCGCCGTTGATGCCGCCACTGTCGCAGGAGGTCGCCGACGGCGCGAGGTGGGGACACGACGCTCATGCCTCGACGGTAACGGCGCCGGGTCGCAGGCGACGTTACGTGCCAGGTAATCGCTCCGGGTCGGGGGAGTGGCTCAGTGTCGCGGGCGACACTGCACGCAACACGAGGAGACACACCCCCCATGAGCGATGTCAAGACGACCGTCGACGCGTCGGTACAGCGACGTACATCGCCGTCGCGCCGGGGTCGTCGTGTGAGCGGCGGCGCGGCTACCGGCGGACGGCCCGGTCGGCGCGCTGGGCTCGGATCTCGAGGTCGGCGCTGGTGAGGCAACGGCCGGTGTCGAGGTCGAACTGCCAGCCGTGCATCTGGCAGGTGAGCACGTTGCCGTCGATGACCGCGAACCGGCTCAGGTCGGCGCTCAGATGGGGGCAGCGGCGCTGCACAACCCACCCGTCGATCCGGACGTCGTCCGCGTCGGTTGCCTGGCCGGCATACCAGGATTCGGCGTACCGCATGCGCTCCGGAGACAGGCACTTCAAGAACACGAACACGGCCTCGTTGTACGGCCCATGGCGCTTGGCGGAACAGCGGCAGGAAAGCATCAACGAATTGATCCAGTCGGTCTCTCCTGTGTGGAGGAGATGCTCGACAAGGGTGCGGCCCATCCGGAACTGATAGTGGACCGCCTCATCCGCGTAGCGCCGCACTTGCCGGGCATCGAAGTCGATGACCAGGGACTCGGTGGTGTCGCCGTCCTCGCCGACGAGCTCCAGCAGCACCGGGCCGCCGACCCGGTTGGCGAGGAACGTCGACTGGCTCAGCAGCGGCTCGAAATGACGCCGCAGCTCGCCGAGGACGTCGATCTCGGGGTGACGCCACGACGCCTTCTCCGCGTCGATCACGGGACGCTGCCGCTCGCGGTAGGCGCGCAGATGCTCCACCTTGTGCGCGAAGAAGTGCCGAACATCGCTCACCGGGTGCGTCAGCGCGCAGTCGTCGCCCGTGAGCTCGGCGACGCTCCCCGGCAGCAGGATCATCCCGTTGTCGTAGCCGCGCCCCTCGTACTGGTCGATGAACGCCTGCTGGTCCATGAAGATGTTGGCCTCGTCGCCGTCGAGGTCGTTGAACGCCCACAGCTCGTCGTCCAGGAAGCATGGTGGTCCTGCGATCGGGAAAACCCAGCGGGCCTTGAGATCGTCCACGTAGCGGATGGTGCGGTCGAACTGCCGAGAGCGCTTTTGCCGCCCGAGCTCGTTGAGCGTGGCCTCGGGCAGCTCGTAGGTCATCGGGTACCAGATGGCACCGGAGAACTGCAACAGGTGCGCGTGCACCGGGCCCAGCTTGGTGAACTCCCCGAGGTTGGTCGGCCGAGCGTCGTTCTGGTTGAGCAGCCGGATCCCGTCATGTTCGACCCACAGCGACGAGTCGCCGATGGGCCCGTCGTTCGGGGAGGTCAGCGCCTGGATCATGACGGTCAGCCCGTCGCCGAGGCTGATCGGTTCGTTGGACCGCGTGCGCAGGAACGTCGTGAAGCCGAGCTCCCGCAGCTCGTCCTCGAGCTGGGTGGATGGGTAGTCGGGCAGCAGCACCGTTGCCGACTTCGAGACGAACCGGCGCAGATGTGCGGCGTCGAAGTGGTCGCGGTGCAGGTGGGAGACGTACAGGTAGTCGGTTTGCCCGAGTCGCTCCCAGTCGAGCTGCGAGTTGTCCGGGAACGGGAACCACGACGCAAAGAAGGCGGGGTTCACCCACGGGTCGCACAGGATGCTCCCCGCGGACGTGTCGATGCGGATGCCCGCATGCCCGGTACCAGTCACCCGCACTTGGCAAACCTCCACGGTCGGAGACCGAACGGGGGGTGAACGTTAACGACTCAGGTCTCGCCGCGAGTGCATCTTATGAAGGAAGTCGGGACGCTGGGTGCGCCGGCGCCGCCGACGCTCACCCCGGCCCGAGCTTGAAGACGCCGTTCTGCTGCGTGAGCAGCCACAACTCAGCGTCGGGATCCTCACCGAAGGACGTCTGCAGGCCGCCCGCCTCGAGGTCGAGCTCGACCACGCCATCGGCACCCATGGCCCAGATGGGTCCGGACATGTCCATGAAGACGTAGGCGCCCTGCAGCCCCGGGATCGCACGGCCCCGGTACACGTAGCCTCCGATCACCGCCGGGCCGACGCTGTGGGGGTACTCGTAGACGGGCATGACGGGGTTGGCCGGTGCCGGCACGTCGTCGTTGAAGTGCGCCTCGTGCGAGCCCTCGTAGGCCGGCCAGCCCAGGTTGAATCCCTTTTGCCCCGCGGGGATCTTGTACACGGCCTCCCAGCTCGACTCGCCGACGTTGCCGATCCACATGTCGCCGGTCGCGTGGTCGATGGAGAACCGCCATGGGTTGCGCATGCCCTTGGCCCAGATCTCGGGCGCGACGCCCGCGACGCCGACGTAGGGGTTGTCGGCCGGAACCGTGTATCCCGGTCCGTCACGGTTCGGAGTGATCCGGAGGAGCCCTCCCAGGAGCTTCGTCATGTCCTGGGCGTCGGCCCCGCGGCTGCCCCCTCCGTCCCCCATGCTGATGAACAGGTTGTTGCCGGCGTCGAAGGTGAGGTGGCCGCTGTTGTGGCCGACGCCAGGCTTGTCGATGCGCAGGATCTCCAGCGCCGACGCGGGATCGGGCCGACCGTCGTCGCCCACGGCGTACGAGACGATCCGGGTGTCGACGTCATTGCCGTTGAACCCGAGGATGATCCGGCCGTCGACCGGATCGAACGTCATGCCGAGCATGCCGTACTCGGCACCGGGCTGGTAGTCCATGACTTCCGCCGTCAGATCGAGCACCGGATCGGACCGTCCGTCGACCAGGCGGTAGATCATGCCGTGCTGATCGGCCAGGTAGGGGTCGGGGTCGCCGTTGCGCCAGGCGATCGCCGTGAGCATCTGGGTGTCGGCCACCCGGGTGAGCGCCAACGGGACTGCCTGGATCTGCTGCACTGCGGGCGGCCCCGCCGGGGGAGCGGTGGTGGGTGGCGCGGTGGTGGTGGCGCCCCCGCCGGCTTCCTGTGCGGCCGCCTCGTTGTCGCTCTTCGCGGTGGCACCATCCGGAGAGCCGCCGCCGCAGGCGGCCACCAGCAGGACCGCCGCACCCAATGTCGCCCATGTCCCCAGCCTCACAGGGCTGGTTGTACCGTGATCGGGCCGGTGGGTGGGGGATACCCGCGCTGCACCGGGCCGTGCGCGGGCGGGCGGGTTGCGTCAGAGCGACGACGCGTTGGTCAGGTTTGACACCACCGATGCGATGGCGACGCCGATATCCCCGAGATGGTCGCCCGACGCATCTGGCGAGAGCGGGTGACGGGGATCGAACCCGCATTATCAGCTTGGGAAGCTGACGTTCTGCCATTGAACTACACCCGCGGGGTGAGACGGCGAGGCTAGCCGACCGCATTCCCGCGACACCGATCGTGCCGCAGGCGCTCGCCGGATGGGCGACCTGCGACCACTAGGGTCGGCGGCCGATGATCCTGTCGGACCGCACCATTCGCGCGGAGCTCGACGCCGGCCGCATCGTCATCGATCCGCTGGACGAGCAGTGCATCCAGCCGTCGTCGGTCGACCTGCGCCTCGATCGGTTGTTCCGGGTGTTCCTCAACCACACGATGCCGGTCATCGACGTCAAGGAGGATCTCGAGGATCTCACGCGCCTGGTCGAGATCGGCGAAGGCGAGGCCTTCATCCTCCACCCGGGCGAGTTCGTGCTCGGCTCGACCTACGAGAGGGTGACGCTGCCCGACGACCTGGTCGGGCGCATCGAGGGAAAGTCGAGCCTGGGTCGGCTCGGGCTGCTCATCCATTCGAGCCTTCCCGGGTCGGAGCCGGTATGGGCGCTGGAGGACGGCGTGCTCGTACCCCGTCCGATCGAGGATGTCGTCCGCAAGCGCCAGCCGGCGAAGGTGGCCGCGTTCGATCCCGACACCTTCGCCGTCGGGTTCCACGACATCACCGGTTGGTACGAGGGCCCACCGGATCGGATCTACGAGATCGGGCTCGCGTCCGGCCGTCGAATCCGGGTCACCGCCGGCCACAACCTCTTCACGCTCGACCGGCAGGGGAACCTCACGAGGGTACGCACGCGCTCCCTGAGGTCGGGGATTCGAGTTGCGGTGCCGAGGATCGTTCCGGATCCGGAGGCCAATCCGAGCATCGGGCCGCCGTCGTCGGCGGACATCGTCGTCGCCGACATGGTGCCCGATCCGGCGCCGCGCCAGTTGACGGTTGCCGGTCCCACCGTGGCTGCAGCTCACGCAGCCGGCGGCGAGGAGCTGCCCGCCCTTTTGCGATCCGCCGGCTACCGGGCCGTGAGTTACTACCGTCGTCGCGGGGTTCTCCCGTACGCGATCGCCCGACAGGTACCCGGCCTCTTGGCGGCGCTCGATCGGTCCGACCTCGTTGGCTGGCGAGGCGGCCGCAACTCGCTACCAGCCCGGATGACGGTGGATACCGAGCAGGCCTGGCTCCTCGGCCTGTACGTCGCCGAGGGCTATCGACGGGCACAGCAGGTGGTCATCGCCAACACGGACCAGAGGATCCTCGATCGAGCCGCCGCCGCGCTGCGCGCGCTAGGCCTCACCTTCCATCGCGGGCCCGGTGCGTTGACCTGCGGGTCGTCGATCTTGTCCGCGTTGCTCGGGTGGCTAGGCGCGGGTGGCAAGGCAGCGACGAAGCGCGTGCCACCAATGGTCTTCGGGTGGCCTCGTCCGTTGATCGAGGCCTTCATTTCCGGCGTCGTCGACGGGGACGGATCGCTCGATGGTGGGCGTACGTCGGTATGGACGACCTCCGGAGGCCTGGTCGGAGATCTGCTCGTCCTGTTCGCGCGCCTCGGACGCCGCGCCGGCAGCTGCCGCCGTCCGGGACGCCGCAACGCACTGCCGTTGTGGCAGGTCTACGCCCCCGATGGCGAGCACGAGCGCCACCGGCCACAGCCGTTCCCACGGCTTCCGTCGCTCCACCCGCTGGGGGTGGTCGAGGGCGACCTGCTGTGGGACGAGGTGGTCGAGGTTCGCGATACGGGAATCGTGGAACACGTCTTCGATCTCGAGGTGCGGCCCGGCGGGCGGAAGATCGAGAACTTCCTGGCCGGCACGGGCGGGGTGTTCGTCTCGAACACCGCGGGCTTCATCGACGCGGGGTTCTCCGGATATCTCACGCTGGAGCTTTCCAACGTCGCCAACCTGCCGATCACGCTCTATCCCGGCATGAAGATCGGGCAGGTCAGCTTCCTGCGCATGACGACGCCGGCGGACGTCCCCTACGGGTCGGCGCGGGTGGGGTCGAAGTACCAGGGCCAGCGGGGCCCCACGCCGAGCCGCTACTGGGAGAACTTTCGGGACGAGGAACGCTGACGGGGCGCTCTAGCCCTCCGGCAGGTCGATGCCGATCGTCTCAGTAGCGAGCTCGTGGACCTCGGGCGGGACGTTGGGATCCACGGCCGGATCCTGGAGCCTCAGCGTCACGGCCGCCGACGGTGCCTCGTCGATGCCGTCGCCGTCCCGGAACCACGGGCGTACCAGCGCCACGAGGTCGCGCAACGGTGCCGCGTTGCCCGGCCCCAGTTCCCCCAGGTCGCAGACGACCGTGGTCGGCAGGCCGCCGAGCAGCGCCGGTGGTTGGGACGGATCCGACGGCAGCGGTACCTCGCCGCTGCCGCCCGGGGGCGGCCATCCCGGCGTGGAGCACCCGTCCGGGAGCAGGTCCGTCCCGGGCACGGCCGGCACGAAGCCGGCGTCACCCTCCAGCGTCACCGCCAGCGACACGCCCGGCAGCGGACGGGTGCCCAGCTGCTCGGCGCCGATCGTGAGCCGGCCGATCGGCAGGTCGTAGCCAGCCAAGTCGAACGGCGCCCACGCGCTCGCGACCAGTCCCAAGCCTTCCTCGTAGCGGTCGAGGGGGACCACTGCGCTGCCCTCGACGACGCCGCCCCGGCGCAGGGTCACCGTCGCCGACTGGTCCGCCGCCGCGGCGGTCAGCCCGGCGTGGACCTCGACGGTGCCACCGCGCGGGGGCGGCTGGATCGTGCAATCGATTCGCTGGCTGCCGCCCGCCGCGACCACGGTGCACCCGGAGTCGAGGCCGTCCCCGGCCGCCTGGGCCCCGGGCGTGAGCTGGATCTGGAGCTGGCGGGGGACGGCGGCGGTTGCCTCGGCGGCCGCCAAGGCGACGTGAGCGTTCGCCTCCCCGATCCGCACGGTCAGGTCGCCGCGACCCACGCCGGACGGGGCCCACTCGGGCGCGCCCACGAAGGCCAGCGGCACCATCACCGGTGGTGGCGGCGGCGGCGGGGTCGGGTCCGGCCGTCTGGGGGGCTGCGGGGCCGGGGGCGTCGGTGCCGGGGTCGCCGGGGCCGGCGGTGAGCCCGCAGGTGCGGCGTTCGCCGATGGACGTCGCGGCGGGCTGGGCGGGGGGCTCGAGGAGACTCGGCGGGGCGAGCCGTCATCGAACCGTGGCCGGAAGTTGAAGAGACTCGGCAGGCCCCCGTCCCGCGGAGCGGCCGAGTCGAACCCGGCTGGGGAGTCGAATGGATCGCTGGTGAAGACGTCGTCGGCCGGAGGCTCGTCGTCGGTCAGAGGCTCGTCGACGCCCAGGTCGGGTTCGAACGGACTTTCGCCGCCACCGTCGAATCCGCTGCTGCCGAGCCCCGCGGCGTCGGCGGCCACGTCGGTCGGCCCGTCGCCCCGCGACACGGCCATGCTGGCGACTGCCAGGCCAGCGACCAGCACCGCTGCCACCCCCGCGATCCCGGCCGAGGGCGCCAGGTCACGCGCGCGCCGCCACGCGCCCTTCCCGCCGGAGGCCGACCCCGAGGCGGCACCCGCCTCCGCGCCGTTGCCGGCGGTACCGGCCGCCAGGCCACCCGCGGCGCCACCCAAGGTCGCCAACGCGGCCACCTGGGTGCTCCCCACCAGGAAGAACGGCAGCAGGGAACGGACCAACACCCGGTTCACGTCGGTCAGCTCGACGACCAGCGCCTGGCACGATTGGCAGCGGTCGACGTGGCGCTTCGTCGCTGCCTGGTCGCGGCGGCTCAGGCCTCCCCGCACATAGGCACCGAGCCGCGATCGGTGTGGCTCGCACTCGGGGTGCGGCGATGCGAGCAGGTGCGCCTGGAGGTACGCCTGCCGCAGCTTCTCCCTCGCCCGGTAGGCCAGGGCCGCGGCGGCGTTGGCCGAAACGCCCAGCACCGACGCCAGCTCCCGTGGTGCTCGCCCCTCCACGGCGGTGTGCCACAACACCGTCTGCCAGCGGTCGGGGAGCGACTCGAAGGCGTCGTTCATGATGTCCCGGTCTGCCCGCGCCATCTCCGGCTCGGCCGCCTCAGCCACCACCGGCTCCGGAACGTTGTCGAGCGGCTGGTTCGCAGGGCGCTCGGCCTGCTCCGCCGCCAGGCGTCGCAGGGTCACGAAGAGGTACGCCCGGAAGGCGTCGGTCGGGCCGCCACCCCGCCGCACGGCCGCGAGAACCCTCTCGAAGGCCTCGTTGACGAGATCCTCGGGGTCACCGAGGCGACGGTAGGTCGACGCCAAGCGCAGCGCGGCCGGCTGGTGCCGCACGTACAGCTCGGTGAACGCAGCCTCGTCGCCGTTGCGTGCCTGGTCGAGCAGCTCGGCGTCGGAGAGCGCGGTGGCTGGCATGGCGAGAGGGACGGGCTACCGGGCGGCCAGTCTGGCGCGACGCGGCCATCGGTACCAGGGCAGAGGGTGATCACCCGTCACCGACAGTGCTCACGTCCGATCCTCGACCCGGCGCCGATCGCCAAGCACCGAACGTTTCGCGAACCGGCGTCACGATTCCGGCCGCTTCCCCTCTCTACCGCCATGAGCACGCCGCGACCGCCCTCGAGCCCATCCCCCCGGGGCTCGAACGGCGCGTCGCGGCTGCTCGAGCTCGTCGTCGGGCCCGACCCCGGCCTGCCGTCGCACGACGGGCTCGTCGGACTCCTGGCCGCCTGGTACCGGGAGTCGGGCGCCGCCATCGGCTTCGACGAGTGGTGCGACCCGGCGACCCGGCGGCTGGGAGCCGTGTTCGTGTCCGACGCCCCCGTCACCGTCGTCGAGGACGCGGTGGTCGCCTTCGCCCAGGCCCGGGCAGGCGCCGATCACCCCGCCGGCGACGTCGCCGGCGACCTGGGCGCCCTCGTCCGCCTGGCGTGGCCGAGCGCCGGCCACGAGTGGGAGGGCTGGATCGATCCCCTCGGCCTGCTGGCGCGGGCGCTCGGCGCCTGGGCCGCGGAGCGGGTCGCAATCGCATCGTCGGTTGATTGCGTCGATCCGGCGACCGGGCTCGTGGCGGCCGGGTTCCTGGAACGACGACTTCGGGAGCTGCACGCCCAATGCGAGGCGTTGGCGATCTCGCCGCCGCTGACCTTC
>Ga0299907_10000773_pt1 | contig 16687 bp, 10 predicted proteins | sample RVTome_16_FD_198680 | JGI IMG/M metagenome (GOLD analysis project Ga0299907, IMG submission 198680) | Soil microbial communities from uranium-contaminated site in the Upper Colorado River Basin, Wyoming, United States - RVT152D67 (version 2) ...
CGCCGGCCGGGCATCACCGGCGGCCCCGACGTCTGGGAGGCGATCGCCGCGCTGAGGGGCCGCCCTGAGCGCGGCGAGGCCGCGGTGGCGGCGCTCGCCGACCACCTGGCCCTCTCCCCCGCCCAGATTCGCGCCGCCGTGGGCTACTACGCGCAGTGGCCCGAGGAGATCGACGCCTGGATCGAGCGCAACGACCGCGAGGCCGAGGCGGCGGAGGCCGCCTGGCGCCGCGAGCAGGCCGCCCTGGCTTGAGGCTCCTGCTCGACGAGATGTACTCGCGCGCCGTCGCGGAGCAGCTGCGCGCCCGCGGCCACGACGCGATCGCGGTCACCGAGCGCCCCGACCTGCGCGGCCGTCCCGACGACGAGGTCCTCGCATGGGCCCGCGGCGACGGGCGTGCGCACGTGACCGACAACGTCACGGACTACATGCCCCTCCATCGCGTCCTCATCTCCTCGGGCAAGCCGCACCACGGCCTCGTCTTCACCAGCAACCGCCGCTTTCCCCGCGGCCAGCCGTCCACCACCGGCCGCCTGGTCGAGTCCCTCGACCGCTTCCTGAGTCACCGCGCCCCCGAGCTCGCCGCCACCCCCGGCTTCGTCCACTGGCTCGACTGACGGGAGGACGTCACCGACGCCCGCGCCAAGCGCCAGCGCCACGTAGGCGGCGGGCGCGCGGGCTGGTCCTCGGAAAATTCATCTGGCCATTCGTCCCTGATTCGGGCCTGGTGGTGGGCGCCGTTTCTGACTCGTGGGTTCTTGTCCCAGTCGGCACGCTGGGACCCAACCGACCATCGCGGTCACAGCGAGGCCCGATTCCCTCGCTGGAGCTGAGATCGTCGATTGTTTGGGCTTCCCCGGGATCGCGGCCTGATTTTCCCGAGCGGTCCCGGCGGTTTCCCCGGGCTTTCCTAGCTGCGATGCGTGATCGACGAACCACACCCCCACGCCGCCTACTAGCGGCGCGCCGCGCGGCGTCCGTTCTCGACCTGGTAGATCGTCTTGCGCGGCGCGGCGCGGCGCGGCGCGGCGCGGCGGGCGGCTAGCCGTTCCTGGGACATCTGCCGGCGCCGCCGTAGATCGCGCACGGCCCGCCCATGCGCAGCTGCCCACGCCCGCGGCTGCTGTTCGCCGCGCGACACATGGCGACGGTGAGTAGGTCTCACGGGGACCGGCCAACGATGCAACCGGCGTGAGAGTCGGACGCTCGTGCCGGGCGACGCTAGTAGCCCGCGCCGGTGAATGAACTGAAGGCTTGACAAGGCGACGCTTTATCGTCACCTTGCTCGATCAGCAATCCCTCAGCGGTCGGATGACGCCGAGCTAAACCAAGGGAAGGATCCCACCGTGCGGCGTGGGCCACTCCGCCGGATCTCAGCACGTACTTCGCGTATGCGCTCGGTTCCGCTGCGCCTGTCTGCGTCAGGCGGTCCCAGAGTTCTTATCGCCCTTGTTGTCCTGGTGGCGACGATGGCCGCTAGTGCCGTCGCGGGCGAGCCTAAGCGGATCGAGATCCCTAGTGGGAAGCATGGCCTTGATGGATTCAGGCCGACTGAGGCGCAGCGTGACCGGATGCGCGCCGAAGTCGCAGCGCGCGAAACGCAGCGCGCACATCCTGACTCTCGGCGCGCGCGCCTTGCCTCGCGCACAGCCTTTCGCTCCCTGAGCGCCTCCGAGGCGGTCTTCACAGCGCGCCAGAAGCACTCCGACATCATCGGCAAGCCCGGGTGGCGGCCTTTCAAGCCGCGCGAGAAGGAGCGCATCTTGCGCTACACGGCGCCCGACCAGGCAGAGCTCGATACGCCTCGAAAGGGCAAGACCCGAGTCGAGTCGACGCTGCCGCTTCGCACCAAGGACGAAGACGGCAAGCTCGTCCCGGTCGACGTCACCCTCAAAGACAGCGGGGTGAGCTTCGAGCCTCGTGCGCCTCTGGCGCGGCTGCGCATCGGCAAGCAGCTCGGGGACGGCGTGGCGTTGGAAGGCACCGGCATCTCTGTCGTCGCTACAGGTCCAGCGACTGGCGAGGCGCAGCTCGTCGAGGGCAAGCCGTTCTGGTCGAACGTCGCGACGGACACCGACTACTTCCTGCGTGTCCAGCCCGAGGGGGTCGAAAGCCTCTGGCAGCTTCGCTCGCAGGACAGTCCGGAGGAGCTGCGCCTGCGCTTTGAACTTCCCTCGGGGGCAAGCCTTCGCGAGGCAAAGCGCGAGGATGGCCCGGGTGGAACCGGATCGCTCGGCACCTCGGTCGAGGTGGTCAGGGACGGGCATGTCCTTACGCACGTGTCGGCGCCGCTGACCGTCGATGCCGAGAAGTGGCCGCTGCCGACGACGATGCGCGTGGACGGTGACTCGGTCATCGTCTCGGTCAAGCACCAGGGTCGCGACGTCGCGTATCCGCTCCTGGTCGACCCGATCATGGCCGTGACGGAGAAGTACTGGGCCTTCAATGACGGCAACCACTGGTGGAATGACTTCGACGGCTGGAGCTGGGCCGCGCTGAACGGCATCCATGGCTCAGTAGATCCCTACATCTGGACGGCTGGCTTCGTCGGCTACCCGAACTATCCGGCGCGGCCGGGGCGCTGCTACAACGACGACTCGATCAACTGTGGCGGCGCGTGGGGCCGCGGCCTCTACACGCAGCCGTGGAACGACCTAGCGGTCGGTCTGTGGGACTGGGCCCAGTGGATGTTTGTCGCCGGCAATGGCGGTTCAGGCATCAACGTCGAGCGCACCGAGCTCTACTCCACGTTCGCCTGGGAAACGACCAACGGGCGCTTCTCCACGTCGCAGGGACTTGCCAACTGGGCCAACTGGGTTTCCGCCTGGACCACGTCGGGCTGGACGGTCAACGACTACCGGACCTACTGCACGCCATACCGCTGTGACGTCGACACGAACGGCCAGGACGCAATCGCCGCTGTCTCGCAGATCTGGGCCAATACCGGTTCGGCGCAGGCTCGCAACCTGGCGCTCTACCTGCGTTCGGGCTGGGTCGTCATCAACGACTACGCCGCCCCGAGCGGGCCGTCACTCTCACATCAGAACCTTCCCGGCGGCTGGGTCGAAAACGCGAGTCCGAGCGTGAACGCAAGCGCCAGCGATGGCGGAGTGGGCGTGCAAACCTTCGCGCTCTACCGCCAGCGCAACAACGACGCGCGGGCGGATATCGACGTGCGAAACTACGGGTGTTCAGCGACCCGACACGGGTGGTGCCCGCCGAGCTGGTCGGCTTCCTTCAGCTACGGCACGACAGGCCTACCTGACGGCGATTACACATTCAGCATGCGCGCAATGGACGCTTGGGGGAGCCTGACGCCGCACTCCGAATGGCACGTCAAGGTCGACCGGACCGCACCGGCAATCGACGTCGACGGAGACGTGCGAGCCGCTGAAGGATTTGGATGGCTCAGCGGCGGCAATCATGAGGTCTGGGTCGAAGTCGACGACTACGACGACCAGGGCTTCAGGGCTTCGGGCGCCAAGCGGGTCGAACTCTTGGTCGACGGGATCGTACGCGGCACGCGGGACTTCGACTGCGCACAGGAGTGTCCTGCGAGTGCCGAGCACGGATTCGACTTCGACGCTGATGCCTATAGCAGCGGGCAGCACACGGTCGAGGTAAGAGCGACTGACGCCCTCGGCCACCTCTCTAGCGAGTCGTGGACGGTCGACATCGACAACGAAGCGCCTACAGCGACGCAGTCCGGCACGCTCGCGACCGCCGCGGCGCTGCAGACGGCGAACCTGGGCGCTCCGAGCTACCAGCTCCTAACCGTTGCCCAGGACGGCGGGCCACTGCAGCCGCAGCAGTCGGGAGTCGCCCGCATCAGCATCTCTGTCGACGGATGGCTCGCCGACGAAGCCGAGCAGGTCTGCGAGGACGGCTCGTGCTCGATGAACCACCTTTGGACTTACCAGAACCAGGATTTTGGTGCAGGCGTGCATACGGTCACGGCAACCGTGACCGATGTCGCGGGAAATGAGTCAACGCATTCGCTCGTAGTGTCGGATGGCACATCGATGGACTGCAACAATGTTCTTGCCTCGCCAAGCGGACAGCCCTGCTTCGAAAAGCACTGGGCCTGCTCGTTGAGTCAGGAGGTTGTCCCGGGCCCGTCCAACCCTGCTGCCCTGCCGTCGGATGTGATTACCCCGAGCGCTGCGTTGAGCATCCTGCAAGCGACGATGCCATCCGTCGTGACGCCATCGGTCGCCACGACGCTCAACGGACTCACGGTCCGGCCCTCCCTGGACACGAGTGGTCCCGACCATGTCGTCACCGGAGCGCAGCAGCACGGTGCCCTGCCCGAGCAACCGGCCGGCGGACTGGCCATCGGTTGGGGTCCGGACGGCGTGTGCCTGCATCCGCTCGCGACAGATACTGCGGCCACCCAGCCCCTTCTCGTTGCCGGTGATTCGATCTTGCTCGCAAACACCCAGCCTGCAGTCGACACCGTGATGCGGCCGACCGCCTACGGCGTCGAAGCCTTCCTGCAGCTGCGCAACGCGCGTGCCCCCGAGACTTTCCGCTGGAAGGTCGGAATGCCCGAAGGCGCGACGCTCCAGCAACTCGACCCTCGCACCGTCGCTGTTGTGGGACCTGAGGATCCGTACGACGTAGACGGCCCGCAGCCGAGCATCCCGGCCCCTGCCACGGCCAGCGACCAGACAAAGATCCCACATGCTCAGACTCAACTCACAGACGGCGTCGCCCTCCTCGACGCTGCCGACTGGCTGACTGGCGAACGGACGCGCGCCGTGATCAGAGCTCCCTGGGCGAAGGCAGCGGACGGTGTCGACGTCCCTATCTCTTTGACCGCTAATCCCGACGGGACCGTCTCGCTGACCGTGTCGCACCGGACCTCCGGGATTGCCTACCCGGTCATTGCAGACCCCGAGGCCAGCAGTCGACCCGAAGTGCGAACGACGACTTGGAACTACGGCGTTCGCAATACGGGAGCGCAGTACGGCACACGCACCGAGCGCAATAACGACCTCAAGAAGCATGGTTCGAAGGTCATCGCTCTTCAGGACATCTGCTACGAGGACGGCGGCGACGTACTCACCGCCCTCGGCGGTCCAAGCAAGTTCCGGAAGCGCTCCGAAAAGCTCTGGACGCCGACGGAAAACGGACGTGCCGTGCCCGGGGCCTGCACGCGTAGCAACATATTCTTCATCTCGAAGGACTATCCCGTCAGCGACGCCGGCTATCGCACGTTCCAGGTGTACATCAGCGGCAGAGAGCCGGCGTCAGGCAGTCGGCCTGCGCCCTGCCACTACGCACGTCGCGCAACAGCTCCTAAGAATGGATGGCCACGTTGTATACAGCGTTTCCCGGTGCGCGTACAAAACGGAGATGTCACGTTCTTCAACGCGCACTACGGGCGCCACTATCGCGGCGCACCACGCTCAAAGCCAGCGTATGGCTACATCGCGAACCGAGTCGCTGAAGCGTCGGGTCCGCGAAAGGTGATCGGTGGCGACTTCAATGCCGTTCACGCGAACCCGTCCCAGCGCGAACTCATGGATCCACTCTATGGGCCACCGCTCGATTTCTTCGAGATCGATAGAACGAAGAATCGGGGCACCTTCTGGAACACGGGGCAGAACGCGTACATCGAAAAGCGGGACTACATGTTCTACGGGCACTCTCCCTCGAACTGGACGAGGGCCGTGATACAGCCGCGTGGGTTCAGGCTGTCCGACCACCTCGCTCTCCGTGCTCGGCTCTTCGCACCAAGGTAAACGCCCTGAACGCGCCGTGCGAAACTTTCCGGTCACTTGGCGGGTTGTGACGGCATGACCTGGCATTTCCGATTGGGTCGCGGTGCGGTCGCGCTCGTCGCGAGTGCGGTCGTGGGCGGGCCGGCCGCGGTCGACGCAGCGGGTGCGACGCCGCTCGACACGACTTTCGGGTCGGCTGGACTTGTGCGGCTCCCGGTTTCCGTTCCGAACTGCGCGGCTTCCTTTGCCGACCTCGTCAGGCAACCGGACGGATCGCTCGTTGCGGCGGGCACAGGCAACCTCCTGACGCTCGCGCGGTGGAACACCCGAGGACAACTTCGTAGGCGGCGGGCATACCCGTGTACCGACGACTCCCGCACGTCAGGCGTGCCGCTGGAACCAGCAGCGTTGCTCCGCCGCTATGACGGGAGCCTCATGGCCGCCGGTCGCGCCGTCCAGTACGTCTCCCGAGGGCAAGATCAGCGCCTGCAGAGCACATTCAGCATCGGGCAGTTTGACTCGCGTTTCGGTATTGCGGCGGGCTTTGGGGTTGCGGGAATCGCGCGGCCAGATCTGCCTGGCGACGAAGAGGGGGCACGGGCGCTCGTCCAGGCCCCAGGCCGTGGCGTGCTCGCCGGCGGCTACGCCCAAAGCGAGGGACAGTGGCGATGGGCCCTCGTGCAGACCTCGGCAAACGGACGAACCGATTCGCGCTTCGGCTCAGGCGGCTCGGTGTTGACGGCATTCCCCGGCACGACGGATCGTGTCCGGAACGACATCGGTGCTCCGCCCGCTCGTACGGCGGTCAACGCGCTCGCGCGTCAGCGTGACGGGCGCGTCGTAGGGGTCGGCACCGTCGTCGACGGGCGCAGCGGGAGACCCCGTACGGCTGTCGCACGCTACCTCGCGGATGGCCGCCTCGACTCGAGCTTTGGCGGCGGTGACGGGCTCGTGGTCCTGCCGCTACCGAGCATACAATCGCGCGGTTTCGCGGTTGGGCTGCAGGGACGCGCGGCACAGTCGATCCTCATTGCGGGCGCGCTCGGCGATCCGACGAACGGCCGCGCCGGGTTCTTCGTCGCGCGCCTGCGAATGAACGGCACACCTGATCGTCGTTTTGGCACTTCGGGCGTGACTGCGCTGAGGATCCGCAGCCGCGGGGCGACAGACTTGGCCCTCACTCGCTCGGGGAGGATCGCAGTCGCTGGTTCCGTGCGCGGGCGAATGGCTGTCGCGCGTTTGACCGCGAACGGCCGCCTGGATCGCACGCTCGCCGGCGGGATCGTGTGCGCCTCGAACCGGTTTGACCTCGCAGGCGGGAGCCCCTACCCCGAGACGGACCGAGTCTCGGTCGTCTCGGGACCATCCGGCAAGCTCACTGTGGCGCAGGCGATGGACGGGCCCGGCTCTGACGATGTGACTTGGGTCTTGGCGCGGTTCAAGGCGACGGCGCGAGCCGCCGGCGGCTGCTAGCGAGCCACCCCGGACAGGCTCCTGGGGACCCGCATGAGCCGGCGCCGGGCCCTGAGGACCGCGTTTGACAGCGTGCCCCGGAACAGCCCTCCAGCAGGGAAACCGACGATCCCGGCCCAACCGGGGATCAGCGCGCGCTACTTGATCTCGTCGTAGACCTTGAACATCGGCAGGTACATCGAGATGACGATGAACCCGACCATGCCGCCGACGACGATGATCATCGCGGGCTCGAGGATCGAGGTGATCGCCTTGACGGCGGCGTCGACCTCGGTCTCGTAGAAGTCCGCGACCTTGCTGAGCATCGTGTCCAGGGCGCCGGTCTCCTCGCCGACGGCGATCATGTCGACCACCATCGCCGGGAACACCGGGACGTCCCTGAGGGGGGCGGCGATCGTGCCGCCGCGCTTGACGCTCTCGGTCACGTCGGCCATCGAGCGCTCGACCATCGAGTTGCCCGCGGTCTTGCCGGTGATCTCGATCGCGGAAAGAATGGGAACACCGGACGAAACAAGCGCGGAGAAGGTCCGCGACCAGCGGGCCAGGGCGATCTTCTGCACGGTGTCGCCGATCTTCAGCGGCACGCGCAGCTTGAAGCGGTCCCACTGCGGGCCGCCCCACGAGGACTTCTTCCAGGCCAGGAAGGCCCAGACGGCCCCGATGAACACCCCGAGGCACAGGTACCAGCGCCCGGTGAGGAAGCCCGACGCGCCCACCGTCAGCTTGGTCAGCGCCGGCAGCTCGCCGTCGAACTCGTCGAAGATCTTCGCGAACACCGGCACGATGAAGGCCACGAGCGCGAGCATCACCGCCGAGGCGAAGGTCACCACCACCGCCGGGTAGACCATGGCCGCGCGCACCTGGCGGCGCAGCGCGTCCTCCTTCTCCAGCTGGTCGGCGATCCGCAGCAGGGACTCCTCGAGCATCCCGCCCGTCTCCCCCGCCCGGATCATCGAGACGAACAGCGGCCCGAACACCTTGGGGTGGCGCTCCAGGGCGTCGGACAGCGGCAGGCCCGCCTCGACGTCCTTGCGCACCGCCACCAGCGTCTCGCGCAGCAGCTTGCCCTGCGTCTGCGCCTCGAGCACGTTCAGCGCCCGCAGGATGGTCATGCCCGACGAGATCATCGTCGACAGCTGGCGGGTCATGATCGCCAGGTCGCGCAGCTTGACCCGCTGCAGGAACGCGATGTTGAGATCCTTGGACTTCGACTTGGAGTCGATGTCCAGGACGATCAGCCCGCGGTCCTTGAGCTGCTGGGTGACCGCCTGCTTGGACTCGGCGTCGACCTCCCCCTTGGCCGGGGCGCCGGTGAGGTCCATCGCCTTGAAGACGTAGGTCTCCACGCCCCCGCCCTCCCGCTACGCCGCGATCGGGCCGGCGCCGATCAGGCGGCGCAGCTCGTCGGGGGTCGTGGAGCGCTGCTCGGCGAGCTGGCGCGTGATCTTGCCCGACCGCACGAGCGACACCAGCGAGGAGTCCATGGTCTGCATCCCCGCCGAGGCGCTGGTCTGCAGCACGGAGTAGATCTGGTGGGTCTTGCCCTCGCGGATCAGGTTGCGGATGGCCGGCGTGGGCACCAGGACCTCGGCGGCGAGCACGCGGCCCGACCCGTCGGCGGTGGGCAGCAGGGTCTGGGTGATGATCCCCTGCAGCGCCACCGACAGCTGCACGCGCACCTGGTGCTGCTGGTGGGGCGGGAACACGTCGATGATGCGGTCGATCGTCTGAGGCGTGTCCTGCGTGTGCAGGGTGGCGAACACCAGGTGGCCGGTCTCGGCCGCGGTCAGCGCGGTGGAGATCGTCTCCAGGTCGCGCATCTCGCCCACGAGGATCACGTCGGGGTCCTGGCGCAGCGCGCTGCGCAGGGCGTCGGAGAAGGTCTGCGCGTCGGAGCCCAGCTCGCGCTGGTTGACCAGGCACTTCTTGTGCTGGTGGAGGAACTCGATCGGGTCCTCGATGGTCATGATGTGCTCCTCGCGCAGCTCGTTGATCTCGTTGATCATGGCCGCGAGGCTGGTGGACTTGCCCGAGCCGGTCGGGCCGGTGCACAGCACGAACCCGCGGGGCTTGTTGACCAGCTCGTGGACGATCGGCGGCAGCCCGAGCTCCTCCACGCTCTGGATCTGCGCGGGGATGAGGCGGAAGGCGGCGCCGATCGCGCTGCGCTGGAAGTAGGCGTTGACGCGGAAGCGCGCCCGGCCGGGGATGGCGTAGGCGAGGTCGACCTGCCAGTTCGTCTCCAGGCGCTGGCGCTGGTCGTTGTTGAGGATCGAGTAGACGATCTCCCGCGTGTCGGCCGGCGTGAGCATCGGGAAGTCCTCGAGCGGGGTCAGCCGCCCGCGGACGCGAATGGTCGGCGGGGCGCCCGCGGTCACGTGCAGGTCCGAGGCGTTGCGCTCGAGCACCTCGATGAGTACGTCTGCGAAGTCGAAGTTCATGCTTTCGGAGGGGTCGGTGGCCGGGGGTCTCGTCCCTTATCGGCAGGTCACGCCGAATCCGTCACTCGTGCAACCTCGGCGATGGACGTGCGGCCCTCGCGGACCTTCTCCAGCCCGTCGTCGCGCAGGCGGCGCATGCCCTCCTTGACGGCCACGGCGCCGATCCGGTCGGCCGGCGCGCGCTCGATGATCAGGTCGCGGATCTCCTGGGAGACGGTCATGACCTCGTAGAGGCCGGTCCGGCCTTTGTAGCCGCTCTGACCGCAGCGCCCGCAGCCGGCGGGCTCGTAGGCCTCGAGGTCGTACTCGGCGTTGATGCCGTTCTCGCGCAGCACCGCCGCCGAGATCAGCGTGCGCTTCTTGCACGTGGCGCACAGGGTGCGCGCCAGGCGCTGGGCGACCACGCAGTCGATGGCGCTGGCCACCAGGAAGGGCTCGATGCCCATCTCCAGCAGGCGGGTGATCGCGGTCGGCGCGTCGTTGGTGTGCAGCGTGGAGAGGACGAGGTGGCCGGTGAGCGCGGACTCCACGGCGATCTTGGCGGTCTCGGAGTCGCGGATCTCCCCCACCATGATCACGTCGGGGTCGGCGCGCATCATCGAGCGCAGCCCGTTGGCGAACGTGAGCCCCGCCTTGGGGTTGATCTGGATCTGCGTGATCCCGTCGACCTGGTACTCGACGGGATCCTCGATCGTGATGATGTTCTTGTCGGTGGTGTTGATCTGCTGCAGGGCGGCGTAGAGCGTGGTGCTCTTTCCCGAGCCGGTGGGGCCGGTGGCCAGCACGGCGCCGTAGGCCTGGGAGAACCCGCCCTCGTAGCGCTCGCGCTCGCCGGGGGCCATCCCCAGCTTGTCGAGCTCGACGACGACCGAGTCCTTGTCGAGGATGCGCATCACCACCGACTCGCCGTGGACGCTCGGCAGCGTCACGATACGAACGTCGATGTGGCGGTCCTCGACGCTGAGGCCGACGCGGCCGTCCTGGGGCAGGCGCCGCTCGGAGATGTCGAGGTCGGCCATGATCTTGATGCGCGAGATCACGCCGCGGACCATCCGCCGCGGCACGGTGGCCGAGCTGGCCAGCACGCCGTCGACGCGGAAGCGCACGCGCATCTCGTTGCCGTCGGGCTCGAAGTGGATGTCCGACGCGCCCTGCTCGACCGCCTGGGCGACGATCGAGTGCACGAGCTTGATGACCGGGGCGTCGTCGGCGGACTCGCGCAGGTCGACGACCTCGGCGGGGCCGTGCGCCTCGTCCTCCTCGTTGGCGGCGTCCTGGACGACGTCGTCGAGGCGGTTCAGCCGGGTGATGAGGGCGGTGACGTCCTCGCGCGAGGCGACCCCCGGGCGCACCTCCAGCCCGGTCATGATCGCCACGTCGTCGACGGCCAGCACGTTGCTGGGGTCGACCATGGCGACGAGGATCGTCCGCTCGTCGACGAAGGAGACCGGGACGGCCTCGTAGCGCTTGGCGGCGCCGACGTTGATCAGGTTCGCCGCGCCCATGTCGATGCTGAAGCTGTTGAGGTCGAGGTGGTCGAGGCCGTAGCGCTCGGCCACCGCGCGCGCGAGCTGGTCCTGGGTGAGCGCGCCCTGCTCCTGGAGCACGTGCTCGGGCGTGCGCCCGGCGCTGCGCGCGGTCTCGATCGCCGCCTCGACGCACTCGCGGTCGGCGAAGCCCATCTCGACGACGACGTCGGTCAAAAAGCGCCCGGAGCCGCCCCGGCGCGTGGGCGGCGTGATGCCGTTGTCCGGCTGGTCGGGCTCAGGCTGGCGCGCGAGGGCGCCCTCGCTTTCGGGGGTCCCGTCGCCGACGGGACGCAGGTGTGGCCTATTCTCGGAGTCCATGGCAGACGCGCGTTGCCTACGGCGTCTATCGGGCGGGCCGTGAGCGAACTGAAGCTTTAGCCGCGTGTGGCTGCACGCATGGCGTCGAGGGGGGCCTCGACGCCCGTCCAGCGCTCGAACGACAGCGCGCCCTGGCGCACCAGGACCTCGAGCCCGTCGACCGTCCGCGCGCCGCCCAGCCGCGCCTGGCGGGCGAGCGGGGTCTCCTCGTCGCCGTAGGCGAGGTCGACCACCGTCGCCCACTCGCCGGGCGGGAGGTCCCCGCCGGCCGGGACGCAGCTCACCAGCAGGTCTCCCCCGGCCACCTCGGCGACGGCCCGGGCGCCCAGCTCCGCCGCCAGGCGCTCGCCGCGCTCGGGCGTGCGGTTCCAGACCTCGACGTCGGCCCCCGCCCCGCGCAGCGCCCACACCACGGCGCGGGCGCTGCCGCCGGCGCCGAGGACGGTGGCCCGCAGGCCGGCGGGGTCGGCGTCGAGCGCGGCGAGGAAGCCCGGCGCGTCGGTGTTGTCGGCCTCGATGCGGCCGTCGGCGAAGGTGAGCGTGTTGGCGGCGCCGATCGCGCGCGCCGCGTCGGTCGCGTCGGTGGCGAGCGCGAGCGCGGCCTCCTTGTGGGGGATCGTCACGTTGGCGCCCGCGAACCCCGCGCCGGGCAGGGCGGGGACCGTCTCGGCCAGCAGCTCGGGCGGGACGGGCAGGTGCTGGTAGTGCCAGCCCGCGAGCCCGGCCGCGGCGTAGGCGGCCTCGTGCATCGCGGGCGAGCGGCTGTGGGCGACCGGCCAGCCCAGGACGCCGGCGCGGGTGCGGGCGCTCAACAGTCGACGGGCGAGCCGCCCTGGCGCTGGCGCTCCCGCTCGTAGCGCTGGACGGCGGCCTGGAACTCGGCGTCGGTCTTGGCGAAGGCGTGCTCGCCCTTGGCGCACGGCTTGACCACGAAGTAGAGGAAGCCCGTGCGCGCCGGGTTGGCGGCGGCGCGGATCGAGGCCAGGCCGGGATTGCCGATCGGCGTCGGCGGGAGGCCCTGGTGCAGGCGGGTGTTGTAGGGCGTGTCGCGCTCGAGCTCGGACATCCGCAGCGGGCGCTGCCAGTTGTCGAGCTGGTAGCGGATGGTGGCGTCGATCCCCAGGGGGATGCCCTGGTTGAGCCGGTTGTAGATGACCGAGGCGATCAGGCGGCGGTCCTTGGGCACGCCGGCCTCGCGCTCGACCATCGAGGCGATGATCAGGACGTCGTAGGGCGTCAGCTTCTTGCTCCGCGCGTAGGCCAGGTCGACGGTGGCGAACTGCCGGCGGAACGTCTGGAGCTGCTTGGCGACCAGGTCGGCGACGGGGGCGCCGACGCGCACCTTGTAGGTGGCCGGGAAGAGGAAGCCCTCCTTGGTGCGGACCCTGCGCGGCGCGCCGTAGCGCTGGGGGCGCAGGATCGTGGCGCGCGTGGCCGCGGCGGCGTAGCTGCCCTGGAGCGAGGTGCGCCTGAGCAGGCGGTTGGCCTCGATGATCGTGCGACCCTCGGTGATCGTGATGTCGGTGGTCTTGGGCGGCGGCGGGCCCTGCTCGAGCGCGGCGATCGCGTCGCCGTAGGAGGTGTCCTCGCGCAGCGAGTAGTTGCCCGGCTTGATGTCGCCGGTGCCGGCGAGGCGGGCGCGGAGCTTGAACATCGAGGCGCTGGCCACGACGCCGCGGTCGGCGAGGATGTCACCGGCCTGGCTGACCCCGGCGCCGCGCGGGATGCTCACGGACACCGGCTCCCCGCCGTCGCCGTGGAAGGGCTGGAAGAGCGACAGCGCGAGCCACCCGCCCGCGAGGATGGCCACGATGGCCAGGATGAGCAGCGCGAACGGCCAGCGCCGGCGCATGCCCGGGCGCCGCGGCGGCTCGTCCATCCCCGACCAGTCCTCGGACACCCGGTCGTCGAGGATCGGCGACGGAGCATCGACCGCCGCCCCGCGCCGCCCGCGCCGCACCGGAGCCTCCATCCGCCCGTCGCCATCCGCCGGCGCGGCGGGCGCGACCGGCGACGCAGCCACCGGAGGCCGAGCCGCCCGCGACGGCGCCGCCGGGGCGGGAGCCGCCCGCGGGGGCGACGTCCGCGGTGGGGACGTCCGCGGGGGCGACGTCCGCGGAGGGGACGTCACCGGCGCCGCCGTCCCAGGCGGGACCGTCCGCGGCGGGGGCGCCGGCGGCGAGGCGGCCGGCGGGGATGCTTTCAGCGAGGGGGTGGCGGGTGAAGGGGTCCCCGGCGAGGGGGTCCCCGGCGAGGGGGTCCCCGGCGGGGATGTTGGCGGCGGGGATGCTCCCGGGGAGGGGGTTGCCGGCGAGGGGGTGGCGGGCGAGGATGCTCCCGGCGAGGGGGCCCCCGGCGGGGATGCTCCCGGCGAGGGGGTCCCCGGCGAGGGGGTCCCCGGCGAGGGGGTCCCCGGCGAGGGGGTGGCCGGCGGGGATGTCTCCGGCGGCGCTGTCCGCGGCGGGAGGGTCGGCGGTGGGGAGGCCTGTGACGGGGACTGGGGGTCGGGGGGCGGGGTCTCGAGGGGTGGGGGCGTGGCGGCCTCGGGGTCGCCGGTGCGGGAGGCGCGCCGGGCCTGGCGCTCGGCGCGCGCGCGTTCGCGCTCTTCCTCGGTTCGCTCGCGTTGCGGCGGCGTTTTGCGGTCGAACAGGCCCATGCCAAGTTCAGTGCTCCGGCCGGGCTCTGCGACCTCCCCCGAGTGCGGACCCGGCCGCGGTGGACTACCTCCACGGTGGCCGGCCGGACGCGAAAGGCTACCTACCCGTCTCCTCGCGCGGCGAGCCAGGCCTCGAGCAGGTGCGCGGCGGCGCGCGAGTCCTCGCTCGCCGCGCCGCCCGTGCGCCGCGCCTGCGCGGTGGTCAGGCGCTCGTCGTGGAGCTCGACCGGGACCGGCGCGACGACCTCCCCAAGCCGCTCCGCGAACGCGCGCGCCGCCCCCGTCTGCGCCGACTCGCCGCCGCCGAGCGAGAGCGGCAGGCCGACCACGACGGTGCCGACCCCGAGGCCGTGGACGAGCTCCTCGAGGAGCTTCAGCCCGCGCTCCGACCCCGGCCGCTCGACCGGGTCCAGCGGCGTCGCCAGCACCCCGGTCGGATCGCTCACCGCGACCCCGCACCGCGCCTCGCCGTGGTCCAGCGCGAGCACCCTCACGCCGCGAAGCCGGCTCCTGCGCGGGAGATTCTCCCCGCGCGAGCCGCCCCGGAGGAGGCCACCGCACGACGGGCCGACCTGCGCGCCGTCCCCCGAGCGCCCCCCGCGCCCCGCGTCATCCCCCGTGCGCCCCCCGCGCCCAGCGTCATCCCCCGTGCGCCCCCCGCGCCCAGCGTCATCCCCCGTGCGCCCCCCGCGCCCAGCGTCATCCCCCGTGCGCCCCCCGCGGCCCGCGTCATCCGGCGAGCGCCTCCTGGATCCTGGCGCGGGCGGCGGCGAGGGCGGCCTGGGTCTTCGAGGGGTCGCGGCCGCCGGCGCGGGCCATGGTGTCGCGCCCGCCGCCGCCTCCGCCGGTGACCTGCGCGGCGGCCTTGACGATCTCGCCGGCCTTCACGCCGCGCTCGACCAGCGACGGCGCGACGCTGGCCACGAAAGCGACCTTCCCGTCGCCGGGCGCGGCGAGCAGGATCGCCGCCTCGGGATGCCGCGCCTTGAGCTGGTCCATGGTCTTGAGCAGGGCCTTCTCGTCGCCGGCCGGCACCTCGGCGATGACCGCGGTGGCGCCGGCGATCTCCTCGCCCGCGATCGACTCGACGTCGACCGCCGGCCCGGCGTCGCGCGGCGCCCGGGAGGCCTCGCGCAGCTTGGCCACCGCCGCCGGCACCTGCTCGGGCTGCGTGCGCAGCTCGCGCGCGACGTCGCGCAGCACCTCGTCGTGGCGGCGCATCAGCCCCACCGCGGCCGGCCCGGTCAGCGCCTCGATGCGCCGGACGTTCGCCGCGCTCGACGTCTCGGTCGCGATCCTGAACAGCCCGATCTCCGAGGTCGAGCGCACGTGCGTCCCGCCGCACAGCTCGCGTGAGAAGTCGCCCTCCCCCACCTCGACCATCCGCACGAGGTCGCCGTACTTCTCGCCGAACAGCGCCATGGCTCCCAGCGAGCGCGCCTCGTCCAGCGTGGTGGTCAGCGCGCGCACCGGCTGGCTGGCGAGGATCCACTCGTTGACGCGGTCCTCGACGTCGCGCAGCTCCTCGTCGCTCAGCGCGCCGCCGTGCGTGAAGTCGAAGCGCAGCTTGTCGGGGCCCACGTAGGAGCCTGCCTGGCGCACGTGCCCGCCCAGGCGCTCGCGCAGCGCCGCGTGCAGCAGGTGCGTCGCGGTGTGGTTGGCCTCGGTGGCGTGCCGCGCCGCGGCGTCGACGCGCGCCAGCACCGGTGCCCCCGGCTCCAGCGTGCCCCGCCGGACGTCGAGCACCAGCACCTGGTCGTCGCCGACCCGCACCACGCCGTCCACCTCGGCCTCGACCCCGCCGTCCACGCCGACCACGACCCCGCGATCGGAGATCTGGCCGCCGCCCTCCGCGTAGAACGGCGACTCGACGAGCTTGGCCAGCACGCGCTCGGCGCCGGCGCCGTCGCCCGAGCCGTCCGCCGGCCGCAGCGCGCCGACCGACGTCCGCTGCTCCGTCGTCGCGTAGCCCGTGAAGTCGGTGGAGAAGGGCGCGCTGCCGGCGAAGTCGCGCGCGAGCCGGCGGTCGTCGGCGTCCTCGTTCATCGCCACCGCGCTGCGCGCCCGCGCGCGCTGGCGCTCCATCAGCGTCTCGAAGCCCGACTCGTCCACCCCGAGCCCCGCCTCGGCCGCCAGCTCCCGCGTGAGGTCGAAGGGGAAGCCGTAGGTGTCGTGCAGCTGGAAGGCGGCGTCGGCGCCGATTCCCTCCAGGCCCTTCTCGCGCGCCTCCTCGATGAGAACGCCCAGGCGCTTCGTCCCCTTCTCCAGCGTGCTCCCGAAGGCCTCCTCCTCGGAGCGGGTCCACTGCATGATCGCCTCACGCTGCTCGTGCAGCTCGCGGTACTCGCCCCCCATCAGCTCGATCACCCGCTCGGCGAAGCGAGGCATGAACCCCGGCTCCAGCTCGATCCGGCGCCCGTGGGCGATGGCCCGGCGCATGACCCGGCGCAGGATGTAGCCCCGGTCCTCGTTGGAGGGGACGACGCCGTCCGCGATGAGGAAGGTCATCCCGCGCGAGTGGTCGGCGAGGACGCGCATGGCCCG